>Ga0307516_10000802_pt1 | contig 43084 bp, 52 predicted proteins | sample 19_EM_MG_FD_203310 | JGI IMG/M metagenome (GOLD analysis project Ga0307516, IMG submission 203310) | Populus trichocarpa ectomycorrhiza microbial communities from riparian zone in the Pacific Northwest, United States - 19_EM | ecosystem: Host-associated > Plants > Roots > Unclassified | place... | reverse complement strand
TGGTAGCAGAATTACAGCCTTCTGTGAAGTTTATGATTGCGATATAGTATCCAGGGGTGGCGTTCAATGCTTTCCCCATTGGCGCACGCGCAAGGTGTGAGCCCAACACTTGCTGCGTGACAACCACGACGTCGTCTCAACTATTCTCAAGATACCCTTCCTACTGGAATAACCCTCTAGAGCGTGTTTCTCGTCGCTCGAGAGTAATCATATAGACAATGGCCGAGGCAGGGGAGGGAAACATCAAAGTCGTCGTCCGATGTCGGCCTCTCAACTCTCGAGGTGTGTGGCACTCCTCAATCTCTTGATCGCCTATATGCTGAACCTTCGTTTCTCCGTTTGTAGAGCTCGCGCGAGGCGCGAAGCCACTCATTCGTATGCAGGGGAACCAAACAATCATCGACCCGCCGGAAACTGGGTCTGCTCAGGACTCGAAGCGCGCAACAGAACGACGGACTCTGGCCTTCAGCTTCGACAAGAGTTATTGGTCGGCTGGACCGCGGGATGAACCTGGGTATTGCTCGCAGCAGACTTTGTACGATGATTTAGGGAAGGAGCTTTTGGACCACGGGTTTGCAGGGTTTAATGCATGTATTCTGGCTTGTGAGTCATGGCTACTTCTTGGAAGTTGAGGTCGCGACTCTGATATAACTGGGCCAAAGATGGACAGACTGGTATGACTCATGTTCTACTGCTCGTGATACAGAAGGATTGACGGGCTGTGGTGGTGCTCGGACAGGGTCTGGGAAATCTTACAGGTGCGTTGTCTGCCGTGCTGGACCAAAATCCCGAGCTGACGAGCCTTGCCAGTATGATGGGGTGTACGTACTCGCTTCTGCCGACTCCTACACTCTTACCCCTTTCCTGACGACCCAATCTAGACGGCCCGGACAAAGGAATAATTCCTCTTACTTGTCTGGAACTCTTCGATCGTGTAGAATCAAAGAAGGAAGCGGACTCTAACCTGAATTTCACTGTCGAGGTCTCCTACATTGAGGTAAGCACCGGCTGTTCATGGTACAGCCCGAACTGCAGTTTACCCTTTTCCAGATATACAATGAGAAAGTGCGGGACTTACTGAATCCCAAGAACTCAGGGAATCTCAGGGTTCGAGAGCACCCCAGTTTGGGTCCTTACGTGGAGGATCTATCCAAGCTGGTTGTAAATAGCTACCACGAAATGATGACCCTCATGGACGAAGGAAACAAAGCAAGGACGGTCGCAGCAACGAATATGAACGAAACGTACGTTCTTGTCCGGAGTCGCGCTGTACCTCATCCTTGAACCGTTTAACGATCATTTCGCTACAGATCATCTCGTTCACATGCCGTCTTTACACTTCTTCTAACCATGAAACGACACGATGTTGATACCAATATGGATACTGAGAAGGTCTCCCGCATCAGGTGTGCTCTCAACTGCTCATAGCCGATCGGCCCGTTCTCATCTTATCATCTTTCATTCAGCTTGGTCGATTTGGCCGGATCAGAAAGAGCAAATTCCACGGGAGCAACGGGTCAGAGGTTGAAAGAAGGAGCAAATATCAACAAGTCGCTCACGACGCTGGGTAAAGTTATTTCGGCCCTGGCTATGGCTAGTCAAGCAGATCACGGGAAGAAGGGCAAGAAGGGGAAAGCGGACGAGTTCGTTCCATACCGTGATTCGGTGCGTTTCCTTGCTCTTTGTGATTTTACTCATGAAAGCTGAACACGTACCTCACATTCCTACAGGTGCTCACATGGCTGCTCAAGGACAGTTTAGGCGGAAATTCAAAAACTGCTATGATTGCAGCGATCTCCCCTGCGGACTACGAAGAGACGCTGAGCACGCTCAGGTACGCCGATCAGGCGAAGAAGATTAAGAATAAAGCTGTTGTGAATGAGGATCCTAACGCGAAGTTGGTCCGGGAACTCAAGGAAGAACTGGAGATGCTCAGAGGTGCGATCAAACCGCCATATTTCATGTTCTTTTCAGTTTTGTGGATTAACGATGACGTGCCTTTCTTTTCATCTATTCCAGCTCGTGTATCAGGCACGAACAACGAAGATGTATACGATCCCAAGGTACCGCCAGAGAAGCAAAAGGTCACGTACCAGACGAAGGATGGACGTATCAGGACAGTGACCAAGGCGGAGCTTCAGGAACAGATGGAGACGAGCGAGAAGCTGATGCAAAGTCTAAACGAGACATGGGAGGAGAAGATGACGAGAACACAGGAAGTACAGAAGGAGCGAGAGAAGGCACTCGAGGAATTGGGTATCACGGTGGAAAAGAATCTCGTCGGCGTTCATACTCCAAAGAAGGTGTGTCGGGCCTTTCCCTAGTTTGTATGCACTGACAAATATGTGTTTAGATGCCCCACCTTGTGAACTTGGTATGTTTTTTTTTTTTCATTAAGGTGTTTGCCTGCCAGCCCATTCACTCTGATTTTTCGTTAGAATGAAGGTGCGCTTCATCTTCTTTGGCTGTCGTGATAAGGTTTTTATTTTCTTTGTGAAGATCCCCTCATGAGTGAATGTTTGATATACCAGATCAAGCCTGGAACGACGCTTGTGCGTATTTCATCAACCATTCCTACCATGCCTTCTAAACGAAGCCATCCTCTCCCCCCTTGAACTCTTAAGGTCGGTCGTTTAGATAGTGAAAGGCCTGCTGCAATACGTCTCAGTGGTGATAAGATCCTGGAAGAGCACTGCCACTTCGAAAATGTGGACGGAAAAGTTGTCATCCAATGTTTACCCGAGAGCATTACAGTGAGTGTCATTCTTAAATGGTGAACTTGTAGATCCTGAGGATCCCTACCCTGTGTCAGTTCATCAATGGGAAGCAAATATCAGCCGGACAGGTGTGTTTCATATGTAACGTATTTTCAACCCAAATATTGAATGTCTTGAGAGGCTTATAAACTTCGTTCTGGATATCGTATAATTCTTGGTAACTTTCCTCTCCTTCCCTCATTTTTTCCCGCTAATTCACGTCCAGGCGATCATCACGTGTTCCGATTTAACAACCCAGAAGAGGTCCGCAAGCAGAGAGATCGGGCAACTGCAAGGTCAAACCTCCACCTTAGCGTTACGGCTGGCGATTTCGAAGGAGAGGCATCCACAAGACCAGATTCTCCCACCTCGTCAGCAGACGAAGCTGATGCTGATTGGGATTTTGCCAAGCGAGAAGCCGCTCTTGCGCGTCTTGGATTGGACCCCACGCTTGATAATCTACCAGATGAAGATCTGAACAAACTCTTTGAGAAGATCACCAAAGTCAAGACGATGCGCGATCACAACTCCAAAACCTCGCGCCCGGAGAGCAGCCTGAGCCAAAGCCAAGCCGACGATATTTGGAGTGAAACAGGACGAGACGCGACGACAGATGACACGAGTATCCGAGGAAGCCCTGCCATCGACGGTTCCCTGAAAGACGTACAGTACCAACTAGAATACAGGCTCCAGGAGATGACAGGCTCATCGGCGGAGGCGGAAGACCTGAAGGTTGAGAAGGAACACATGGAGCATCAGTTGAGACTTGTTCGGTTGCAGATGAAGCGTCTTATCGATGCTCGTTCTCGTGGAGAGCTGGACTCAGAGGCAGCAGCGTTTGAGCCGGTCATATACAGTGCCAAGCAACTGCGGTTAATTCGCAAGGTGCTTGATAGGTGGCGTGCCCATCGCTCGTTTTCGATGGCGGAAGTCGTTTTGTCCAGCGCTGTTGTCATCAAAGAGGCTAATATCATCAGGTACGTGCGTTCCTTGCCATGCTACACCTACGGCGAGCTCAAACTTGATTTTCAGCAAAGAACTTGGAAAGGAAGTCTCATACAACTTCACAATCGCAGCTGGTGGATCTCTTAATGCTCCCACGTCTGCCGTGGATACGATTGCCGGTTTAGATCAATTTGGCGATGTCGCCGATCCCATTCTGGCTTCCTCTACCCAGCCTTCGGTTGCCGTGAAGGTCCTTGATTATCGCCACAGTGCTATTTATTCATGGTCCCTGGATCGCATGCAGCAGCAACTACAACGGATGCGGAATTTGACAATGTATATCGATCGCCCATCTTACACTCAGCATTTTTCATCAGATGAACCATTCTATGACTCTCCTCCTCCAGAATACTCTTTTATCGGCAACTCCCTAATCTCGCTTTCGCCTCTTGCTCGTCGGCTATCTTCAACATGTATTGCTCCCATTTTCTGCCGCTATACTGCCGAAGCTATCGGTTCATGTCGAATAGATATCAAGATCGTCAATGTGGTTCCATCCGCGAAGCACCTGAATGGATCTAGCCCGTCCACTCGGTCATCTTCACCTATTCCCGGGGCCATCCTTTCGGGGAGTAAGATTATCTTCTTTCTAACAGTTGATTCTGTCAAGGGCTTGTCATCCCATGACTTTTCTAGTCTACACCTGCAGATCCGGCTATCATCCCTCGTGGGGCCAAACTTGTCCTCGGAAGAAGTTTTTCCCTCGCCGACACTTGATATGGATACCTCCTCACTGTCCGAGTTGAAGTTCCGTCGCAGCTTCTCAATCGTTGCCACTATCAAGGTTCTAAATCACTTGCGACAAGGATATGCACCTATCGAATTCTTCGCAGCAGTCCGTCCGACCTATTTGGAGCGACTAGAGCGGTGGGATGAACTCCGAGAACAGAAGCATTACCCGTCGCGGAGCTCGTCCAGTTCTAGTAACCGTACACCCGAGACACGACCTGCCGTTCTACCAGCCATGCGGAGGTCCGAAACCGACTTTGTGGTGGAGCAGACACACGACGTAGTCGCATGGTTGCACATATGCGAACTTGGTCCTAATGGGTCTTATGTTCCCGTTCCTGTTATTGCTCAAGGGAGCATTGACCCCGGGAGCTTCTTACTCCATCAGGGACTTCAGAGGCGGATCGTCTTGGCTCTGTCCTCCAATTCTGGGAAGCAACTCCCTTGGGTAGAGTTTACCAGAGTGCGGATTGGAAACGTTCGGCTTTTGGACGCCAAGGGCCGTATACAGGAATCGGCGTCTAAAGCGTTGGTGACTTTGCCTATCATGAAAGAACAGACGATAAACTTCAAGCCAGATGGCACGGGATCGTTGGAAGGGATAGCGCTGTGGGACTCGAGCATTCACGACTCTGTTTTGTTGAATACAGTGACTGCGCCTCATCAGCGAGTCCTGTTGCAGATTAATTTTGCGGTTGCGGTTGAGACCTGCGGTGAACCCATACAATTTAACATGGACGCTGCGATTACGATGCGAAATCGAGATGCCAGCGCTCCATCGCGGTTCATGACGTTCTTTGGATCGACCAAGATACTTTCCAAGACGAGCAGTTTGTTCAAGGTTCGTTTATCGCCGCCTCTTACGCGCTCGCCCAAGGATCTTTGGAGACTGGACACGTCGGAAAAGTATGTTCGGGGTGAAGAGGTGCTGGGGGTATGGAAGCCGCGGGGGATTTCTGTCGTGGAAGACTATTCTCGGCTGTTGGTGACTGAGAGACGGGCAGCTGACGTTCAAGCTATCCGTGTCATACTTTCGACATCTCCTCCTCGTCCGATATCGACCGAGACGCTAGCTTGGCGTACAGATGATCTGCTTGCGAAATCTCTTGCTCTGTGGCAAAAGCAGTTTGGCCATCGCGGCAAGGTATGATTTTTACTGAGAGAAATGGCTGAAACTGACATGTGATGGATAGATTGTGTTGACGCAGGAATACTCCGAGTCTGATGACCTTCCAGTCACGCAACGGATTACTGATATCGAAAGTCTAAAACTGATTTCCGAGACCAAACTGGTACCCCGAAGGTATTGATGATTTGAAATAGATCTTGTGGTTTACCTCATGTGATCTTGCAGTGATGGCGCTACGAAAAGGGGCCACTTGATGATCCTCGTTGATGCAGGTCAGGACAAATGGGAAAGAAGGTGGTTCGTCCTAAAAAGGTATGAACCGTTGACTTCCACTCTAGGTTATCCTGAAAGGAATCCGTCTCCATAGGCCATATCTCCATATCTATACCCAATCAAATGAGCTTGAGGAAGTCGGAATTGTCAGCCTTAGTGGAGTCAATGTGGAGAGTGACCCATATAAGGAATCCCTGCTTGGGGTAAGTTGTTTCTTAAGTTGCGGCATGTTGACCCCGCTAACGATCTGCTGTTGCAGAAATCGTTCTCGTTCACTCTTTTCACTGCGTCCAATTCACATGCACTCGCTGCACCCAACGCAAAGGAACTCCAGTCGTGGATAACCAAGCTAGACCCCACTCGTTTACCGTCTTGACTATCACATCTTTCCACCTCGCTCTCGGGATTAATATGCTGAAACTAGCTGGGTCATAGCCATCATTCTGTACACCTTATCATGCCTTTCTGGAGATAGACGAGCACACCACCTATGTATGTTACATTACGGCAGCCTTTGCCCACGTTCCTTGTTTATACCCGGATATAATTATATCTCTGATAATCGTTGTCGTCGAGCATCGTGCTTGCGTCACCGCAAACCATTAGGTCAGGCACGACCACTAATCTCAAATTTGGATGGCGACAAATGCCGAGGCTTCGAGATGGCCCACGTATCTACTATCTACCGCCTCTACCGCCGGGTTCCTCGGATGTCAAAATTAGTAGGCTATGTTTCAATATGAAAAAAGGGATCATTGCCGCGGCAATCCCTATGTCGATCCGGCCGGTGTTCTTAATTGGAGAAACCTCCTCGGAAGCGTTGCCTGTGTTCGGGCGAAAATCATAGAATGTGACAACTCAGATTAAGTATCTGGGGTGCTGCAAGACGAATCCTGGATTCAGCCAAGATCCTCTAGCGATTCCAACGCAGAAACCTGGCCTTGACGGATCCAATTGCAACGTCCAGGAAACATGTCATGAATGCGTCATCTTTGTTGCACTGACACCGGATGGACAGGAACAGGTGGTGGATCTTCATGATTGGCGGTATCGACCGCTATATCCTATTGCCAGAGGATCTTCAGACATATCCTTTCTCCTGAGGAAAGGACGATAGATATAGGCAGAGCGAGGATCGGAGGATGATAACCAGTACGCAGGGAGAGTGTATTGCATCCGGGATGAACGAGCGTAGCCGCCGGGACTCTATAATAATAGATCTGGCCAGATGTGTCATGGGGTGGCTTCGCACCAGTCACATGTTGCAGCCAGTTCCTTTGCACCGACCTTCATTCGAAATCTATCCTGAAATAACGCGACCTCTCCTTTTGCGACACCTGGTGTGTTTTTGGAACCCGGACCCCTCGGCCTGTTGGAGAGCTTCCTTCAACACCGGCCACTGAGTACTGAGTGCTGAGCTCTGGGCTCAGACTACAGGCTGTAGTGAGCTCAAATGACCTTTATCTTTGTAAGACTTCATGTGCGCTGACATAGCTGACAAACCTCAGGGTAAGATCGGATTGGATGGATTAACCCGCGGCGGTCCCGACTAGGAACCGAGCGGGGGGAATACCCCAAGTCGCGGGCCGGAAGCGCCTCGTCTTTAATAACGGCACGTGGGCGGCATTGTTGTAGAATTTCGAAAGACACTGCGTTACTTCAATCGCTGGTTGTACGAAACTGTTGAAGAGTGAGAGCGAGATCGACGCAGAGGAAGGACAATGGGAATTCGAAGCGATAAAGATAGATCCGCGCCTTGGCGATCAAGGAAGCCCGCGATATCGCTGCCCACGGAGTCCAAGGTCTAAGAACGTTGGATATCAGACGTTGGAAAATCTGGGTTCTTATCTCCACATCCTGCGTCTTTTTCAGGGCGATAGTGACTACCCGCTACCACACCTTTCGTGGCTCACTCTGGTCGATTCTTCCCTCGTGGCCTTCAATACTCGTCGACATTGACCTGCAGAACGCAGTCCAGTCCAATATTCATGATGGCACTGGAGCGGAAACGCACGGCTGTTGTTTCGGAACAGACTTTCGAGGATGGACAAATCCTCAGTAGAGGTTGCCTTCATATTTGCAGAAGACATACTTATTTTCGGTGCTCGACGTTATGAACAAATGTAATTGCTTTCTGTTTACTGCTTGTTAGCCAACGGCACTTCAATCAAACAAACCAGAATTTACCGGAAATAAGTCTGTACTATGACTGCTCGTAATTGACCAAACCTACTTCCATTTCCCCACCGTCAGGTATGCCCAAGGTCACCAAACGAACGGCAAAATGCCAAATTTGTTTTGCCAACGATTTCAAATACACTTGCTCGACATGCAGGGTGATGATATAGTGCGTCAACCGTTAAAGAAAACAAGCTTCAGACCTGTGTTCATCACATACAGGTCACAGCTGCTCAGTGGCGTGTTTTAAACGACACAAGGGTGCGTTCCACTTGGGGGGCGAATGCTACACCACCACTTGTACTGACATAACTGTTTAGAAACGTGTAACGCGACCCCCGAAGGATTCCGCGAACGGTCTCCAAAGATCACAAGTCAATGTAAGTATGTCGTGCAAAATCTCGTTTTTCTTCCTGTACGTTGGAGCTCAGACATCGATTCGCACAAAAAGCTTCTTCAGGCATAGCAGACCGCGATCATGTTCCTCCTCCTCTCCTCCCAGACCCGAAACCGCTCCGACCCCTGACGTCGCTGAAATGGCCTTATATCCCCGATGAACACGCCCACTCGGATCCTCTGAAACGCGATGACCCCAAGACGCTGCAGATGCACCATTACGAAGCTTTAGGTCCGGAAAGAAAACCTCTATCTTCCATTCTCCATCTCACCCACACACATTTATATATACAGCCACGGACCCCGCCATCCGAGAAATCCTCGGTGAAAACGAAAGTTTGCGACGGCTGTTGAGGGAGGTGGATGTGTTGCGTGGGGCAGAGAGAGAGCAAGCGCTGCAGCGCGCTTTGGGTGTGAGCGCGGGGGATTTGCGGGATTTTGATGTTATTCGCAAGGGCGAGGATGTCATGGCGTTGAGGAAGCTTGGGGAGGCGGTTGAGGCGTGCGTTAGGGACGCAAGAGGGGACGCGGCTTTGGGGCTTGATTGGGACGCGGTGGAATGATTGTCGATGTTCGTCACGGGAAAAACCATACACTTATTTGAATGATCCTAAACCCATAGTGTTATCATGGGTAGTGCTATTGGCTTTTTTTTCCATCCGCTAAAATAAAAGTCCCTGCTTGCAATGTAAAATGAGAAGTAGTCGTATCTATGATGCGAAAGTGTCGTGATCAAAAAAGAGGGAGTGAGGGAGTGAGATGATCTACGATGGTCTAGAGAAAAAGAACATCTAGCATGAAAGATTTGCAAGGATGGATAAAGATAACAGTACATGTCCAAAGCCCACTATGCATGGATCTCATTCTGTCGTACGCTCGGTCCTCGGTTCCGGTGGGGGATAATGTATGCATGGGTATAGATAGAAAGAATGCGGAGGGTAAAAAAAGCTGTGTGACGATTGCGAGAATGGTATATGCGGAGAGATCTCAATCGGACTTAAGCGTGGGTGTGTCATTCTAAAGAGAAACGAGCCCCATCGGTAAGCCATCCTTGACTGAATCGGGTACTCCAGATACTCACTGGTCGGATGAACGTCAGCATGTGGCACGTAATGTATCCCTTCGAGAACCCAGCCCCGGCGTACGCAAAGAGGTAGTGCCATTTCCGCTTGAAAGCGTCATAATCTTGGCGATTGCGCAGTGCAGGGTAGTCCCGCGAGATGATGTCTTGGGTGAGGTTTGCGTCGAGACGATATCCCCATTCGCGAAGGGTGCGAGGGTAGTCTATGGCGGATCAAAGTCGGTTAAAGTGGATGGATAAGGGGGGGATAAACGTACGAGCAGCGTGATTCTCGACGCCTTCGAGCGTAAATTGGTTTTGCGAGCCAGTCTGTGCAGCAATGATGAGTGCTGTCGCGCTCGGCAGACACGAGTTCGGCCACATGTATCGACGCATGAAATCTTCAGCTCTGCGAAAGGAATTCATATCAAGCTAGATAGGCAGAGAGAGAGGTGCGGTGGACGCACTGATACCCAGTATATCTAGATTCTGGGAACGTTGATGCAGAGACGACAGCCGTCGCGCCATGCGACTTGAGCGCAAAGTCGACGAGTTTAAAGTATGTGTTGTAATGTTTGGAGCCCACATGCTAGTTTGGATGTCAATTAGAATAATGAATGAATGAGGAGAGATGGTGAAGCTCACTTCGAGCATTTCGATGCTGATAAAAGCATCAAATGCCTTTTCAAACTCTGCTGGTATCTCGCGGTAATCCATTAAATGGACGCGTATCCGATCTTGCAGACCAGCATCGCGTATCCTCTCGTCGGCAAGGACTTTTTGTTCTATAGAAAGTGTGAGGGTATCGACTTGACATCCATAGTTTTTGGCGGCCTAAGATGAGGGTCAATGAAGGCCCATGTGGGGAAGTGAATGGTGTACCTCGATTGCCAGCCCGCCCCATCCTGATCCGAACTCGAGTATTCTATGACCAGGTTTTACGCGGGCCTTGTCGAGGACATGTCTGATCTTGCGAAGTTGGGCAGCTTCAAGATCATTCGGTTTCGGTACTTTTTCTGTCTCTAGATCGCCATGGACTCCGCCTTCAGCATCGGACCAGAGTGCGCACGAGTACATCATTTCACGGCTAAGAAAGGACTGTATGCGGAGACAGGGAGATCAGTGACGTGATATCAGGGGATTTTGTGACACGTGCCCACCTTGAAAAGTTCATTTGATTGGTCGTAACTGGCGATGGCGTTGAGACGCGCTTGGGCGCGTGTCTGGCCGAGGAAAGAATTGTACAGGGCAGAAACTGCCGCGGAGACGCGGGCGAGTGCGGAGGAGAGAGTGTTTTCCATGCCGGCTTGATTGTCAAGCCAAATCTGGCGTGTGATAGGATTAACTCAAGGGGATATTTGGACGGGACGTGTCGCGTACGTTCATGCATGATTTGAGGGATGAAACGTCAATGTCGCCAATCATGTAAGCTTCGCTGACTGGGAGAAAGAGTTAATGGAGGGGGGGATGCGTGTGGGGTGTATGCGTACATCCAAGATCGCCGGAGAGGAGGAGACGGAGCCAGAAAGTGTCGCTGACGACGGTGATGTGGGCGTTGTTGCAGCCGGATTGGTAGCGGCCGTATGTGCGCATTCCCTCAGAGTCGGATATGGTTAGGTGGCCGACGTCGATGGCGTCTCTGAGGACGGCGAGTATGGAGCTGCGCGCTGGGAGGGGTTGGGGTGAGTGGGAGAGGGAGAGACGCGTGGGAGTACCGAAAGAGACGAGCCATGACCGGGGGCTGAGGAGGGAGGAGAGGGCCGAGGAGGTCTGGATAGATTTGGAGGGGAAGACGAGGCAGGGTTGCTGGGGCTGGGAGGACATGGGAGTAAGCTCGGGGTTGGCTGGGTGGACGGGGTGGGGGTCACCTGGTTTTATACAAAACACTCTGCACGACGAGGAAGAATCTGAACGATAGAGCCACCACGTGGACGCGCAGACAATCTTGGGAATCCCGGGAATCCGGCATGATAAAATAATTATTTCCCCCTTTTAGATGCCTTCCGAGGAGATCACCCGTTTTGGTCACCACCGTGGTCCCTCGGACTCACCGGTCATCATCTCTGTAGATCATCTACACAACATCCGCCACCACCGCTCGATCTCACCCCCGGTGGCGTCTGCCTTGGACAGCTTATGTTAGATTGCCTCTGGGCCGATCACCCTCTTTTCACAAAAAACATATCCTGTTTCCCATCCGCAGTCCGCCACTGCCCTGGATGGCAGTTTCCGCCAAATGGGACATGCTTCCATTTCACTAACATTTTTTTTCTCCTGCAGCCCATCGGCCATACAAATCGAGGGTGACTTCCTAAAAGACGGCCCTTAACGGTGTTCCGCGAACAGAAGACCGTCACGACGCTGGGCAAAAAGGTAAACAATAACAATAACAATGTACGTGCAACTTGCATGGAGGATGCGCGTCCTCAGGCCGCACATCTAAAATCCTCTGGCCGTGACGTTTGGCCGCTTTGCAAGTCTTCTGCTAGAGAGGATCCAGGCTCGCACCTCAACCATCTCTAGGAGAGCTAATCATCATACCGAAACTCTATACACATCGATCAAATCGCCTCGCGGGATTGCGCATGCGACAATCAGAACATCGGCCAGTTCGCCGCTCCAAGGCACCTCTGGAATTCCAAGCTTCTCCTGCTCGCGAAATTCATTTTTCGTTTTTACGTGTGGGGAATAGGTGGATCACCCACTCAGACGCTGCACAAGAGGCCTCCTCTTGATTCTCAAACACGACAGACTCGAATCTACATCCGCCCCCCTCCATCCTTTTCTTCTGCGCGTAAAGCAAGCTTGAGCCCCTCTCCCTTGACCGTCCATTCGGGTCTGCCCGTGAACAACCTCGATCGAACGCGCAATTCAAAGGGGTGGATACTTTGCGTAGATAGATACCGATAATCCTCCGTTTGGTGAAATGGATTTAGCATCATCGAAGCATCTTGACAAGTAGTCAGAAGGTTTTTTTGTATGTACCGCCGTTAGGTGTCTGCTTCCTGAATGCTGTGTAAGTAAAGATACCGGTGGTACTAATAAAAGTAGGTCATGTACCGTTCGGGTATACCATATTGCGCTGATGCCATTCAAAAGAAAGTAGTCGAGAGTGATCCGGACTTTGGGTTCATTACCTCGAGCGGGGGAACGCGGGGAACTGCAAATTGGACTCCCCCGTGTTCTGGAACAAGGTGGCATGGGGAAAAGACTGTTTCAAAACTCTTCGAAACAACTAATAGCGCAAACTCGCGGATGAGTTGTACGTCAGCTCGAGATCGAGTTAACGTAAGGGGAAGCCAAGAAAGAGGCCAGGACCAAGTCGTGAAATTTGAATGCAGAACAAACTCATCTTCCTTGCCTCGTAACTGTTTAAATTTGCTGACAACGATCATCGAGGTGGAACGAGGTTCCTAGCAAACCCAGATAGGTCTAATCCGAGTTGTTACACAAGGTAAATCGACATCTGACGATGAATATCTGCAAAATGATCAAGGCCGAGTAAGAAGCTAAAGTCAAAGGAGGGGATTGTAGCTCTGAAGCTTTAGATCCTTTCCAAAGCGCCTATCTGCCAAGCCGCCCAACTTCGCGGGTTCTTCAGATGACATGACTTCCCCCTGCAACTCATGACCGCCGATAACAAACCCTTCCCCAGCTTGGTGTTTGGGTAAAAGACGCAATTTTCTGGAGAAGATTGCGACAACGTACGACGATCGATGTTGGAGACTGGAACCTTACTGCTCATCTCAACTTGAAGAAGATACCGATATCGGCGTCTGGCCCGTCTCGCGCTCCGGCCTTGTTGTCGTTGTGGTGCTGTAGTATAATCTCCTCGCTACGTCGCCGACTACCCAATCCAAGCCATTGACCAGGTTGTTTCCTGTCACGGCACTGCATGGGTAAATCTTCCAGTGGTGCGTCGTGATGGAATGCAGGTCCAGGGCCTATAGAGAACCGAAAGAAAGAAAGGGCGGAAGGTATCAAAGTCGCTTGTCAGATCGGGCAGAAAGCGCGATGGAGATGACGAAAAAACGAACAGTTTCAATCTCGGCGTCTGACATCGAACCATGTAGGTCCTGCTTATTGGCAAAGACGAGTAGCGAAGCGCCGGCAAGCCGCTATCATAGATCATGTTCGGGAATGAAAACAGAAGCCGAATACGCGAGAGGGCTTCGTCAGAGCCAAGGTAAGATGAATGGCGGTCGCTTACATCTTCGGTTAGCAGGTTGTGAAGTTCATCCTTGCAGTCCGCCATTCGCATCCTGTCCCCGGAATCGACAACCCAGACAAGCGCGTCCGTTTGTTCAAAGTAGTTGCGCCAATAGGGCCGGAGCGTGCGTTGGCCACCGACGTCCCCTGGGAGGGTCTGAGCGTAGGCTCGTTTCTATTCTGGAGAGTAGACGCACAGATGTTCAAGATATACCTTGGACGTGAAGTTGAGAAAGAGAACCGGTATGATGGATCGGCACTTACTTGGCATGCGCAAATGTCTTGATGTTGAACCCGAGAGTAGGACTGACGCTGTTGATGTCTTCGCCGTTTAGCTTCTTCACGATCGTTGTTTTGCCCGCATTGTCCAAGCCACTATTGGCGGTTGTTTCAGTCGAAGGACCGCGAGGTTTTGTGGTCTGTTGTGGAACGTACAGGAAAAGGATGCGCATTTCTCTTTCTTTCTGGCGATTTTTGCGGATGATGGTGAGCAGACCCATGGCGAGGATGCTCAGCACGTGATTGGCAAGCTCTCCCGCAATTGATGACTCGAGGACTCTGACGGTTATCGCGACGATCCAGCAACAAAGTAAACATCTATAACGCGATAGATACATAGATGCCGCCAAAAAACAAAGGGAAAAAAGGAAAGAAGGGCGACGATGATTTCTGGTATGTTTTCTCTATTGATCAATCACTGGAGATCCTATTCCATCTACAGGGACACAGCTGGCGAAGCTGCCCAACCGGCAAAAATCACCTCCATCCCAGTTGATGATGTCGACGAAACTCTCAAATACGAGAGTCGATCATCAGGGTTTGCAGCTCTGACTTCCGTAGATGCCGTCGGGGGAGATGAAGAGGAGGAGGATTTCGGGGGGCTCATGGTTCGTTGATTCGGTAATCACTCCCCTCTTATAATATTCCCTCTCATTTTAGCATCTAGTCAACGCTCAAGGCGTCTGCGGCGAAAGGCAAGAAGGATAAGAAAAAGTCTAAAAAAGCCGCGTTTGAAGATGAAGTGCCGCCTGGGGAGGGATCGGATGCGGAGGGTACTGGCGCGATCAAAGTGCCTGTTCAGGTCACGGCTGATGATCTTGCGGATGAGGAATGGGGACCCGTTAAGCAAAAGAAGAAGAAAGACAAGGGTAAGGATAAGAAAGGGAAAGCTCGGGAGAGTGAGGATGAGGAGCAGGGAGAGAGGGAGGGAGGTGAGAAGTGATTTTTTTCCAAAGATTTATTTGTTTTTATAGCCCGTTTTTCTAGACGGGGAAAAGCCGATCGCCTCTGAGCCTACTCAGGTGACGGCCGATGACCTTGCCGATGAAGAATGGGGACCCGTGAAAGAGAAGAAGAAAGACAAGAAGAAGGGTAAAGGGAAAAAAGCCAAGGAAGAAGAGAGTGACGAAGAGGGCACGAATGAAAAGGAGCAGGGTGAGTGCGAGGTTCCGACATTGCTGAATCTTCCTTGACATGCGAGAAAGATGCACCACCTACTGTGGTACCCACCGTCGCTGCCGCAGACGATGTGGCTGAAGCTGAAGACGCAGAAGATACTGGTCCTAAAATCCTCACGAAGAAGGAGAAGGAAAAGCTGAAAAAAGAGCGCGAAAAGGTTCGTCATCCAAGATATTTCTACATTTGCTGGTTTCCAATTTAGTATTTCAGGCAAAAAAGAAGTCTCAAGCGGCAGCGAAAAAGGCAGAGGAGGGGGTTCAGTCCGTTACAATTCCTGAAGCTGCCCCAGCGCCACCCCCACCGTTACCGCCTCAGGCAGGCGAACATGATGATGACGCTGAAGAAGGCGGGAAAGCAGATTCCAAGAAGAAGAAAAAGAAGAAAGGGAAGAAAGACGAGGAGACTGCTTCAGCCCCTACCCCGGCTCCGGCTCCTGCTGCAACGAAGAAAAAGGGTGGTATCAGTGCTCTTAAAGCTATGATGGAGGAGAAGAAACGGTTGGAGGAAGAAGCGAAGCGAAAGCAAGAAGAGGAGCTACGACGTATCGAGGAGGAGGAGAAACGATTAGAGGAAGAAGCAAGGAAGAAAGAAGAAGAACGCTCGCGTAAGAAGGAGAAAGAAAAGGTGCGAAAGCAACAGTTGGTTATCTTCAGATATCTGACGCACTTTGGCTGTAGGCCAAGAAGGAACTTGCAAAGAAGGAAGGACGACTTCTGACGAAGAAGCAAAGGGAAGAGAAACAGATGGCTGAAATCCGGAAGCAGGCGTTGTTGGCTTCCGGGGTGCAAATCGAAGCGCTCCAACAACCGTCCGGAGCCGCGCCCACACCCAAGAAGGTCGTTTATGGAAATCGCAAGAAAAAGCCTGTCGTTAAAGATGCATCTCCCGCGCCTGAATCGCGCCCCAGAACGCCGGAAGCTGTCAGAGCGCCTTCGCCCCCGCCCGCCATTGAAAAAGACGATTGGGATGCAACAAGCGAGGAGGAAGATGTCAAGGTGGACGAGGGTGCCAAAGCTCCAGCTTCTGAAGGCGTGAAGGATTCTTGGGACGATCCTAGTGACGAAGAAAAACCACCTGCGGCAGTAGAGGTGAAACCTGCAGCTACCAGTAAGGCTCAGCCAAAAGGCGAGGATGATCGATCTTCCCGGAGTGTTTGTTGACTTTTTGTATTCTAGGACAATCAGCGCAACAAACACCTCCCGCCAAGGTCGTTGTGAAGTCGAATGGAACTCCTCCATCCAAGTCAGGGCCACCGGGTGCGGCTCAACCTCCTGCAAACGAATCAGAAGACGAGTCCGAAGACGAGTCTGACGACGACGATTCATCATCCGGTTCTAGTTCCGACGACTCATCGGATGAGGACACTTCCTCGAGCTCCTCAGATGAAGAGCTCACACGAACGCAAAAGATGGCGTTGCAGAGAAAGGCAGAGGCTGCGGAGCGGCGAGCGAAAGCCCACGAAGCTGCACTGGCTGCACGTAGTAAAGACGACCTTCGCAGCCCCATCTGTTGTATTTTGGGACATGTCGACACTGGAAAGACTAAGCTATTGGACAAGGTATCGTTTGCGCCTATCTTCATTCCCTTATCGAGGATAACACTCTTGCTTTTCTAGATTCGCCAAACAAATGTTCAAGAGGGAGAGGCTGGTGGTATCACTCAACAGATCGGAGCAACATATTTCCCTGTAGATGCCATAAGGACCAAGACAACTGTTATGAATAAAGTAGGTTTCACGCGCCGCATAACCACGTCTCAACAGACTGATGTATCAACAGGATGGCTCGCAAGAGTATAAAATTCCTGGTCTCTTGGTTATTGATACCCCTGGCCACGAGTCTTTCACTAATCTTCGGTCTCGCGGAAGCTCGTTGTGTAATATTGCTATTCTTGTCGTGGACATCATGGTAAGGCCACCGAATAACATGAGGGGACGACGATCAGTCAACTAAGCTTTGACTATTGTAGCATGGCCTCGAAGCTCAAACGTTGGAATCGCTTCGACTTCTCCGCGATCGCAAGACGCCGTTCATCGTCGCACTAAACAAGGTTTGTCCGCCACATCTCATGTGTTAGGCCATCTGGCTTCCAAACGCCACATTCCAGATCGACCGCTTGTACGCTTGGGAAGCCACGCCTGATGGTGCCTTCCGAGAGTCCCTAGCGAAGCAGTCAAGAGCTGTTCAACGCGAGTTTGAGGACCGTGTGTCGAAGACGATAGTGGCTTTTGCCGAGGAAGGCCTGAATGCGTGCCTCTATTATGAGAACACGAATTTCGCTCGAAATGTGTCACTCGTTCCCACCTCGGCTATCACTGGTGAAGGCGTTCCGGACATGATTATGTTGCTGGTCAACCTTACACAACAGCGCATGAGCGACCGACTCATGTATCTTTCCGAGCTCGAGTGCACTGTGCTTGAGGTCAAGGTGATTGAAGGTCTAGGAACGACGATTGACGTGGTTCTGTCCAATGGTGTCTTGCGTGAAGGGGATAGAATTGTTATTTGTGGATTGAACGGACCCATCGTGACGCAAGTGAGGGCCCTCCTCACACCGCAGCCACTCAGAGAGCTTCGTGTCAAGGCATGCTTCAGTTTGGTTTTCAGCCCTTTGCAAAGCTAAATTGCCACCGTTTAACAGTCTGCATATGTCCATCATAAAGAGGTCAAAGCTGCGCTCGGAGTCAAGATCACTGCGCCAGATCTTGAGAAGGCTATTGCTGGCTCACGATTACTTGTAATTGGGCCTGACGACGACGAAGACGATATGAAGGAGGAGGTCATGTCTGATCTGACGTCTCTTCTGAACAATATCGATAAATCGGGTCGAGGTGTTTGCGTTCAGGCCTCCACGCTTGGATCTCTGGAAGCCCTTTTGGATTTCCTCAAAGCCAGTAAAATTCCCGTGTCCGGTATCAATATCGGGCCTGTCCATAAGAAGGACATTATGCGGTCTGCGACGATGTTGGAGAAAGCCAAAGAACTTGCTTGTATTCTATGCTTTGATGTTCCCGTTGATAAGGAGGCCGAGCGGTTGGCTGAAGAGATGGGTATTCGAATCTTCAAAGGTACTGAGGTTTTGTGGCGGCGCGTTTGGCAACTCTGCTGATAACTGATCCTCTATAGCGGATATTATTTACCATCTCTTCGATGCCTTCGAAGCGTATAACAAGGAAATCACGGAGGCCAAGAGGAAAGATGCTGCACCTCAAGCTGTTTGGCCTTGCCGGTTGAAGACCATAGCTGCCTTTTGTAAACGTGACCCTATCATCCTTGGTGTTGATATTCTCGATGGGACCTTGCGAATTGGGACCCCACTCGCTGTGGTAAAGACAGATCCGGTGACGGGGAAGAAAGACATTATTCCTCTAGGAAAGATGTCAGTTCTCATTTTATCCCTTTCCTACTGCCTGCTCACGGATTGATTATTCCTCAGAACATCATTAGAAATCAACCACAAGACCCAAGAGGTGTGAATATTGGCTTAAGTTCATTGGAATATGTCAAAACTTTGATATTCTCTATCATCCAGATCGTCAAGAAGGCGCAAGCAGGTGCTGGTGTTGCAGTGAAGATTGAGCATGCCGTATATCAATCAGCGAAGATGTTTGGCCGACACTTTGACGAGAAAGATGAGATCTTGAGTCATATCACTCGCCAAAGCATCGATGTCCTCAAGGTAAATAGATTTTTTTGTTTTCGATTCGTCTCTATGAGGTTTAATCGATATTTTCCCCTCAGGAATCGTTCAAGGCTGATGTATCGATGGAAGAATGGCACCTTATCAAAGCGTTGAAAACGGTACGTTTGGTTCGTTTCACCTCTGAACTTCGCTGAAACTGTCTCATTATTAGCGGTTCAACATTCAGTAAAGCATTGTTCTTTTTTTTTTCCATTCACTTGTACGTAGACACGACGCGCGACACGGCCGTCATCTACATAAATCCTACGACCTACATATGCATAGGGAACTCACAACAACAATACATCATCGACTGGACTATAGGTAACAGGACAAATAATTCACATCAGTGGGTTCACCCTAATTATAAATTGTTTACTTGGCCTGTTCCCGACATTCGCACTTCCTTCCTGCTCAATGTCTTCTGTGAAGAGTAATGATTCGCCGGGTGTTGAGGCCTCCTCCATCGATCAAGACGAGTTGCAGCTGGTAATACATCTTCCGGACATAGCTGGGACTGCCCTGCGCGTTTGAACTTGTTCTTGGTAACGTCAATTTTCTGGTTGATACTGGAATAATGGCTGCGGGTATCCTCTCTGCATTCGATGATCATTCTTCCATGCCACACCTGTGCTACGAATGTAGTTCGTGTTCGCAACGGAGTTTGGGAGAATCAAAGGGGATTGAGATTATACCGCTCGAACCTGAACAGTGTTCATACCTGCGTAGGGAAGCCCCCAGTATCGCTAAATTTTGTCCCTGTGGGGGCATGATGGTTTGATTTACTAACCTTCTTACTTTTCTCTAGCGAAATTTGGGGTATAAACAGGTAAGTCGAATTTAGTCAGAAGATACGTGACTGACTCCTCTACTCGTAGCAACTTCACCGGGGTTGGAATCTCATCGAAAACTTCGCCGCGAGCTTTTGCTCCCTGAATTTTATTGGAGGTGTACGGTATGTTAATCATCTCTATGCTTCTATTCCGATTCAGCCTGAATTCTTCCCTGTAGGTCATTCTTCTTCTTGGGAATCCTTGCTGGTGGGCCGGCAGCGATATGGTTCGCTTATTCTCTTCAATCTTCTTATGAACCTATGGCGTTGATACGGTCTAGGTCCTCGTATCTGATCACGTTTGTCTGCATGACGATCACGGCATTTGTACTAGCGGAGATCTGCTCAGCTCTGCCCTTGAGCGGCTCAATCTACATCTGGGCGGCAGAAAGTGCGGGTCCGAAATATGGTCGCTTCTTTGGCTTCATAGTCGCTTGGTGGGCGTGCACCGCTTGGATGACTTTTGCAGCAGGAAATTGTCAGGTTGGTGGCGCGTCCCTCTACCCGTGCGACTGATATTCATGTAATAGTTTGCAACAGACAACAGCCAATTATCTTGTGTCCCAGCTCGCCGTCTGGGAGATTGATTTCCCTGGTGGTATTTCCAATGACAATGTCAAATGGAGAGCTTTCATCTGGGCTATCTCGGAAGGATTATTTATCCTAGCTATAGCGATCAATTATCTTCCGCCCAAACTCTATTCGATTGTATTCAGAATTGCGATTGGCGTCATGATGCTGGATTTCTTGCTTTGTCTCATCTGGCTTCCCATCGGTGTTTCAAGGACCTATGGTTTTCGTTCTGCCCGTGAGGTATTCACTGGAATGTGTATGTCATCACCTAGAACTCTTGATACACCATCTCTGATGTCCCGTTCGAAGATAACGGAACTGGCGCCCCTGCTGGATGGAATTGGATCTTGTCATTGTATGCACTCGTTCACTGCTCGGTTCGGGATCGTTGCTAAGATGTGATATAGGCTATTCACTGCTGGCACAATGACAGGCTTCGACGCATCCGGTCATGTTGCAGAAGAGACTAAAAATGCTAGGGTCATCGCGGCAAAAGGCATTCTAAGCAGTGCCATCCTCACGGGCGTTCTTGGGTTCATCACAACGATCCTATTCTTGTTCTGCCTGCCAGACTTCGATACGTTATTCTCTCTCGGAGCTCCCCAACCATTTGTACAGGTGTATGCACTTGCTTTAGGGAGGGGTGCCAGCGCGTTTATGACGGCAATCGCTGTCGTCGGTCTCGTCCTGGTGAGATCTTGAATTCATAGTCCCTCCTTATTTGCTAAGGTCACTCGTGTTCTTCAGAATACCAGTATTGCTATAGTCGCTGCCTCGCGTTTGATATTCGCGGTTGCCCGCGATGGAGTGTTACCTCTCTCTAATTGGATAGGTCAGGTCGATTCCAACGGTCAACCCAAGAACGCCGTCACTGTGATGTACGTTTTTGGGGCCGCAATTCTTTGCACTATCCTTCCCAGTCAAGTGGCATTCACCTCTTTGGTATCTGCGGGTGGAGTACCCACCATTGCTGCGTATGGACTGATTGCGCTCCTACGCCTGACCATGACACCGGGTCGCTTCAAGTCATCACATTTCTACCTGGGAAGGCTTGCTATTCCGTTTTACATCATTTCCACGTTGTTTAATGCCCTTGTATTCTCGGTATGTCGGTTCTCGTTGAACATTGACTTGATACTTATTCCATATCGCATGTTCCAGGTGATGATTTCGCCATTTGTATTCCCTGTCACCGCGCAGAATTTCAATTTCGTGAGTCTTGCATACCTGGTCAGCTTTGGGATGTAACTTAGCCTTATATAGGCGCCTGTCATCTTTGGTGCCGTGACGATCTTGGGAATTTTTACTTGGTGGTTGACACCGCAAGACAAGTGGCTCCGTCGTGAACTCCTTGTCCAAGGGTTGGAGACTTGTGATGCACAAGACTGACGAGCCACACGAGGAGAATGCTCTCAAACTTTGGCGTTGGATTCTACTGGCTGGCTGCCTTCAATTTTCTTATTGAAATCCTGAGGATTTCCCCGACTTTCACAATTGATTAACATTCCTAGCTATGTATGGAACTGATACGCCTGTTACCAATGACATCGTTTTTACCTTCTGGAAACTACTACATCGGTTTGGAAACACAGATAGTGACGCCGGCTTCCCTCGGCGTTGCCCTCTGTGGACCCTCGGAACCTAATAACAGGTAGGAAGCCTTGTAACTATAACCAGCTATCCCTTTTCTTCATTTCTATGCTTTCATCCAAAGTTTTGCATTCCGCGCTGGAAAAGATCGTCCCTAGGTGTCTGTAGTTCATAAAATGAGATGGTCTCTAATTTCCTAGGAGCTGTGGGGAGGTAAATAAATTGAGTGTTGGCATCCTATTTTGTGTGAGGCGGCTTTCGACCTGCCACCACCATGCGTGAACGCGGTCATCCAGGGGGTTCACCTCGTTTACCTCTACTGCTTCAGTTAAATTCTCCAGAATCTATTGCCCACCCCACGTCTACCGCCAGTTCCAGCTATAGTCCGGACAGAATGAAGATGAGGACTCGCGTTGCTGTTCGTGACAAGACGCCTCACCGATTCCAAGTTGTTCCCCTTCGCGATGCTAGGTTCAGTGCAAATCATCTTCCCGCCAAGGACCACTCTCCCGGCGTGAAAGCCAGCAAAACACCTCTTGCCGCTACGTACACTGAGATTCCGCTACCGGCCCGCCTGAAGTTTCGCGCTGTCCAGAGTCCTTATCAGCCATCAACAAAACGGCCGCCACCAGGACATCAGCGAAACAAGACTCAAGGAAGAAAACCCCTTGTCGAACTGGACCAGAACATCCTAGGAGTGGGGTGCCCGAACCCGAATCTATCTCCTTCTCTGCCGACCATGGAGCAGCCTAACATCGAAACCTCCGCTATTTCCCCTTCTCCTCTGTCTTTAGATTACAGGTCCTCAGCTTCAGAGTACTCCCAATATTCCCAATCTTTTGATGATTCCTGCCCCGACTTGTCCCGCCTTCGTTCCAGCCTCCAAAGCAACAGCGCCCAGGAGTCCTACAGTCGCGGCCCGACTCCTCACTTTAAATCTCCTAGCCTCGGATCCATGCTCCAGAATACTTCGTCAGCACCGAAATCTGAGGCGGTATTTCGTATCAAGACCCGGGATCGAATCAGCACGCTCTCCATTGGCAGCCTATCCGACAGACGAGGACGTCCTAACAGCAGCTCGGATCGTCAAGACAGGGATCTATTCAAGAGACACGCGATCTACTCCCGCCCTCCTGTTCTAGCTGAATCTGAGGAGTCTGTCGCCGCAACGAACATCCAGCCAGGGGAATGGTCAGTAGACATCCCTCGCCTAGGTCTTCAAGCCGTCGTGCATCTCGATTATTCTGGAAGGCAAGACGATGCGGGTTATATGAATGATCTTCTTCGATCTCGCGTTTCTCCATCGGTTTCATTCGAATCTCAGTCTTCAATATCTTCCGTCTATTCTCAAGACGCTCTCTCGCTGTATTCCCAGGCTGCTTTAATCCAGACTCGACCATTGACGTGTTACGGTCGTCGCTCTCCAGGCAACAAAGCAAACATTTTAATGGGCACAGACGATACCATTGCGCATCACCCGATCATAGCAACATTAATCCAAGACGTGGAGGATCTCATCCTGGAGTGGTCTTTTATCGGGGCATAACTATCTCAACATGGATATGAACAACTATACAGCATGAAGCGTGTCCATATCTAGGCGGAGGAAATAACGTACTAGCTTCAAACTATTGTCTCTTTCCCCTTTAAAGATACCAATTCAAAAACATGATCCCCTCTGAACCCTAACCATGGCAAAAAGAATATAGAATTGAGCATCAAAGGTCGCTTTCATTCTGATCCTCATTTTACGACGTTGGGACTGGCAGGAAATCCTTCCTCTGCCGCGTTATCTCCACCCCCATGGCGTCTGCGAAGGTCACCGCGCTAGGCTTCTCTGAGCGTACGGTGACGGCGTCGAGGTGTGGCCCTGCCGCGATACAGGCTACGCGCGCGACTTGGAAGACGAATTTTTCGATGGTGAGGTAGGTGGACGATGAAAGGGACTGGTAAAAAAAAGTGCACGATTGCGTTTGTTATCAAAGTAGGATGGATGAATAAAAAAAAGGGGGGGGGGAGTACCTGTGCGATCCTGTCGATGACGTTTGAGTAATTTGGTTGGGGGGGATCGTCCCCCTGACTATGTAATGGGTGCTCGTAGAATGTGAGATGTGTTCTGAGGAGCTGTTTTTCTTTGCGCTCGGGTGGATTGACGCCGATGATGAGGGGGAGGGTAAAGTCTTTGATGGAGACCGTGCGTGGGCTACGATGGAACTGCTGTTTTAGCTGGAGTTGTTGCTGGAGCTGGAGGTCCTCTGTCTTTTTCTGTTCTTGCTCGGGCGAGTGAGGCAGGGAATGTTCGGCGTGTCCTAAAAGTGGTCGGTGCACGCCTGGGGAGATGTCGACATTGGAGGAGGATGGCGGGGTTCGTGAGGTGGTTACGTCGACGGAGAAGCCGCCGCTGGCGAGGCGGATGTATTTTGGAAGGGAGACGACGACGCGGACTGCTGAGGCTGCGTCGCCAGCGATGGTGAAGGCTTCTTGTGTGACAGCGTCGATGAAGAGATCTATGCTAGTAAAGCCTGGGAGGGGAACTCCTTGAGAGTTGGCGGCGTCGACGCGGGCGGTGATGGCTTTGGCGAGGTGGCCGTAGTGGACGGAGTCGAGGACGTCGTCTGATGTCCCGGGGGTGGTGAGGTAAGAGGGGAGGAGGTGGAGGTAGACGGAGAGAGAGACGGGCTGTTGTCGGTATTTCCCCCAAAGGTCTGAGCCGATGAAGGTGACGAGGTGGAGGGCGTTGATGAGGACGATGTCGGATGCCATGCTCACAATTTTCTCACAATCTAATCTACATCATGAATACTCTTTTTGAATAAACTTGGCGATCGTCTGCAGCTGAATGTTCGACGTGCCCTCGTAGATCGCCCCAATCTTGGAGTCGCGCCAGAACTTTTCAATACCCGTCTCGCGCGTGAACCCGACGCCACCTCCCCATTCGATGGCCTGTCCGCTCACCCGCTGCGCGACGACACTCGCCCAGTACTTGGCCATGGCTGCCTCTTTGACGAACGGTCGTCCTTCCTCCTTGCGTCGTGCTGCGTTGTATGTCAGTAGACGGGCAGATTCGATCTCGATGGCGGCTTGTGCGAATTGGAAGGCCATGCCTTGGAATGTGCCAACAGGGGCTCCGAACTGGCGGCGTTGATAGGTGTACGGAACGGCTTTGTTAAAGGCGCCTTGGGCGAGACCCAGCATCTGAGCAGCGATGCCGATGCGGCCTAATAGGGGTTAGGATCAGGACAGCTTGAACAGGAAAGTGGGCTTTCACCTTCATTGAGGATTTCGATAGCAATTTTGTAGCCTTGACCTACTCCACCGATGACATTCTCTTCTGGAACCTTGAGGCTGTCAAAGTTGAGGGTGCAAGTAGACGATGCCCTGATGCCGAGCTTCTGTTCCTTTTTTGCAATTTCAATGCCCATGTCCTTGGTGGCGACGAAACATGTGATGCCTTTATAGCCTTTGCTCGGGTCAATCTGTAGAGGATGTCAGTTGGTGACGGAACAACGCAGCAAGAACATTCACATTGGCAAATATAAGGAAAATCTCTGCCTCATGCGAATTCGTTATCCACATCTTGGAGCCATTGATAATATAATGATCTCCTTCCTTCGTGGCGCGGGTCTGGAGAGCAAAGGCGTCGGAACCAGAAGCGGTTTCAGAAAGACAGAAGGAGCCGAGCTTGGATTCTGAAAGCTGGGGCAGCCACTTGTCTCGCTGTTCGTCGGTCCCGTATTTACGGAAAATAGTGTTGACGAGAGTGTTGTGGACGTCACACATGACAGAGACAGAGGGGTCAACTTTGGCGAGCTCTTCTATGGCAATGATAGCCGAGGTAAAGGAGGAGCCTGCACCGCCGTGCTCAATGCTTGTTTCGATACCCATGAGCTGCGGGAGGGGTCTCAAAAAGGGGAGAAGCGGAGGATGTTGAAGGGGAAGCTTACACCTTGTTCAAAGAGGCCTTTTATGACAGTGGGGTCCATTGTTTCGTTCTCGTCCATGTCGCGGACCTTGGGTTCCACGACGTCAATCGCAAACCGTTGAACTAAAGAGCGCAGCGTAAGCTATCGGATGAGTGCATAAAAGTAATAAATGGACCTGCATCACGGAGCATTTCTTCCTCTTCTGTGAAATTGTCGAGCGAGTTGATTCGGGCATGTTCCGAGCATATGGGTAGTGAAGAAGTAAATGTCCTATTACCGGTCAGCATGAGGGAAACTGGGCAGAAGCACGAATACCTTGCGGCAGGGATTGCTCTGGGCCGAGAAATGGCGCGAAGCGAAGTTCGAAGGAGAGAGGCAGCCATGGGGGGAGGGCGGCGACACTGCTGAGTAAATAACTGTCATCACTGTCATGAACATCGTCCTCCTTGCCCTCTTGGCTGGACTAGCGCATGGATTCTCAGAGACGGCGCCACTTCTAGCGTGGTCCAACACCGAGTTCACGTCAATCGACGCCCTCTCGTCCAATCCCGCACATACCTCCACTCTGCTCGAGCAAATCCTCCTCAACGAAGACGTCTGTGCACTCGATGCCACAATCCTCGTTTCTCAACACGGAGTGCGTCTCACCACACACTCATCTCTCTCATTCTCATATTCACCTAGCTCCATGCATCGGACCTCCGCACCCTTCCTCGTTCCTCCAACCTCGTCAATTCCTTCTACAACGCACCATCCCACCGCCAGTTCGAGTACCTCACAACGCCCCCAGATGCAGATTCCCTCCCTGTAGTCGCCCAGGCACTTGCCGCTCGCTGTGGAGCGAGTCTTGTCAGTTTTACGCCTGGAGCCGACAATGCGTATCTTGCGTATGAACATCCAAAGAAGAACGTCGTCCTCGTCGAGTTGCCCTCGCTTGTCGGCCTTTCTGGCCTGGACAGGAAAGAAACGATGAATTTCTACAGTCCGTAAATTCCTTTTTCTCCATACTTGAATTAATCCATTATATCATTCAGCATCCCAGCTCGCAGACGAACTCTCCTTTCTCTCATCCATATTCCCCAACCACCTCATCATATACACCGGCTCTCCCATCTCAAACTTTCTAGATGGCCACTCTCCCCGCCAACTGCCACCCCACCCAAGCCCATCAGTTCGTCCCCTCTTTGGCTCCGATACCAAATTCCTCTATGCACCCGAAACCACCCCTCCTCCCCCGAAAGGCGGCATCCTCAAGCGCTACCAGCTCCTCACCCCTGGTATCATCACCGGTCTCCTCGTCACTCTATTCATTCTCCTCCCCGTTGTGTCGCTGGGATTCAGAGCATTGGCCAGCATACAGAGCCCCTTGACAGGCGATCCTCCAAAGTCCTTCAAAGCCTCGGAGAAGAAGACCCAGTAGTCGGTTACTACCAATCACCATGTTTTTTTTTCTTCAAACTCCAGCTCCCATTCGCTCCAAGCTTCTTGTGATGAATTCCAACAATGAGGTGGTATGAACGTGAGGTGCGAGATATCTAGTGCGACAAGAACGAGAACAAATCTGTAGGACAAATTGGAAACTATACAGTGAGACAAGACATAAGATAGCAAGACCAATGCAAGGTATGTACATGAGCGAGGAAGGTGTATGTAAGACCAGGAAAGTAGGGTCTGTAATGGAACAAGTCAGTAAATAATCCGTCATGTCAGACGACGACAAAAAAAGAAAAAAAGGTCAAACGCCATCCCCGACCACATCCCCCGACTCCCAATCAACATCCAATGCGTCCCGCATCGCCTCCACAGCTGCAAGATGGAAAGGCAGCAGCGGGTTGGCGTGACCCATCCGCCACTGCACACACCCCAGCACCGCCAGATCGTGAAAGTTGCGCGTAATCTCCAGGTGCAGCGTCGCCAGCTCTTCTTGCGACGGCCGTGAGGGAGACCGGCGATTAGGATACATCTGAACATGGTAAACATGCAAAAGATGTATGTGTAGCATCCTTATCGCGGTGGGTGACGGCGAAGATGCGGGGATGCAGATGAGGATCGTCGTGGACGGCGGGAGCAACGAAAGGGGATGTGCGAGAGATGACCACGTTCCGTCCAGAGTGTCCGTCAATTGGGAGGAGGGCTCCGGAATGTAGGCAGGTCCAAAGTCGGAAAGGCTCGGCGGAAGTGATTGTGGAAGGTGCGTGTAGGGCGGGATGGCATAAATCGTCGTGGTGATATCTGTAAAGACGTTCTGCGATTGGCTTTTGCTGAAGGAAGCCGAACGGCCTGTACGAGTTGTTTTCGTGGCCGGCGTGGGTGATTTGGGTGGTGTGGACCCCGTCGAACAGAACGTCCACGATGAGTCGGGCTCGACTGAAAGAAGGGTGACTTGTAGTCTCGGTATTCCGGGTCGGTTGACGAGTGCAATAGCAAGAAAGCCTGCCCAAGCTGGAAAGATTAATTGAGACGAGGTCCATAAAAGACAAAGTTACAGACATACCATTCAACTCGCTCTCATCCATACTCCCGAGCTTCGCCACAACTATTCTCCATTCCACGTCCGCGTTCTTTGCAAACTCTATTGCAAACTCCCATACCTTCCTCACCACAAAGGCATATATATCCTCTCCCTCTCCACTCCCGACTGCAACATCCTCACCACTTCCACTCCCCTCCCTCTCAGGCGTTCCCGCACCTTGCGTTGGCGTTTGCACAAGCCACACCCCTAAATCATGCGCCTCCCCGCGTTCGTCCACGCACGCCGCAAGCACCCACTTCCCACACGGGCTCACCTGATACCCCACATGCAAAAACGTATTTCTGTCCGTCACCCCCAACGACGCGTGCGCCGCCCGCACGAACGACACTCTGGCGTGCAGCGGCCGGGCTAGCGTCAACAGCGGGTCTCGAAAGTATTTGCGCACGCGCTCCTTGTCCTTGGCCTTATCGTTACCCTTATCTTGCCCATCGCAAGGGAAAAAGGACCGCGACATGGTACGGGTCACGGGTACGAGTATACGGTTATAAAGCGAGATGCACAGCGTGTCGAGGTCCGAAACAGAGGCTGTGGGGTTGCCAAGAGCTCCATAGATGGCGTGTTCCGGGACAAGCTGGAAGTAGACTGGCGTATCGGTCTCCGTCTTCAGCGCTTTCTGGATAGCAGAAAATACTTGGCGGAGAGCCGGAGATGCTAGTGACATCATGGGGATCGGGGTGACGACGAATATGACGAGGTTTGAACTGGGGGTGGGAAGGGTTGTCATGAAAGAGGCTAAAGAAACCTTTATGTTAGAACCATGGTCTGTAGACCTGCTAGGTCAAAAGGCTTACCTAGTGTCTTGCGGAATGACGAATCGAATCGCAAAGGTAGAATCCCGCTCCTCGGGCAACTAACGTTGTGCCCCGGAACAAGCGTGCCAAAATGCTTACTCTGCAGGACATTGATTAGATACCCTCTCCAGAGGACCAAAGCACAAAACAAACCCGGTAAGTTGCCATAACCATCTCGACCCAATTATCCACCTGGTCCAGCCTCTGTTCCCCTCCCTCCTCGAAAAGAACAAAGATCGTCCCATCTTTCTTTCCCCCTTTTGGCCCAAGCCCCAACTTTTCCCAGAACCGGACGGCGGGAGGCAAAATTTGCATGACTGCATCGCCTTTCCCCACAGTAATCATTGGCGCTCCCAGCATCTGCACACCTGTCGCACCAGTGGAAGTAGCCGTATTAAAAGCCTGCTTGGACATATTCACCATTTTTGGCGTCGAGGGAGAAGCCGATGTTGACGGAGCACCTGCCCCAGGAATCGCAAAGAGCGTCTCCAGCTCTAGAGGACCCTCCACACCTTCCACAGCCGCAAGTAACTGAGAAACGATTTTCACATCCCCCAGCCAAACCTCAGCAGCCGACGCCTTCCTCCTCCTCTTCGCCTTGCCCCTGGTCATACTTGCACCGTTACAGCTTGCAACACTCCAAGCCTCCGCCCACAAAGCGTTCTCCACCACCTCAATAGCGACATACGCTGCTGCAGCTTCCAGCGACTTGCTTCTCTCCGAGTTGGCACCGAGGACAGCGGTGGGCGAGACAGGCGTAGGTACAGAGATATCATTGGTGTTAACCGTACCACTGGTGCTGGAGAGCACGGAGGCGCCCGGAGGACGCAGGGGTGTGCTCAGGGGGAGAAGCTCGGCGTGTTGGAAGTGGGTGTGGAGGAGGGTCGGGCCGAGAGGGAGGTAGGAGGGCAGAGGGGTCGAAGGACGGGAAGTGAGGGTGTACGATGAGGAGGATGTCGTGGTAGAATAGGCCGAGGAAGTGGTTGATTCGAGGTCAGAGTCCACGTCTGAGGAGTCGTCGAGATTAGATTGCTGGTCGTAGGGCTTCTTGAGATCCTTAATTTTCGTCCTTTTCGCTTCGAGTTCCCGCTGCTTCCACTCCTCAAATTCGTGCACCCACGAGGGAGACATTGTCTTTTCCCTTCCTCCCTGAGCTGCCATCTTCCGTTTGACACCGATTAATTTCTTGACGACACCTACGCGGGGATCCGTAGCTGCCATGTACTTCAATTTCCACCCGCTATTATTGCCGTCGTCGTCCTTCATGTTCGCAAAACTATCCCCGTCCCTCCCCATTGACCTGGGAAAATACGACGGCGCCAAGGAGGGCTTGTTACTAGGAAAGCTGGAATTCAAGGTCGAACTCCATGGTACTGTCCGATCCTCCTCGTCTGGCGGACTAGGTAGTGAAAACTTGCCCACTGCGTACTTGCCATCCAGCTCGCGATGGTACGCAGCGAAGGGGATGGGATCAAAGATACCTACGCCTGATGAAGGCCGCCGCAAAACCATGGAGTCTGATTCAAGATGCACGGATATAGAGGGGGTCGCTGGGACAGAGTGGCTGTAGGGGGTTGGGCCAGGAGTGGGAGGGAGTATGGCTGAAAAGGCAGGTTTGCCAAAGGGGGAACTAGCGTCAGAGGGGTTGCTGGCAAATCGCGGTGTAAAGCCGTCCAGGGCCCATGGTGAAGAGGTCAAGGGTGTGGGAGGTATTGGTTGGAGAGGTGCTGGAGGCGGGCCTGGGCCAGAGGCATTAATGTCACCCGGGAACACGGATGACGGCGCAGGAGTGTTGGCAGCCGCTGGAGACAATCCTAAAGGAATGGAGCCGTGCGACGGAGCGAGGATACCGGGGTTCGGACTGTTTTTAATACCTACCATGGAATTCTCCGAGGGTGGTATGGGTGTGTGTAAAACAGTCGACATGCCACGCGGGGCTTCCGGCGCAGAGGGCCGGTCAAAAAAGCTGAAATCATCATCCGTAAAAGCTGAATCGTCAAAGTCCATTGCAGTATCGCGAAAGGCGGCCCCGCCGCGCGTGCCAGAGTTCATGTCAAAGCCCATGCCCATGCCCACGTCGAAATCCATGTCTAGGTCCATATCCATGCCGAGGTAGGATTGGGACTGCATCGTCCAGCTGGGATCCATGGTGCCAAAGGGGTCAAAAGATGTGGAGTCTGAGGCAGATGTAGGGATAGTTGCTGATGCGTGTAAAGCGGGATTTTCAGTGGAGGTAGGGGAGATGTGAGTGTTTTCTGTGGCTACTGGATGAGGTATCGATGAAACGAGTGCAGTGTTAACAGCGGAGGGTTGAGGGGTGATAAGGGTGTTTATTTGGGGTGGAGATGGGTAAAAATCCTGCGCGGGTGTTGTCAGAATGCTGGCTCCTAAGACCGCCGCTGTCGTGAGCGAATGGGTAGTGTGACTAGGAATCACAGGGGGAGGTGCGGCAGGTGGCACAGCGATCGTTGAGCGGGACAGATTAGGTGAGGTTGATGTGCCATTCTCGCGTTCTCGCCTGAGTCGTTCGCGTTCGCGCTCACGCTCACGGGCCACGGCATCGACATAACTACCTACCTCGGTTGCGACGGCAGTGAGACAATTGGCCTCCGAGAGCGTAAGTGTGCGAAATGCACGGATATAGTGGGTCCTCGAAGGGCTGCGGGGGGTGGGGGGATCGGGGAGGTATATAGGAGTGGGTGCCGGCGTAGAAAGCGGGACGTTATCGAAGGGAGTCGTTGTGCGGGAAGACGTCGCAGGCGCTTGTGGCGAGGGCTGGAGGGCAACGGGTAGTTGAGGTATAGAGTCGATGGGGGGGCGAGAGGGAGCAGATGGAGATGGAATATAGGAAAGACAAAGTGCAGTAGGATATATGACGATGAGTCCTTTGTCTTCACCTTGCTTGTTCTCTACGTTGATCCATGCGATAATAAATTGGGGTGAGGGATACTCATTAGGCTGCGTAGAACAATCCCAGCTGCCGACACCGATGCCTTGGAAGGAGTTGCGGAATTGTTGGGTTAGGGTGGAGGTAGGTCCTGAGTAGTGCGTGAGAAAGAAAGCAGGGGTTTCGTGGGGGAGCAAGGTTATCGGTGTTCCAGAGGGAAGAGGTAAGGTATATGCCAAGGGCAGAAAATGAGTCGGGAGCAACTGGGGATGGATGACCAAGCTTGGCATTGGATTCCGGGAGAGGTGGATCTGGAGGTGGCAATATAACAGGGGCCTATATTCGCATGAAATGACTGGCACAGGGTAGAGAAGCAAGAGACCTTACTTTAGGAGGATACGATATGCCCAGCTCTCACCCCAGTGCGCCGTGGAGGGTGCGGGACCGAGTAAGAACCCACCTTTGAGCCGGGTGACCGGGCGGTGCGAGGGATGGCGGAGAGAAGCCTCAACAATGTCGTTGACCAGACGCATGCGTACTGCATCGAGAAAGTGGCTGTAGATGAGGCGGAGAGGCTTCCGAGGGAGAAGGGAAGCAGGAGACGACGGGGACGGTGCGCCGGGACAGTTGGGACATGGTTGAGGGAGCAGTGCACAACTAGGGGAGCAAGGATAGAGTCCGTCGAGAGCGAAAGCCGTGATTTCTGTCGCTGTCGAGGGGTGTGTTAAAAGGACCGCAAGGGGACGTCAGGGGACATACCGGACAGGCCGTCGAGACGGAGGGACGTCAATGTCGATGTCGCTGGGGCGATGTGGTCGTGGGCAGCGATGCGAAAGATGTAGATGGCAGAGGGTGGCCCGATTTGCACGCTGGGGAGGAGGGATTCGAGGATGACGGAAGCGGCGTTCCTGGCGAGGACATGCCTGCGGGCAAGCTCGATGGTGTCGGAGGAGGCGCCGGGTGAGGTGGGCACGAAGCGTGCGTAGACGACGGCGGGAGCGGTGGGGAGGGCGAGGGCGGAGGCGAGGAGGACGTCGTGGACGGTGGGCATGGGGGCGTGCTCACCGAGCTCGGCATTTACCGGGAGGTGTTGGGTTTTTTCGGGAGTGGCCAGCTTGTCACCGCACGCCATGATGCTCAACTCGCGCCCCGCCTCGACCTCGACCCGCGCTCCCCTCTCTCCCCATCCCCATCCCCGCCAGCCCAACTCCCAAACCCTCTCCATCGACTCTCCCCACGCCCGCATCCTCTGCATCGCCGACATCCGCGGCCGTCTCTCCGCCCTCAACGACCTCGCGCGCGAACACAATGTCAAGGCCATCATCTGCACCGGTGACTTTGGCTTCTTCGAGGCCTCCAGCGTCGAGAGGATTAACGACCGCACCCTGCGCCACCTCACCATGTACTCCCCCCTCATCTCCTCTGCCCAGCGCAGCCATCTTCTAGCCCCAGACACGTCCCCCCAAGCCATCCGCAACACCGTCAACATCTCCCTCCTCTCCGAATTCCCCCTCCTCCTCTCCGGCCAAATAAAGCTTCAAGTTCCCGTCTACACCGTCTGGGGCGCCTGCGAAGACGTTACTGTCCTCGAAAAAATCCGCCACGGCGCTTACAAAATCGAAAACCTCCATGTCCTCGACGAAGCCACGACCCGCTGCATCGATGCAGGTGGCGTCAAACTCCGTCTTCTCGGTCTCGGAGGTGCTCTCGTCCCCCACAAGTTTTTCGACAATGGGGACGGGAAAGCAACCATTGCAGGCAGCGGTGGAACCATGTGGACCTCCGCTCTCCAGCTCGGCGAACTTGTTGACACCGCACAACGCGTCTATGACCCCACCGAAACACGTGTGCTCATCAGTCACACCAGCCCAGGCCGCGAGGGCATCATGGCCCAGCTCAGTCTCGTCCTCAAGGCAGACCTCACCATTTCTGCCGGTCTCCACTTCCGCTACGCAACCTCCTATAACGAGTTCAGCGTTCAGCCCGACTTTGAAGGCTTCCGCCACAAGCTAGAGCTCGGTAAGGAGGGCTTCAACAGAATTTGGGACAACGTCAAAGCCCAGGTCGATACCGTCATTGACGACAACCAAAGGGTTCTCCTTGACAAGGCCCTCAGCGTCGTCGACAGGTTGCCCGCCGCCCAACCTTCTACCGGCCCCGGCGCGACTGCGACAGGCGAGGAACCCGCATGGAAGAACTGTTGGAACTGGAATCTGTGCGACGCCGCCTATGGCTCTTTGGTTCTCGACATCAAAGAGGGAAGGATAAGCTCGGAATTGAAGAGTCAAGGCACGCATCCGATACTTCTTTTTCTTCTCATCCCTGACAACACTTTACATACAGGTTTCAACTACGCCTATAGACGCACGGCGACTATAGCGGCGACTCCTAATTCTGCAACCTCTCCTCTGCCAATCAGCAGTGCTCTCTCGAAAGGCCAAACGCCCGAACGCGCACCGCCTCCTCAAGTCGCGACTGACGGCAACACGACAATTGGGGCAGAGACGCCTCCTACCGCGCCAGCAGCCCAAGACAACCCCGTCTCAAGAGCCACGAACGGCACGCCAGGAGACAAGGCCGAGCGTGAAAAGGCGAAGAAAAAGGACAAGAAGGAGCGCAAGGAGCGCGAAAAGGCGGACAAGGACACCGCGACGCCCAAGAGTGTGTCCACACCCACATTACCAGAGGCATCCCCGGCAGGTGCCAACAGCTCTTCGGAGGTGACCTCTCTTGCGGGGGGGCCCAAGTCACCTGTAACAGAGGCCGGGAGCCCTGGCGGGGCGCGGACACCAAAGACATTGCGACTACAGAGGCACCCATGGACCATCTTCATGAGGCTGCAGGTGCAGACTCAGGACTCTTTCTCAGATGCCGAGGTCAAGGAGTTTTTCGGGGAGGCTGGAAATAAGGCGAGTACTTTCTCGAGGAGTTGTATTGGAGGTGATGGTTGATCGCTGTCGTAGATCATGAAAATTTCTTGGCCCAACCCCGCGCCGAACCGGCCAAAGTTCTCATATATTGAGTTTGAGGATGAAGAGTCGATGAGGCTTGGGATCGAGAAACATGCGGAGGTATGCTCTCCCCGTTTATTACATGTCCACTTCCTTTACTCACATAATTTATGTAGAAATTGAAAGATACCGCAGTCGACGTCAAACAAGCCACGGATCGCGAGTCACGCGGTGAGCCCCCTCATCGAGGCGGGCTAGGCGGAAGAGGACGCGGGCGTGGTGGAGGATATGCAGCGAGAGGGTTCGCAGCCGCTGGGTTGACGAGAGGCGGACATCGGCATCCTGGAAGTGGGAGTGGTGATGCAGGGAGTGGCGATGGACGGAGAAATAGCTTGGTGGGTGGACCGGCGGGCGGAGATGCATGAAGGTAGAGGATGAAAACGTCTCGTATCCTTTTTTTCCCTTTAACTTTGGCTTTGACTTTTTCTTGATGGCGCATTGTTTTATGACATTACCCTTTTCTACATAGCTTCCTCTCCTTGTCATCTTAAAATACTCATAAGTAATGGATCTTCCGTTCCATCCATAAAAGTCTAATTATACAACGTTTCAAAGTTCGAAGCAAGGACACAACCCAGACTGCGTCACCAGGATACATACGCGAGGTAGGCAAGCACCCACCAAGGATGCTTCAACTTTAAAATGTCGTCTTTTTACCTTCATAAGCACCGAAGCCACCAGAACGCGGATTACCTCGTGGCGCACCCCGGAAACCACGATCACCTCCACGACCCCTTCCTCCACGATCACCCCCACGACCCCTTCCTCCACGGTCACCCCCACGACCCCTACCGCCGCGTCCACGACCTCCACGGTCACCGCCGTATCCACCGCCAAATCCACCGCGATCCCCACCACCAGAAGAATCCCTGGGTTGTGAATAATCCAGACGGATCGCGCGTCCTTCAATCTCGGCACCCGCAGCCCCCTCGAATGCCTTCTTGGCACCCTCCAGGTCCTCAAACTCGACATATCCGAACCCCTTTGGCCTTCCCGACTCCCTGTCGGTTGGAAGGCGGACACTTTTCACACCGTATTCGTTGAAGAATGACCACACCGTATCCTCCGTGACAGAAAAACTCAGGTTGCCGACGAAAAGGGTCGTACTGGCGGGACTTGTTGTATCACCAAACGCATTGGCCCGCTTCTCGCGTCCCTGGGTTTTGTCCTGTTGCGAACTGCGATCGATATTGACCGGGCGACCGTCGATCTCCTTCCCGTTCATCTTCAAGGCCTTTTCTACAGCTTCGGCAGTAGTGAAGTGAACGTAGCCGAAACCACGCGATTTTCCGGTGTTGCGATCCATCTGGACATGTGCAGACACGACCTCTCCACACTCCGAAAACTCCTGGGCAAGCCAGTCATTGTCAACGGACCATGACAGACGACCAACGAAAATAGATTTAGTTTCTTCGGAGGCGTCGTTAACGGGGGCAGCGGGTTTGTCGTTGGCAAGCTTGATTTTTTTGGTAGAAACGGGGGAAGTATCGGCAGCTTTGCGTTTGCCTGCAAGAGAGTGTGAATGACTGCTTGAGTGTCTATAGGGAGCATCTTACCGCTGACGGCAGGGCTAACGTTCTTCATTTCTACGTCGCTATCTGCTTCGGAAGACTCGTCTTCTGAGTTTGAGACCGTCTTTTTCGGGGTAATTGGTTTTGGAGGCTCTTCGTCATCATCGTCGGACGAGGAGGAGGAATCGACAGGTGGCGCTTGTTTTTTAGGGAGGGGAGCTTTTGTAGGAGCTGTAGGTTTAACAGCAGAGACAACGTTGGCGTCGCTATCTTCTTCGGATGACTCTTCTGAACTTGAAGCCGCTTTTTTGGGGGCAGTTGGCTTTGGGCCCTCGTCCTCGTCAGACGAGGACGATGAGTCAGAGTCGGAGGAGGAAGCGACGGCTGGTTTTTTAGGGGAGGCAGCTTTTTTGGAAGCTGCAGGTTTAACGGCAGGAGTAACCTTGACGTCACTATCGGAGGAGGAGGACTCTTCGTCTGAGATTGGAACGGCCTTTTTCGGGGTAATTGCTTGTGCTTTTGGACGCTCATCGTCGTCGGACGATGAGTCAGAGTCGGAGGAAGAATCGACAGCTGGTTTTTTTTGGGGCGGCGGGGGAGCTTTCGCTGGCTTAGCAGGCTTGACGGGTGCTTTGCCAGGTTTCGGGACGCTTGGCGCTGTGCCCTTGGCCTTTTTGTCCGTCTTCTTGTCTGATTTGGCCATTGCGAAGAAAATGGGAGGACCAGGAAATTTTTAAAGTTTTGGGAGAAAACCCGAGTTTAGGGTAGGTGTTGTTGAGTCAGGTGACTGATTCGCATGGACGACGGAAACTTCGATGTTGTTATCATTGGGACGGGATTGACAGAGTCTATCACAGCCGCGTAAGTTTCTAAAGCTCATCATCGTCCTCCTCGCACTCAAGACCCCACGAAGCGCCCTTGCAAAGGCCGGCTTCAAGGTAGCTCACGTCGACGAGAACCCATATTACGGCGGGAATGAGGCCACCCTGACTCTGGATGAACTGGTGCAATGGGCGGATACTCAGTCTTTGGCAACGAATCACAAGTTCTCCTCCGTATCTCGTTCCGCCGATCCATCCCAACAGTCCCGACAATACTCGATTTCGCTTCGCCCGGCAGTCATTCCGTCGATAGGCCCTATCATATCCTCTCTCATATCTTCCGGCGTTTCCAAGTATGGTGGATTTCGTCTCCTCGAGCGTGTCGGCTTATACCACCCCTCTGGTATCGTCAAGCATGTCCCTGGATCAAAGGAAGATATATTCAAGAGCAAAGACATCAGCTTGGTGGATAAGCGCCGCTTGATGCGGTTCCTCGCGTTCGCTGTCGACGACTTTGAAAGCAAGGAGGAACTGCACGATGCCAATGAAATGCCTTTGCCTGAATTTCTCAAGGCCGTCTTCTCTCTCCCTGATGACATTATCTCGGTTGTCCTCTACTCTCTTTCATTCTCCTTCTCTCCTTCAGGTATGTCAGACTCTTGGCTTCCACCTCCTTGCTCATTTTATAAGTTGTCAGATAACACTCTTCCGGCATTGCAGCGCATCAGACGATATCTCCGCTCTGCAGGACGCTTTGGTCCGTCTCCGTTTCTAATCGGGCACTACGGTGGAGCTGGCGAAATTGCTCAGGGCTTTTGCCGGGCATCAGCTGTCAGTGGGGGCGTGTATATTCTTGGCAGACGGATACTTTCGGTCACGCACAATCCCAGTCCCAATCCAGTCCTCTCTTCTCTCGACCAAGGAGATTCTAATCCCATCCCTCGATATCAAATTTCCCTTGAAGATTTTCCGGAGACACTTACTGCTAACGTCATCATATCTTCCTCAACGAATGTACCTTCGCATCTCGTACCCTATATGAAGCAAATCCCGTCCTCCACGCATCACACAGTTCTGGAAGCACCCGTTGCGCGGTGCATAGTCATCACAGATCAGCCAATTCATTTCTCTACGGTTCCGACTTCCAGCCGTACAAGTATCCCTGACGACGGTCCTGCGTTGGAAGGCTCCTCAAGTGTGTCAGAGTCAGATGCTCCGGATCAGACGCAGGAACCTCTTGATGCCGCCATACTCGTCTTTCCTCCATCAACCGTGAAAGGCGGCTCAAGCATGACAGCCGCTACGGTTCTTGTGATGGGCGAAACCACGATGTCCACCCCCGCAGGCAAATGTTTGTCATTTTCCATCTCGAGTCCACCGTACTTGGGACGCTCACAAAGCAAACTTTTGTTTAGGGCTCCTTTATATTGCCCTTCCGCTTTTACCGTCGCTCGAAGAATCGAGTTCCGCTCAACAACTATTACAACCTTATCTCGATGCTACCCTCGCTCTGTCTTTATCGTCAAGTGATCCTTCTCAGACATCTTTACCAGGAACATCAACGGCACCAGGAATAACGCCTCTCTTCGCGTTGTTCTACATCGAGCATCCCGAGCGCGCACCCGATGTTCCAGTAAATGCAGCCGCCACACCGAAGACCTATATAGTTCCGCCCCCCCTACCGCCTGCGTCACCCTTACCGGATACTCTGGATAACGCAGCAACCTATGCGGAGGCAGTCTTTTGGGAAGTGGTCGAGCTTTTCCGCAATCAAGGTGGAACAGCAGAGGACGGTAAACAAACCGTTGGCCTTGACATTAGAAGTTTTTGGTCACCTGTTGATCAGATAGACAACTCGGACGAAGAAGATTGGTGATTGACTGTGGAGCTCTTATCGGCGGGTCGTCAGCAGAAGTTGTAGGCAGCCCCAACCGGACATTGGCCTTCATTGTCAACATGCAACACCACAGTTTGATTACTGCTGAGTTCGTGATGTTCTTCACAAAGTTAGTTACCCTCGAGAGTCCATGTACCGTCAACTATCTCATAATGCATTACATCGGGAGGCATCTAACGGTCATGTTTTACCTGCGGCCTGTGAGTAACATCACCAGTGCCAAAGGTGAGAGCAGAGGTGAGGCGGAACATTTCAGTGATGAAATGGGATCGCTGAAATCATCATAGCTTGCACCTCCGAGTCGTTGTCGGAAGCTTAAGGCTTAGGGTCTGAGGTAAGATAGTCAGAAAGGGTTCGTGTATCCTGATCTATCCAGAGAACATTATGTTCGTCATCGTACGGGGTGAGGCAGTGCGTATTTGAGAACGGCGGTGCGAATCTGACGCGAACGGAACCCGATGGGAGGTCAGAACGATACGCGAACGGTTACATTCGTCAATCCACCTGAGTGGCTGGACAGCAAGCTGGCCCGGTAATGGGTGCGGTCAGGCTACATTATAATTCAGAGTCCTCCTGCATCACTATCCCCATCTTGAACTGTCCTACATCGGCCCTATCCTGATCGGCCCACGCAAAGTCCGTGTCATCTACTTCCATGCCATCCGATTGCCCATTACCGAGAATAGCATGTTCCACAACAGTGTCGATGTCAACCTCGTCTTCCTCCTCTTTCATTTTTCGCTTTCGAATGTCCTCTTCATCTTCCTGTCAAATGACCTCATGGGAATAAGAAAACGACGAGGGTCTGATGGTAGCCTTACAATATCAAATTCATCTTCCTTTTCTTCATACACAACGTTCTCATCCACTTCCTCAAAGCCACCAGCAAAAGCGCCCCAGCGTTCCGGATTGGGACAATGCCAGACGAGAACGTTCCCATGGTTTGTTGTTGATGCAAGCAGGGATTTTGTGGGATGCCACTAGGGGGAAAGATATTCAGTCCAAGTTGTTCTCAAAGGGATATATTGCACCAACGTGTAGATGAACTAGCGGTTCCCGGCCTCCATCTAGAGTACTTGCAAATTGACCATCATTTGATATATCCCAGATGTATATCTTGTGAGTTGCTGGATCGGCTGCCCCTAACAATTATTTAGCCTGCAACTTGTACACGTGGTAAATAGGAATACCCCCTGCAAGCCATTCTCCATCAGGGCTATAAGACACTGCATACCATGCTGTCCGGTTAATAGGGTCGTTGAAGCGATGTGTAGGTTCGAGTTCGTCGTCAATGTAGGGCCCACCGGGAGAGGGGGGCGGATATGATGGAAGGAGAAATTGACGGAGAGTCCTGTCGGATGAATTCGTGACTAAACGCCTGTGGACCAAGTTCAGGTTCCGGCGGTCAGCACGGGTCGTCTCCTCGTCAGGTGCGGTCTTCACCGTCCGGATTTCACAAAGTCAAGGCCTTTCATAGTTCCTGCTCCAGATATCCTGTGTCGAGCGATCATCTACCGTGGATGTAGAGCCGGCTATGAGCGCGCAAGACCGAACGAAGTGTGAACTTACTGTTTTGGTTCTCGTGTTGAAGACAAGCAGAGACCCGGATGATGTGCCGACGAAGATATGCCTTCCTGAAGGGTCGAAACGAGCCACAGTCATGGCAGACCTTGGTTCAGAAGTGAGGAAAGTAAAACGACAACGCCTTGTATAAGGCACTTACCGGATTCGGTTCAACTGTCCCTCCTCGTCCACTTCGTCAAGGTGCTCACAGATTTCGATTCGTGTCGGTTGATCCTTCCGGAGATCAGCAACAAAAGCCTCACCAGTACCCATCAAAGCCAGAATTATGTTGCTGCGGTTATTCGACGTTCAGTTGAAGCGGTGGAATTAGCGGAGAATGGACTACGGACCTATTTCGCGGATGGAAAGAAGCCGAAACTACGGGCGCGTCAAATCGGATCGTAGCATGTCGTTGTATAGGTTCGCATTTCGACGCCAAATCCCAAACTATTACGTTCCAATCCTTGGACGACGTTAGAACCCAACGGGAGTTCGTTGACCAGCTACCGCATAAAAATTTAAAACGAGAAGGATTTCGTGACGAGGGCGAGGGGAGGGAGTGATTGGGTACATACGTACTCGAGATTGGTCACAGCCTTGACATGACCCTCCAGCACACGAATACGCGCCCTCGTCTCTAGGTCCCAAATAGCAGCCACGCCTGATATTCCACCAACCCCTACATATCTCCCTGACGGGTCGAAACGCGCAAATAGAGCTGATGCAAAGAGCGATGTCTGAACTGCGGTGGGATGGGTGATATTGAAAGGATCTAGAAGGCTGTCAGGGTGTCATATCTTTAAGACGCTAAATATCACTGACTGATCAGCGATTCATTCATGGTTCCAGTGGGGAAGGTCAAGATCGAGTGACATTAGATAATCTAGCAATAACTTTAAACTTGTTTACTGAAGATTGATCCCATCCCTTGTACCAGGTCCACATAAATGAGGGGTGACAAACTGGACTGCAGCTGCGAGATTGCATACGACGACGGTCATGTAGAGCGCGTGAGGCTGAGACTAGCAGTCTAGAGAAAAAGGATGTTGGGACCAGAGCGGAGAATAGGCGTCGTCTCCCAATGGTCGAATGACCTCCTTGTCCTTTTCGTCGAGTTCAGGAATGTTCTCAAAGTCTTTCGGGGGCTGTGCGAGGAGGGCGCCGTTCTTCAAGACGTCGACGATATGAAAGTTGTGCCGGTTAGCCGGTGTAGAGCCGTCATGGTATTACGCGTGTGATCTAAATCGTCCATCTATAGTACTGGCACCTCACTTCGCCGTCTTTTGCTTTTTTTTCAAAGGTCCACTCTCATTCCCCATCCTCTTCCCCTCTCTCTTCTTCACTACACGCTGCAACGCACGCTTCGTCTCTCCATCCGTGAACGTCGACAAATCAAAATAATTCGTCGCATAATCCAACAACCTGTAAACATTCAATCAGCTCAGAAGCAAAATACATACATAAAAAAGCCACCCACCACTCAGCCTTCACATCCGAAACAGTCCTGATATACGGCCTCGTCGTCAACACAAACTCATTAAACACCACCCACTCCGGCTGCGTGTCCAGGCCACAAGACGGATGCAGCGCCACAACCTGATTATCCTTCACCGTCAAGTAATTCCCCTTCTCCCCCTCCTTGTGCGCAACCTGCATGAAAAACCCACACACAAGCGCCTGTCGGATATTCACATAAAGCTTTCGCTCGTCCGAAAGTGACACAAGCTCGATATCAAACTTTTCCATTGTTCGCTGTAATTGGTTCCGAACATTGTCTGCTTGCATCAACGCACGGCCAGATAGGTAGTTGGTCCACGCCCAGTTTTTGTCGTGTCGATCTTGTGTGGAGATCAGCTTCAAGAACGTAGGCTTGCGAAAAAAATGGGGTCTTACTTTGCACATAGTGGTTGTAGACGTTCAAAAGCGTTAGATGGTCCCCGTCCGGAACCGTCAGTAGAGCTTTCGCTGCATCGGCCTCGCGTCGTTGATTATTAGGGCGAAGCCAGACATTAGGCACTTGTTTTCGATCAATACAACACTCTCACACAGATGAAGAAAAACATACCAGACATCATTGCCGTGATCGTCAACATCTCATTGCTACACTTGAACTCGGGGCTCACAATCAACATCTTGGCTAACTAAACCGCCGTGGGCAAGTTCAGTACATCTACGGGGATGAAAAAAAGAAAGAAAGAAAAGAGGCTTACCTGCGGATCAAGTGGGAACTCTGCCATAAGCCCTCCAAGTGCCGTCAAATTACCATCATCATCCAGCG
>Ga0307516_10000801_pt1 | contig 43090 bp, 50 predicted proteins | sample 19_EM_MG_FD_203310 | JGI IMG/M metagenome (GOLD analysis project Ga0307516, IMG submission 203310) | Populus trichocarpa ectomycorrhiza microbial communities from riparian zone in the Pacific Northwest, United States - 19_EM | ecosystem: Host-associated > Plants > Roots > Unclassified | place... | reverse complement strand
ACGGAACCGAGAACAATTCCGGAACTATCGAAAGCTGCATATGGCTCAAGATACAAATGGGCAAAAAGAAGATCAGTACCAGATTCCTTGTCACGGAATTGGGAAAAGACAAGATGATTTTGGGGCTTCCCTGGTTGAAGCAATACAACCCAAAAATAGATTGGAGGTCTGATGCGGTCACATCAGAAGTGACTGGACCGATATAGAAAGACCCTCACCCGGCTATCACGACGCCCCACCGTCCTCGTCCTCATCGAGGTCCTCATCTTCATCCTCAATTACTTTCTTTGGTTTTTCCATCCATGGCTCCAGTGGTCCCCACTTCGGTTTTGTTGATAATGGTTTTGGTTTTTGCCCGATGCTGTTCCCTCACATACAACTCCACAGCACGAGCTTTCCACGTCTCTGAGATAGTAATGTATTCACGTCGGACCTTCGTCTTGGACCGCATGGCGGCCCATTGTATGTGCTTGAAGAAGGAGGATGGCGAGCCATTTTTTTCGGCTCATCTACCGATATTGTATACATCTGTCCCTGACGGAGATCTGACCTGTTTTGGAAGTGTGATGTGACACTTCACAATCTCTTGAAGGTGTCGACTTTGTGAGAGCTCGATATCGCCCTCCCATGTCGATAATAGATATACACAATCGGGTGCTGGGTGTTCTTAGAAATAGGTTAAGGTAGGTGGATGTAGGAAGAAATCCAAAAATATTCGGTTCTGTCACTCGGAAAGTGTTGAGAATTGCTTTTTGGCTCATTATTCCTCATACCACAACTTCAATAGACTACAAAATGGCATCGGAGTACCCCCAGATGATAGATATAACGTCATTAGACATAATTACACCAACTCCGAGGCAGTCTGATGCATGACGACCGAGGAAAGATGTTCCGTCCCATTGAGTGGTGAAACACTGTAGCTCAATGCCTACCGTTTCAACGGGCCGGAGATCGCTTAGAGCCATTGAGAGTCCTGATAACGTGGAGAGTCATTTCCTCTCAGGTGGAATTCACCCAACAGTCAAAACAAGTGCATTCCACAGCAACAAGTCTGTGAACCGCGATTTAGTCCGAACGTGATGAGATATACCATTACTCATAATGAGAGCAACGAACGACGGTGACATGTCCATGTGAAAAGAAAAAGCCCCGATATCCCCCCATAAGTGGAATTCCCAACCCCAGCTCCGACCTCGACAACATTCACGCAGTGGCCTATTTTTGCGATTCATTCCTCAAATCCTTCGTGAGAACAAGTAAAAGATTTTCAATACGGGCTTGACGATCCTAATGGAACGATTCTGTTCCCCAAGAAGCACGTATGAAATATTGATATCACGGACCTGAAGCTCCTTCATTTCCTCCTTGAGTTCCTGTACTGGAAGGTCGCGTATATCTTCAAGAAGAGACTCGACCCGTCTCACACTTGCTTCAGCACGTAAAGCAGCGGCCTGAGCATCTGATGTCGAGGGCAAGCGACTCCCAAACAATACAGCAAGAGGGCTTCGATTACTCCCACTGGCTGGTACCTCTGGTGCTGGGTCTAACGATATTGGTATCCTCGGTGAACCACGAGGAGAGCCACGTGGGCGAGTACTGGATGGGCGGCGATTCCGCATCTTGACCGTCGGAGTTGACGGTGCCTCCAAGTAGTCTCGAGAGGGAAGGGAACGTAGCGCTGATGCGAATTCATCCTCAGAGTCCCCAAATAGATCCATATCGCTGCCAGCATCGACGTCAAAAATGGCTTCATACATGTCGTCCGAGGACGACCCGACCAGAGCTTCGACAAGTGGGATGTTTTTGATCTGCCGCGGAAGACTGTTGAAAAAGGAGTTAGCCACGCAGACACCTGATTCTCTGAATCGTTGTCCTGCTGCCAAATGGCGCTCGTAAATTCCGATTATGACGAGTATTGGGAGGCTCGTCAACTTGATGAGGAACACATTCATGGAATGAAGGGCTCGTGGAGAAAGGACAAAAGTTGCTGGTTTCAAGATCAGAAATGCGAGGATGTTGAAAGGAGGTTGATACGAGAAAAGGACGTCCGACTGGACACTACAATAACGTCAGGCGTTAATGGGGCAGGAGGCTTTCTATAAGCCGAGACCTACCCTTCCATCGTCGTAATCGCGGATTGGACTAGATACTGTGGGACATCAGTACCAAGTCCACGATGACAAGGTCATAAAATAGGCTAACCTCCTGAGTGGCATTCTATACAATGAAAGATTTCAATATTTGAAACAAGAGTGTTCTGATAGACAGCCTACAGTGCTGATCAATGCGACCGTATTTGACAACAAGGAAACGAGGACTAGTGGTGGAAGGAACATTTAGAAAACGATCCTGCGAAAGGATTCGAATGCTTACTCGTCAATAGCAAGGTATTCGACATGGCAGCAAAGGATATCAGAAGGACGGGACCCAGAATCGGATGGAAAGATGCAGCATCGTTGAAACCAAGCGACGCGTTCCCAAACCAAATTTGGGTCAGGAGCCAGGCGATCGACCGCATAGACCGCGGTGGTTTCGAATCCTGAGCTATGGTAGAAAAGAGAGTGATTGGTATCTTTTCTTAATGGAAGAGTGAAGTAATTTCACCAAGTGTCCAAAGCGTGAATAATAAGCCAGAGAAACAAACCGACGCAATGCCCATAAAGAATACAAATTGTGATACCATTGCGCGAAGAGATCTGGATTGAAACATTAGTCAAGAAAATAGCTTGAGGGACACCTGTAGCTTACAAGAGGACGACGTTATTCGAGATTGCAAAGAAGGCCAGTCTTTGCGATTTGTTCAGCTACCCACGACGCAAGATGGAGGAAATGCAGAAGCTAACCTCGGAAACAATAAACAAGCACCACATGAGAGAATGTTGAACGACATGTTCGACATTGCAACTAGATGCCATTAAAAATGCAAGACGTTAGGCAGAACAAATACGTACTGTTCCCATCACTTAGGCCTTTGATTCGAAGAATGAAATATGACAGAAAAATGATAATGAGAGAGAAATCAAAGACATTCCAGAGCTGGTTGATAAGATTAGTGGTGAGAAGGCGTCGAATGATGACAGCGGCAGTACATTTGCAATGTAAACTGTATTTGCTTGATGAGTAATAACAAAGGGGCGGAAGGAAGCTCGTACTGATCCAACCATGTTCTGTTGCGGCGGTGTACTCCTCGAGCGCAAATGCAGTTGCAAACATAATGAAGAAGAATTCCCAACCAGTGACTCGAGAGTTGTCCGTCGCTATGGAAAATTAGCGTTAAATGCGGCTTGTGAATAGCGAGAGACCCACTTGAGAGACAGAGGACGAATGTCAACAGAAGAAGAGTAAAATTTAAGAAATCTAAGATTCCTCCATAGAACGGTACTCGCAGCCTGATAAAAGGGAATAATAAGTGAGTGAATGGGGTGATAGGCGAGTGTCATACCGGTAGTGGTCGATGAAAGGTGCGGTGTGTGAATCGTATATCTCGATAGGTTTGGGTTTGTAATTGTCTGCGACTATAGACCGGCTTGCAGATGCAGTAAAGACAACACGCCCGAAGTAAATGTCATTCACGACTTTTTGAGAGACAGGGGAGGCAAGGAAGGCCTTGGCTTGGGTCGAAATCGCGATCTGCGATATAATGAGCTGGTTGTGTTGCGATGTAAGTTCAGGACAACGAACGTCGAGAGCACTCTGTGCATGAGTTTCTTCCTGGGCTGCAAGAACCTGCTGAACTTGGTCGATGATTTCACCGGTGGCCCCTGCAAGGGGATTCCAACGCGTGGTCAGGACCGCAACTAGACGTATATAATCCGAGGCGAAACAGTTGAGAAGTTTCATGGCCATTATTTCGCACAGCATTGCTCGCGCAGCCATAACTCCGGAATGGGCCAGATTGCTTGTGGATTGAGATAAGAAGTAGGAGCGCACGACGAGACACGCGTAGACGGCGGCCATGTTTTCGAGGCGAGCATACTTGGTTACCAGGGGACGCACAATGGAAAAATTGATATCAGCTGCGGTGAGCTGGCTATTGGGATCGCCGTTAGGTGGCGGGTCAGAGAGGCGGGTCAAGAGACGCACTCCCAACTCAAAGCACTGTCTGCAAAAAAAAAATCAATTGGAAGCAGAAGAAGAGACGATGTGAACGCACCGATTGTCTTCTGGGAAGCGTCAAGTCAAGGGTGAAAAGTTGATGTGCTGAACTGAGCTGATACTTACAAGGACATCTTTCTTTAAAGCAGGAATCAATGGAAAGACCCTGACGGATGCGAGGAATTCCGGGGATGGCGCCGAGTGCAGCAAGCGTTGGTGTTCGCTGTCCATGGACGAAAGCGGACATACATGTCCATCGTTTCAATTGGATTGATCCGGACTATTTAGTTCGTACTATAATATATTTCACTAGGGACTCGTGGGCTAGCTTGGACAACTTGATGTAATTGTACCCTAATTGTTCCACCTCGCCTGAGACTCTCTTGTTTTCTTCTTTTTTGTCGTTTTGTATCGCATGACCTCGAGTAGACAGGGGTGATGCAGCGGGGATTGGGCGTTATTGTCTTTCCACAGCCATTTCCAAACTCAGATCAAAGGACTCTCGTCACCTAAAAGCCCAGGGGCTCTTGTATCCACCTTCAAACCCACCTTCCTCCGCCAACATGGGAGCCGTTTGCTGCTGCCTAGCTGACCCCGTCGATTTTGATTCCGAGGTCACCCTGTACCACTTCGACCTTCATCGTGCAGTGGGAAAGGGAGCATTTGGCAAGGTACTAGTGGTACTCTATTTGGTTTCGCTGCCCCGTCTCATTTAAGTTGTTAGGTCCGGGTCGTTGAACATAAACAGTCCAAGAAACTGTATGCCCTCAAATACATCGACAAGACCCGCTGTATGCGACAGAAGGCAGTCGCCAACATCATCCAGGAGCGAAGGCTGTTGGAAGAGGTACGTGGACCTGTGACACTGTTCTCTGGGTCAATTCATGGACACCACCTATGCGAATAGATTGACCATCCGTTCGTTGTCAACCTACGTTACGCGTTTCAAGACGACGAGAACTGTTTCTTTGTTCTCGATCTTATGCTTGGCGGAGACTTACGGTGTAAGTGACCATAAGCTATCACATTTTGCCAGTCGATGGTAATTGTTTCCCCTCCCCCACCAGTTCATTTGGAACGCAATGCTTTCGTATCTGAAGAGGTCGTGAAGTTCTGGATAGCAGAATTGGCCTGTGGATTGGAATATCTTCATCGTCAGCGGATCATGCACCGGTGCGTACCATCATATCCGGATCTTGTCTAATCACTGAACTTCTGGCAGTGACATCAAGCCCGACAATATTCTCTTGGATGAACAAGGCCACGCTCATTTAACCGACTTCAACATTGCCATTCATTACTCAGAACGACGGCTACACACAAGCGTGGCTGGAAGCTTGGCTTACATGGCACCCCAAGTCGTGGGCAAGACGGGATACTCGTGGCAAGTCGATTGGTGGAGCCTCGGGGTTACCGCCTACGAATTACTCTTCAAAAAACGCCCTTTCGATGGGCGGACTTCGGAAAAAATGGCTCATTCCATCCTTAATGATGAGTTGCAATTTCCGGAAGACGCCAGGACAAGGTGCAGTGATGCCGGTATATCAGCCATATGCGCGGTAGGCTATCTCTCTACGGAATCAACAATCTCACCTATCAAATTATCCCCCCCAGTTACTTGACCATAATCCAGACACGAGGCTGGGCTGTCGGTCGCATGATCAGGGTTTCAGGGATGTCCAGGAACACCCTTGGTTTTCTTCTATTGATTGGGAAAAGCTTAAAAACAAAGAATGTCAACCTCCTTTTGTGCCGGACGTTCGTATATCCCACTCAATCTCCAAGCTACTTCCTAAACTTGGCCATTCACAGGCGAAACATTCCAACTTTGATTTGACTCATGAGCTCGATGAATTTCTTCTGGCGGAGAAGCCTTTGACTCACTCCAAGCGCAAGGCTAACGCCGACGTCGATAAGATGAAACCCGAACTACGACAGCTCGAAGAGGAGTGAGTATTTTTTTCTTTACTTATCTTTTCGAAAGTTTGGCTTACCTGTTGTGCGCGCCTTCCCAGGTTCACAGTCTACGATTTCACTTTCTCAAAGCGACGGTCTTACTATCCGTCCAATCAACCCGTCGCCATCCTCGGACATGATTCTCCGGACCTGGTGTCTGCATCTTCCACGATTGGGACACTAGTCCCGACAACTACCATTGCGGAACGGTCGCAGGCAAACACCCCGACCTCCAGTGACACGCACCACCGACGACGACATTCCCCTACCTTCTATTAAACAACCCGTTACCCCCTAGTCGGGGTCAGCCGCCCTCGTCATAACTACCAATCATCCTAAAGCTTGCTTGCGCCTCCCCAGCTTCGTTTATATCCCACCCTCCCTCCGTCGTGGGGCTAATCATTTCGAAGAACTTTATGCATCCCTAATAATTTCATCAACTCTTTGAGTTCATGTATCATCTGATCCATCATGCCTGTCTCACGAAATTTGGATGCCCGCATCTGACCAGCATTCTCCCGCCTCATCGTATTGTATTATGCATCTCCATGATTCTCCTCAATCTTGTGTATTTTTACTACTGCCTTGTTGTAGCTCTTGCCATATCTGAGCGGTCGATGACTTACATATTTTTGATACGGTAATACTCTCCTGGGACCTGTACTTTGAATAATTCAATGCCTAACGTTACGGTCTATCCGGAGAAGACGAAAGTGGCTCCTGCCAGTGATCGCCGCCAAACAGGTCCTGAAACTCTCCACCGCCTTTGCCACCTCCTTCGCAAATTCCAGTCCTGCGTCATGTCTGATTCTGAACTTGATCTCGAAGAAAAGAAGATTGTCCGCCTAACAGATATTCCAAACCTGAGCGAACTCTACAAAAACTCTGAGATTCAAGGTCCCACTACCTCCGACCAGGTTCGCCACGAGGCGAATGCATCACTACTGGAGCGGATCTCACTCTAGTGCGTGGAATTTTGCGCCTTGTATTTCGTTCCGGATCACCATTCCAAATCGGAATCAGCCAGGGAGACATCACACAGTTGGGAGTCGACTCGATTGTGAATGCCGCAAACAAGAGTCTTCTAGGTACATTTCTAGCCATCATGATCGTTTTCTCCGTCTAGATGAATGGACTCCTGACAGGTGGCGGAGGCGGTATGTCAACGTTTGAGCTCCTAACCAAGAACTGAGATGATTTCGCAACAGTCGACGGTGCCATCCATGCTGCAGCTGGGCGCCATCTGCTCGCGGAATGTCAGTAAACAGTCTAATTCATCGATTTCCTGGATTGTTGATGTCCTTCACAGGTCGTACGCTCAACGGATGTGACACCGGGAGCTCCAAGATAACCAGAGGCTATGCACTTCCTGCGTTGGTGTCCCTTCTCTCCCAAGGGTTCCTATGCCATTCATTCTTATGGACATCCCACTGGCACACACAGTCGTCACATCATCCACACCGTTGGACCCGTCTACTCGCAAGCGGACCCCGAGGAGAAAGCGGAACAGTTGGCTTCTTGTTACAGGACAAGTCTAGAGCTCGCGGTCGAAAACAGAGCGAGGCACATTGTATGTGACTGTCCGTTGGTCACCCATGATATCTCAACTTTGATACCTCAAACGGCACGTTAGGCATTCCCAGCCATCTCGACTGGCATTTATAGTTATCCGATCGGGGCCGCCACTCATATCGCGTTAGAAGAGGTCAGGCGGTTCAGTGAGTCGGAGATAGGAAGCAAGGTGTGATTATCCTATTCTTAGTACACGGCAATTTACAACGATTCCCAGCTTGAGCGAGTTATTTTCGTAGTTTGGAGCAACAAAGACCTGAGTGTTTACAAGTGGGTTCATTCCTGCCCCCTGATCTGGTGAGGATGTCATATATTTTGCAGGTCATTAATTCCATTGTATTTTCCGCCCGAGCAGCCTGAGCATCCAAGTGATAAATGAAGGTATGCATCTGCAACTGCTCCCGTCTAACATAACAATATAGTTTCCTCATTCCAGTCGGATGACACGTTCTTGAATGTATATTGCACTCGCTGCATAGTCGAGACACAGTCGTGATTATACAGTCTTCCTTTTAGCCTCAACTTGAGGTCACAGACTTCAGGCAACAATGATATTTCAAGGAACCAGAAAGACTTCAAGATGTCGACGTCTCGGAGTCACGCATCTCCATGCAGGTTCTTCAGCTCATGACAGGACGATCGTATACTCAGCATTCTCCTATCCTATCCTATCCTCCCGGCGCGCACATGGGTTCAACATGACTCCCCTGGTTCTCATCGTCGATTTTCAGTTGCTATGGGTTAACAGATGTGTTGTAGCTTGGTGGCGTGTCCCCCTAAGTGTGGACGGGTCACCACCTGGGCCCTAATTACGGCCATTCATGGCCTCTTTCGGGCGACATCAGTTCCACCGGTGAGATGAAAATTTTCGTTCGCCCCTCATTGACAACGGGGGTGTGTTACGATCTCGTTTACCCTCAATAGACCAGGTCTTCTGTGGGACACGGGCTGACAATCTCTCTGGGCGGCCGTTATCAGAGAAGAAAAAGCACGGACGCAATAGCTAGCCATATCTCCACGTTCCTTTACTTACCACGCCTCTTCAATGTCACTCCTCGATGCCTGCAAATACAATCTATAGATCCAGAGAGTTTGACACCTTGGTAAGTGGCACCGTAACATCGCGTAAACCGTCCATTTTCTGACTTCTGATGCAATCCTTGCAAACAAGGCTGGCTTGCGAGAAATAGTTTCTTGAAGCTGTTTCCACCACACTAACAGTAGTACCTGACAGTATAGTATCGTTGATCCCACAAATTGAATTTCATCGAAGTAGGCGGACTGGTGCAGTTCAACCCTCACTGTGATGTATCATACGCCTCACAAAATCAATGTCTACCTCGTAACAAACCAGTCTATGTAAATGGGATCTCCTCAGATTGTCGAGAACCCGCATGATTGTCATGATATAGACAAATTTCCATCCTTTATCCTCTGCCATTCCTCGCCATGAATGAAATGACAGACATCAAGCCATGGCCACGGGATCACCAACATTGTATCGGTGATCAGGCTGCATGGTCGAAGATAGGGTGGAACCCAGAATAAAAACTCGCCATTGGGCCCGGTAAACCACCCTTGAGGGTTCATTCTAGCTCCGTGACAAATGTCTAAATGATTTTTGCGCTTGCGAGAGGAAAATATTGCAGGATGTACCGAACCCTGTTCATGCATCTATCAATCTAGTTTTGAGATTTTGAAACCTACAGAGCATCGTGGAAAACATACCTCTGCATTAGCATTCCACAGCCGGATTGTATTGTCACCTGATGCCGACACAATGCACTTGCCGTCTGGTGAGAATCCAACAGATTGGACCCAATGCTCATGTCCCTCGAGAGGCGGTCGCAGCAGGTCCCCCGTCTCAGCATCCCACAGCCGTATGGTCTTGTCATCTGAAGCCGACACAATGCACTTGCCGTCTGGCGAGAATGCAACAGAGCCAACCGACTTTTCGTGTCCCTTGAGAGGCGGTCGCAGCAGTTCCCCTGTCTCAGCATCCCACAGCCGGACGGTCTTATCATATGATGCCGACACAATGCGCTTGCCGTCTGGCGAGAACGCAACAGATTCGACGCAATCCTCATGTCCCCCGAGAGGTGGCCGCAGTAGGTCCCCCGTCTCAGTATCCCACAGTCGGATGGTCTTGTCATATGATGCCGACACAATGTACTTCCCATCTGGTGAGAATGCAACAGAACTGACTGTACCCTCATGTCCATCGAGAGGCGGCCGCAGCAGGTCCCCCGTCTCAACATCCCACAGCCGGATGGTCTTGTCATGTGATGCCGACACAATGCGCTTGCCATCTGGTGAGAATGCAACAGATCTAACCCAATTCTCATGTCCCTTGAGAGGTGGTCGCAGCAGGTCTCCCGTCTCGGCATCCCACAGTCGGATGGTCTTGTCAGCTGATGCTGATACAATGTGCTTGCCATTTGGTGAGAACGCAACAGATCTGACGAAATCCTCATGTCCCTTGAGAGGCGGTCGCAACAGTTCCCCTGTCTCAGCATCCCACAGCCGAATGGTCTTGTCAGTTGATGACGACACAATGCGCTTGCCGTCTGGTGAGAATGCAACAGACTTGACCGACTCCTCATGTCCATCGAGCGGTGGTTGCAGGTCTCCAGTCTCAGCATCCCACAGTCGGATGGTCTTGTCATAATGATATGATGCTGACACGATGCGCTTGCCATCTGGTGAGAACGCAACACAGCTGACGAAATCCTCATGACCCGTGAAAGGCGGTCGCAGCAGGTCCCCCGTCTCGGCATCCCACAGCCGGATAGTCTTGTCAATTGATGCTGACACGATGCGCTTGCCATCTGGTGAGAATGCAACAGAGCTGACTGAACCCTCATGTCCATTGAGGGGCGGTCGCAGCAGGTCCCCCGTCTCAGCATCCCACAGTCGGATGGTCTCATCATCTGAAGCCGACATGATGCACTTGCCATCTGGCGAGAATGCAACAGAGGTGACCGACTCCTCATGTCCCTCGAGAGGTGGTCGCAGCAGGCCCCCCGTCTCAGCATCCCACAGCCGGATGGTCTTGTCACTTGATGCCGACACGATGTGCTTGCCATCTGGCGAGAATGCAACAGAGTTGACCGAATCCTCATGTCCCTCGAGGGGCGGTCGCAGCAGGTCCGCTGTCTCAGCATCCCACAGCCGGATGGCCTTGTCACTTGATGCCGACACAACGCGCTTGCCGTCTGGGGAGAACGCAGCAGAGTTCACTGAACTCTTATGTCCCTCGACAGGCAACCGAATCAGGTCCCCAGTCTCAGCATCCCACAGCCGGATGGTCTTGTCACCTGATGCAGACACAATGAGCTTTCCGTCTGGCGAGAACGCAACAAAGTTGATCCAAGCTCCATGCCCTTCAAGTGGTGGTCGCAGCAGGTCCCCAGTTTCGGCATCCCACAGCCAGATCGTCTTTTCACCTGATGCCGACACGATGCGCTTGCCGTCCGGTGAAAACGCGACTGAACGGACACCCTCAGAATGCCCACGTATCACACCCTGGATCTCCGGCCACATCACTTTGTGCCTAGTAACAACCTTCGGCAATCCATGGAACACGCCAGCAAACTTGTTAGAAATATGCGATTTCTTGGGTGAAAATGGTAGCGCAGACAGGTACAGGTGGGGGGTGCTCGTAGAAATTGCACCACCAAATGTCCGAATAAATTTTTGGGCATCCGTCGCATCATCTGAGATGCACTTGTACTCTGTGCGAGGCTGGTACAGATGAGAATGTAATTTCAATGCGAAAGTCATTCTACACACCATAACCCATTGAATGACCGACGACAACGAGCCGGCACAAGTATTCATGACGTTGAGGAGGCTAAGCACTTCGAACCAGAATAGCAACATCTTGTGATTGAAAAATGCTTGGATCTCTTCTGCAAGGGCCGAATTGAATGGTGCATGTCGAATGTGGTCCGTCCAGAATCGACAAGAATATGCCAATTCAGCCGGGATACATTTTTTGATGCGTTCATCCAGATCTAAGACTTTGGAGTTGGGGAGGTGGGAACTTGGCAGATCACATATGTTAAACTGAAGTTTCTCTACCATGACGCCAAGGGAAGCAAAGGCTAGGTCACAGTGGATAGGATGCACGTCGATGAAAAACTCATGACTCCGATCACGATCTGTTAGAAAATCGGCAAAGGATGCATGAAGGGGACGGATAGGGGCTGAGGGATCGGTAACCCCACTGAGCAAAGCAGCCATTGGTGTTACAATCGTACGAATGTGAAATCTCGGGAGATCCTTGACTGGGAAATGGCACCTCATGGATGCCAATGCACCAAGAGACAGTGGATCCATGGTCCCGAGTATTTGTGCCATCACAGACTTGAATCGTTCGAGACCAAGATCCCGTTGACTCGGAGGCTGTGCCTTGGGAAATATTGTTTCTAACGTGAACTTGTACATTCCATCAAGGAGCGCGACGCGATCCTTTTTGCTGTGGGTTATGATGGCACTGAAGCGCTCATGTGGTTCCAGCCCAGTCCCGGTATCGTTATCGCCCCTGATATATGCACATGCCAATCGTGCCCACTCGAATATTTGACCGGATGAGCCAGCAAGGGAAGCGAAGACTTCCTGGCGCGGGATCTCAAAGTCCACTTTGGACAACTCGTCGGATACATAGCGGAGAATGTCGCGTTTAGTTGACTCAGGTGAGATGCTATCCATGGACTTCTGCCTGACGTGCGACCCACCGTTAAGCGCTGCATGGATGTCTGGTAGAGGTCGGGACGTGAGGAGGATCCGGAGGTTGGGAGGAAGATCGGTAACGCGGCTGTCGGTAATGGCATTGCCCAGGATACGAAGGAGAACTCGTCGCGAATTTGTATCCCCACTCTCATCCAACGCATCAATAATAATCACAATCGGCCCAATTATAGCCTCCGACAGCGTCATGGCGGGCTTCGTGATCAGTTCTTTCCACTGCTGCAGAATGTCGATTGTGTTCTTGAGCGCCGCGTTACTGTGCACGGCGGCTGTCAACTGTCTGCGGAGCGACGTGTCACGATTGGCGAGATCCTGTGCAATGGTGCTGAAGACTTTCTGGTGGCGTCGTTCTCCCATCTGGCTGCGGTCAAAGCAGAAACAGGAGCCGAGGCGTTCAAGCTCCTCGAACTGATAGGCAATAGTGTGGGCAATGGATGATTTCCCAGTGCCAGCGGGGCCATGAAGCCAGAATATGCGAGGTGTATCCTTCTCGACGTTGTTGACCCAATCAGAGATCTCTTTGACGAGTTCTTCCCTAGTGTCCTTCAAACAAAGCTTTTCCGTGTTGAGGCCGGCACCCCCAGCATACGGCATGCTGTTCAAGTCTACCGCATCACCTGCATTTCGAACATCAAGCAGGTGTGAGATACTTTGAAAAGGACTCACGCAGAGCATCAACCTTCGGCGCGAGATCTTCCCAAATGCGATGCACGACCACCAAGGTATCGCCTGCAGCTCTGTCGCGGAACTCCTGCAAAAGCTTGTCGAAGACATCATTATAGTCCTGCACTAGCGTCTTTGCTTTGGAGGAGAACAAGTTGTTGAGCAGCCTCGTCCCTTGGGGGAAAAACCGATAAATTCGTTAACATCAGCGTCAAGACCAAGTCAACTCACGGAATTTCTTGTTCGCACAATACGCTTGGATGAAATAGGAGCACTGCACAGTTTGGTGGGTGATGCGTTCGACAATGGTCGTCATGAACTTAATTTCATTCAGTCCTGCAGTTGTGAGAAACGAGTAGACTTCATTCATCTTCGAAAGGAGTGCGCAAGTGGAGACGTCGAGTTGTGCCTGTTCAATAATTATCTGCCACCCATAGATTAGATTGCGTGACCGGTGATGCGCAATGGCCAGACCTTGGAAATAGAAGAGAGGATAGTCCACGCTGCTTGCACGTAAGGATGAATCTAGACAATAGAATGACCATCGACAGGCTCGCAGGGCATAGGTACTTACCGTGGCGATTTTGTCCACGACGCCATTGAACTTCTCCAATGCCTTGAGGAACGAGGAAATCCAATCGACAAGAGCAATTGGATTATCTGTGCCGTTGAGTGCGGACGCCACGCTTTGGATGGGCGCAGCAACAGTCCTCATCTCAGAGTTGGCTTTCTCTGCAGCTTCTAGTTCTCGAGCTGCATCTACCGTCGTGACGTCTGGGGTATCGAGTTGGCCGGTTGGGGTTTCCTAGTTTATTCGTGAATACGTTATGTTTGGACGGAAAATCACACAAAAGAGAGGACCTTGGGCTGCGGCGTGTCAGCTTTAGACACGATGGTTCCGATATCTGACGGTGGTTTATCTGTAGATGTCACGACGATGGAAGGGAACGAGGTTGGAGGCTTGCTAGCGTTGCCGTCTGGAGTAGCGTGATGCTAGTGAGGTCAGTAGGTTATGCCTCCTCCATCAACACGGGCCAGGCATACCTCTTCAGGACGTTTGAAGAAGCTAGTTACTTTATTGAAAAATCTGGGTCGCGATTGAAGCGAAGGTGTCGGGGAGTGCTGAGAGACCAATGTGAGTACGAGTCGGAACTGGGCAAGGGCGGTGGGAGATAAACATACCGGACGTTCTTGCTCGGATTGTACTAGTTCTGGGTCAAGATGGGAGAGATTTGATTCCGAGCGATTGTTCTTCCATAACTTCGAGAGGCGGACTCGACGACTGGGTTCACCCGTCTTGGAGTTCGCCATCATTCACAGATGCGGCTATCGACGGGGTTTGGACAAGCGCCCAGTCTCGTGCATCATCTCCGCTGGGATGTGCTTTGATGTTGTGGTGCACGGGGCCAGATTCCAGAAGTAGAGCTGGCTTGGTGGTCAAAATCGAAGGAGAGGTAGGCGAGTCGCCCATGAGATCCGTTCGTCGTGGTTGCCCGGACGGCGTTGATGGTGACTGTGAATTGAAACAGCTGCCAGGTGGACGAAAAAACAAAAGATTTAAGTTGTGACTGACTACTAATCAGACTACGTCTAAAGAAGTGATAATATCCCATTCCTCCACCAACCAGTCCAGCCTCGCCCAGTTTTCCAAAGACGATCAAGAGCTTGTCTTCTCCTCACCAACTTCGGAGGGAGGCTCATTCAGGTCCTGAGGCCTCCCCGTGAAAATCGGTGCTGAATATATCCGATCTGTACCGAGCGCCCAGATGCTTCCAGATATTCGCCATGGGCAGATAAAATCTGAAGCTATCTGCACGAAAGCTGAACCCATCTGACAGTGATGATCTGGTCTGATACAATGCTGACGTTGTCCGAATCGTATCTGAAGTGGTATGAACTATGTATTACCCGGTACAATCAAGTTAATCTGATGGCAATCCGAGTCCATCTGCGTTCTACTGACTCCCGAACCTCGTCCAATTAACATGGTCAGAATACTGCTGGATATAGATAAAGTAAGATCACTGTACGTAACACCGCTGGCAGGAGACGTTACAAGACGGACTTGTAGTAGCCTAAACCATAGCCAAACACACGATCAGATCGTGTGATTTTTGGCAGAGTATCCATGGCGACCGCAGCTGTATCTATACAGGTATGTGTACAAGTCTGACTTGTAACGCCTCCTGCCAGCGGTGTAAGAAAAGTACCGAGACATACCACAATAGATACCACTCTTGCTGCAGAGTCTTGCGAGCCCAGTGCATCGCCTGCCACACTGCTGCATACCATCTCACCGACTCCGCTTGTCTGGCAACGTGCACCTTCCCAGTCTGCCACTTCATGGACTTCTCTACCAGAGCGCGCCGCCATGAGAATCCTACTAGAAGCGGGCGTCCTCGATAACAAAAAGTGTTCCCTGCCTGAGGCAAAACTCGAAATGGAAAAGGGATTTTCGGTTGACGAACATTTTTCGCCCAAAAAACCGACGGCAAATGTTAGTCTGCGTGGATGTGGAAATGTATTCGGATCTGGTCGGTCGGCAACCTGCAATTATCATCAGATGCGCGGGCGAGAGGCGATGACTACGACACACCCCACATTCATCGCGGAACCCCAAGGACCAAGAGATGGAAAAATTTGGCTGAAATACGACGCATATATGCAGTTTCTTGGATGTCAGTATATTGATTTGAGGCTGGGTGACGATTTTGATGTGGTTTTAAGCAGAGACACTTGAATTCAAATGAGTGCAGAAATCACAGGGGAAATTGCTCAGAGTACTCAGCTGTGCCCAGTGCAAGAAACCAAGTACGAATGGCGAAAGCGTCCTGCATCACCCAGAGAAGTCTGATCCATATTCATGAAAGCTGGTCGTAGGTGCTTCCAAGTTGCGCTGGAGATTGTACATTGTCAGGAACATGAGAAAGAGCCCGAGGAGCATTCACCGCATCAATGTGGACTTGTGTAGGAGGTAACGTGCCGTTATCTTGTTGCCATGTGGGCGTGGCCAAACTTCGAATTCATGATTTGTTGCAATCGTGCACAGGGTACCTTGGAAGGAACTCGACTCGAAGAGACAAAGCCATCCAAGTGTGTTTGAGATCGTTTTCGATGAAGTAATTATAAAGTACTAAGTTATCCCAGGAGGAATGCGACGTGCTTCAATCCAATGCAGATTGACTCGGTTTGAAACTGAAACGTGTCGGAAGCGGTCAGTTTTGGGCAGAGCTGCTCAGATTTGTCGGTTGGCTTCGGCGCCGATTTCCACTGGGAGGCCTGAGGAGTCCATGTGGGTGGATCTAAAAATAACACAACTACACCTTGACAATGCCTCCACAACCTCCCCACGAATCTAGGATTCTCCGCTCACCGAACGCCATCGTGCACGTCGACTATAACCCAAAGACGCTCGAACCATTACCCTCCCCCGATTGGACCCGTTTCGTCTGCATCAGCGACAACCATGCACGCACCTACCCCGTCCCTACTGGCGATGTCTTACTGCACGCTGGGGATTTGACAAGGTCAGGCCAGCTGAAGGAGTTCCAGATCACTATGGAGTGGCTCTGTCGGTTGCCCCACAAGGTTAAGATGTGAAGCTTCTATGTTTTTCCAAATCTTGTTCTGGCAAGCTCATGCCTCTTTCCAGAATCATCGCAGGGAACCACGATTTTTCGCTACACGATGAATGGTATGATGTGCACCACGCCAGGTGGCATCAGGATATCGGCAAACAGGTGTACTTTGCTTATCTTACTTGATTTTCTGAACAGCAGTAACGGTCCCTTGGTACCCAGTCGTCATCGGAAATTCGAGATTTGCTCAGGGGAAAAGCAGCGGCTGCCGGGATATTTTATCTTCAGGATGAACAGCACGCCTTTTGCGTGAAGGAGAATGGGAGGACGTGGACTGTCTATGGGTCACCTGTGAGCTAAACAATCACCACGATCCACTACTTAAAAGCAATGAATGTCAAAGTGGTCTCCTGCAACTGGCCGCCATCATTGGGCATTCCAATACCGAGAATCAAATGCACCCAGTAGGTCATACCCGTTCGTTGCAATTCCATTTAACCCTAGCCGACCTTGCAGCTCTCGTTTCAACCTTCCCAAAAACTGATATTCTGTACGTTTCGCCGACATTTCTTCTTCCGGCATTGTTTAGGTATTTATTATCTCTTCGCAGACTCACGCATACTCCACCTCTCGGCATTTTCGATCGGACGACCCAAGGCGCGTTCGTAGGCTGTAACGCCCTCCTCGACCGTCTCCCCGACCTGCGCCCGCGGATCCATGTCATGGGCCACATCCATGAATCCCACGGGGCGCACATACACACTTGGAGGTGCAATCAAGCTGGGAAATTCGTGCAGCCTACTGTAAGGGGCAATTATATAGCCGAAGACGAAGCTGAACAAAGTCATATCGGCTTCTCTACCGAAGAAGACGAGAACGAGATGGACATGTCCGATATCGATGACGGTGCTTGGGCACTCCCCACTTTCGAGAGTACCGTGTTTGTAAACGCAGCAAATGCCCCTTTTGGGCGGGCTAACCGGGGAGATGCTACGCACGCGAGGCAGAAAGCAATTTTTGGAGGACCGGGTCACCAGCCTGTCGTCGTTGATCTCAAGGACTACCATAATGAACATGATTTGTGACGCTCGAGCCTAAACGAGGTTGATATTTTCCAAGTTAAGGGGGGGAATGTCATGGCACCTGAATCGGACCAAGAGGTTTAAGCCATTATAATCCTCTTCATATCCAGTATATTCCACATTCTAAGCTAGGAGCACAAGGAGAAAGATCCTGTGTAGGAGTTTCGCCACCTATCCATCCTTCTCGTCTTCCCCTATGACATGGGTTCTGAAAGCTTCAAGCCGATGCTTCGGCACTTGGGACCCGTACGTACCACTTCGGACACCCTACTCCGGTCGTCGTCTCGATGTTGGCATCGGCCCGCACAGCTGATGCCTTCCTCCAAAGATTCGATGCTCACGCAAAGTGCGTGACCCATCCATCCTCGGTTTCTATAGACCGAACTTTGGCGCCTTCGACTAAGTCGCGGAGGCCAAACGCGACAAGTCCCTCCTCCCATTCCGGGGCGATACCACATTCACGCAGTACTATATCATATCGATAAAGTAAGCTGAACACAGTCCGCAGATAGTCGCGTAACCGAGGAAGGTCTTTATGAATCTCCGGCAGGGATGTCTCCGCATCCTTTGGGAACGCGTTGAGAAACTTCTGGTGTATGCACTGCTGCGCAGGGAAGTCCATGGGACAGGTGAAATCGTACACCATCCTCGCATACTTCGGCAACTCCAAGTATTCACCGTTTTCTAACATACCCATCGCGACAACGACATTGACGAACAGATAGAGCTGTAGGCCAGACTCGGCGACGCGGGAAAATCCGAACCAGTGGCCCCAGCTGAGGTTGTGCAATTCGGACAGATGAATCTTGGGGTGACGAGCAAGCATGAGGAGTGCAGGCATCTCATTTTCGGCGATGAGGATCTTCACAACGTCAGCAAGCGCCCCATAACTGCTCGCTCCGACCAATCCAAAACGAGCAGATGCCGCTATCCACGTCTCGATGCGCTGGTTACTCGTATTCAAATATTCCGGGTACCGCTCGCGCATTGCGTCAGAAAACAGCAATCCGACCGATGGTATTTCGAAGGACGTCTGGTATTTGGCGCGCTCCGTATCTGCGAAGGTCGTGATGGTCTTAGCCAGCACACGGGGCGAAGTGGTTGAAGTCCCGCCCCTGTGTGGGCAGGCGACGAGGGAATATGCCAGTCACGCGGGGAGTGTAGTGGGGATTGTTCCGCACAAGATTGAGGTTGGATGCAACTTGGTTCCAAGGAATGTTATGTTCTTGATGCATCGGCGTGGATGTCTTCCAGAGGGTTTCTGGGAGGCTCGGATGGGTGAATTCGTCCAAATATCCGTAGTAGACTAATGACTCCAGCAAGTTGATGGGTTCGGAACCGGCGTATGTCAGAACGTTCATTTGTTGACGAACCGGTTTTCCTATCCATTTATTATAAAAGAGTGACCGATCAGAAGATTCAGATGAGTTATGAGTTTGATTCCGAAGAGTAGAGGGACGGATATTCATCTCAAGCAGATCATGGGGTGTCCCTGACTATCGAATGCGATTGGATATTCCTCAGAGCCACGCCGAGTGAAAGTTCTCAAATAATAATATCTTTCCTTCAATTCAATGACACCAAGTAGCTTACACGTGCCGTGGACATACCGGTCTTCCTTCCTTCATTCGATTCGTCCTCGCAACCAACTCAAAAGCCCTTTCGTGCCCTCTCGTTCCCACACACGACGTGCCGGCACCCGAAACCTTTATTCCCCCCATCCATCCCTCAGTCAGATAACCAAAAAAAAAGGAAAGAAAACAAGGAATAACTCACGTGTTTCCGTCAACCAGGAAGACATCCATTGGCAAAAGCCCAAGCTCTGCGGGTAGCTTTCCGATTTCGTTATCCCTTATATCCAGCTCATCCAACCGCCATCCAGGAACCTGTCTGTTTCCCTTGAACGACTCAGCGAGGGCTCGGAATCCTTCCAGCTCAGAGATCCGATTCCCACGGATTCGTAGATGTTTGAGCCCCCTCCGTTCTGGGGCGGCGAGGATCAGTCCAGACAGTGCGTCCGTGCTAAAGGCAGAGTCGGTGAGAGCGTTGCCAGACAGGTTGAGGGTCAGCAAACTCGGAAAGAGCGCCGCTATAAGAGGCAGGATCTGTTCTGTGGAGCGCGGTGGTGTTACAGTACCATCTGCGCCAGAACGAGTCACAGGAACGAGATCTACCAAGCCGCAGCCCTCGAGATCAAGCTCTTCCAACAGAGGTAATAAACCGCCGTGGGTATCATGGGGTATCAAGAAAGATTTGTCCAAGCGTCGGTTGACAAGGATCAACGTCTTGAGAGTGTGAGCAAACGGCTGAGTTGCAATCAAAGATAGTGGCAGCGTAGGGGAGGGAACCGCCAAATCCGTCGAGCGAGGGGATGATACCATAGAGGAGGATGTGACACCCACGGAAAACGCACGCGAGTGCGCGGGTGCCTTTGAAGGCGGAGAAGACGGGGGAAGTGTTAACGTTTGCGTGAGCTTGGAATAGTACTGTGGACCAGCCAGCGACGAGCCTGAAGGACTTGACGACCTGTCTACACTGGACGCGACTCCAATGGTGGAATCTGACTGCGTTTTGGAACCTGTCGCTGCAGCTGCAGCGGCTGCAGCTCGTGCCCGTCGTTTACCACCTTCCGTCAATAAACCCTGCTCAGCCTCTAGCTCCCAAGCTTCTTTGACCACCTCAGGAGGCCATGAAGATACGACAGGTCGTCCGCTAGCCCCGATTTGTGTCGCCATCGGTTTAGCACTTGCATCCCCGGTCGACTGTGTAGAACTGGGCCAGTCGTCGAGATCAGTGTGATGGTTGGACGTTCGTGTCGTCTTTCGCCGTTCGAGTTCAATTTCCCATGCTTCCTTGATGACTCTTTTGCCAACAATGATACACGCAACACCATCCATAGGTTCTTCAGTTGTCACATCAAAATCAAGTTTCTGTTTCATCGCACGCAAAGCTTCCTTCACGGCGCCCGGGGTAGCTTTGGTCTGGCCTAAATCGAGTACACGGATACTAGGAAAGGGCGAGGAGGGGAATAAGGTCGAAGGGAAGACGTCGTCACTGATCTCCGCACTTTCTAAGCGCAGCTCTTTTAATTTCGGTAGATTGCCAAGGACCTGAAGAAGGGAACGACATTCAAGGCCATCGATACCCAGAGGGTTAGCCGACAAATCTAATTTGGTGAGAGTCGTCGGAATTTGGAGGTCGATTGACTTGGCCGATATCTTGTTATACGACGCGTCAAGGAAAAGGAGACGGGGAAGCGGTGAGGTAGCGCGAGTAATTGTGGGGGCGAAGAAACTTCCGCCAGTGGTCTGTTTCTTGCTTCCATTGCTGCCGGATGTGAATGGAGCATTGAAAGGAAGAGCTTCAAGTAAATTATGTGAAATGTTAAGGTTGGATAATTCCGGCAAGGCGAAGATATTTGCTGGGAGTGATGTCAAGCCATTATGGGATAAATCCAATGTCGTGAGGGCGGTGAGATCTGCAAAGGTCCTCGGGAGAGATGCCAGTTTGTTTTTGTGCAACTAAATGGGGAGATAAGATCCTAAGAATGACTCGGTTTTGTTGAAAGTTGGTATCTCACATCGACATTCTTGAGGGAACCAAACAAGGAGATTTCGTGCTGTATCTCTTCTATATCGTTATTCCAGATCTTCAAAACTTGCAGATCTTGTGCCTCGAACCATGCCGGTGCGTTTTTCCTGCCTCGTGGTTGCAGGTCTGTGGGTGTTGACAGTGGTAAAGCCGGTTCATCGGGCAGTGACTTGAGAGGATCAGGCTTGATACCAAGGTGGATCTCGAAAAGGGCAGAAGGGATGCAGCGTAATGATCTGGTCGCCAGATTAAGAGTACCTTGAGTGTCAAGGATGACCTTTCGTTGAGCTCAGCCCAAAACTACGCGAAGGAACTCGTTCTTACCTGTGCTTCTTGCGCGTTCGATTGTTTCCCGTATAGGTAGACGACCCAGGATGTCTTCCTCCTCTTGCTTGGGGGGTGGCAGAGGAGATGCGTCTTCAAGGGATGCCGAGCCGTGCTGGACATCACCCTTCATTGTAGCCTGAGCTTTCTTTGCTTCTGCTCTTCGGAGAGCAATAGCTTCTTTTATACTAAGCGGTGGGAGCGGAGGGACTTGAGCTGGTGCAGTCGCATGAGGAGCTTTCGAAGAGGGGGTGGATTTTGTGGATTGAGTCCGGGCCCTTGCGGGGGTGGTAGGCCCTATAGTACGCGCCTTCACAGGAGTAGTTGGAGTTTTCGAGGAAGAGCGACTCGATGGTGTTTGAAGGTTGCGCGACATGGTCGGGGCAAGTTCGGACGAGAGGCCTGTTCATCATGATCGCGTGACCAATTTACTCCCCACCAACACGTTGCAGTCCAATGGAGCGATCACAATACAGAGATGGCGAAGTCTATACATCTCACTCCCGGGGAAAACCTGTTCGAGCGGTTGTCTAACGAGGCGTAGAATCGCGACCTTCAGTGTTCACCGCGCCCCAACCCCATTCTCCTCCACCTCATGTCCGACCGCGCGCTACGCCCAGTCCTCACGAATCTCATATCCCTGGGTCCAATGTATTGGAAGTTCTAGAATAAGCGCCTTGACTGAAGATGTTCAGGAAATCCCATAGGCGACCGTGAATATATCTTTCTCCAGCACGGATTCGGACATCTACGAACGTGCACGCTGCACACATAGTCAATAAAGCTGGTCGGGCCCAGACTTTATGTCTTCAATGCCACAAGGCTTTTCTCGTTATACCGACATGAAAGGACCATACACAAGGAAACTCTTACGGTCGAGGAAATTTTTCGTGATAATTCTCGCCAGCGAAACTGGTGCTTGGGTTGCAGAAATAAATAAAAAAGTCTCTCGCAGACGCCCGGCCGCCGATAAAGGCATGAAGCCAATCGCAAACCTCACACCGTGACATGTCCTTGAATTTTCTGTCGACTATTCAACGTCGCACTGCCTTCCATCTTCTTCCCGTTTGGTAGGATTAAGGGCACCACATGCCGGAGGATATGTGCGCTGGTAGGTTGTACTGCCCAAAGTTACATCATCATCTCGACGCTCATCCAACTTGAGTCAGATCTAGGGCAGAAGATCCACCACAGTCATAAGTAGCAGCCGTTATCATCATGGTAAACAAGCCGACATTGGTGGGAAAGCCTCGAATTCAACTCTACGAGTGCCTGAATCCAATGGTCGACCTCAAAACCTGATTGGTAGTTCTCCAACTCCGTTCGGACCTTGGTGTGATAACTTCCAGCTTGATTTGAGCCAACCTTTTCATCATGGCCGCACATATTTTCTAGTCGTTGCATCTATTTTTCTCTGTAAGGTTGAACCTAATACAATAATTGACATGAACTAAGTGATCGAGACAGCTCCACTTACCCCGGTTAATGCCTAGGTAATACGGCGCTCCCAACGGCGCCTGGAACCATGAAGAGGGAAGAACGAGGTGCCACCAGCAACCAGTGAAAAATCGAGGTCTCTTGGAGCAAGAAAACTGACAGAAGAGGCCTGAAGATTCCTGCCGAGACTCCACGTGAGGCACCCGGTAGTGCAAAGGACCTGCCAGTGGGTGGGACGTATCCGGCGTAACGGAAAGGTCCAGGACTGTTGCAGCCAAGCTCGTTATTGCGATGACGTTTGTCCGACATTGCCGCCATGAAAAGATAATCAATAGCCGACGGCTTTCGTGGAATCACTCACATTCTGGGGTTTGAAGCGTTTTGGTAGCAGAGCATCGGGAACGCGTTGCTCAGATCCGGTCCGGTCTGTACTGTGCAGCACGTACCCTTGACTACTGGTATAGCCCTAAGGCTAGCACAAGGCGATGTGTCATACAGAGTACGCTCATTGGACGTCCGTCAAGACCTGGAAATAGGAATTTTTCCTGCCGCAAGGCGGAAACGTCAACCTCGGTATCTCTTCTGCATTGGGAGGATACGATAACAGGCCACAGATTACGCCAAGACGGTAAGATGCCGATTCGATAGGTTGCGCTGCAGCCTGGTAACCCAGCGAACTGCCTCAACGGTTGCTAGGGGACCCCCCCAGGCCGGGTCGGAATGCTGGTCGAATACTTGGTTTTATGGGCGACAACCACCCCCACAAGATCCGGCCATGCCGTCAAGTTGAGAACTTTCCATGGCATGATTGACCGTACTATAGAGAAACAGTTCGAAAAGCCGTTCAACGAGGAACCCACCTCTACCATTGTAGCCTTGTAGTCACGGGCTACATATGACTTCCTTTGCAAGGCCCTGGAATATCGTGAGACTTTAACAAGTCGGGTGGTATAAGTACGGGTTAAAGTATTTACTTGGCCAGCCTGGGGCCGTTGCGTTCGGACACGACTGCGCCACGTGATGAGACGTATCGTTTCGGCCTTTACGCTGCCGACAAAAATCGTATTCAAGCCGAACCACTGTATATCAAAGCTACTTGTTCAGGATGCAGTAACAAACATTCCATTGTGTCCTCACAGAATTCAATGGACCCCCGCTTCGGAAGATCTTGCTCATACTTCTATCGGCACCGTGGCCCTAGCCGCTTCGTCTGGTTCTGCTTCGGTGCGGCTGCAGCTGCCTTGTGGTTGAGACAGAGGGAGCGTCCCCTGCATAGTTGGCACCACAGCTGCAGCCGACCACCAATGCCACCAAACCTACCCGGTTCTGATCCATCTTCATCTGGATGGAGTCCTCGCGATATCCCACGAGTTCTTAACAGTGTGCCACCGGCCGATATGACTTCCGAGTCTAAGCTGATCGAGGAAGAGAAGGAGCGCCTGCGGGAAGTCGCTCAGCGAGCTGGAGACAAGGTAAACTTACTTTCTTTTCAAGAAACAACTATCTCACAATGGATCAGCTCGCGGAGTTGTCAGAAGTTGCGCTTGAGAGTGTTTCATCAACTGTCGAAGTCTTGAAAGGAGTAAGTTTGTCCGTAATTCAGCATTAACGCCTTCTTCAACGAGACTTTCGCAGAAACTTGCAGAACATCGAGCTGAACGAGAACGGCGAGTGGAGGAGGAGAGCCACTTGAACAGATCTGTATAACGATCATACCATGTAGAACGCTGATAAAAACTGTAAAATGGTTTTGTATTCCACAGAATTGGGCTTTAGCAGTAATCATTAGATCCATTATCGTGTTGGGACTGAATTGGAATTTGATCGCTCAAGCAAGTCGATTCCCACTCTGTAGCCTCGTCACCAGGCCCTCTATGAGCAAAACCCTCAAGGTTTTGCTCATAGAGGGATCGGTCACCGGTCTATCCGTTCCGAATGCAAAGGCGATTCAGTACTTGTAGAAGTCTGACATCAGCGGGGGCATTTATATAGAGGCTCAATTATGTATGCACCTTCAAAATTCCTGCAGCTGCTCGCCGTCTCCTCGAATCCCATCGAGAGCATCGGTAGGAGCCCGCGCGAACTTCTGGATCGCCCCCTTGAAAGTCAAGGGTTGCCCAGGCTCTGGGACGTCTTCCTTGCCATGGAGCACCAAGGGCAAAACTCGCAGGCAGGGAGCGGCGTGGTTGTAATGACTTGGGGTCCGAAGGGCCAATGGACTGAAATTCGCGGACTTCGTCAACCGTAATTGGAGACGATGACAAGGAAAGGAAGGAAAAGAACCTCCCGCGCAAGAGCCGAACGATGGGATTGTGAGCATCACCCAGCGACTCACCATAAATTGGGGATTCCACGGCAGTTTGGATTTCAAGGTCGGCGCTCGCTTTTTACCCCTTCAGCCCTTTCTTTTGCGTTGTGTCGTGTGTGTCGAGCACCCGGGTATCCTTCAATAGGAGAAAGCCAAGGGTCCCCAGCTCGCACTCCAGAAACCTCTCCAACCGATCCAGTAGCGCAACCACACACTAGTCTCCGGTCCTCGACACGATAATCCGCGTTGTGTCACTCATCCTTGTACGCGGGCTTCTTCGCACTAGTTCGAGCCTTCCACGAGGGGACATTCCAGGAGGTCACACTGGCAGGCGCACAGAGCTCCCCATGTCGACGAGGACGGGATTCATGGCGGCCCGAGGCCAGGGATCCTGAAAAGCGCCTGCGGAGGTTGCCAGGGTGGGTTTGAGAGGCATCGGTCGAGTTGTAGGTACCCAAAAGAGTTTGGGACCCCCAACTATGCCCTCCATGGCTGATTTGTTTCCAGTAACCCTGAAGAACAGCATTTTGTGGGACTTGCGTTGATGGAGAAGGGTACTAACGAATGTCATGAAGTGGCGCCAATATATGGCGCCGATAATGCCAGGTACGGCACCGTTCCAGGGACGAGTTTACGTCTAACACCTGACTCTCTCCTCGTGCCCTACGCATTGTCGGCATTCTAACTAACCCTCTTCTGGGTGGCATGCCGTCCATGAGCTCACCCGCACAGCCCTCACACAGCCCATATATTCAATTTGGTATATAACGCCAGTATCTGTTACGTGCCTTCATCCCTCCCTCGAAAATCTCATGGATGACGATGACGTTCCGATTACCCTCATCCAAGTCACACCTCCTCCAAATCCTCAAATGATCGCTGGGCCTTCCTGTCCTCTCCGCATATATCCGTATTGGATGGAAGGTCAGTCACACATTCTTCAACAGCAGCCTCCTCGATATCTCTCCAGCAGATTCACAATCACTGAGTCCATATGGCTATCATGAGGAATTCGAATATGGGTCTCCATCTTTGTCCTCACCTTTGGACTTCTCCCCGGAGTATTCTCCTTCCGTTCCTCCCCTCTTGGCCCCTCTATCGCTTTCCCCCCTTACCAGCGCCTTCCGAGAGTTTTCCGTGGATGATACCTCTCCCTACTCAATCAGTCAACCACTCAGTGCCAATTCCGAAGAATTCCTTCCGGCCTGGCACCATGAACTTCCCCTCATTTCATCCGAATTTCCGAAAGAAATGAATGTGGAGGGCCTTTCTCTTGGCGACTCAGATGTCTTCCTTGCATCGCCTCTATCCGGCTTCCACCCAAATTTTTTCGACGACAGTTTCCAGTTGGGATTGCACTTCGATGGTCAAATCATCAGCGTAGATGATGAAAACCTGGCCATAGATGATCATGCAGATCACATATATACCAACAACCTAGCCATATTATCCCCGGCCCCACGACACCCCCCGTCAGACTCCTTATTCCCACTTCAAGATCGCCCCCTGTGCAATCGACGCCACAGTCACTCACATGGCACGGACCCCACAGCTGTTGACTGCATCCACCAGCTTCGTCGCATCCATTCAGCTGCAGATATCCCGGCTGACAATCCTGATTTACACTCAGTTGTTTCGCATCTCGATGCCGTCTTTGATGGCCATGAGGTCCCACAGCATCCATGGTCAGAGCCGCCAGTACCTCCCTTGTCCCTGGATCCTCCTGTCTCGGATGAGGCCAATGAACCTCCAGCGATGGACCATATCCCAAGGGCGAGAATCGCCTCTGAGGCCGTCCTGCGAGCGGCGGCAAAGAGGCGGCGGAAAAAGGCAGCGTTCAAATGTTATGTATGTGGAAATTTCCTTACAAGCAAAGATAATTTGAACAGTGAGTGATCTTCTCTCTCTTCCTGCTATTAGTATTCCTTCGGTGACATTGTACCACAGATCATATCGCGGCACATAGAAATCTGAAACCTTTCCCTTGCGATATTTGCCACAAGTGTTTCGGGACGCGGAGCGTAATGAGGCGCCACCAGCGGAGTGCGAGATGCGTCGGCTCCCGCTCAGCTGCCATCTTGCCCCTTTCTCCCTCAGCCCCGCTTTAAACTGGATGAGGTTCATTTTTTTTGATGGACATTGGATACCCTTACTCACTATTGCTAATTTTGTTTCTTCGTGATTTTTTGCTGCTAGTTTTTGCTTTCATCGTCCCTTTGCTATATCCGCATCATGACCTAACTCACCTCCGACTGAATTGTAGCATTTCCCCATCGTGTCGCCCAGCTTTGATGACTCCCACCTCGTGATACCATAACTACCCTTTAGTGATTATTCTTGTTTATCGTCCATATACCCCTGGATTGGCTGGTCTTTTGTTGTGGAAGACTTGCGGTCATGACAAGAATATCATGTTCCAGACTTTAAATTTAACTTTAGTCTTCGCATAAGTCAGACAGTCCACAGGGTCTACCTGGATGTAGATGTGAGTGCACAGGGTCCCGCGAAGGTGGCCGATCTGTTAGGACAGTGACTAATTGATTAAAGGACCCTTGAAGCCCTGGGACGCCTGCTGTATTTTGCCCGCGAACCGGCGCAAGGGAGTAAAGCGGAGGAGAATTCTCTGAAGTATCATTGGGTATCGACCGTACGACAGCATGTTTACAGACCTTTACAGACGCCTTGCCTTCACTTAAGAAGCTTCTCGTCCTTTGATTGCCAGTTCCTGAGCCTCATCAGATTATAATTCAAATTTATGACGGATTCCGAATCAGGAAAATCAGCCGTAAAAATGTTCTGATAGAGGGCAACTCACTGGAGTAGTTAGTGAACAACCCGCCTGACACTCATAAGGTTGTTGTACTTACGAAAGAGGGAGACCCGAAGTCGGAGCGAATTTACTCCTACATGATTCAGATGGAACTTCCGAGTCCCTGTGCGTTCGTGCTTCCTCAGTTCCTGTACTTGTTTCATCACCAAAGGATCAGACGTCCGATATCGACGTTTGACCAAGACGGTAATGGTCCCGACGTTGAAATGGAAGACAAGACAGCCGTCCCAATTTGAGTTATAGAGCGTATCAATAATATGAAACCGTTAGGATGGTAGGTAACCGTGTCCTCAGCGCTCCCAGGTTTCCTGTCCTAATGTGGTTAATACTGGTGCATACATACCGTGTACGACGTCAACCCAGCTCCGGTCACGGCGTCAAAATGCCAGCGCCTGATCACAATAGCCCCGAACAGACAAAATTGGACGAAGCCGACCCGGACGCTTCGATTTATTCACAGCATGAGACCGTTGTCGTCGTCCTGAACAGCGCCATCAAGCCAGAATGGAGCGGGACCCACAGAGAACACTGCATACGCGTATCCAAGCTGGTAGACCGCTTCCAGAAGGACCGTTGCCTGATAGGAGATATTCACACCAGCGTCAAAATGGTATTATTAAATCAAAACCCAATTTACTCGGGAGAGCACGCGAATCACAAAAGAGCCTTGACATGGAGAGAGACCATGGATACCAGAAACTGAAATGTCCAAGAGCGTCACAGAGTGCAGAGTTTGCATCCAGAAGTAATTTGGCCAGAGTCTAAGTAGAGGGAAGTGGTTGATCGTGGGACAATCCATGCCACTCCTGCGGCACTACGAGCCCGACGTTCCATGCACGATGCTCATTGGAAACCGACAGCAGCGGCACTGATGGCTACATTCGTCGTGCAGTGTGCACCTTTTCTCGTGAATTGCATGAATGGATGGTGGCATGAATGCGGTGGAACATGGGTGGCATGACTGCGGCTCGTGACCGACGCGTCGCATAACGGCGTTGATCATGATGGCGTCTGATGGACACGCGCCTGCTGCAAGGTGAGGCTTACACGTGTTGACCGTAGCTGCCCTGTTCGAAAACCGGTGCCGTCGAGATCTTCTTGATAAACTCCAGAATATCTTAGCCTTCCGCCACCCCCCATCCAACGATGTTACTCTCACCGACCGATGCTTTGTTTTCATTTGATCAAACGGATTTCCCAGTGTCAGTCTCTCGACACGCCGTACTACCTTTCTCGACGAGAAGCTGATTCACCCATCTCTAGGTCCCGCAAGGAGGAACCAGGCGATTATTCCACCAATGGATTGATCGATGAGCTGGATTGGAACCTGTACAAAGGTAACGTTTTCTTCTCAAGTGTGCCACTGGTGACTGATATCCTTCATAGATTATATCAATGAAGCTGCTTTCGAAGAGGATACCAGACCCGTTCCCCAAATTTCAAGTAAGCTGTTTGACAAATCATATCAACGAGACTAATCGTACTCGATCGCACCTTTGAAGATTGGCAATTTGAATATCCATCACCGTTTCGAAACGTTCGAAACTTGGAACCAAGGTCCAATGTGGCAGATTTCAGTCCGTACTCGGACGCATCGGGAGACTGTATGGTTTTTGTCGACCTGTCCATCCAGTGGTCGAGCTAATTCCCCGTCTAGCATTCTCTGATGTTTCTGGAAATTGCCTCACCCCCGTCTGGAGCAGCACCCCTCCCCCGCCGTCGCCATCTATTTCGATCACAGACGATCTCGCCCAGTACCATATACAGGAACAACATTCCGAGTCCCTTTTGTGGGCCCAGCCAGCGGCCCCTTCACCTGAATTCGCCTCCCAAGGGCCTCTTTGGTACGATGGAGATGCCATTATTGTCCCAGAGATCGTCGTTACATCTCCCCCCTCGAATATGACCTTGGATGCCTCCCAGGACCCTCATCAGGAACTTCACTCCGAAGGCTCCAATTTCCTGCTCTCACCTGCAGGCCTTTTCATGATTGATCTTTTTCCGATCATCGATGATACCATCCCTCCGTCGAGCGCACTATACGAACTGTCCGATGATCCAACATCGGCCAGATCGCCATCGACTCTCTTCAGGGTGGCTGCTCCCATACCAGCTCCCACAGAGACTTTTGAGGACCAGCATATCAACTTTAGTGACCACAGTCCAGATCTGGGCTCATCCTCAACAAGAGCTTCATGCCTACCACCGGCCCCCAACCCTCACATTCTCGTACAAAGGACTCGAAGGGCAAAATCTAATGCCAACCCTCCTACGCGGCACAGTCCATACCCCCGCCCTTTAACTCTTTCATCTCCATCCATCCCAAGCAAACGTCGTCACCCCGATACGCCTAGTCCTACAAGTCCTTTCGTGTTACCGGACATATACCCTATAGCTTCCCAGTCCAACCTCGAGGATGGGACGAATGACATAGCCAAAGAAACTGTAGGGACCGATGCGGTCGTGGAAGCGAGCACGAGGCGACGTAAACGCCCTGGCAAATTTAGATGCGAGACATGCTTCGCAAACCAGCTCTGGAGGACCTTCACCTCGGCCCATAACCTGAAGAGTAGGTCGATGTCTTTTCTTCGCGATAGCACACTCACCGTTTCCTCGCACCAGATCATTTAAACTCGCATCGTGGAATCAAGGACCATGAGTGCGAGCTGTGTGAGAGACGCTTCGTGAACCGGCACGATCTTACCCGACATATGAGGAAGTTGCATGGAGAGTCTTCTCAGTGACGGCTGTGTTTTGCTGCGTCGTTGCAGTCAGGTTAGGATCATCGTCTCGTCCATCGGGATGCGTGACCTATCCACCACGGACCTTGCCCCATATCGTCTCATTTATCTTCAAGATATGTCTCGGTTTTCATCATATCAGCATCTATATTACGGTGATGTATTTTTTTGACTTGATTCTGTTCTACTCTTCATCGCTATTCTTGCTTGCTGTTCACTCGTCTTTATCAAGGTTATCCCACGTCATCGTCACATTCATTTGCATTCACCACTGTACCATATTCATTTTTCCCTCCTTTTCATCGCTGTCGGATGCTTTTTTGTTTGCGTTGTGTTACTAACTGACCATTACATCATTATACCCTTCTGATCGCGCAATTGTGAATACAATGTGTTTTTTTCCTTACCTTCCTGTGGGTCTTCCAGAATGCAAGTGCTTTCAACAGCGTTCTATTCATATGGCTACATCTTCGTGGTATCAGCATAACATAGCGAAGCGCATTTACATCACGGCCGATATATAAGTAAAAGACAAGAATGATATATAAAGGACCGCTTGGGCGGGAGCCCGCACAGCGACGCAAAGAGTATCTGGAGATCCCAAGCAGATAAAGTCAAACCACATCATCATGTGGTAGAAAGTATGAGAGGGGGAAGGAAATGGAGCAACAAGAGAGCACGAACGAGGAAACGAGAAAGGAGGAAAAAATCACGTCCGTGGATAAATAAACACAAGATGAAGCGTCTCTGCGGAGACAGAAAGCGTAGAAGGAAGGGAGAACGGACATAAAAAAAAGGAAACCAAGCCACTGGGAACCCGAGAGAGAAAAGATCTATGACTGTCACGCCACCACGCTCAAACCACCACCACCGCCACCACCACCACTACTCCATGCTGAACCGTTTCCTAGGCCGCCGCCCAGGTTCATGCCACGATCGCCGTACCCACCAGGATCCTTCTTTTGCCGGCCAAGCGGGTACGTAGACGAGGCCAACAGGCTCTTCGACATCTCCGCTGCAGTCAACGGCGGAGAAGATGTCGAGGACGACGCTGATGACCGATTGTTCGCCGTAGCGCTTGACTGGGTGCCGGCAGACGATGGAGGAGTGGCAGATGAGGCATACATCGTCCCGCCACCACTGACCTCTTGCAGCTTCAAGCATTCCGCGCCACCTTCCGATCGTACTGAGGAAAAAAGGTAAGGGAAAAGACGCGGAACAAAGAGGAGAAGAAACGCACAGTGTCGATTCAAAGCATCCATCCTCGCAAACTGCTTCTTGCATCCCTCGCAATTGAACGGTCGATAATTCGTGTGGAGCTGTTCGTGGCGTTTACAATCGTGCTGTCTCGCAAAGCCTTTGTGGCACCCAGGCCAGTGACACTGGAAGGGTTTCTCTTCATTGTGTGAGCGGATGTGACCTATAAAAGGTCATTGAAATGCGATCCAGTAAAACAAGTTCTGAAAGACCCACCCTTGAGGTTGAAGCTCCTCGTAAACGTGCTGCCACAGCCAGGGATAGGACACATGAAAGTGGCGTCCTGCTTCCTCCGCTTCTGACTGGCATTGGCCGTCCGGCCAGTCGTCACATTGGGCTTCGACACCGTCGCAAGAGTGGCCTGTTCATGGTCGAAGGACGGTGAGCCCTTGGAATTGTCCGCCTGGCGGCCGTAGGGACTCCCGACGCCATTGATGCCTACGGCAGAAAAGTTAAACTCATCCTGACGGTCTGCGGCGAGCTTCGCGAGGCGCCCACGAGGGCTGGCGTTGGGGGTGAGGTACGGGCTAGGCCGGTTGTTATTCACAGCCTCGCCTTCCCATACACCCGCACTAACACCCCTTTCGGAGCGTGTTCCTGAAGAGGCACGCCGGTAATGCTTGCCTTGGGGAAGAGTCCTCGTGTCGCCGAGGGGTTGGGGGAGCATGGATGGGGAAAGTGATGGAGAGTGCGAGATCGACGGAGCGATCGAGACCATCTCGGACACTCCGGACAAGAAGTCCTGACGTTGATTCTGTTGCAGCAGCTGCTGCTGTGAACGAACATAGTCGCCATGGGCTGTTGGAGGGTACAGGAAATGTCCTGAATTTGGGGAGAGGTACGTGTTGCTGGCCAGACCACTAGGGCCGGCGTGACGGAAATCTTCCGATCGTGAGCCGCGATGTCTGGGAAGACCAGCGTTCCCTGCATCGGATTTGCTCCGGCGAAGGAGGCCACCAGCGGCGATGCTGAATTCAGCATGCTCTGGGGATAAGTATGCATTGTTGGTATGGTTGTTGTTGGGCGGTAAGGGAGGGGACGACCCAAAAGTAAAATTGCTACCCAGGGTTGGAGGATGGGCGTTGGGACTTTGGTATGCCTGCTGGGAGGGATGGTCCTGAAGGAAACCTTGGGCCTGTACGACGTTATCCCAGTTAGGTGGCGCGAGGGAGGTGTCGGATTTACTGCGTGACCGTGGGTGTTGGGCGTAGAGGTAGGTCGCATGGGATGGTTGAGGGGAAGTGGAAGGGGATCGGCTGGGGATTGGAGGAGTGGCAGCGAGTGAATGGGATGGGGACGGGGAACGGGACGAATTGTTGGAATTGGGGTTTGCTTCCAGCCAAGGTCTTGGTTGAACCCGACTGGAAGCAATGTTCATGACACCGCCACCGCCGCTGATGGGTGTAGCGGGTACGATGTGGAGACTGGGCCCGAGGTCTGTATTGTCATCCGGCGCGTTGATGATGATGGGGGGTTGGGCTTCTGGCATGACGAGGCGAGGTGGAGAAGGTGCCTTTTGGAGGGGAAGGGGCTCGGCACCCCAGTTGGGTGACTGGAAGGACATGTTCTCGAAAGATTGTGCCATCATGTTGGGTGAGTGGAACTGGGGGCCGGCGGAGGAGCCTGAAGAGACACCCGAGTTGTCTTCGTTGTTCTCTGAGCCGGAGGGGGAGGGTGAGTGGTAGTACTCGTAAAAGTCGGTTGTGGCGGGATCGTCGAACATGAGGAGGGACTGGGCTGAATGGGGGTTGTCAAAGTCTGCGGGGTCGTAGGGGTCGTCGCCGAAGAGGCTGGGGAGCTGGCCTTCGCCAAAGGAGAGGTCGGAGTGGGTGGAGAAGGGGGAGCCGTTGATGTAGGAGTCGGCGTTGTAGAGATCGAGGTGGGGGGTTGTGTCAGGGGACGGGGGTTGGAGCTCTATCTCGTTTATATACGAATCACTGTCGTTGGAGTCGTCCATGGCGGAGGAGGAGAACAGCTGCTATCGATCCACATTCAATCTCCGCTCCCTCAGTGACTTGACACTGCCCCGCGTTCGTCGGCATCTGTTTGGGTACCCACCGCCTCGATCCCCCTTGATACCTTGTTGTCCTCAGATCTTGATGGAACTCACAAAGTCGATGCACATTGATCCGTCACATTCAATTATCACCCCACGGAGTGTATCTGGAGTACAGCAGAGTGTAAATACCGACCGGTGCGTTTCATCTTAAAAGACTCCAGCATAGATTTTGATTCCGTCATCCCCAGCCTCGTCAACTTATTCCCTTTGATCCATCCCCCGTCCTGGTATCACCATCAAGGCCCTCTCGCGCAAATAGACCGCTAAATAGCATGGGAACCCCACACGATACCTGGAACAGGGCACCAACCATGATATGAAGATACTTCTTCGGAGAACCAAGAACAAGTCACACCTGATTTGTCCATATTCCGATCAGGCCCAATCCGAACATTATGAAGGCGATGACGCAGGATCTTCAACGCTTGTTCCACATGGACAAAGTCCTCCACCGGAACCCTTTCCACCGTAACCTCTCGCAACCCGGAGAACCCCATCCCGGACTGGGACGCAACACAACCCAAAATCACCGAAACCTCATCTCCTCCGCCCAGATGCAACGATTGCACTTGACACGGCATATGCAGTTTTCCGGCAGACGCAAGGACATGCTCCTTGTATTTCACAAACGTGATGCGACTCGCAGAAACACTCTTGACGCGCGGAAAGACGCCCACAATCGAAACAACCGCCCGCAGATCATGAAACACCATCTGCTCCAACTCGAGTCGTCTGACGCTGCTGAACCGCCCAAGGGACTGCATGATCATTGCCTGGTCCGGAAAGCTGATCGCTGTCCAGCAGATCTTTTGTAGACGGATCGTATCGGCGCGAACGCGCAGGTGGCATTCCGCCAGCGTCCTGCACACCGAAATCACTTTGCAATCAAATGTTGGATCTGGTCCTGGTGATCCGTCGATGCTGATACACGATACCGAGGATGCGAAGGTGCAGGTGGGAGATTGGACAAGTTGGCTGAAAAGGCGGACCCGCCAGCACGGGAGGTGGACATGGGAGAAGAGGTGGTAGCGGCTGCGGGGGAGCCATGAAGAACAGACGAGTCCGCACACTCCAAGCGCTGCGGAATCTGGAGCTAGCCAGTCGACGATGGAGTCGACGATTTCGTTCGGTAACTGGGATCGCGGGCTTGGTCGTGGCATTTGCTTCCGTATGGATGACAGTACGGCCGCTCTAATGACGTATATATTGGAACCACGGATATGTACCGGAGAAGTTGACACCACCCATCACGTTCCACTAGTCAAACGTTCAAAAGCCAAGGAGCACAAGACTTCTGACTGGCGCCTTTCCAAGAGTATTCCGATTCTCGGCCTGATGCCACGGTACATATAATTCCTCGGCGACTGCTGATCATCTGACTGATGAACCCAATACCCTCAGAGGTTCGCTTCGCTCGTTTTGGACGATTTCTCGGACAGCAATGGCAGCCACACATGGTGAAATTCGTTGAGCCTGTGCTCTTTCGTGATCGTCCCTAGCACCGACGAGGAGCCCTGTATGTCAAAGTCGGTGAAAATGGTCCGCCTCTGTGTAGCCCAGCTGCCCTCGGTCGAATGCCAACTCGCTATAGTTTCTCCCTGCCAGTGCTTTTGCCTTGCCGCTTCTTTCTCTCTCTCTCGTAGTATAATTACTATGGCTCCCAGCAGGACGAGTACCCGTCCCTTCAAGGATCGATGAGGGCCAAGTCTTTGGGTGTGACACGTGATCCTCCCTCACGTTCACCACAATGTTCGCCGCTGCACCACTAAGTCTCCTCTCTCTCTCATGCTCCTTTTCACCCACCTTCCACTCCCTTTTCCTCACTCCGCTTGGATTCGGCTGCGTAGCTCGGCGCAGGAAACGCGACTCGATCTTTTCCCGCGAGTAGCCCACCCGCCCTCGCAGCTTTGCTCGATACCGCTTTTCCTGTCTATCTTCGTATCCGGATCGGGAGGCGCTTCGCCCCCCTCCTCCCATCATCTTATGCATGCATCTTCAAGTAGCTTACAGAACATAGATCCTAATGATGACTCCATCTGCTCAATGTGGCAACTTAGTGGCTACTCAAAGACTCTGGGAGCAAGAGGCCCAACATGACAAATGCGCCCGTTTACAAGGAGCTGATGCAGGGGACTCAGAACAACTACCTTCACGCTCTTGAGATGTGGGATTGGTGAGTAGCCCACCTAACATCTTATCAGCGAGGCGCTAACGAGTTGATGACCAGCTTTGTCACCACTCTCGACGACAAATGGATCAAGGATCCTAATAACTTCAAGACTGCCAAAGCCTTCGTCAGTTTTATCGCCTCGGGTATCTCGGGAAGGGAGCGCGGCTCCAAGCCCAGCCAAAGCTCGGTTATACAGTGCTGGAAGAATCTCATCGCTGGCTGGAAGTGGGACAAACGCGGTTTAATCGATCCTGAGGTAAAGACCTCGATGAGAAGCGTAAGTCTCCACCAATTTCCGGTTTTCAAGAGCGTGCTTCTGACCTCATTGTAGTACATTATGGGCGACCCGCAGCAGAAGATGTCGCTCCCTTTGAGGAAGCGTGTCCGGCGTTTCGCTGCTGTACCTCACTTTATCCGTCTCGGCACACAACTCTGGGCCCGTGATTGGGCTACCTATAGCCGTCCTGGCGGTCGAGTTGATCTCTGGGCAGAGATTCAGCTCAACGTTTTCACTTCGGCACGCGCGGAGGAGTATATTGAGTCTACATCTCGGGCGGGCTCAGGTCGGGGGCTCCTTTATCGGGTACGAACTTTTCTGAGCTCTGTCTCAACGACTCTTCATGAACTTTGAACGACATTCAGGATGTTAGCTTCGGCATTTTCCGCAACGAATATGGCGACGCCGAATTCGCTATGCAGGTTATTAAGGATGCTGAAGGCATGACGTTTATGCCTTGTAGACGGTGAGTTATCTCAGTTTAGTCCAACGTACCTCTGTTAAGACTTGATACAGTTAGATCAAGTTCTATCTAACTATCTGACCACTGTGCTAGCCTTTTGGCTCAGTGGTTAAGATTGTGACCTCGACAACCTCGAAGTTTACTAAATAACGTGTGATAGACCCGAACACTCAATACACGAAGCTGCATTCAAGTCAGCAGCTCTAAGTTGAACGAACCGTGTGCGCACGTTCGATATTGTAATCCATGATGTCTATCCCTTCGTCTTCGTCGGGCGAGTAGCTTTGGAAGGTGGAGGAGGACTCGTTGTAAGCGAGTTAGCCGGCGGATGCAAGGATGGTTAGCGAGATGCTGTATTCCTCTTTAGACCCGATGCTGATGATGGTGTTATAGGACGCGTATCCGGAATTGGTGACCGAATTGACTTCGGCATTGGGGTTGCTGCGTTGTCGGGGAGAGAGCGGATGGTAAGACTTTCAGCCAGCAGGAAGAGGAATACAAGACGTACTTGAATTTCGCAGAAGTAAGAATGCTCTCTGCATCGAACAAGTCTTCCTATCCCTCCGCCTTCCGCGTCGTGATAGGAAGGCTAAACATGCAGGGAGCATGGACGAGGAGAAACTAGACGGGAAATAGAGCCCTCTAATGGAGCTGGAGGCCGATCCCGAACGCGACTGCTGATAGCAGGAGGTAAATGCCTGCACCGCACAACAAGATCCCCAAGACCTTCCGATAGTGGGAGGCGAACCGTATCCCACAAAGAACAGTCGGTTGGAACGTCCTCTCTAGGAACTCGTACTCGTACGGTGCCCCCCGGACATATTTGCAAAAAGGCGAAGACTCCGAGGTACACCGAGAAGAGAATGGGGACCAATGCCCAGACAACTTCTAGGTTGGAAGTGAAAAGGAAATAAGCTCTAGCGGCGAGGAAGAGGGCCTGGATGATGGTGATGGCGTAGAAGAAGTACACAGTCTGGCAGGTGAAAAGGAGCTTGCTAAGTTCATGTGTAGATACGCGGGATAGCCGAGAATGTAGGCATTGAGTCGTTTGACCGTTTAAGCATCTTCCACTGGTGTACCTTCTTGGGAGAGAGGACACGGCCGTCGCAACGAAGAGGCATCCATGCGGGACTGGACAAATGCGATGAATTGTGAGAGAGATGAGCTGCATGATGTGGATTCTTAGGACAGCATGCTATTGCGACAGGACGACTTGTAACTTGAAGTAGGCTTCTACCTTCTTTGTCGTGAGATCTGAGTACAAATTACGCGGTAAGACTTCGCGAAGGTGGTCGGTCACACCATTGGCCTACAAGCCTCAGGTCGCATAACCGAGGTGGTCAACACCTTGCCATTACTAAGAGGGCTCCTTACCGGAACAGTCCATCAGTGAAATCAATTTTACTGCTGCGCGGTCAGGTGCGACGGACATGGAACAGCCAGAGGAGAAACTTACTAACCTCCTCGCGTGAGGAAGCGCAAGTTGCGCGTGTCCAGTCTGGGGACCCAGCTATCTATCGCACGCATGGTGAAGAGAGCGTCGAAAGCGCCCTGGTGCTCGCTGGTGCGGTTCGCATTCAAGTTGTGAATCAGGGCATACTGCACTATCTCCCCAAAGAAGGTCGTGTTCTCCAAGGCTGGCATGCAGCACCCGATGATGACCCTGACCGCGACAGGGGGCATTGCCAGCAGCAGTCGATGCACCCTCAGACGGCCGAGATCCCGGAGCACCCGGAGCGAGGCCAAGCTGCTGGCGTTGACGAGGGTGAAGGGCCTGTCGAACAGTGCATCGTACCATGTCAGGACTTCCAGGATGCCGTTCTGCATGTACGAGAAACGCAGGACAAAGTGCATGAAGCTATGTCACTGTGCTTGTTACGATCCCTCTTCACAGGACCGTTCTGGCTGCTTATCTCAGTAAGGCCAGCTCGGGTGTGTGTTATTTTTAGATCCATCTCCGCGGACACCCGTCCATACTCATCTGGTTCAGTTTTTCACAATTCCGTTCATTGATGCCCATTTTGGCAATTGAATTTTCCTGATGTAGTACAGTAGGTGAGCGACGTGTAATGGGCCACCTAGGCGTCAGGGACCTGGGTGAAAAGGAGCTTGGGGTGCTCGATGTGCGTATAACCCTCGGGCCAGACGGCCCTGTCGATGTAGCTTCTGGAGGAGCTAAAGCCCCTGATCTTCGGCGTACCCTCCTCTTCTTCCTCATCGGAAGCAGTCACTTGGCCGGAGACCGTGGGCTGGGAGTAGCGCCAGCACAGCAGGTCGTAGATGTGGGTGCAGGTCCTCTCCTGGCAGATACCGTCTACTAAGAGGCCGTCCGTGAGCCACGCGGCAGCGAATTGAGAACTGCACGATAGGAAAATGAAAACAAACGATGAGCAAGAAAGCATGTAAAAGGAAGTAGAGCACGAACATTCCATCGCGGCAACCGAATCTTGCAAACTCCACCTGTTGGAAGTAGAACGGTTCCATTCCGCGAGAGTTAACAGAGTGGAAGAGTTGGCCGAAAGTGGTGTCGGGTGCGAGACGGAAAGAACGAGTGAAACGATGGCTCCAAGAGGGATCGGTGCGAGGACGAACAGTGATGTCGAAGGTGCCAGGGACACAGGGGCCTCTGGAAGGCTGCTGGATGAAGCCCCCAAGCGAAGAGCGGATGCTGGGCGCGTCGACAACGCTCGGAGCGTCATTGGTGGCGTGCTCACCGATGGTAGACGGAGCAGCAGGAGGCTTGTTGATGCTACTAACGTCGTCGAACCTGGCACCCTCGTCACTACCGAGGCTCCGAATGGAAATGGCGCCGGGACCGCTGCTGTTGGAGTCGAAAGGCCGGTCGCTGCTGCGAGCGTACTGGGCTTGGTCGGAGGGAACCCTCGGAGTTTCTGTCAGGTTGAACCCGAACTGGATTTGTCCGTTGAGAACCCCTGGCCCTTTGACGAGGAAGCGCCAAATCCAATGATTCTTGATAAGCCCCTTGTCCTCGGCGGCTTCGAGTTACTGAGCCCAGTCCCAGCCATGGCGCCTATGCTGAGGACATCGACGTTGATCGAGTCGTCGAGACTGACCATGTCGAGGACCTCCTGAGGAACGTCATGAGAAGTATAGTCGCCTTGGAGAGACATCTACGTACAGCAATAGCGACGGGAGGGAAGGGAAGGTGGCACAGTTAGCACAGGTTACATTGTACAAGGCGGCGAAGACTTACGATTCAAACAAAAGAGATTGGTACGAGAACGATCAAAAGCTCTGAAGTGCGAGTGTTCTGTTGAGAATGAGGCAACAGGGAGACAAGAGCATCATGATTGTATCAGTACAATAGTACAGGCTCAAATACTATTGTGATGACTGCGAGGGTATGTGATAGACTAAAGGTATGACGTCGAGGCTGTGGAGCGGTGCATCAGTGATTTCCAACATAAAAACAAGTGGGATTAATTCTTCAAGAGACCTTGCTTGGATGGTTTATATAATAACTATGGCCAGACGAGCGAGAAACACAATGCACGTTCGTTGCTTCGGCGGATTAGACCCGTCCTGAATCATAAGGCTTATTAGCCTCTCAAACGCCACCTTGCTCCCCACACCCTTCTACAATCTCTTTGTTCTCGTCATCGTCAAACTAAGGTCTTACCTAGCTAGTCCTTGGAAGTACGTCGTATTCTTTATCTTTCACTCTATAGTTCTCCTTTATGGTTAATGCTCCCTCCTGGTTACCATGTCGTCTTCACCGTACGGATTTCTATACAACCCGAGTTTGCCCTCCGAGGAGACAATCGTGGCCCACTGCTTGAATCTCGGCCTCGTCCGCGGAACCACCATCGTCGATCCTTCTACTACGTCGGTCATTGCCTGGATCAAATATGGCCCCAACGTTACCATCGACGAGGCGCGCACGCAGGATTGGACCGCGAAGGCTCTCCGCAACGCTGGTGCTTCAGACGTACAAGCCCCTCGCGTATTCCATGCGTTTACGGCAGACTACTACGGGTGCTCAATTGGCTACATCGCCATGGAGTACATCGAGGGTATAGATTGCGACTCAAACGACGTCGAACTAGTTGCGAAAGCTGTCCAGGAGTTGATCGGCCTCCGAGCACCACCAACCGCAACACGATCGGACACATTGGCGGCGGTACAAGATCTATTGTACACTCCTTCTTTCCTGAGTGGCTTCCCAATGCCAATTACAATTCCGACCAGGACTTCTATGCTCATATTCACAAAGTAAGTGTTTGCCAACATCTCAAGGTGCTTTGGCGAACTCAGAGCTATGATAGATCCTTAAATTCTTGCGCATCGATTTTCATGGCGATATATCTAGCCACGGTCGATTCCTCTGTCCTTCCGATTTCAACTCGGGTAACTTCAGGAAGCGTACGATGGAGGATGGCCGGTTAGTAGTGGTGGTGTTGGATTTCCGTGCGACGTGCTTCATGTCGCTCCCCTTCATCGAGGTCGCACTGAAGAAGCCTCGGGACCGCTTTTGCCAATCAGTTGTCGAGATGATCACGTATCCTCATAGGCGGTCGGGCTATGCAGCTGTTTTGCTCTCCGCCTCTGGTTCTCTTGTTCAGTACGGTTCGAGAGCAGTCGGTAAGCACGACTTTTCAATTTCGTTCTCACCCTCGGACTAATTTTCATCGCTATTCAGCACTCCCATCGGGCGTCAGTCCTAGAATGAATGGCAAATGATGTGTTGGTGTACCCTACAGCTTACCTTACACGGGTACCTCGGCGCTTGGCGCTTTTTTTTGTTTTACGAGCCTTGGTTCAAGTCGCTGTCTCGACCTTTGATATGCGTGAATACGTAAAAGGCTTTTCTATGAATGAATATCGTGCATGTTTGTAGCTACGTACCTTGGGGTCCTGATATTGATTCTCGAGAGATCAAAAGCCGAATCTGTAGCGATATCCGACAATCTCTCAATTCCAGCTGATCACGAAGCAGGACGGCTCGAGGATGAGGTCGTTGCTAGCCGCTGTGGCTTACTGAGCAGCTTTGAATCGCTTTTGCCTCGGCCTGCCTAACGACTCCTACAATCATGTACTAATTACTGTAGTCTCGTTCCCAGCCGTTGTTCCGCATCATCCTGCCACGCGAGCGGGGTTCGAAAACTCACAACAGGATGGCTCCACAACGTCTGGTGCAGTTCGTCGCGATTTTGAGGGTGGTGTCACATCAGCTCGGCTAGCTACTCCCCATCACTGTATCCATTTGATTGTTGCTCGTAATCTTATCTACTGATTCTGTTGACTTATCTCTGAGGTCATTTTCACCCATGCAAATCATGTTCGACGATGACGCAGACCTTTTCGAGGATTCCGAAGCTCCCGGTAGCCCTGGAAGCCCTACTGCCAGTGACTCCGAGACCGAACCAGAACTCCCCAGTCCTCCAGATGCCCAGGAGGCTGATGAGACTACATCACTACAGACAGCAGACAAGGTCCGTCCTGTGCTACATGCGCTAGAGACCGTCGGAATGGATTTACCTTCGTTTCTGGATGCATTGAGCTGGGGGAATCCCGACTGCATCAAAGATCCAACAATTCGGATTTCACGAACAAAGCTCATGAAGTCCAACAAATTACTGCGGATATTGCGGCATTGGTGGAAGCCACCTGTTCAGGGTGGAGCCCAGCTGTCAATCAAAGGGATTGTTGAGAAGGCTTGAAGCTGAAAGAAGCGTCGAAAGTTTGTGACGGATTTGCGTCGAGTCATGGCCCTCCTTCGCTTCACGTGCCTTCTTGAGGAAGTCTTCAGACCGTGTCTTGACGCGTTCATGTTCGGTGATGTCAGGCATAATAAACGAAGCAGATAAAAACGGAAAAGATTGATTAGATTTAACATGATGAGGTGGCAACGAGTCGATAGCCAAGCGTGATGTGACAGCACCCTCGTTGCTCTATACGAACTGCACCAGAC
>Ga0307516_10000798_pt1 | contig 43092 bp, 35 predicted proteins | sample 19_EM_MG_FD_203310 | JGI IMG/M metagenome (GOLD analysis project Ga0307516, IMG submission 203310) | Populus trichocarpa ectomycorrhiza microbial communities from riparian zone in the Pacific Northwest, United States - 19_EM | ecosystem: Host-associated > Plants > Roots > Unclassified | place... | reverse complement strand
CCGCGACGTTGACGCGAGGAGCCCTCGCCCCGCCGGGGCGAGGGCTCTTGTCTCCTTCTGACAGGCTTTGTCGGGTGACAGCCACTGGAGCAGGAACGTCCACGCTGTGGCGGCATCGCGACTTCATGCTGCTGTGGAGCGGTCAGACGGTCAGCGAGGTCGGGTCGCAGATAACCGTGCTGGCCCTGCCGCTCGTGGCGCTGCTGGAGCTGAACGCGACCACCTTCGAGATCGGTCTCCTGTCCGCGGCGGTGACCATCGCCTACCTGCTCGTCGCGCTTCCGGCCGGTGCCCTCGTCGAACGGCTCAGCAAGCGCCGGGTGATGGTGTGGACCGACGCCGGGCGCCTGGTCCTCATCGCCTCGGTGCCGGTCGCCGCCGCCCTGGAGGGGTTGACCCTCGGTCAGCTGTACCTGGTGGCGCTGGGTACGAGCGTCCTGAGCGTGTTCTTCTCGGTCGCGTACCCGACGTACCTGCCCACGTTACTGAACCGCGGCCAGCTGCTCGACGGCAACGGCAAGCTCAGCGCCACCCAGTCGTTCGCGCAGATCACCGGCCCGGCGCTCGGCGCCGCCCTGGTCACCGCGTTCGGGGTCACCAAGGCGATGGCCGCCGACGCCGCGTCGTATCTGGCTTCGGTCATCGCGCTGCTGGCCATCCGCGTCGAGGAAGCCCCGGCCGCCGGTGTCGCAAGCGGCGAACGGGCACGGTTCCGCGACCAGATCCGCGACGGGATCGCGTTCGTCCGCCATGATCCGATCCTGCGAGCCGGCGTGCTGTGGAGCGGCTCGGCCAACTTCTTCGTCATCATGGTCGAGTCCATCGGCCCGGTCTTCCTGGTCCGCACCATCCACGTGCGACCGGGCCTCGTCGGCGTGGTGCTGGCCCTGGGCGCGGTCGGCGGCGTGGTCGGCGGCCTGACCTCGGGCCGGCTGATCAAACGGATCGGATCGGCGCGGCTGTGCTGGCTGTCGATGACGGTCTTCGCGCTGCCCGGTCTCCTGATCCCGGTGACCGGGCCGGGCGCCTGGGTCCTGTTGTTCGCGATCGGCTGGACCTCGTGGACCTTCTCGGCCACGCTCTGCGGCGTCACCGTCGTGACCTACCGCCAGGCGACCTGCCCGCCCGAGCTGTTGGCCCGGGTCACCGCCGTCGCGCGCTGGATCACCTGGGGGACGCTGCCGCTGGGCGCGGTGGCCGGTGGCGCACTGGGCTCGGCCCTCGGTCCGCGGACCACGCTGTGGATCGCGGTCGTCGGCGGCTGTGCCTCGGGGCTGTGGCTGTTCTTCTCGCCACTGCGCGGCCTGCGCGACCTGCCGGGTCTGCAGGACGAGAAGCCTCCGGAAGCCACCGCGGCCCCGACCCACTAGCGATTGCACCCCGCGCCCTAGGCCCGTCGCTCCTAACCGGACTGGGTGTGCAGCCAGCCGCAGTCGGAGCAGATGTCGAAGCCCCGGAACTGGGCCAGCCGTCGCCGTCCGCAGACCGGGCACACCACCTGGTACGTCAAGTGGTGACCGGCACCGCGGCTGGCCGGAAAGACCACTGTGAAGAACAACCGCCGCAGCCAGACCCCGTCGCCGACGTCGACCGCGACGACCCCGGACCGGCGCCGTACGTCGACCCGGGCCAGCAGCCGGGTGGCGGCGCCCGGTGGCGGCGCGCCCAGCAGCAGCGGCGCCGCGTCGTCGGGCTTGACCTCCTCGATGCCGGAGATGATCCGGGAGTTCGCGCGCACCCCCTCGGGCCCGAAGCCGCCGGGCGGGCCGACCGGCAGGTCGACGCACCAGCCGGGCCGTGGACCGTGGTCGGACTGGCCGAGCCGGGTGCGCAGCACCGTCCAGAGGCCGAGGTGCTCGGAGCCGATCAGGCCGATCTTGACATCGGCGCCGCGCTCGTCGTTGAGCCCGAGCAGCACCGGGCCCCACTTGGTGGCCCGGCCGGCGGCGGCGACCGCGGGGCCGACGCCCGGATACAGCACGTCGGCGACGCCCTCGGTGAACCGCCACAGGCCACCGCGGATGTCGCCGACGATCTCGTCGAAGCGGGCCGCCGCCCAGCCGGAGATCCGGCTGGGTTCGGGCCGGGCGGTGAGCGCGGGCCGCCACGGTTGCGGAACCGGCTCGGGCGGCGCGAACCAGGACGGTTCATCGCTCGGTGTGTCACGGGGTCCGTGGCGCATTGACACATGCTGTCACTGCACAGCTACGGTGACCACCCCCACTCACCCGCCGATCGCCGGCCGCCGGCGCCGGGCGTGGCGCTCGTAGAGTGGCCGCATGCCTACCGACCCCGAGCTGCTCACGGCCGCTGAGCAGCACGCATACCGCCTGCTGGTGCGGCTCGCCGGCGCCGGGCCGGACGAGCTCGCCCGGCTCGCCGGCACGTCGGCGCCGGAGGCCGCCGCCGTGCTGGAGTCGTTGCGCGCCAAGGGACTCGTCACACCCGGGCCGACCTTCCAGGCGCTGCCGCCGGACGTCGCGCTGGGCGACACCCTGCTGCGCCGGCAGCAGTCCCTGGAGTCGGCGCGGCAGGTGGTCGCGGCGCTCAGCGAGGACTACCGCAGCACCACCCGGCGGCGCAGCGCCGAGCATCTGGTCGAGATCGTCGTCGGCACGCAGGCGCTGCGGCGGCGGCTGCGCGAGATGCAGGACACCGCGCGGGAGGAGATCCTCTGGTTCTGCCGGGCCAACCCGATCGCCATGCAGGGGCCGGAGAACGACGAGGAGGGTTCGGCGCTGGCCCGGGGCGTGCGATACCGCGCCATCTACGAACGGGAGTTGCTGGAGAAACCCGGCGAGCTGGACAGCATCGTCGAGTCGATCAACGCGGGCGAGGAGTCGCGGACGCTGCCGACGCTGCCCGTACGGCTGGCGATCGCCGACCGCGCCCTGGCCATCTGCCCGCTGGTGCCGGACGAGTCGCGCGGCGTCGGCGAGCCCACCGCCGCGCTGATCCGCTCCAGTGAGCTGCTCGACGCACTGGTGGCCCTCTTCGAGAGCTACTGGGAGCGGGCCACGCCGGTGCTCGCCGACGCGCCGCGGGCGGAGTTGCTGGAGTCCGAGGTGCTGCTGCTGTCGCTGTTCGTCTCCGGGATGCCGGACAAGTCGATCGCCACCCATCTCGGCGTCAGCAAGCGGACCGTGCAGCGCCGGCTGGACCGGCTGATGGCGCTGGCCGGCGTGGACACCCGCACCGGGCTGGCGTTCCAGGCGGCCCGCCGGGGCTGGCTGTCAGCCCCGGCGGACCTGGCGCCCGGTGCGGAACGGGGTCAGCCGCGACCGTAGGCGCGGATCACCGTCTGCGTCACGGTGTTGCCGGCCCGGTCCTGCGCGGTGACCCGCAGCGAGACCGGCGTACGCCCGCCCGGGATCCAGGCGGCGTTGCCGACGGTCGCCGCGCGCCGCCAGCTCGTGCCGTCGTCGGTCGATACCTCCACCCGCAGGGCGGCGAGTTTCGCCGAGAAGCCGAGCTTGAGCAGGTGCGGCAGCGCGGTCCGCGGCGCGTCGTAGCCGACGTGCAGCAGCGGCAGGGTGCCGTCGGCCCCCGAGCGGAACGTCCACTCGGTCTCCGTACGCGTGCCGTAACTCCAGTCCGCGCCGCCGCGCCGGGTGCTGAGCCGCAGCTTGTACGCGGCCGTGCCCCTGGTCGTGACGACGTCCTGCCAGGCGTTCGGCAGCTCGGCGAGCACCTTGCCGTCCCGCCGGAGCGTCGCCGCGACCGAGTCGGGCGCACCGGCCTCGTAGTGCCCGTCGGCGTCCACGAACTCCGCGACGCGCAGCTTCAGCACCTCACCGGCGCGGGTCGACGCGATGCCGGCGGGCGCCGCCGGCCGGACCACCGGAGCCGCCCAGCTCTCCTGGCTGTTGCCCGCCCGGTAGCTGCGCGGCAGCTCGGTGAAGCCACCCTGCAACTGCCCGAAGCTGCCCCACGGGTAGAGGTGGTGCACCCGGTGCTGCCACACCGAGTCGCCCGCCGACACCCACTCCTGCCGGGTCGACGGCGTGCGCACCGCGCGGGAGGTGTCGTTCCACGAATACGTCTGCCAGGGGCGCCATCCGAACCGCTGCTCCTTCACCCAGTCGAAACCACCGTTGTCGGCATAACTCGTGGTGATCCGCCTGCTGTTGGCGGCGGTCACCTGGTGCACGACCCGCTCCGGGATGCGGTCCTTCGACACCTGCAGGACGTCGTAGAGATACGGGCTCGACCTGGTCAGGGTCAGGTCGATCGTCGCGCCCGGCCGGGCCGCGCGGGCGAGCAGCCGCTGCCCGTCGTCGTTCGCCACGGCCAGCGAGATCACCGGCAACTGCTCCGCGTCGGGCTCATGGACCGTCCACGCCGACCGGTCGGCGGGCCGCACCAGCAGCGCCGCCGCCGCGCCGGCCTTCGCCGCCGCGTCGATCTGCGCCAGTTCGTCCTCGTCGGTCGCCGGGATCAGGACCGCTTTCCCGCGTACGGACGCAGCGCCCCAGGTCGCCAGCGGGAACCGCCTGGTGCCGGAGTACGCGGGCGAGTTGCCGAACAGGTTGACGTCCAGTTGACCGCTGACACCGGGAACCGTCGTCTGGACCATCGGCGCCACGAGCTGCCAGCGCGACGAGAACTCGAAGCTGCCCTTGCCGACCTTCCGCGTCGGGACGACGTTGACCTGCTGGATCGTGCTGAAGTGCATGACGCCGTGCGAGATGCTGCGGCCCGTACCGGTGACCCTGTGCACGTAGTAGCTGAGCACCGCCTGCTGCTCGGACGGCTGCGGCGTCTCGATCCGGATCGGCGTGCCCTTGCGGGCGTCGATCAGCACCACGACGTCCTTGTCGACCTTCAGCTCGGGGATCGTCACGTAGGTGGCCTGCTCGTCGAGCGGCCCGCCGTCCTCCAGCAATGCGTCGAGCAGGTAGGTGCCCTCCTGCACCTCCCAGGTGCGGCCGCCGGTGCCGAACCAGCCGAGCACGTCGAAGCGGCTGTCGTCGCCGTGGATGGTCAGCGCCGGGACGGCCGCGGGCGTACCGCTGCGGTCGACGGCCCGGACCGTGACGGTGTGCCGGGGGCCGTCCAGGGTCGCGCCGATCGCGGTCGTGACGACGGTGCCCGCCGCGGTGGCCCGGAGCCAGCCGCTGAACTGTCCCTGGTCCTGCTTCGCGAAGTCGACGCTGAGCACCACTGCAGCGCTGCCGGCGGCCGGAACGGTGACGCTGGGCCGGTCGGTGGTGAAACCGGCCGGGGCGGCCAGCGTCAGGGTCACCGGCGTGCTGCCCGCGTTCGCGTACCTCACGGTCTTGCTGGCGACGCTCGGGGTCTCGCCGGTCGCGTGCAGGCCGAAGTCCGCGACGGCCGTGCCGGTCACCTGCTGCGTGGTGGCCCGGGCCAGGTCGACCCGGCCGGCGCCCTGGGCGTACACGGACTGGCCCGCAGCCGTTTTCGCCGTGCTGACCAGCACTTCCTTGATCTTCGCGCCGGTCCAGTCCGGGTGCTGCTGGGCCAGCAGGGCCGCCGAGCCGGCGACGTGCGGCGTGGCCATCGACGTGCCGGACGCCGCGGTGTAGCGGTCGTCGACCGGCTCGCCCATGGTCGTGCCGGCCGCGCGGGCCGCCACGATGCCGACGCCCGGCGCGGTGATCTCGGGCTTGAGGCCCAGGTCGCCGAGGCGCGGGCCGCGGCTGGAGAACTCGGCGAGCCGGTCGGCCCGGTCGACCGCGCCGACCGTCAGCGCGCTGGGCGCGGCACCGGGAGTGCCGACCGTGGAGTCGGCGCCCTCGTTGCCCGCCGCGATGACGAACAGCGCACCGCTGGCGGCGCTGATCTCGTCCACCGCGGCGCTCATCGGGTCGGTGCCGTCGGTCGCGGAACCGCCGAGGCTCAGGTTGACGACCTTGGCGCCCTCGGCCACGGCCCACTGCATGCCCTGGATGATCTCCGACTCGTAGCCGGAGCCGCTGTCGTCGAGCACCTTGCCGATCAGCAGTCGCGCGCCGTACGCGACGCCCTTGCGGCTGCCGCCGGAAGCCGCGCCGCTGCCGGCGACCGTGGCGGCGACGTGGGTGCCGTGGCCGAAGCGGTCGACGGTGTCCGGGCTGGCGCTGAAGTTGCGCGCCGCGGCGATCCGGCCGGCCAGGTCGGGGTGGCCGGCGTCGACGCCGGTGTCCAGCACGGCGACCTTGACGCCGCGGCCGTCGAGCCCGGCCTGCCAGGCGGCGGGGGCGCCGATCTGCGCGGTGCTGCGGTCCAGGACCGGCTTGACCTTGCCGTCCAGCCAGATGTGCGTCTCGTCCGACGCCCGCGCGGCCGTGCTCCGCGCCTTCCAGAAGCTCGCCAGGGTGTCCTTGGCGGGCCTGATCGCCGTCGCGCCGATGCTGGTCAGGGCGCGCGCGTCCGAGGTCCTGAGGGCGGGGCCGCCCTGGACGATCAACGGCAGCGTGGGTGTGGCCGCGTCGCCGTAGCCCTGTGCCATCAGGCGTTCGACGTCGAACAGCTCCGCGTCGAGGCGGCCCGCGTCGACCAGGGGGATCGCGTCGCTGGGCAGCACCCGCAGGCCACCGTCGGTCTCGATGGTGTGGAACGTGATGCCCTGGCGGCCGGGGGCGGGGCGGACCGTGGCCGCGTACCGCTGATCGACCTTGACGAGGTCGACCGCGTCCCCGGTGATCAGGGTGATGGTCGCGGCCCCGGGCCTGGCCTGGGCGGGCGCGGCTGCGGCCGGGGCGGCCGCCGCGGGGCCGGGTATCGCCGCGGCTCCGATCAGGACGCCGGCGAGCAGACGACTCAGCATGGGGACTCCTTCGCAGCATGATTCGCTGCACGCATCATGGAGTCCGGATATTCACCGACGTGTTACCTGGCACTGCCGCAGAGCGGACATGGCGCGATGTGGACAGCCGTCAGTCGGCGTCGGCGGGGCCCGCCAGCCCGGCCTGCTCGTCGCGCTCGGCCCACCGCAGCAGCGGGCTCAGGTCGAAGGCGGTGTCGTCGATGCCCGCGTGCAGGTCGCCCAGCTCCGCGAAGCGCGCGGGCACAGTCCGCAGGGTGAAGTCGTCGGGCTCGACGGCGTCGACCTCGTCCCAGCGGATCGGCGTGGAGACCGTCCCCCGCTGGTTGCCCCGCACCGAATACGCGCTGGCGATGGTGTGGTCGCGGGCGTTCTGGTTGTAGTCGACGAACAGCTTCCGCGGGTCGCGGTCCTTGCGCCACCACGTGGTCGTCACCTCCGGCGACCGCCGCTCCACCTCGCGGGCGAAGGCCAGCGCCGCCCGGCGCACGTCGCCGAAGCCGTGCGCGGGTGCGATCCGCACGTAGACGTGCAGGCCGCGGCCGCCGGAGGTCTTCGGATAGCCGGTCATGCCGAGCTCGTCGAGGACCTCGTGGGCCACGTGCGCGACCCGGCGCACGGTGTCGAAGCCGCACTCGGGCATCGGGTCCAGGTCGATGCGCCACTCGTCCGGCTTCTCGGTGTCGGCGCGCCGCGAATTCCACGGGTGGAACTCGACCGTCGACATCTGCACCGCCCAGATGACCTCGCCGAGCTGGGTCACGCACAGCTCGTCGGCGTGCCGGTTGTACCGCGGGAACGTCACGCGCACGGTCTGCAGCCACGGCGGTGCGCCGTGCGGCACCCGCTTCTGGTGCACCTTCTCCCCCGCCAGGCCGTCCGGGAAGCGGTGCAGCATGCACGGCCGCTCGCGCAGGGCCGCGACGATGCCGTCGCCCACGCTGAGGTAGTAGTTGACCAGGTCGAGCTTGGTGAGTCCGAGCTCCGGGAAGTACACCCGGTCCGGGTTCGAGATCCGGACGGTGTGCTCGCCGGCGTCGACCTCGATCGCGGGCGGCTTGGTGGCCATACGGTCAACCTAGTCGACCTCTACGCCATCGCGCTCGCGGTCGAGCTGCGGAAGATGATCGGGGCCCGGCTCGGCTCAGTCGGCGCGGTGCCGGCCCACCCGGGCCGGTTCGCGCCGATCCGGGATGCCGCCCGCGTTGGCGCGCCGGCCGCCGCCGAGGTGCTTGACCGTGTACATGGCGTGGTCGGCGGCGCGCAGGGCCTGGTCCGGGTCGTCGCTGGAGGTGGCCAGGTGCACGCCCACGCTCGCGCCGATGCTGATCTCGGCGCCGAGCACCTGGAACGGCCGCTCCACGGCGGTGCGTACCCGGTAGCTCATCGCTTCGGCGTCGGCCTGCGCGGTCACCCCGGGCATCAGCACGACGAACTCGTCGCCGCCGACCCGGGCCAGCACGTCACCGTCGCGGACGCAGGCGCTGAGCCGCTCGGCGATCTGGCGCAGCAACTCGTCGCCGGCCTCGTGCCCGTGCGCGTCGTTGACCGGCTTGAACCCGTCGAGGTCGAGGAAGAGCACGGCCACCGCGTCGTCGCGCAGCGAGGTGTCCAGCGCGTCCTGCATGCGGCGGCGGTTCGGCAGGCCGGTCAGCGCGTCGTGGGTGGCCTCGTGGTGCAGCCGTTCCTGGAACGCGCGGTTCTCGGAGATGTCGCGGGCGTTGATGACGATGCCGGTCAGCGCCGGGTTCTGCATCTGGTTGGACGCGGTGAACTCGAACCAGGTGGCGTCGCCGGCCCCGTTGAGGATCCGGGTCTGCAACCGCAGCACCGCGTCACGCTCGTTGAGCAGGGTGGCGAAGGCCTCCCGCATCCGCGTCCGGTCCTCCGGGTGCACCAGCTCGAAGACGCTCGAGCCCTGCAGCGAGCCCGCCGGGAAGTGCAGCACGGACGCCGCGCTGGGGCTGGAGTACGCGATCCGTCCACCGGCGTCGAGCACCGCCACCATGTCCGGGGCGTGCAGGAACAGCGCCTGGAACCGCTCGTCGGCCCGGCGCCGCTGCACCTGGGTGCGGTAGCCGAGGATGGAGATGCCGACGGCCCCGATCAGGAGCATGGCCAGCAACGTCAGGTTGATCGTCTGGCTGCGCCGGTGCACGGCGCCGTCGAACGAGGCCAGCGTCTGGGTCCGGATGTACACCCAGCCGCCGGGCAGCGAGTCGTTCCGCACGACGATGGAGATCATCGTGGTGCCGCGGGAGCGATACTCGACGAACTTGGACCCCTCGGTGATCTTCTCCGCGGCGGCCATCACCGTGCCGTCGGCCTGGGTGCCGATCCGGGCCGTCTCGCTGCTGAAGCCGACCCGCCCGGTGGTGTCGACGATCTCGGTCAGGTGCCCGGCGGACTTCAGCCGCGCGGTGTACGCCTGCAGGGTCGTCGCGGCGAACTTGTGGTATCCGATCAGCACCGCCGCGGTGACGCCGCCGGCCTTGATCGGCACGGCGAAGGCCCCGACCGCGACGGTCGCTCCCGCCGCGTCCCTGACCTGCATCACCGAGGAGACGCCGAGCTTGCCCGCCAGCAGGAGCTCGCGCATCGGCTGGTAACCGGCGTCGGTGGGCGGCGGCAGCGGGTTGACCCGGGAGGCGTTCAGCATGGTGCCGTTGAGCGCGCTGATCGCCGCCCCGTATGGGAAGGACGTGGACTTCTTGACGTAGGCGTCGAGCGCCGCGCGGTCGCCGACATGGCCGGCCCCGAGGTTGAACGGGTGGCTGTCCGCGAAGCCCTTGAGCTCCTTGGCGTAGAGCTGTTGCACCTGCCCGGCAAGGGTGGAGTTGTTGACGGCGAGCGCCAGCGAGTCGGAACGGTGCACGGTGTCGGCGGCGCGCAGCGCCGACCGGTTCACCATCATGCCCACGATCCCCACGGCCACCAGCAACAGGACGCTGACGACCACGGCGATCCAGTTGCGTAGCCGCATCTGATTGCCTCCTCGCCGGAAAGGATCGGGTGAGGAGCAGGTGAGCTGAACGAATTCGCCCGGAACTTCGCGGTCTCAGCCCGCCGCGGACCACCGCGGGTCGCGGCCGAGGTAGCGGAGCAGTTCCGCCACGGGGCCGTCGTTGTCGGCGGGCTCCAGCGCGGGTGCGTAGGCGCCGTACTGGCGCAGCGGCTCGACGATCGCCCGGGCCACCGGCAGCAACCGCGCGGCGAGATCGTCGTCGAGCCCGGTCGGCTGACCGGTCGCCACCGCGATGTCCCAGGCGTGGACGCCGGCGTCCAGGGCGGCGGCACCGGCCGCTGTCGCGGCGGGCAGGTCACCCTGCGGCAACGGGGTCGGCACCGGGCCCGCCGGGTCGACCGTGGTGTAGGCCGCCGCCGTCGCGGCGAGTGCCGGCTCCACGAGCTCGGCCGCGCTGCCGGCGAGAGTGCCGGAAGGCGCGAACGGGTCGTCGGCCGGGCCGTCGTGCCCGGTGATCACGACGGCGTAGGCGCGCTGGTCCCCCGCCGCGTGCTGAATCACCTGGGCGACGGTCCACTGCGCGCAGGGCGTCGGACGGCCCAGGTCCGCCTCCGTCAGCGCCGCCGTCGCGGCACGCAGAGCGGCGTGCGCGCGGTCCAGGATCGTCCAGGTGCTGGTCGTCGTCATGATTTCTCCCTCGCCCGGTCCTCAGATCGGATCAGATCAAATCGGAACGGAATGAACCGTTCCGCTAGATTGAGCGTAGCGGAACGCTCCGTTCCGCACAAGTGCTAGTCTGGCCCCACCCGCAGTCGTCCTTCGGAAGAGGTTGGCCATGACGGAGCCGGATGTCCGCAGCGGTCGGCGGGCCCAGGCCGCCCGCAACGACGGCGCGATCCTCGCCGCCGCCCGGGACGTCTTCATCGCGGATCCCGACGCCCCCATCGGCGCCGTTGCGCGCACCGCCGGCGTCGGCATCAGCGCGCTTTACCGGCGCTACGCCAGCAAGGAAGCCCTGCTGGCGACGCTCTGCCGCGACGGGCTGGTCCAGTTCGTGGCGATCGCCCGGGCGGCCGGCGAGGTGGCCGACCCGTGGGAGGGTTTCGTCGCGTTCCTGCGCGGCGTCGTCGAGGCCGACGTGCACTCCCTCACCGTCTATCTCGCCGGCCGGTTCACCCCCACGCCGGAGCACCGGGAGCTGGCGATGCAGGCCGGTGCGCTGGCGGACGGGATCCTGCACCGCGCCCAGGAGGCCGGCGCCGTCCGCGCCGACCTCGAGACCACGGACCTGCCGATGATCTACGAGCAGCTCGCCGCGATCCGCCTCGGCGACGCCGACCGCGTCCGCGAGCTGCGCCGGCGCTATCTGGACGTGCACCTCGCGGGCCTCCGGGCCGCGGCGACCGCCTACGGCAGTCTCCCCGGTGTCGCGCCCAGCCAGGCCGAGATCGGCGCCCGCTGGAAGCCCGCCACCTGAACGACTCCTTGGAACAGATCATCCAGGTAAAGAAGCGCCAGCCGCCGGCAGGTCGCTGCGGACGGCAGTCACGGTTGTCGCCACGCCCAGCGCCGCGGCGCAGATCACCAGCACCACCGCGGCGGACCCGGCGTCGGCGAGCCCGCCCAGCACGTTGTTGGTGACCAGCAGCGGCACGCTCTGCACGAGCACCAGCACCGCCTGGATCCGGGCGAGGTGCGAGCCCGGCGCCGCGCCGAGCACCAGCGGCGCGATGTGCGCGCTGAACAGCCCGGTGCCCAGCCCCGCCACCAGGCCGGCACCGAGCGCGGCCGGCACGCCGGGCGCCACCGCCAGTGCCGCCACCGCGCCGGCCGCGACCATCAGCCCGGTGATCGCGGCCGCACCGGGCCGCCGGGCCGCTCCGCGCACCAGCACCGTGACGGCCACGACCGCCGTACCCATCGCGAGCGCGCCCGCGACCGCCCCACCCGCCGTGGCGGGCCACTGCCGCTGGCGGGCCAGCAGCGGCACCAGCAGCCCCGAGACCGGCAGCAGGAAGGCGGCCGCGGCCGCGGTCAGCACCAGCGCCGGGCGTAACACCCGGTCCGCGGCTGCCGTGCGTACCCCGTCAAGGGCCTGCCGCCAGAAGCCGCCTGCCGGCGGTCGCTCCCCGGGGGCCGGGACCGGCAGCCGCAACCCCAGCAGCACCACCGCCATCAGGGCGAATGTCGCCGCGTTGCCGAGAGCCGCCGCCGCGATCCCGGCGGACGCCACCACCACGGCGCCCAGCGGCGGCCCGGTGAAGGCCACGAACTGGCCCGCGAGCTGCCGCGCCGACAGCGCCCGGGCCAGCGCCGGGCCGCTCACCAGCAGCCGGGGCAGGGATCCGGAGCTGGGCAGGTAGAACGCGTCCACGATGCCGACCGCCAGCGCCGCGCCCAGCAGCAGCCAGGGCTGCTCGCCCCAGGCCAGGGCGGCACCCGCGAGCCCCAGCATCAGCGCCGTCATCGCCGCGTCCGCGATGACCATCACGCGCCGGGCGCCCACCCGGTCCGCCACCGCCCCGCCGGCGAGGAGCAACAGCACCCGCGGCAGGTTGATCGCCGTCAGCACCAGGCCGGCGAACGTTCCACCCCGCCCGGCGGCGACCCACGCCATCGCGAAGCCCAGCACCTGCGTGCCGAGCAGTGACACCGTCGCGGCCGTCAGCCAGATCCCGTATCTCCGCACGGGCGGCAGCCTGGTCCCTCGAGTTACTTCAGGGTCAAGCCGCGCGGCTTACTTCTTCAAGCGGCGCCACGGTGGTGGCTGCCCGTGCAGCCACCACTGCAGGGCGCGGGTCACCCTCGGCAGCACCAGGTACGTCATCAGCGGCGTCAGGCACAACGTGGTCGCCAGCGTGCGGACCACCGCGTTCTGCCCCGCCACCAGGTGCCCGAGGGTCACGGTTGCCAGCAGGCTGAGCGGGAAGAAGCCCAGCCAGATGGTCACCGCCTGCTTCCAGCGCGGCGGCGGCCCGGGCGGCACCGGGGTCAGGTCGTCGATCTCGTGCTCCCGCGGCGGGTCGAACCAGCCCTCGATGCCGGTGCGCCGCTCCGTCCGGGTGTGCTCGACCATGCCCTGCGCCGACGACAGCCACCACTGCCGCTGCGGCGACTCCTCCCAGGCGTGCAGCGCCGTGGCGTCCGCGAAGCGGTAGAGCATGTGCCACTCGGTCGAGCCGAGCACCGGACGCACCCAGCCCACGCCGAGGAAGCCGGGGAAGTCCTCGGCCAGGGTGGTGCCGGCCCGCACCCAGGCCAGCATCTCCGCGTTGCGCGACGGATCGGCCCGGCGGGTGATCGCGACGGTCACGGCGAGCTGCGGTGTTGCGGTGTCCATCCCACCCATGATTCAGGCCCGGTGTCACGGCTGGGCCGCGAACGGGTCAGCGGAGCTGTGATGAAACGCGCGTACCTGGTCCTCCACCCGGGCCCGCAACTCGAGGAAGGCGGGGGCCCGCTTGACCGTGAGGTCGCGGTCCGTGGGCAGGTCAACGGGGAGTTCGGCGGCCACCCGGCCCGGGTCACAGGCCAGGACGACGACCCGCTGGCCGAGGAAGACGGCCTCCTCCACGTCGTGCGTGACCATCAGCACAGTCGTACCCGTGTCCTGCCAGACCCGCCGGATGAAGAGCTGCATGTCCTCCTTCGTCTGCACGTCGAGGGCGCCGAACGGCTCGTCGAGCAGCAGCACCTCCGGCTCGCAGGCCAGCGCCCGGGCGATCGCCACCCGCTGGCGTTGCCCGCCGGAGAGCTGCTTGGGCAGCTTGCCGCGCAGTGCCGTGAGCCCGGTTTCCGCGAGGTACCAGTCGACGCGGCGCTGCTGCTCGGCCCTGGGCAGCCCGAGCAGTTCCAGCCCGAAGCCCACGTTGCGCTCGACGGTCCGGAACGGGTAGACCGCCCCGGACTGGAAGACCAGGCCGCGGTCCGGGCCGGGCCCGGTCACCGGCGTGCCGGAGAGCGCGATGAAGCCGGAGGTGGGCATGGTCAGGCCGGCGATCAGCGACAGCAGCGTGGACTTGCCGGAGCCGCTGGCACCCACCAGGCAGACGAACTCGCCGGCGGCGACCTCCAGCGATATGTCGTCGAGGGCGGTGAAGGCGCCGTAGCGCATCCCGACGCCGGTCAGGGACAGCAACGTCATCACACCCACCTGCCGATCCGGTCGCGCAGCACCCGGAGCAGGATGTCTATCGCCAGGCCGATCACCGCGATGACGATGAGCACGGCGAAGATCCGGTCGCTGGCCAGGAAGCGCTGGCTGCGCGCGATCCGGTAGCCGAGCCCCTCCTGCGAGTTGATCAGCTCGGCGACGACCACGAAGTTCCAGGCGGCGGCCGCGTTCACCCGTACGGCGTCGATCATGCCGGGAAGCGCATGCGGCACGACCACCTTGCGCAGCACCTCGCCGCGCCGGGCCCCGAGGGTGTACGACACGTCGATCAGCGCCCGGGGCACCTGGCGCACCGCGTCCGCGGTCATCAGCGTGTTGAAGAAGACCGTGCCGATGAACAGCAGCATCCACTTCGACGGCTCGCCGATGCCCAGCCAGATGGTCAGCAGCGGGATGAACGCGCTGGCCGGCAGGTAGCGCAGCAGCCCGACGATCGGCTCGAACAGCGCCTGCCCGGCCTGGAAGCTGCCCATCACCAGGCCCAGCGGTACGGAGACGGCGATCGCCAGGCCGAAGCCGATCAGGATGCGCTGCACACTGGCCCACGTGTCGGTGGCGAGCTGACCGGACTGCGCCATCTCCCACCCGGCCGACAGCACGGCCGCCGGCGACGGCAGGAACGACTCCGAGACGGCACCGGTGGCGGCCACCGCCACCCACGCGGCCAGCGGCACCAGCACCGAGCAGACCATCAGCACGACCCGGGCGCGGCGGGAGATCGGTGCCCGCAGCGCCCAGAGCCGGACCGGGCGGGCCGGCCGGCGCCGGGGCAGTTGGGCCAGGGCCGGCCGCGCGGGGGCGGTGACGGCGCTCATTCCTTCACGGCCTGCACGAACTTGGGCTCGAACAGCCCGTCCAGCGGCGGCTTCTCGTCGGCCAGCCCGGTCGAGACGAGGAAGTCGCTGATCTGCTGCGCCTGGTACTCCAGGTTCGCCGGCGTGCTGCCCGGCGCGAAGGCGTCCAGGTTCTGTTGGCGCGAGAAAATCGTCGTACCCGCGTCGTAGCTTTTGTAGTCGGCGGCGCTGACGCCGCCGCGCTTGGCCATGATGTCGATGGCCGCGTCGGGGTTGGCCTTGATCCACGCCGTGGTGTCAAACCAGGTCTGCACCATGGCCTGCACCTCGGTCGGGTGGTCCTTGACGAAATCGGCGCCGAAGACGAGATGGTCCGGGATGGCCCCGGGAAAGTCGGCCGAGGTGGCGATCGCCTTGCTGCCTTTGAGGCCCAGTGCGGTGGTGGTGAACGGCGCGAAGACGCCGACCGCGTCGACCTTGCCGGCCACGAAGGCCGCGGCCGCCGCGTCGGTGAGCAGCGGGGTGAATTCGACGTCCTTCTCGGTCAGCCCGGCCTTCCGCAGCGCCAGGAGCAGCAGGTAGTGGTCGACGGTGCCCTGTTCGGCCGCGACCTTCTTGCCCTTGAGGTCGGCCACGGTGTTGATGCCGGGCCGGGCGATGATCTGGTCGTTGCCGGTCGAGTTGTCGTTGGTCAGCACCACGGTCTGCTTCGCGCCGCCGCTGACCGACGACAGGGTGTCGTTCAGGGTCTGGCTGTTGGCGTCCAGGTTGCCGGTGCTCAGCGCGGTCAGGCTGTCGGTGTAGCTCTCGAAGTACTTCAGGTCGACGGTCACCCCGTTCTTCGCGAACAGGCCCTTCTCCTGGGCGACCTGCCAGGGAAACCAGCCGGGCCAGGCGGAGAAGCCCAGCCGGACGGTGGACTTCTCCCCTGCCGCGCTCGCGCTGTCGTCGGCGCCGCCACAGCCGGATGTCAAGAGCACGACGGCCGTGGCCGCCGCGAGAATCGTCTTTCTCATCGCTTCTTCTCCTGGGGAAGGTGACCGGAGCGGACCAGGCAGCCGAGGGTGTCGCAGATGACCCGGGTGGCCAGCAGGGCGGTGATCTCGGCGGTGTCGTAGGCGGGCGCGCACTCCACGACCTCGATCCCGGCGAGCGGCCGGGCGTCCGCGATGATCTGGATGAACTTGAGGACCTCGCGGGGCAGGAAGCCGCCGGGCTCCGGCCAGCCGGTCCCGGGCACGAAGGCGGCGTCCAGGCAGTCGACGTCGAACGACAGCCACACCGCCTCGGCGCCGTCCCAGGCCACCTCGAGCGCCCGCTCGGCGGCCTGCTCGATGCCCATCTCGACGCAGTCGGTGACGGTCATGATCGTGGTGCCGCGCTCGCGGCCGACCTTCACGCCGGGCCGCGGCGCCTGCCAGCCGCCGATGCCGATCTGCACCAGGTTCTTCGGCGGCACGTTGGGGATGTCCGTGGCGTGGAACCACGGGGTGGTGTGCATCCGCTCGTCGAGGTCCGTCTCCTGGGTGTCGACGTGCCGGTCGAAGTGGATGATGCCGAGGTTGCCCTGCAGGTGCTGGGCGACGCCGCGCACGGTGGGATAGCCGATGGAGTGGTCGCCGCCGAGCACCACCGGGAACGCCCCGGACTCGTAGACGTGCCCGACGGCCTTGGAGATCTGGTCGAAGGTCTTCTCGATGTTCGCCGGGATGGTGAAGATGTCGCCCAGGTCGGCGATGGTGATCGACTCGCGCAGGTCGACCCCGAGCTCGAACGAGTACGGGCCGTAGAGCGCGGAGATCTTGCGGATCCCCTGCGGGCCGAAGCGGGTGCCCGACCGGTACGTGGTACCGCCGTCGAACGGGGCACCGAGCACGGCGACGTCGTACTCGCCGCAGCGCCGCACGTCCTCGACGTACGGGGCCTTGAGGAAGGTGTTGATCCCCGCGAAGTGCGGCAACTCGCCGCGGGAGAACGTGGGGATGGTCCGGTCCTTGATGGAGTCCGCGCCCGGCAGGCCGTACTCGAGCCCGCGGGCGATCTCCTCCTGCCATTTGGTGGTGGGCAGCTTGGCCTCGGCCGCGACGGCGTACGCGGCCTCGGGGCCGTACCGGTCGTGCAGGGTCGGCTCGGTCTCGGTCTGCTCGACGTGCTCGTGCTGGTGATCGTGCTGGAATCCCACGGGCGCCTCCGAATGGAGAGGCCTGGCCGGAGAGCAGCCAGACCCTTGGCTGTCCTCCCGGGCTTTTGTCCCGCCGTGGAACGCTCGCACGCGAACGCCTGCACCTCTCGGACCAGCCCGCACCGGATGCGGCGGAACCCTAGGCGCGCCTCACCACGTGGTGAGTCACCTGGCAGTAGAGACCCGCGACGTTGCCCCGGCATGACCCGGCCGTTACCGCTGTGTGTCAGGCATCTTGTCGGGGGTCCGGAGTAAGTTCCTGAGCCATGACGCTGCGAAAGTTCTCGATGGCTGCCCTCGCCCTCGTCACGCTGACCGCCACCACCGGCTTCACCTCCGGACCGCCCAAACCTTCCTGGCAGCTGTCCGATACCGGGGTAACCGCCCGCTTCCGCGGCCTCGCCCCGGTCAGCGACAAGGTCGCCTGGGTGGCCGGTTCGGCGGGCACGATCCTGCGCACGGTCGACGGCGCGAGGTCCTGGCAGCGGGTCGACCCGCCCGGCGCCGCCGAGCTGCAGTTCCGCGACATCGAGGCGTTCGACGCCGACCACGCCGTCGCGCTGACCATCGGCGAGGGCGACCAGTCCCGGCTGTTCGCGACCGGCGACGGCGGCCGCAGCTGGAAAGAGACGTTCCGCAACGACGACCCGGCGGCGTTCTACGACTGCGTGACGTTCCTGGACAGGCGGCACGGCCTGGCGCTCTCCGACCCGGTCGGCGGCAAGTTCCGCGTCCTGGCCACCGCCGACGGCGGCCGGTCCTGGCGGCTGCAGCCGACGTCCGGCATGCCCGACGCGCTCGCCGGCGAGTTCGCCTTCGCGGCGAGCGGCACCTGCCTGGTCTCCGCCGATCACCTCGGCGCGGGGCGGGCCTGGTTCGCCACCGGCGGCGGCGAGCGGGCCCGGGTCTTCTCGACCAGCAACGGCGGCCGGTCCTGGCGGGTCACCGACAGCCCGATCCCGAGCGGCCCAAGTGCCGGCGTCTACAGCCTGGCGTTCCGCGACCCGTGGCACGGCATCGCGGTCGGCGGCGACTATGCGACGCCGGAGGCGGCCCCGGAGGCGGCGGCGACGACCCGCGACGGCGGCCGGACGTGGCAGGCCGCGAAGGCCGAGCCGGGTGAATACCGGTCGGGCGCCGCCTGGCTGGGCGGCAACACGGCGCTCGCGGTCGGGCCGACCGGCAGCGACATCAGCCGCGACGGCGGGCGCGTCTGGAGCGAGTTCGACGCCGGCAGCTTCGACGCGGTGCTGTGCGTGTCGGGTGCCTGCTGGGCCTCGGGTGAGCAGGGCCGGGTGGCGAAGCTGACCTGGCGCCGCTGACCTGGGCGGCGCCGAGTCGCACCGGCTGGACAACCCGGAGTTGCGCGCCGCCCACGTGCGCGGCGACATTCCACCGTGGACGCTCATCGAGGATGAGCTGTTCGTCTTCGCGCCGCTGGACCGCCCGCTGCGGCCGCGGGACCTCGAGGAGGCCGCGCGCAAGGCGATCCGGGTCGTGCGGCTCCTCGATGTGGGGCCGGACGGGCTAGCCGTTGAGGTAGGTGAGGACGGCTAGCACCCGGCGGTTGTCGTCGTCCGACGGCGGCATGCCGAGCTTGGTGAAGATGTTGTTGATGTGCTTGCTGACCGCCTTCTCGGTGACGAAGAGCTTCGCCGCGATCGCCGCGTTCGACCTGCCCTCGGCCATCTCCCCCAGCACCTCGCGCTCGCGCGTGGTCAGCACCGCCAGCGGCTCGCGGCGGGCCAGCAGCTGCGAGACCACCTCCGGGTCCATCGCCGTGCCCCCGTCGGCGACCCGGCGCACCGCGTCCACAAACTGCGCGACGTTCGAGATCCGGTCCTTGAGCAGGTAGCCGACGCCGCCCTTGCGGTCGCTGAGCAGTTCCCGGGCGTACAGCGGCTCGACGTGCTGGGAAAGCACCAGGACCGGCAGGCCGGGGATCGCGATCCGGGCCGCGATCGCCGCCTGCAGCCCCTCGTCGGTGAACGTGGGCGGCAGCCGCACGTCGACCACGGCCACGTCCGGCCGGTGTTTGATCAGCGCCGGCAGCAGCGCCGGGCCGTTGTCCACGGCCTCGACCACCTCGAAGTCGAACGCCTCCAGCAGGCGGGTCAGCCCGTCCCGGAGGAGGGCGAGGTCTTCGGCGAGGACAACACGCACGGCAACTCCATGGTCACGACCGTCGGTCCGCCCGGCGGGGAGGACACCGACATGGTGCCATCGAACGCGGCCAGGCGGCGGCCGATGCCCCGCAGACCGGTGCCGCGCGCCGGATCGGCGCCGCCGATCCCGTCGTCGCTGACGGTCATCAGCAGCAGGTCGTCGACGTGCTGCACATAGATCTGGACGGTACGGGCCTTGCTGTGCCGCACCACGTTCGCCAGCGCCTCCGCGGTGGCGAAGTAGGCGGCGGACTCCACCGGGGTCTCCGGCCGGCCCGGCAACTCCATCTCGACGGTCACCCGCAGCGGCAGGCTCATCGCCAGCGCGCGGACGGCGCCGTCGAGCCCGCGCTCGGCGAGCACCGGCGGGTGGATGCCGCGAACCAGGCTGCGCAGTTCGAGCAGCGCCGTACCGCTGGCCTCGCGGGCCTCGGCCAGCAGCTTGCGGGCGGCGGCCGGGTCGCGCTCGATCATCTCCTCGGCCAGCCCGATGGTCATGCCGAGCGAGACCAGCCGGGCCTGGGCGCCGTCGTGCAGGTCGCGCTCGATCCGGCGCAGCTCGGCGGCCTGCGCGTCGACGGTGTCGGCCCGGGTGACGGTCAGCTGGGCGACCCGCAGACGCAGCTTGGCGGCCTTGGTCGGGGCCAGGAAGATCCTGGCGAACTGGGCGTTGACCTCCAGCAGCCACGGCGCCGCGCCGAGGCCGAGGGCCAGGAACAGCACGCCCTGCGGCATCGAGAGCATGGCCTCGCTGAAGTTCGCGATCGGCCAGAAGACGCCGTAGCCGTACCAGTCGACGCTCAGGTAGAGCCAGAGCGGGAGCAGCGAGACGCCCTCGACGCCGTACAGCGGGATGACCACGGCGAGCAGGCCGAGGACGAAGCCGACCAGCGCACCCGGCAGCAGCCAGGCCAGATCACGCCAGGTCGCCGGGTCGGTGGCGATCCACCGGAAGCGTTTCCAGCCGCCGGGCAGCGCCCGCGCCGGCGGCGGCTCGTACGGGCAGTCGATCGCGATGCCCGCCCGCGCCGCCAGCCGGCGTTCGAGGTTGGCCCGCATCCGGACCAGGTTGGTGGCCCAGGGCAGCAGGGCCAGCCCGAGGAACGGCACCGGGCTGAGCGCGAGCGCGACCAGCGACATCGCGAGCAGCGGCAGGTTGGTGATCGCGAGCCCGACGGCGAAGATGCCGCCCGCGATGGCCCGCAGGCCCTCGCGTACCCACGATCGCGTCTCCATGGTCCTCATTCTCCCCGGTGGTCCCGGCGGCCAGGACCAGCACCACCATGTGCACAATCCCCCAGGTTTGACGGGGGTGCTAGCACCACCAATGCCGGGGATCTGACACTCCTGACCGTTCGGCCCCCGTCCTGGAGCCTGAAGGAATGACGACAACGACGGAGCGACCGCGGTCGACGGCCGGAAGCGACTTCGCCGAGTTGAACCGGCGAGTGACCCGCTCGGGCCTGCTCGAACGCAAACCGGCCTACTACGCCGTACGGCTGAGCCTGGTCTCCCTGATGCTGGCCGGCGGATGGGCGGCGTTCTTCCTGATCGGCTCGTCCTGGTGGACGCTCGCCGTCGCCGTGTTCCTCGCCGTGGCCTTCACCCAGGTGGCGCTGGTGGCGCACGACCTCGCCCACCGGCAGGTCTTCCGCACCAAGCGCCCGGGTGAGATCTCCGGCCGGATCGCCGGCAACCTGGGCGTGGGCATGAGCTACGGCTGGTGGATGGACAAGCACACCCGCCACCACAACAACCCCAACCACGACGACCTCGACCCGGACGTCGCACCCGAGGTGCTGATCTGGGCGACCAAGTCGGCCTGGGGCCGCCGCGGGCTGAAGGGCTTCGTCACGCGTCACCAGGCCGGGCTGTTCTTCCCGCTGCTGACGCTGCTCGGCATCGACCTGAAGCTGTCCAGCGTCAAGGCGCTGATCCGCGGCGACATGAAGCGGCGCAACCTCGAGGCCGCACTGCTGATCATCCACGCGGTCTGCTACCTCGGTGCCCTGTTCCTGGTCCTCTCGCCGCTGCAGGCCATCGCCTTCTTCCTCGTGCACCAGGCGCTGTTCGGCGTCTACCTGGGCATGACGTTCGCCCCGAACCACAAGGGCATGCCGCACCCGGACGGCACCGAGGACTACCTGCGCAAGCAGGTGCTGACCTCCCGCAACGTGAACGGCGGCTGGCTGACCGACGCCGCGCTCGGCGGCCTGAACTACCAGATCGAGCACCACCTCTTCCCGGCCATGCCGACGCCGAACCTGCGCAAGGTGCAGCCGATCGTCGAGGCGTACTGCGCCGAGGTCGGCGTGGCCTACGAGTCGACCAGCCTGCTGGAGTCGTACCGGCAGGCGCTGCGGCACCTGCACGAGGTCGGCGCCCCGCTGCGCGAGGCCGCCAAGACCAAGTAACTTCCGAAAAGGGGTGGGCGGCCTGGGCCGCTCACCCCTTTTTTGTGCCCGCCCTTTCGTGAGAGCGTGCGGGCATGGATCTTCAGCTCACCGGCAAGGTCGCGGTGATCACCGGCGGCACGGTCGGCATCGGCCTGGCGATCGCCCGCGGCCTCGCGGCCGAGGGCGCCCACCTGGCCCTGTGCGCCCGCGACGAGCAGCGCCTGCGGGCCGTCGTGGGCCAGCTTCGCGAGGAATTCAAGGTACGCGTCATCGGGGTGAGCGCCGACGTCGGAGGACTCGACGGCCCGGCCCTGCTGGAGCGCGCGGTCGTCGAAGAGTTCGGCGGCGCCGACATTCTGATCAACAACGCCGGTACGGGCAGCGAGGAGACCATCCTCGAGGCCAGTGACGAGCGCTGGCAGGCGTACTGGGACCTGCACGTGATGGCCGCGGTCCGGCTGGCCCGCGCCTTCGCCCCGCTGATGAAGGCCCGCGGCGGCGGGGTGATCCTGCACAACGCGTCGATCTGCGCGAGCCAGCCGCTGGGCTACGAGCCCATCTACAACGTCACCAAGGCGGCCCTGGTGATGTTCTCCAAGTGCCTGGCCAACGAACTGATCGGCGACAACATCCGGGTCAACGCGGTCAATCCGGGCCTGGTCATGACGCCGGACTGGGAAAAGACCGCGAAGGCGCTGACCGCGGGCACGGACCGCTCGTGGCAGGAGCACCTGCAGCAGATCGCGCACGACAACGCCCCGATCGGCCGCTTCGCGGACCCCGCCGAGATCGCCGACCTCTTCGTCTTCCTCTGCTCCCCGCGGGCGAGCTACGCGGTCGGCTCGACGTACTACATAGACGGCGGTTGGCTACGCACCACGACGTAGCGGAACCTATAGTGACGATCGTGACCGTTCCCCCAGGAATCGACGCCGCCGTCCCGAACGCCGCCCGCATGTACGACTACTACCTGGGCGGCAAGGACAACTACGCGGCGGACCGGGCAGCGGCCGAGGCGGTGCTGGCCGTGGCGCCGGAGATGCGCGAGGCCGCCCGCTCGGGCCGGGCGCTGATCAAGCGGGTGGTGGAGCACCTGGTCCGCGACCGCGGCATCCGGCAGTTCCTGGACCTCGGCTCGGGCCTGCCGGCCGCCGAGAACGTGCACGAGATCGCCCGCGCGATCGACCCGTCGGTACGCGTGGTCTACGTGGACTACGACGCGGTCGTCTGCGCGCACGGGCAGGCGCTGCTGGCCGAGCCCGACCGGGCGGTCATCCTGCGCCGCGACGTCCGCGAGCCGGAGACCATCCTCGGCGCCCCGGAGCTGCGCGGCCTGCTCGACCTGGGCCAGCCGGTCGCGGTGCTGATGATGTTCCTGCTGCACCTGATCCCGGACGAGGACAAGCCGCACAACATGGTGGCGGCGTACCGCGACGCGCTCGCACCGGGCAGCTTCCTGGCGATCTCGCACGCGGCCAACGACGCCCGGCCGGACTACATGGCCCGGATCACCGCGATCTACCGGGGCGCGAACGCACCGTTCACGCCCCGGCCGAGGGCGCAGATCGAGGCGTTCTTCGGCGACTTCGCGCTGGAGCGGCCCGGCCTGGTCAACGCCTGGCCGTACGAGCAGGTGCCGCCGGGCATGGACCCGGACCTGTCCCGCACCGGCTACAGCGGGGTGGGCCGCAAGCCCTAGCGCAGCCGGCGTGCTCCTGTCATCGGCCGGGGTGGCGTCTCATCGGCCGGGGTGGCGTCTCATCGGCCGGGGTGGCGTCTCATCGGCCGGGGATGGCATCGATGATCGCGCGGATGCCGGTCAGTAGCTCGCCCTTGGTGAACGGCTTGGGCAGCACGGTGGCGCCCTGCTGCAGCACGCCGTATCGGTTCATGAGGTCGCCCGCGTACCCGGACATGAACAAGACCTTGACCGCGGGTCGCCGTTCGTGCAGGTGGGCGACCAGTTCGTCGCCGAGCATGCCGGGCATCACGATGTCGCTGAGGAGCAGGTCGATAGTCCCGGGGTGTTGCGCGGCGAGTTCGAGGGCGGCGGCGCCGTTGGCCGCGCAGAGGACGGTGTACCCGGCCGCGACGAGAGTTCGGGTGACGGTGTCGCGGATGCCGTCCTCGTCCTCGGCGACCAGGATCGTTTCGGTCCCGCCGGCCGGGGTGGACGCGATCACGGGGATCTCGACCGGCCGGTCCGTCGTGGGCAGGTGGATGGTGACGGCGGTGCCACTACCCACGGCGGAGGTGATGCGCAGGACGCCACCGAGCTGGTTGACGATGCCGTAGACCGTCGCCAGTCCGAGCCCGGTGCCGAGACCGCGCCCCCTGGTGGTGAAGAACGGTTCGATGGCGCGTTCGAGGGTTGCCGGCGTCATGCCGTGGCCGCTGTCTTGCACGGTCAGCCGCGCGTACGTGCCGGTCGGCGGGTCGTCGCCGGGATCGGGAACGTCGGTGCTGTCGACGTCAGACGTGGTGATGGTGAGCGTGCCGCCGTCGGGCATCGCCTGCCCGGCGTTGATGGTGAGGTTGTGCAGGATCTGGGACATGATTGTCGGTTCGGCGAGAATGGGGCGCAGCTCCGGGGCGAGCCGGGTGACGATGTGGATGCCTGCCCCGATGGTGGGCGCCAGCATGGCGTTGGATTCGCAGATGGCCTGGTTGAGGTCGAGTGCCGACAGGTCGATGATCTTGCGGCTGCCGAAGGTCAGCAGTTGCTGGGTGAGGCCGGTGGCGCGCTGGCCGCCCCTGCGGATCTGCTTCAGGTCGGTGAGCAGTGCCTCGCCGGTTTCGGCGGTCATGACCCCGCCGGAGGTCAGCTCGGTGATGGATTCCGAGACGAAGCTCTCGTAGGCGAGGATCGAGCCCAGGATGTTGTTGAAGTCGTGGGCGACGCCGCCGGCGAGGGTGCTGAGGCTGTCGAGGCGCTCGGTGGCGCGGTCCCTGGCGTCGATGTCATGCTGGCGCTCGGCGGCCAGGCGTTGCTGGTCGGCGTCGACGAGGGTGGTGACGTCGTCGACGGTGGCGATGAAGCCAGCAAGTGCGCCGTCCTCGTCGCGGATGGCCTGCACGTGCACGTTGAACCAGCGCATCGCCGCGTCGGATGACTCGGCGACCCGGGTGCGGCACTGGTGCTGGAGGTCGGGCGGCCCGACGCCCTGGGCGACGGCGAGAAAGTCGTCGTGGTGTTCGTCGTCGGCGCAGCGCAGCCAGCCGAGCCCGAGCAGGCCGTCGGCCGGCAGCCGCATGATCTCGCCGAGCCGCGCGTTGATGTACGTGGCCGATCCTTGCTGGTCGCCGAAGGCTATGCCCACCGGGGACGAGTCGGCCATGAGCCGGAACCGGGTCTCGGTGTCCCTCAGCGACTTGGCCTTGTCGAAGAGCTTGGCGCTGATCGCGCGCAGGTGTTCGTAGTCCGTCTTCGCGGTGTCGATGGGCGCCCGGGCCGCCTGCCCTTCGGCCAGCAGCTCGTTGACGGTCTCGATCAGCACCTGGGGGTCGGCCGACTTCAGCAGAACCCTGGCCACCCCGCACGCCTCGACGAACGGGCGGGTCTCGGCCTCCTGGTAGTTGGCCGTGTAGAACACGATGGGTGTCGCCGCGGTGTCCGGGGCGGCGCGAAGCTCCCTGGCCAGCTGGTAGCCGTCCATGCCCGGCATGAGGATGTCGGTGAGCACCAGGTCGGGATGTTGCGCGTGCGCCAGGCTGAGCGCCTCCACTCCGTCATGGGCCTCGAGCACCTGGTGCCCGCCGTAGGTCAGCAGGACCCGGGCCAGCTCCCGATTGGTGGCACGGTCGTCGACGATCAGGACGGTTGACATCGCTCAGTGCCCCGCTCGGTGGTCCAGCAGGGCTTCGGCTTCGTCTCGGCTGTCCCCCGGGGCTTCGACTTCGTCTCGGCTTTCCAGCAGGGCTTGGACTTCGTCTCGGCTTTCCAGCAGGGCTTTGACTTCGTCGATGAGGATCCCCGGTTCGACGGGCTGGCGGATCAGGAGGGCCCTGCCGTCGTCCAGGATCGGGTCCTGCCAATCGGTGGTGGCGCTCAGGAAGGCGAACGGCACGGCGGTGAGCGCGGGCGCGGCGCGCAGGTAGGACAGCAGCTCGGCGCCGGAGTTCCGGCCGACGTGGACATCCGACAGCACGAGATCGGGCCGGACGGCGGCGACGGCGGCGACCGCCTCGGCCACGGTGAACGCCGTCCGGACGTGGTATCCGCACGGTTCCAGGATGCTTCGCAGCAACGTCTGGTTGATGAGGGAGTCGTCGAGGACGACGATGTCCGCGCCAGGGCACCGGTTCGGCTCCGACGCCGGTCCGGTGACCGACATGGGTTCCGTGCCAGGTTGCCGTCGGTCGTTCCCGCGGAGTCGTTCCGGCAACCACCTGTCGATTTCCGCGACGAACGACTCCGGGTCGATCGGCTTGGTCAGGTAGTGATCGAATCCGGCGTCGAGCGCGTGGTCGCGGTCACCGACCATCGCGAACGACGTGACCGCGACGACGGGGACGGCGTCGCGCTCAGGCATCGACCGCAGGGCCCTCAGTGCCTCGAAGCCGTCGATGCCGGGCAGTTGAAGGTCCATCACGACGAGATCCGGGGCCGTCGTGGCGGCCAGCTCGATGCCCTGCTCGCCGGTGACGGCCTCGAGCACGGTGTGCTGGTGAGCGGTCAGCAGGTAGCTCATGAGCTGCATGCTGTAGGCGGTGTCCTCGACGACGAGAATGCGGGCCCCCATGTCGTCCCCCTCACGGCCCGGTCAGCGCGACGGTGAAGGTGCTGCCCTCGCCGACGACGCTGGACACGCTGATGGTGCCGTTCAGCAGCTCGACGAGCTTCAGCGAGATGTGCAGACCCAGCCCGGTTCCCTCGTCGGTACCCTTCGCCGTGGCCGCGGTGCGTTCGAACGCCCGGAAGATGCGGGAGAGATCCGCCTCCGGGATGCCAGGACCGCTGTCCCGCACCGTGATCCGGGTCAACCCCTGACTCTCCGCGGCCGGGATCAGGGACAGGCACACCTCTCCGCTGTCGGTGAACTTGATCGCGTTGTTGACGAGATTGATCAATATCTGCCCCAGGGCCCGGCGGTCGGCCATAGCGGTCACGGGGCCGTCGAACGTCTCTACCCGCAGCGCGGCGAGGCCCTTGGCCTGGGCCAGCGGCTGCAGGGACTGCACGACCTCCTCGACGACGCTCAGGCAGTCGACCGGTTCGAGAGTGATCTGCACCCGGCCGGATTCGATCTTCGCGAGGTCGAGCAGGTCGTTGATGATGGACAACAGGTGCTTGCCGCTCGTCTGGACGAGCCCGAGCTGGTGTTCCTGCTCGGCGTTGAGCGGGCCGGGCAGCTTCATCAGCATGATGCCGGTGAAACCGATGATGGCGTTGAGCGGAGTACGCAACTCGTGGCTCATGCTGGCAAGGAAGTTGTCCTTCGCCTGGCTGGCCCGCTCCAGCTCCACGTTCTGCTCCCGCAGTTGCCACTCGATGCGTTTGCGGTCGGTGATGTCCCGCAGCGCCGCCATGGTGAGCCGGCCCCCGGGGGTCTCCAACGCGCTGAGGCTGATCTCGACGGGAATCTCGGTACGATCCTTGTGCAGGGTGACCAGTTCCAGCCCGGCTCCGATCTGGCCGGCGTCGACCGGACGGAGCCCGTCGGGGATCAGCATCTCCACCGGCTGGCCCAGCAACTCGTCGCGGTCGTAGCCGAACAACCGCTCGCACTGAGCGTTGACCAACTCGACGGACCCGGACGCGTCGACACCCAGGATGGCGTCGGGAGCGACCTCGAGCATCCAGCGCAGCTTTGTCTCGGCCAGCTTGCGGGCGCTCAGGTCGCGCGACATCGTGGCGACCCCGATGATGTGGCCGGAGGCGTCCATGATCGGGGAGATGGCCACCGACACCGTCACCGGCGAGCCGTCCTTGGCCAGCCGGTCCGCCTCGTACGGCTCGACTCTCTCGCCGGTAGCCACCCGGCGCAGCATCCTCGACTCGGCCTCCCTGGCGTCCTCCGGAATGACCATGTCGAACTGGTGGCCCACGGCCTCAAGCGCGCTGAAACCGTAGAGGCGCTCGGCGCCGGAATTCCAGCTCGTGATCACACCGTCGACGCTCTTGCCGACGATCGCATCGTCGGCGGACTGCACCAGGGAGGCCAGCGCCAGCGCGTGTGCCTGCGCGGTGGCGTCATGCGCCACGACCAGGACCCGATCCGGCTCGGACGACCCGCTCCGCAACGTCGAGGCATCGCAGGACACCTTGGTGTGCGGGCGGCCGCGCGGGCGGAGGGTCAGCTCATAGCTGGTGACCGAGCCGACGGCGAACGCGTTCCGGACGAGCGATTCGGCCAGGTCTTCTTCGACGAAGCATCCGCGCAACGGCGCACCGAGGAGATCGGCGCGGTCCTGGCCGGTCAACGCGACCATGTGCCGGTTCACATCCGCGACGACTCCGTCGCGGTCCACGATCGCGATCGCGTCCGGGATGGCCTCCACAATGAGACGGGTGTGGTCGGGTGTCTCCGCCTGCGGATCGGCGGGTATCGGAGAAGCGACAACGCTGCCGGCCATGACTCACCCTGCTTTTCTGGGGCTTGAACGACCGGCTGGGCGAATTCAAAGTGCCCAATAGGCGTTTTGGCCCTCAGTGTCGACATCGGATCAATTCTCCGATTCCGGATAAGTGTTACACGCTGGAAGCCGCCGGTTACCCGCTCCGATGAACCCGCCTCGAGGGACTCCACGGAGGTGTACGGTCGACGCGAGGACCCGGACCCCGTTTCTCGCGATGGCTGACCTTCCCGTTCTGGATAAGTGGCCGCCTCATCCGGAATTCGTCGCGCGTGGTGGCCATAATGGCGGTTCTCATGGTTCAGGTAGGAGCGCGTCCGCAGGCTCCGCCGCCGGACGACGAGCACATCGAACGGGCGGGGCAGATCACGATCATCGAGTGGTACCACGCCGCGATCACGGCGGTCACCAGCGGCGGCGTGATCAGCAGTTGCAATTCGGCAGGCGCCGAACTCTACGGCTGCAACCCCCGGGAAATCATCGGCAAGGCCGCGGACATTCTGATCCCGCCGGAACGACGGCCGGTCGAGGCCGCATTCCTCCAACGCGTCCTCGACGGGGACGTGGTCCAGGACTACCTGACCGATCGACTCCGGCGCGACGGCACCACCGTGGCCGTATCCGTCGCGATCTCACGGCTCGTCGACAGCGCCGGCGCCGTCCAGGGCACCGTCACCGTCGCTCGCCCGGTGAACCTCAAGTCCGCTCCACCGATGGGTCGCGCCGCCATCCGGGCTTCCTGAGCGGTTTGGCGACATTTGCCACCGGTGCCGGCTCAGCCGAGATCCGATTCCACCGGCCGGCATAGCGAAGTCGCAGGCCCCGGTGTCGAACCGGGCGGGCCGCCCTTATGAGGGGCGGATGAGCAGCCAACGCTCAGCCTGCGCATCGATCCTTTAACTGCACGTTCCGTTCCCTGCGTTTCTGTCCGACGGCAGTAAAAAAACCGCCCTCCCAAAACCGGGACGGGCGGCACGCCGATCGTGACGTCAGCCGCGTAGCCGGCCCATCCCGGGGCGCCTCATCCGGTCACCATCCATGGTGCGGAACATGTCGAACCCCCCTGCGGCCGGTCGCTTCGTGCGGCGTGGTTCCCACCGTAAAGATGACCGACGAAACACTCAACGCATTTAATTCGCCGGCGGCCGGCCGGGGCGAATAGCTAGGGATCGCGCGGCATCCTGGGCGACGGGATCGGCTACCGCTGGAAGGTCCGCCGCCGGCCGACGTACAGCCAGGGCTCGGGTGGACGCGGCTCAGCTATGTCGTGGAGCAGGCTGAGCGATCGGGATCGCTGTTGGTGGTCACCGTGCCGTGGGCGCACCCGGGCAAACCGGGTGGGCCTGGAAAGCACGGCGATCCGCCCGGCAATGGTCGCCGAAGCGATCAGAGCGGCCAAAGCGACCGGCTGGCGTGCCGAGCTCCCGGGTACCGCGTTCGCGCTGGCAAATCCATCCGGCCTGGTAGCGGCCGGCTGAGGCCTGATCATCCGGACTCGGCTCGGGGCCGATCGAAGGCCACCGAGACGAGGCCCGAATGAGGGCTGACACGGCAAGCCCGGACCGGGCCCGGTTCAGGGCCAACAAGGCCACCCTGAGCCAAGGCCCAACTCAGACCAACAAGCCCACCCTGAGCCAGGACCCGACTCAGACCAACAAGTCCAGCCAGGGCCCAACTCAAGGCCAACAGCCCACCCCAACAGGGGCCCCGCTCAAGCCAACAAGCCCAGCCAGGGCCTCGCCCAAGCCGACAAGCCAGGAGTTGATCTTGGAGGTCGGTGCGGCGGGACTGCTACTTCGGTGCGTTCAATGAATCCAGTGCCGTGACCGCGCCGCGGTGCAGGACCACCGGGTCGGTTTTGCGGGCTTTGTCGAGGGTGATTTCCTTGGCCGCCGCGTTCGCCTGCTCCAGTTGCGGTTTGCGGTCGAAGAGTGCCTTCGTCAGCACGCAGGCCACGTTGGCGTCCAGGTTCTCGCGGACCAGCAGGAAGTTCGGCACGACGATGGTCGGCACGTCCGCCGGGGACTTGTAGGCGGCCGCCGGGATGGTGCCCGTCTCGTAGACCGGGTTGATCTTCTTGAGCTCCGGCAGCAGGGCCGTGATGTCCAGGAACTCCACCTGGTTTGCCGACGTGGTCAGCAGGTCGGTGATGCCCGGGGTGGGCAGCCCGCCCGACCAGAACAGCGCGTCGATCGAGCCGTCCTTCACGCCGTCGACGGTCTTGGTCAGGTCGAGGCGCTGGGCCTGGACGTCCTTGTCCGGGTCGAGACCCGCCGCCGTCAGCACGCGCTTGGCGATGACCTCGGTGCCCGACTTGGGGGAGCCAGTCGAGACGCGCTTGCCCTTCATGCCCGCCACGTCCTTGATGCCCGCGGCCTTGCGCACGATCACCTGCGTGTAGTTGGTATGGATCCGCGAGAGCGCCTGCACCGGCTGCTTCGCGGTGAAGCTGTTGGTGCCGTTGACCGCGTCCGCCGCGCTGTCGGCCAGCGAGAACGCCACGTCGAACTCCCCCGCGACGAGTTGCTGGATGTTCTGCACCGAGGCACCGGTCTCCGACGCCGTCGCCTTGAGCTTGCCGCCAGTCGCGGCGATCTGTTCGGCGTAGGCGTTGCCGAGCGCGAAGTAGACGCCCGTCGCGTTGCCCGTGGCGATGCCGATGCGGGTGTCGTTCGCGACCTCGCAGCTCACCGCCCCACCCGCGTCGACCGTGGCCGCATCCTGTTTGCCGCCGCAGCCCGTCAATGCCGCCACGGCCAGCGTCCCGGCCGCGACCAGTGCGATTACCTTCCTCATAACGTGGTCCTCCCCGTTCGATGGATGATGGCGATTCCCGCGGCGAGTGCGAGCGCGACGGCGCCGAGCGCGATGGTGAGCGGCGCCAGGTAGAGCAGGAGCAGGCCGGCGACGCCGCCGAGGATGCGGCTTGCGGGCCCCGCCGGGCCGATGCCGGGAACCCATGCCCCGGTGGCGACCGCCAGGCCCACGACCGCGAAGCCGGCGACGACGGTGGCCCAGACAATGCCGGTGACCGGGCCCCGGGCCAGCAGGTATTCGCCGGGATCGGTGAGCACGAAGGCGATCGGGGCCAGGAAGGCCGGCAGCGCGTACTTCAACGCCTGCCACATCGTGGGCACCGTGCGGCCGCCCGTGATCGCGCTGGCGCCGACCGCGGCGAGGGCCGTCGGCGGCGTGACCTCGGAGAGCACCGAGTAGTAGAAGACGAACATCGCGGCGGCCGGTGGCGAGACGCCGAGCCCGAGCAGCGCGGGCCCGATGATCACCCAGCCGATGATGAAGCTGGCCGTGACCGGAACGGCGAGCCCGAGGATCGCCAGCGCGACCGCCGCCAGGACGACCGTCAGGGCGAGCACAGCGGTCGGGTTGTCGGTGACCGCTGTGGCGCCGCTGACCAGCAACGATGCGAGTTGCGCGCCGAGGCCGGTCTTCGTCGTGGTCGCCGTGATGATGCCGGCCGCGGCACAGACCGCGACAACCGGCAGCACTCCACGGACGCCGGCCGACAGCGCGGCGAACAGCCGCCCCGGGGTGAGCCAGGCGCGCCGGTCCAGGAAGGAGAGCGCCGCGGCCAGCAGCGTCGCATAGACCACCGCGCGGGTCGCGCTCTGCCCGACGGCGAGCAGGACGACGATCATCACCAGCGAGGAGAAGTGGTAGCCGAAGCGCCCCAGCAGCCGCCACGCGCTCACCTGCGGCACGTCGATGGCTTTCACCTGGAACCGCCGTACGTCGATCTCGACCGCGAGCAGAATGCCCAGGTAGTAGAGGACGGTGGGGATCATCGCCCAGCCGAGCACGGTCAGATAGGAGACGTCGAGATACTCCGCCACGATGAACGCGGCCGCGCCCAGGGTCGGCGGGGAGAGGATCGCACCGACTCCCGCGGCCGCGAGCATGCCGCCGGCCTGCTCGGCCGGGTAGCCAGCCCGGCGCAGCATCGGCCAGGTGACCGCGCCGACGCTGACGGCGGTCGCGGTGCCGGAACCGGAGACGGTGCCGAGCAGGAAGCCGGCGGCGACAGCCGTACGCCCGGCGGCGCTGCGTGACTTGCGAAAGGCCGCGACGGAGAGGTCGACGAAGAACCGGCTCGCCCCGGACAGATCCAGCACGGCGCCGTAGATGGTGAACAGCACGATGTAGGTGGCGGCCACGTCGAGCGGGGTGCCGTAGAAGCCACTGCCGGAGTTGTAGAGCGCGTCGACGATCTGGGCGAAATCCAGGCCGGAGTGCGCGACAGACCAGTTCTGCGGCAGCAGACCGCCGTAGTAGCCGTAGGCGAGGAAGGCCAGACAGACGATCGGCAGGGCCAACCCGGTGGTACGGCGGCAGGCCTCGACGACGAGCACGAGCATGATCGCGCCGGCGACGACGTCGGGGGTGTCGAGCAGCCCCTGGCGGTTGAGGAACTCGTTGTAGCCGCCCCCGAACGGGTTGACCGGATACAGGCAGACCAGCAGCGTGACCACGGCCAGCACCCAGTCGAGGGCCGACGGCAGATCCCGTCGCTCCGGCTTGTCTGCCCTCTTGATCCCCAAGCCGGAGCGGTAGACCAGGAAGACGAGCGGCAGTGTGCCGGCGAGGAAGACGATCAGGTAGAACTGGCTGCCCTGGGCGAGCGGCCGGAACACCTGCCAGAGCACGAGCAGCGCGGCGGCGAAGGCGACCACCGCGACACCGATGCCGATCGGGCCGGTCAAGGCCCGGGCGGGACGCTCCTCGTCGTCGAAATGCACCGCCGCGGGATCGGCGAGCGGGCCGTCCGGAGGGCGCTCGGAATCCACAGTGGAAGGACGGCCGGGTGGGCCCTCCTCGGCTGCCATCCGGCCGGTCTGGTATCGACCGTCGACCATGAACGGACCGTACTATGCGCGCTGCCGCTTGTAACCCGTCAATCACGCGTCTGTGGATAACATTGCCCCGTCTAGTCACAAAACGGGCAAAAGTAGTTTCCGCGCTCCGGCCGGCCCGTTGATACGGGTTATGGTGCGTCGCTCTTCACTGCAGGACATCCGCGAGCAGACCTACAAGGTCCGCGACGCGTGGTGGACCGTCCTGCTCGTCGATCCGCTCGCGGCGAGGCTGGTCCGCCTCGTCGCCCCCTACCGGTGGATCACCCCGAACCTGCTGACCGGCCTGGCGATGCTGCTGGGCGTGGGCTCGGCAGCATGTTTCCTGGCCCAGGAGCGCTGGTGGCTGATCGCCGGCGCGGCGCTGTTCCACCTGAGCTTCGTCGTGGACTGCATGGACGGCAAGATCGCCCGGCTGAACGGCACCGGGTCGATGTTCGGGGCCTGGCTCGACTTCATGTTCGACCGGCTCCGGGTCTTCATGTGCGCGGCGGCCCTGTTCGGCGGTCAGTACGCGCGAACCGGGCACGTCGCGTTCCTCGGGACGCTCGTCGTGGTGACCTTCCTGGACCTGTTCCGCTACCTCAACTCGCAGCAGATGACGAAGACCCGGGAGAGCATGCGCGAGCTGCTCGAAGAGGCGCGCGGCTCGGCACCGGAGGAGCCGATGACCGGCACGCCGATGCCACCGCAGGGAGCGCGGGCGCAGTTCCGGGCGGCTCTGCTGCAGCGCCGCATCCGGACTCATCTGTTCAGCGGCATCGAGTTTGAGATGACCGTGTTCATCATCGGCCCGCTGACCGGCCAGGTCATCGCCACCTCCGCGGTCGCGGGCGCCCTGCTGGTGGCCTTCGAGCTGATGCTGATCGTCAAGCTCTGGCGGGCGACCCGCGGCTTCCCGGTGGCCCTGGCGAAGGCGGAGGCGACCGCCGCCCTGCGCCGGCAGCCGCTGATCAGGCCGGAGACCCGAGAGGAGGAATTCGAGCTCAGCGAGAGCGCGCCGCGGTAGGTGACGTCAGCTCTGTTGATAGGTGACGGCCGCGACCCCGCAGCCGGCGTGCACGAAGATGTAGTCCACCCCCTCGCCCCAGCCCAGGTCGGCCCCGCCCACGAGCCCGACGTAATCCATCGTGACGGCGCAGGCCGGGCACGCCGGATACTCGGCGTCCTGAATCCAGTCCGGGGCGCCGCCGAGCGTCGAGCCGCCCTCCTCCCAGGCGCTGGCCAGCCGTGCCGTCGCGCGGGCCGGCCCGACCTCGGGAAGCACCGAGGGCGGCTCCTCCGCCGAGGTACGCAGGTAGTCGGGCCGCTCGTTGCACGCCGACCAGACCGCGCCGCCGTCGGTGGTGACATCGGTGAACAGCGTCGTGTAGTTGGTACAGAGGAAGCAGGTGGTGAACCGCAGCCGCCCGGCCCAGCCGGTGTGCGCGAGCGCCCGGGCAACATCCGGATCCGCGGTATCGAGATCGAGAACCGTCCAGATCGGCGACTCACACCACGGACATCGCTGCTCCTCGCCGGCGTCGGCGTCCTCCCCTTCGAAGGCCTGATCCCCTGCCGCAGCGGGCGCGCCCGGGGGTTTGTCCACCATGCGGAGCTCGTAGGCGATCGGCCCGTAGAGCTCGTGCTCCGTGCCGTCCGGGCGGAGATCCCAGCCACCCTGGCGCGCGTAGGCCAGCGCGTCGATGTGCAGCCGGTCCATTCCCGGCGGCGGGCTCTCCTGCCAGCGCCGGAACGCGACAGCGGCCTGCGGGCCCCGGGCCTCGGCCAGGATCAGCAGCAGATGTCCGAGGCGCTCGTCGCCCTCGTCGATCCGGGCGATGATGTGCCGCACCATCTCCTCGTCCACGCCTGCGAACAGCACCGAGGGCCAGAGCAGCCCGCGCTCCAGCAGCTCCCGCAGATGCGGGCGCAGAACCGCCGGATCTGCCTTGGCGATCTGCTCCAGCTCGTGCACCGCGTCCCAGTCGTCGGTGGCGGCACGGACGAGGAGATCGTTGATCATCGCCAGACACCCCTAACCATCGCCGAGATATTTGAGCACCGCCAAGACCCGGCGGTGGTCGGTGTCGGTCGGGGGCAGGTCCAGCTTCGCGAAGATGTTGCTGACGTACTTCTCGACCGCGCTATGACTGACACCGAGCGCTTCCACGATGCCGTTGTTGGAGCGGCCCTCGGCCATCAGCCGCAGGACCTCCAGCTCGCGTGGCGTGAGCCGGGCCCGGAAGTCTGGTCGCCGCCGCACCATGAGCTGGGCGACCACCTCCGGATCGAGTGCCGTACCGCCCTCGACGATCCGGCGCAGCGCGTCGAGGAAGTCGCGGACCCGGGCGACCCGGTCCTTGAGCAGGTAGCCGACCGAGCTCGTGGCCGCCGACAACAGATCGTTGGCGTACCGCTCCTCGACGTACTGCGAAAGCACCAGGATGGCGATCTTCGGATACCGGCTGCGGATCGTCAGCGCCGCGCGGATGCCCTCGTCGGTGTGGGTAGGTGGCATCCGCACGTCGACGACGACCACGTCGGGCTCGTGCTCGGCGACCGCGCGGAGCAGATCCGCGCCGTCACCCACGGCGGCCAGCACCTCGAAGCCGCCATCGGTCAACAACTTGGTCAGGCCGGCGCGGAGCAGCACCGAATCCTCCGCGAGGATCAGCCGCACGGCAGGACCACCTCGATGACTGTCGGCCCACCGACCGGGCTTCTCAGAGACAGCCTGCCGTCGACGGAGCCGATTCGCTGGATGAGCCCGGCGATCCCGCCACCGGGCTTCACGGTGGCGCCACCGCGCCCGTCGTCAGAGACCTGGATGTGCAATTTGCTCCCTCGGCGATTGATGGTGACGGAGGCGATCAGCGCTGTGGAGTGCTTCGCCACGTTGGTCAGGGCCTCGGACACGACGAAGTAGGCCACTGCCTCGATCGAGGCGGGGCAGCGTGGCTCCACCTTCACAGAGACCCGGATAGGGATCTTGGCCCGGGCGGCGATGCCGGAGATGGCAGCGTCCAGGCCGCGGTCGTTCAGCACCGCCGGATGCAGACCGCGCACGAACTGCCTCAGCTCGCTCAGCGCCGCGAGCGCCTCGTCGTGCGCCGCCACGATCGCATCGGCCTCGGGCGACGGCTCGGTGATCGCCTCCCGGGCCATGCCCAGGTTCAGGGCCAGGGACAGCAGCCGTTGCTGCGCGCCGTCGTGCAGGTCCCGTTCGATCCGCCGGCGTTCCTCGTCGGTGGCCAGCACGACCGCCGCCCGGCTGCCCTGCAGATAGTCCACGCGTTGTTTGAGGATCTCGACGTTGGTGGGGCCGAGCCACCGAGAGGCGGTGTGCCGATCGTGGTGCACGAAGCGCCGTGCCGCCGGCGGAGCCACGATCAGGACCGTCGCCGGCACGGCGATCAGCAGCGCCCACACGAGGTAGACCAGCTCGCGACCCATGCTGCGGATCGTCCAGGCCGGCTCCGCGATGTTGATCTCAAGCAGGCGACGGAACCGCAACCGGTGCAGCACCGCGATCTCGTGCACGAACCAGGCGAGCACGAGCGGCAGCGCCAGCACGGCGATGACGTAGAGCACGACGAGCAGCGCTCCGCCGGAAGGTCCGGTGAGCAGGCTGAGAGTCGCCGCGCCCCACATGATCACCAGCAGGGTGAGCAGGGCGGCGGCCAACGTCGACAGCACGGCGCCCATCAGGAGATGGCGAATCGACCGCCCGGTCGTCACGCCGTGCACCGGAAAGAACTGGATGTCCACGCCGTCGACCGTATGCAGTGCGGGCGAGCCTGACTATCCGGAGAACCGCGGGCCGGGGGTGGGGAAAACCCCACCCTCGGCAGCGCGCACACCCCACTGACGCCGGGCCGTGGCAGCGGAAGTCTGGGAGCCGACCACGGAAGGGGACATCATGATCGAGGCAAAGGGCCTGACCAAGCGCTACGGCGACAAATACGCGGTGGAGGACCTGACCTTCACCGTGCGGCCGGGCGTCGTCACCGGCTTCCTGGGACCGAACGGCGCCGGCAAATCAACGACCATGCGGATGATCCTGGGCCTGGACAGGCCGACCCGCGGCTCGGTGACGGTCAACGGCAAGCCGTATGCGGACCATCGGACGCCGCTGCGTGAGGTCGGCGCGCTGCTGGAGGCGCGGGCCCTGCACCCGGGACGCAGCCCCTACCACCACTTGCTGGCCCTCGCACAATCCAACGGCCTGCCGCGGTCGCGCGTCCTGGATGTCATCGATGCGGTCGGCCTGGCCGACGTGGCCAGGCGTCGCGCCGGCCGGTTCTCCCTCGGCATGGAGCAGCGGCTCGGCATCGCGACCGCGCTGCTCGGCGACCCGCGCACGCTGATCCTCGACGAGCCGCTCAACGGTCTCGACACCGAGGGCATCCGGTGGGTCCGGGGCCTGCTGCGCGAGCAGGCCGTGCAGGGTCGGACGGTCTTCCTGTCCTCCCACCTCATGACCGAGATGGCGCAGACGGCGGATCACGTCGTCGTGATCGGCAAGGGCCGCCTGGTCGCTGACAGGAGCCTGGCGGGCCTGGTCGCCGAGTCAGGTCACAGTTCGCTCGAAGACGCGTTCCTCGGCCTCACCAGCGATGCGGTCGAGTTCCGCCCGGCCACCACCACCAGGAACGGGAGCCACCGATGAGCGTCGTGCGCGCCGAGCTGACCAAGTTCCGCTCGGTCTCCTCCACTGGCTGGTCCCTGCTGAGCGCCGTCACCCTGATCGTCGGCTTCGGCATCCTGTATTCGATGGTCCGTGTCACCCGCCCGCCGGCCGATCCCGCGGGCTTCGACTCGGTCGGAGTCAGCCTCTCCGGAGTTCAGGTCGCCCAGCTCGCGGTGGGTGTGCTCGGGGTCCTGGTGATGACAAACGAGTATGCGAACGGCCTGATCCGGACGACCTTCGCGGCTGTCCCCAGGCGAGTCCCGGTGCTCTGGGGCAAGGCCGTGGTGCTGGCGGCCGCGGTCTTCACGCTGAGTCTGCCGGCGGTGTTCGGCGCCTTCTTCGCCGGCCAGTCCGTGCTGTCGGCAGAGCACCTCGACATGTCTCTCGGCCAGCGGGGCGCGGTGCAGGCCGTCGTCGGCGCGGCGCTCTATCTGTCAGTGGTCGCACTGCTCGGGCTCGGGCTGGGCGCGATCCTGCGCCGCACGGCCGGTGGGGTGGCGGCGGTGATCGGCGTGCTGTTCGGGCCACAGATGCTGACCGGCTTCCTACCCACGGAGTTGGCCGACGACGTCTACCGCTGGTTGCCCTCCCCCGCGGGCCTCGCGATCACCACGGCCCGCCCGGACTCGACGCTGCTGTCCCCCTGGGCCGGCTTCGCCGTCTTCCTGCTCTACGCCGCCATCGTGCTGGCGCTGGGCGCCTGGTGCCTGCGCCGCCGCGATGCCTGACCCTCCGCCATATCCCCGCTCACATCAGGAGTGCACAGTGCTAACCGCAAGCCTCAGCATCATCACCGTCATTTCCCTGACCGCCGGGGCCTTCACAGGCGCGCTGCCCGGAGATGCTCCGGTCAATGCGAGCCACAGCAGCCCAGGCGTGTCCTGGCATCCGTGTGCTCTCGGTCCGGGCGACGCCGAGGGGCGCGCCCTTGACGACGCCGGCGTGGAGTGTGGCGACGTAACAGTGCCGCTCGACTACGCCAGACCGGGCGCACGGAGCATATCCGTGGCAATCGCACGGAGCCGGGGCAGCGACACCACGCACCGCATCGGCGCCATGATCATCAACCTGGGCGGCCCCGCATCTCCCGTGCTGGACAGCGTTCCGCTTGCCCGGGCCGCGATGGGTGCGACCGGCGAGCGCTTCGATCTGATCGGCATGGACCCCCGCTTCGCCGGACGCAGCACTCCGGTCGACTGTCACTGGCCCGCGTACTGGTTGCCGCGCTCGGCCGGCGCCGACCGGGCCGGATTCGACGCGATGGTCTCTCTGGACCGGGATCTCGCCGGGCGCTGCGGGCGCCCGCAGCAAGAGCTGCTGCGTCATGCGTCGACGGCGAACATGGCCCGCGACATGGACACGATCCGGGCGGCACTCGGCGAGCCGAAGCTCTCCTTTCTGGGCTATTCGCAGGGCTCGTATCTCGGGGCGGTCTACACCCAGCTGTTCCCCCGGCGAGCCGATCGCATCGTGCTGGACAGCGCCATCAACCCCGCCCTGTCGGGTACGCGGGTACTGCGCGACGCCGCCCCGGGGCGCGAGGCGCAGCTGCGGGAATGGGCCGCCTGGGCCGCCGCACGTGACGACGTCTACCACCTGGGCGCGACCGCCGACGCCGTGCTCGGCACCGTGCGGCGCATCTATGCCGCTTCCGCCCGGCACCCGCTGGCCGTGGGTCCATACGCGGTGGACGACACGCTGGTGCCGGCTCTGATCATCACACCGCTGACCGACGACACGGAGAACGGCGAGCTGGCCGACGTCGTCGGGGTGCTTACCCGGGCAGCCGACGGAATGCCCACCGAGCCCACCGAGGAGATGACCGCGACGCTGGCCAGCCTCGTCGACGGCGTGGGTTCGGCGACCCACACCGCGCAGACCGCGATCCTCTGCGGTGACGCCGCGGTCTCGCGGGATCCCGAGGTGTACTGGCGCGACGTTCAGCGGCACCGGGCCTCCTCCCCGCTGTTCGAGCCGCTCGCTCGCACGATCACCCCCTGTTCCTTCTGGCCGGAAGCGCCTGCGGAACGACCGGTCGAGGTTCACAACGGCACGCCGGCCCTGATCGTCCAGGCCGAGAAGGACGTCAATTCGCAGCTACCCGGCGCGGTGGCGTTGCACCGGGCGCTGACCGGCTCGCGGATGATCGTGCTGGCCGGGGCGCGCACCCACGGCGTGTACCTCTTCCGGGGCGCGAGCTGCGTCGATGACGCCGTCGACGGGTACCTGCGAAACGGCAGCCTGCCAGCGACGGACCTGACATGCGCTGAGTGACGGCGGGCCCGCCAAGCCCGCTCAGCGGGCCCGCCACCCCCGTGCGGGGGTGGCGGGGCAACCCGGCGGCGAGGCAGTCTGACCCAGATCTGCCCGAGGAGGAGACATGGCGGTAAGTGACGGTACGGCGGCGTTCCGCGAGGCCCGGGACTTCCTGCTGGAGCACCGGGAGGACTACGCCGAGGCGAACGCGCAATTCGGCTGGCCGCAGCTCGGTGCCTTCAACTGGGCGCTCGACTGGTTCGACGTGATCGCGGAGGGCAACGACAGCCCCGCCCTGTGGATCGTCGAGGAGGACGGCTCGGAGCAGCGCTTCTCGTTCGCCGAGATGGCGCACCGGTCGAACCAGGTCGCCAAGTGGCTGCGGGAACGCGGGGTCGGTCGCGGCGACCGCATCGTGATGATGCTCGGTAACCAGGTGGAGCTCTGGGAGACGATCCTCGCGGTGATGAAGCTCGGTGCGGTCATCATTCCGGCGACGCCCCTGCTCGGTGCGGCCGACGCCCGGGACAGGGTGACCCGCGGCGGTGCGCAACACGTCATCGCCCTCGCCTCGGCGACCGACCGGTTCACCGACGTCGGTGCGGAGATCACGCACATCGCGGTCGGCGCGCCCGTCGGCGGCTGGCACACCTTCTCCGACGCCTACGCCTACTCGGCCGAATTCGCACCCGACGGCGTCACCCAGGCCGGCGACACCCTGCTGCTCTACTTCACCTCCGGCACGACCGCGCAGCCCAAGCTGGTCGAGCACACCCACGCCTCCTACCCGGTCGGGCACCTGTCCACGATGTACTGGATCGGCCTGCGCCCGGGCGACGTCCACCTCAACATCTCGTCGCCGGGCTGGGCGAAGCACGCGTGGAGCAACGTGTTCGCCCCGTGGAACGCGCAGGCCTGCGTGTTCATCCACAACTATTCGCGGTTCGACGCGCCGCGGCTGCTGCGCGAGATGCAGCGCTGTGGAGTGAGCAGCTTCTGCGCGCCGCCGACCGTGTGGCGGATGCTGATCCAGTCCGATCTCACCGCGCTGAAGAATCCGCCGCGCGTGGTGGTCGGCGCCGGCGAACCGCTGAATCCCGAGGTCATCGAGCAGGTGCGCAAGGCCTGGGGAGTCACGATCCGTGATGGCTTCGGCCAGACCGAGACGACGGTTCAGATCGCGAACACGCCGGGACAGACCGTACGGCCGGGGTCGATGGGCCGCCCGGTGCCCGGCTACCGGGTGGCACTGATCGACCCGCTGTCGGGCGAGCACGCGGACGAGGGGGAGATCTGCCTGTATCTCGATCCCCGCCCGCTGGGCCTGATGGTCGGCTACCACGGCGACCCCGACCTGACGGCGGAGGCCATGGCGAACGGCTACTACCACACCGGCGACATCGGCTCGCGCGACGCGGACGGCTACATCACCTACGTCGGACGCACGGATGACGTGTTCAAGGCGTCGGACTACCGCATCTCCCCGTTCGAGCTGGAGAGTGTGCTGATCGAGCACGAAGCGGTGGTGGAGGCCGCGATCGTGCCGTCGCCGGACGCGCTCCGGCTCAACGTGCCGAAGGCCTATGTGGTGCTCGCCGAGGGCTGGCCGGCCGACGACGAGACCGCCCGGTCGATCTTCGCGCACTGCCGCGCGCATCTTTCGCCCTACCAGCGGGTGCGGCGCCTCGAGTTCGCGGAGCTGCCGAAGACGATCTCGGGCAAGATCCGGCGCGTCCAGCTCCGCGAAGCGGAACGCACGAAGCACCAGTCCGCGGACGCCGCACCACCCGGCGAATACCACGACCATGGCTGACCCGAGAGCGAATCCGACCAAAAGCAGCAGCCCGACCGGGCAGGCGAGCGGGGCAGGCGAGCGGGGCAGGCGAGCGGGGCAGGCGAGCGGGGCAGGCGAGCGGGGCAGGCGAGCGGGGCAGCCCGAGCCGGGCAGGCAGCCCGAGCCGGCCAGGCAGCCCGAGCCGGCCAGGCAGCCCGAGCCGGCCAGGCAGCCCGAGCCGGCCAGGCGCAGCCCGGGCGGGCAGCCCGAGCGGGGCGAGCCGCGGGTGGCGCTAAGCGTTGCGGATCTGAGCGGCGTCCTGCAGGTCCAGGATCTCCACGGCACGCTCGCGCATCTCCACCTTGCGGACCTTGCCGGTCACCGTCATCGGAAAGTCCTCCACCACATGCACATACCGCGGCACCTTGTAGTGGGCCAGCTTTCCCGCGCAGAATTCCCGGACCACCGCGGCCGTCAGCGGCGTCGCGCCCGGGCGCATCACGATCCAGGCCATCAGTTCCTCGCCGTATCGCTGGTCCGGGACGCCGATCACCTGGACGTCCGACACGTCCGGGTGGGAGTAGAGGAATTCCTCCACCTCCCTCGGGTACACGTTCTCGCCCCCGCGGATCACCAGGTCCTTGATGCGGCCCACGATGTTCAGGTAGCCGTCCTCGTCCATCGTGGCCAGGTCGCCCGTGTGCATCCAGCGGGCCGCGTCGATCGCCTCCCTTGTCGCCTCCGCCTGGTCCCAGTAGCCCAGCATCACCGAATATCCGCGGGTGCACAGTTCGCCCGCTTCTCCTCGGGGCAGCGGGCGGCCGGTCCCCGGGTCGACCACCTTGGACTCCAGGTGCGGCAGCACTCGGCCCACCGTCTCCGTGCGGCGGTCCAGGCCGTCGTCGCGGCGGGTCATCGTCGAGACCGGCGACGTCTCCGTCATGCCGTAGCAGATCGCCACCTCGGTCATGTGCATCTCCGCCACCACCCGCTTCATCACCTCGACCGGGCACGGCGAGCCCGCCATGATTCCGGTACGCAGCGACGACAGGTCGTACGAGCTGAAGTCCGGCAGGCCCAGTTCGGCGATGAACATGGTCGGGACGCCGTACAGGGAAGTGCATTTCTCCTCGGTGACCGCCCGCAGCGTGGCCGCCGGGTCGAAGCCCTGGGCCGGCAGGACCATGCACGCGCCGTGGGTGGTCGCCGCCAGGTTGCCCAGCACCATGCCGAAGCAGTGGTAGAGCGGCACCGGGATGCAGATCCGGTCCGCCTCGGTGTAGCCGAGCAGTTCGCCCACGAAGAAGCCGTTGTTCGCGATGTTGTGGTGCGACAGGGTCGCGCCCTTGGGGAAGCCGGTCGTGCCGGAGGTGTATTGGATGTTGATCGGGTCGTCGAAGGCGAGCGTGGCGGCCCGCTCCGCCAGCGACCGGCCCTCCCCCGCCGCGATCAGGCCGTCCCAGTCGGGCGTGCCGATGAAGATCGTCTCGGTGAAGCCGATCTC
>Ga0307516_10000797_pt1 | contig 43106 bp, 34 predicted proteins | sample 19_EM_MG_FD_203310 | JGI IMG/M metagenome (GOLD analysis project Ga0307516, IMG submission 203310) | Populus trichocarpa ectomycorrhiza microbial communities from riparian zone in the Pacific Northwest, United States - 19_EM | ecosystem: Host-associated > Plants > Roots > Unclassified | place... | reverse complement strand
GGGTGCTTTGCACCTTTGATGCGTCCCCAGCCCATCTCGCCGGCGAGGCGCACTCGGCCTGACCATGAACGCGCTCACACAGGTGCGACAACCCAGGTACTGGGCACCCGCGCTCGTCTTCGTCGTGGGCCTGGCGATCACCACCCTGACGGCAACCGAGCTGCACCGGTCCGAGCGCGACCAGCTGAACATGCAGGTCTCGAACGTCGCCGATGGGTTCGGCGCCTTGCTGCAAATGCACCTGGCCGGGTGCGAAGAGGCGCTGCGAGCAGCCTCGATGGTGGCCAGCGCCGACCCTGACCTCGATGCGCGCCAGTGGCAATCCGTGGGGCGCCAGGTCCGCGTCGGCGAATTCAACGCCTGCGCGGAGTCGATGATCTACCTGGATGTCAACGCTCCCCTCGACCCTTCCGCGCGCCTTGCGCCGAGCAAGGCAGCCCGCAGGACCCTGATCGCACCTGCGGGCGCCGACCAGCAGCGTCTCACGCAGTTCGATCCCTGGTCCGATCCGGTCCATCGTGCCGCCATGGAAGCAGCGCGCGACAAGGGGCAGCCCGTTCTGACCACACGCGCCGCCTGGCCCGGGATCGACGCACAAACTGAAGTCGTGGTGTGGTACGCCCCGGTGTATCAACGCGACGCGGTGCTCGACACCCCCGAGGTGCGCGCCGCCGCGCTGATCGGATACGCGGGCATCCCGATTCGAGTGCAAGGCGTGGTCGACGTGCTCGCGCAGCAGTTCCCCAACGCGCAGCTCACGCTGGAGTTCCATTCCGGCGCCAGCGACATGTTCGACCTGCCGGCAACCGCTGCCGCCGACAAGGTTCGCGAGCGCACGCTGCGAGTGGGCGGGCGCTGGTGGACGCTGCATGCCGGCATGGCCAGCGCCTCCACCGATCTGCTCGGCGCCATGCGCCCGAGCGTCATCAGCCTGGCGGCCGGGCTGTCGCTGTCGGTGCTGATGGCTTGGCTCACCTGGCTGATGCTGACCCAGTCGGCGCGCGCCCACGCGCTGGCGCAGCGCTACAGCCGCGATGCCCGCGAGCGCGAAGCCCGCCTGCGCTCCGTGCTCGACGGAACGCGCGACGGCATCTTCACGCTCGATGTGCAGGGCAACATCCTCGGCGCGAATCACGGCGTTCAGGCGATCCTCGGCTACGCCGAATCCGAGTTGCTGACCCGGCATGCCAGCATGCTGCTGCCACCCGAACGTGCGCTGGAGTACCGGGCGCTCTGGGTCCAGTTCGTGCGAACCTCGCGCGGCAGTGAGGATGGCCATGGCCCGGTGCACGAGCTCGAGATGCGGCATCGCGACGGCCGCGCACTGTGCGTGCGCGGCAGCTTGAACCTGGTGCGTACCGAGGCCGGCGAACTCGTCGTGTGGATGCTTGCCGACCTGACCCATGAGCGCGAGATGGAGCGGCAGGCGCGCGAAGCGGCGGCCCTGAACCAGGCGATCATGGACGTCGCCCCGATCGGTGTGATGACCATCGGCGCCGACGGTGCCATCGCGACGGCCAATCCGGCGAGCCACGCGATCCTCGGTTACGAACCGGGCGAACTCGTGGGGCGGCCAGCCGGCATCCTGAGCGACCCGCAGGAGGTCGAGCGCCTCGCTGTCTCGTACAGCGACCCGTCGACCGAAGACGCACACGCCGAGCCCGAGCTGCCGCGCTCGCTGGAAACGGAATGCACCTATGTCCGAAAGGACACCAGCCGCTTCTCGGCCGGCGTGATTGCGCTGCCGCTGCGCGATGCCACCGGCCGCTCGCTCGGTGGTTTGCGGATGGTGATGGACATCACCGAACGCAAGCGCGCCGCGGCCCGGATCGAACACATGGCCTTGCATGACGGCCTCACCGGTCTGCCCAACCGGTTGTTGTTGAACGACCGTGCGGGGCAGGCTTTGGCGCGCGCCGAACGTTACTCAGGCAGCTTCGCCGTGGTGTTGATGGACCTGGATCGCTTCAAGCAGATCAACGACACGCTCGGGCACGCCATCGGTGACGAAGTGTTGAAGATCGTGGCGCAACGGCTCACGCATGCCGTGCGAACCTCGGACACCGTGGTGCGCATGGGCGGCGACGAATTCGCGCTGTTGTTGCCGGACATCCTGCGCCCCGAGCAGGCCCTCGATGTCGCGCAAAAAATCCTCACCGCGATGGGCGACGATCTGGTCTTCGAGAACCATCGGCTGCACGTGACCGCGAGCATCGGGGTCGCCTTCTACCCTGCGCATGGAACCGACCTTCCGACACTGCTCAGGAATGCCGATGCGGCGATGTACGACGCCAAGGGCCGAGGCCGCGACGCGGTATCACTCTTCGACGAAAAGATGTCCAACCACGTGAGCGACCAACTCGAGCTGCAGTCCGATCTGCGCCAGGCCGTGACGCGCCGCGAATTCGTTCTGCACTACCAGCCGCTGGTCGATGGCGCCACCGGCGAAGTCCATGCGCTGGAAGCGCTGCTCCGCTGGCAGCATCCGCGGCGCGGGCTGGTGGCACCGCTCGACTTCATTCCCTTGGCCGAAGACACCGGCCTGATCGTGCAGATCGGTGCATGGGCCCTGCATCAAGCATGTGCCGACCTGGCGCGCCTGCGCAGCCAAGGGCGACCCGATCTGCGCATGGCGGTGAACCTGTCACCCCGGCAATTCACGGCCGACGGGCTCGAGGCCAGTGTGAGCGAAGCCCTGCGCGCGGCCGGGCTGGAAGGTTCGGCACTGGAGCTGGAGATCACCGAGTCGGTGTTGATGAACTCGCTGGAACGCACCCAGGGAATTCTGGCCGCGCTGCGTGTGATGGGGGTGCGCATTGCGATCGACGACTTCGGGACCGGCTATTCATCGTTGAGCTACCTGGCGCACTTCCCGGTGCAGACGGTCAAGGTCGACCGCAGCTTCGTGCGCCAGATCGATTCTGGCGACGGCACGGCCTTGCTGGCCGGAGCGATCATTGCCATGGCGCACAGCCTGGGTCTGGCAGTCGTTGCCGAGGGCGTGGAAACGCACGACCAGCATGCCCACCTGGTGCAGCTGGGATGCGAACTGCTTCAAGGCTTCCGTTTCAGCAAGCCCGTGCCGATCGAGCACCTGCCCGACGCGATGAACCGTGTGGAGGCCATGCCCCAAGTGCGGTCGAACGCGCGCGCGGAGGTCTGGGCCAACTCGGCGCACCTCGCACAGCATTGACTGACCATCAGCCTTGCGGCCCGCCGGGGACGCGGAGCTTTCCTACTTCCACGCCGGCTTGGGCGCGGCCAGCGCCGAGGTGGCACGCCCGGGTGGCCACACCACCTCGAACTCGCCGCTCTGCCATTGAGCCACCGTGCCCGGCACCGACGCGTTCTCGCTTCCCTCGAACCTGAGCGGCCCCAGGATGGTGTGGAATTCGTTCCGGGCGATCTGGTCGCGCAGGGCCTTGCGGTCCAGCCCCACCTTGGCCACCGCCTGTTCCAGAATCTGCAGCCCCGCCCAGCAATGCCCGCTGGCCCAACGGTCGGGTTCCTTGTTGAATCGTTTCACGTGCGCGTCGAAATACGCCTTGGCCTGCGGGCTGGTCTTGGCGTTCCACGAACCCATGCCGAGCACACCTTCGGCGCCGCCTTGCAGCGTGGCCTTGTAGAACGGAAATGCGGTGCCCACGGACGTGTAGAAGAACTTCGGGTTGAAGCCTTCCTCGCGCGATTGGCGGCTGGCGAGCACCGTGTCGGTCGGGTAGGTGATGCCGATGAAGGCGTCGGGGTTCAGCGCCTTGAAGCTGTGCAGAATCGGCGCGAGGTCTTTCGCGCCTAGCGGAAAGGCCTTGCGGTCGAGCACCTGCAACGGGGTCTTCTTCAGTGCCAGGTTCAGGGCCGAGAAGTGTTCCAGCCCGAACAGGTCGTCCATGTAGGCGATGACGAGGGTTCGCGCGCCCTTGGCCACCAGCATGTCGACCAGCGCGCCCATCATCTTGTCGGGCTGCTGCAACAGCGTGAAGAAGTACGGCAGGCCCATGTCGACCAGCTTGCGCCCGGTGGCCGTCGGCGCGAGCAACGGGTAGCCGTAGCGGTTGGCGATCGGGGCCAGCGCGAAGTTGGCGCTTGAGCCCCAAGGCGGCAGGATCAGGTCGACCTTGTCGCCACCCATCAGCTTCACGTTGATGCGCATGCAGGTGTCGATGTCGCTCTGATCGTCCAGGCCGATCAGTTCGACAGGCCGCTTCCTGCCTTTGACGTCAAGGCCGCCGGCGGCGTTGACCTGCTCGGCCCACATCACGTAGTTGGGCTCCTGGCTGGCCTGTGCGCCGGCGGCCCAGGGCCCCGTGCGAGCGATGGCATAACCGATGCGCACCGGGCCATCGCTCTTCTGTGCCAAAGCGGGCCATGCCATGCCGGCACCTGCCAACACCAAGCCTTTTGCCACCGTGCGCCGCGTCAACGCGATGTCGACATCGATGAGTGGTGCAACCTGCGTCGTTGAATCATGAGACATGGGCCAACTCCTTGAGGCCGGACGAGTATGCATCCGATCGAACCCCATGGCGATTCAATGACGGTGGTGCCGCGCGCTCAGGAAATCGAAGGTCGCTTGCCAGGTGTCGGGCGAGTTCAGGATGCCCAGATGCGATGTGCCGAGCACCTTGTCGTAGACGCCTTGCCCGCTCAGGTTCAGTTCCTCCGCGCCTTGCAGGCGTGCGCTCTTCGAAAAATCGGTCGGGCGGCCGAACGAGTCTTCGGCCGGCACCGGTGCGATGAAGCCGTCTTGAATCGGAAAGTAGACGAAGCTTTTGTCGGCGTTGCGGATCACGAGCACACGCGTCGGTGCCGGGGTGTCGTCGCCATGGTTCAGGCGCGTCAGGAAAGGCGTGTCGGGCGAGCCGAATTCCTTGCAGACTTCGGCGCTGGGCGTGAAGCCGCCCGCGGCCGGCGCCTGGAAGTAGTTGGCCGGGTTCGGCGAGCAGTTGATGATCCCGTGGTTGGGGCCGTCGATCGCAACCAGCCGGCGCACCAGGCGGTGTGCGTTCTCCTGGCGCATCCATTCGCGGGCCAGCGGCACGCCCAGGCTGTGCGCAACGATGTCGACTTCTTTCGCGCCGGTGTAGGCGAGCACGGCCTGCACGAAGCGGCTCAGGTCGGGCACGTTGGCGGCCACGGTGTGGGCGATGCGCGAGCGGTGGGTCTGGTCGGTGGCGAGATTGCACTGGTCGCCCTGGTAGCCGAGCGCCCAGAGTTCACTCGTGGCGTAACCGCGGTCGGCCAGGTTCTGCGCCAGGGCCTGGATGCGCCCGAGCGGGTTGCACGCGGTCGGGAACGGCGTGTCGTTGTTGCCATGCAGGAAGATCACCGGCGTGTGCACCACCGGCCCGGCCGCACCGAAACCGATGACCGGCTTGCCGAGCGAGGTGTCTTCGATCACGGGAAAGTCGGCGGGGAATGTGTTGCCGACGACCCCCGCGGCGTGCGCCGCACCGAGCGTGGCGGCGGCCAGCAGCGTTGCAAGAATCCGGTGGATGCTTTTCATCGTGAGTCTCCTCGGGGGTTGGGAAGGCCCGGCGGTCAGCCGGCGAAAAACCGTTCGACCAGCGCGTACTGCGCCGGCGTGTTGAGCGCGGGTGCGTGGCCGCAGCCCGCGATCTCGACCACCACGGCCTGCGGGCCGCGCTGGCGCATCTGATCGGCCGTGTGTGGCAGCAGCAGGTCGGAGCTTTCGCCGCGCAGGCACAGCACGGGAATGTCGAGGCTGTCCCACTCGTTCCACAGCAGGTAGTCATCGGTGTGGTGGCTGAACTGCATCACCATCGACGGGTCGTAGTGCGGCGTCACGCGGCCGTCGGGCAGGCGGCGCGTCGAGGTTTCGGTCAGGCGCCGCCATTGCGCGTCGCTGAGCCAGCCATAAGGTTTGTAGACGGTGCGAAAGTACTGTTCGAGTTCGCTCACGCTGGCGAACGCGGCCGGGTTGCCGGCATAACCGCGGATGCGCGCGATCGCGGCATCGGCGATCTGCGGTCCGCTGTCGTTCAGGATCAGGCGCCGCACCCGCCCGCGCAATGACGTGGCCGCGGCCACCAGCCCGATCGCACCGCCCATCGAGGTGCCGAGCCAGTGGAATTGCTGCAAGCCGAGCTGGTCGACCAGTGCCTGCGCCTGGCGTACGTAGAAGGCGAGGCAGTACTCTTTATCGGGTTCGGGGCTCCACTGGCTCAAGCCGCGCCCGAGCGTGTCGGGGCAGATCACGCGGTAACGCTGCGCGAGGTGTTCGGCCACGTCGTCCATGTCGCGGCAGGTGCGGGCCAGGCCGTGCCAGGCGATCACGGTCTCGGTGTGTTCGGCGCCCCACTCGGTGTAGTGCAGCTCGCGCCCGGCGCAGCGCAGGTAGTGCGAGGTGAAGCTCATGGCACGGCCCGTTTCGCGGTGTGGTTCTGGCCGATCGCGCGCAAGCGCCCCACCACGCCGGCGGGGAAGTGGTAGACCGAGAGCACGAACAGGATGCCGAGCCAGAGCAGCCAGCGGTCGGGCGAGATCAGTTGTGACAACACCGGCACGCCTTCCACGGCCGACGCGCCGAGCTTCATCAGGTCCTGCAGGTAACTCTGCGCCAGCACGAACAGCACGCTGCCCACGACCGCGCCGTAGATCGTGCCCATGCCACCGATCACGACGATCAGCAGCACGTCGAGCATGATCTCGAACGAGAGCGTCGTGTCGGGCCCGTTGTAGCGCAGCCAGAGCGCGAGCAGGCAACCGGCGAGCGTGGCGAACAGGGCGGAGAGCACGTTGCTCAGCGTGCGGTAGACGACGGTGCGGTAACCGATCGCCTCGGCGCGGAAATCGTTTTCGCGGATCGCCTGCAAGACGCGGCCGAACGGCGAGTTGACGATGCGCAGCATCATCAGCACGAGCGCCAGCGCCGCGAAGAACAGCACGTAGTAGCTCAACAGGCGGCCGTCGATCGACACGCCGAGCAGCGGCCCGTCGAGGTACATCGTGTCGGGCCGCAAGGCTTCCGGCAGCTTGAACGTGAGGCCGTCTTCACCGCCGGTGAAGTCCGACAGTTGCGAAGCCAGCGTGAGGAAGGCCGACGCGACAGCGAGCGTGATCATCGCGAAGAACATCGCTTTCACGCGCAGGCTGAACAAGCCGATCAGCAGCGACAACAACAGCGAAGCCACGAGCGCCACGGCCACGCCGGTCGCGAGCGCGCTCCAGGTCGGCCCGAGCCGCGCGCAAGCGATCGCCACGCCGTAGGCACCGATGCCGAAGAACATCGTGTGCGCGAAACTGACGATGCCGGTGTAACCCAGCAGCAGGTCGAAGCTGGCGACCAGCACGATGAAGACGACGATCTTCGCGGCCACGTTGAGGGCTTTCGTGCCGGGGAACAGGAAGGGCGTGAGCGCCAGGCCGAGCAGGCAGGCAGCGAGCAACAGCGCGAGCCAGCGGTTGCGCGGCAGGTCGTGGGAGAGGAGTCGGTTGATCATGTCAGGCCTCCGCCGGGCCGCCCCAAGGAGGCCTGCGCCCCCTCGGGGGGCAGCGAACAAAGTGAGCGTGGGGGTTTCATTTCTGGCCTTCAGCGGTTCGTGACCGGGTACAGGCCTTGCGGCCGCCACAGCAGCACCAGCACCATCAGGCCGATGTTCGAAAACATCGCGACCTTGGGCGCCAGGAAGCCGGTGTAGTTCGCCATCAACCCGACCAGCAACGCGCCCACTAGGCAGCCCGTCGTCGAACCGAGCCCGCCGATGATGATGACGATGAAGATCAGCACGTTCACGTGCGTGCCGATCTGCGGCAGCACACCCTGCTGGTAGATGCCCCAGAGCGCACCGCCGAGACCGGCGAGGGCCGAGCCGGCGACGAACACACCGACGAACAGGCGCCGGATGCGGTAGCCCAGGCTCTCGACCATCTCGCGGTCTTGCACGCCGGCGCGGATCAGCAGGCCGAGCTTGGTGCGGTTCAGCGTGAACAGCATGATCGCGAGCACCACGAGGCCGATCACCGTGGCGACGAGGCGAAACTTCTCGACCGTGGCATCGCCGAAGGTCAACACGCCGCGCAGCGCACCCGGCATTTCGATGGCGATGAGCGTCGGCCCCCACACGACCTTGATCAACTCTTCGCCGATGATCATGCCGCCCATCGTGATCAGGATCTGCTTCAGGTGCTGGCCGTAGACCGGCCGCACCAGCACGCGCTCGAAGGCCCAGCCGACCACGCCGGCGCAGAACATTGCGACGACGATGGTGGCGAGCACGAGGGCGAGGTTGCGCCACAACACGTCGGTCGCGCCCCAGTCGGCCATGCCGGTGAACACGCTCGTGGCCAGGTACGCGCCGAGCGCGATGAACACGCCGTGGCCGAAGTTCAGCACGTCCATCAGCCCGAACACGAGCGTCAGCCCCGAGGCGATGATGAAGATGATCATGCCCATCGCCAGGCCCGCAGCGGTGAGCGTGAACCAGGTGCTGGTCGAGCCGATCAGCGGCCAGGCGGCGAGCGCGATGAACAGCGTCAGCGCCAGCGGCAGCAGGTCGAAACTCGCTTTGGGGATCGCGGCGGCGGCCTGGGCCGGTGTGGCCGCGGCGGTGCCTGCGGCGGTGGTGGTGGTCATTGATGCGCTCCCAGCGACAGGCCAAGGAATTTCTGTTGCAGCGCGGCGTCTTCGGCGAGCTCGGCCATTCCGCCGCGGTGCACCACGCGGCCGTCGTCCATCACCGCGACGAAGTCGCCGAGCGCGCGTGCCACCGCGAAGTTCTGTTCGACCAACAGCACCGTCGTCTTCGTGCTCTTGAGTTCGCGCAGCGCGGCGATCAGGTTCTGCACGATCGCCGGGGCCAGGCCCTTGCTCGGCTCGTCGATCAGCAACAGGCGCTGCTCTTCGACCATCGCGCGGGCAATCGCGAGCATCTGTTTCTGCCCGCCCGAGAGCTTGCCGGCGGGATAGAGCCAGAACTTCTTCAGCGCCGGGAACAGGCCGAACAACCACTCGAGCCGCACCGTGTCCATCTGCTCGACGGTGCGGGCCTTGCGCGCCGCGAGCAGCAGGTTTTCGCGCACCGTCAGATCGCTGAAGATGCCCATGTTCTCGGGCACGTAGGCGATGCCGAGCTGCACGATGTCGGGCGTCTGGCTCTGGCCTTCGGGGCCGCCGATGGGGCGGCCGTCGAAGCGCACCGAGCCTTTGGACGCCGCCCACAAACCCATGATGGTCCGCAGCGTCGTCGTCTTGCCAGCGCCGTTGCGGCCGAGCAGCATCGTGACCTGGCCTGCGGGCACCTCGAGGTCCACGCCATGCAGGATGTGGTACGCGCCGATGTGCGTGTGCACGCCGGCCAGTTGAAGCAGGGGCGAGCTCATGCCGGCTCCTCCGCGGTGATGCCGAGGTAGGCGCTTTGAACGACGGGCGATGCAATCACCGCCGCCGGTTCGCCGTCGGCCACCAGCTGGCCGTTGTGCAGCACGATGATGCGATCAGCCAGCTCACGCACCACGTCCATCTTGTGTTCGACAAGCAGGATGGTCTTGTCGCGCTCCTGTTTCAGTGAGCGGATCAGGTCGAGGATCACCGGCACGTCGTCGACGCTCATGCCGGCGGTCGGTTCGTCGAACATGTAGACGCTGGGTTCGAGCGCCATAAGCATCGCCACTTCGAGCTTGCGCTGGTCGCCGTGCGGCAGGCTGCTGGCGTGGGCATCGGCGCGGTCGGCCAGCTTCACGCGGGCAACGAGTTCCAGCGCGCGTGCCAGCGTGGCGCGCTGATCCGACCACACCGACCACAGGTTCAGCCCCTGCTTGCGGCGCGACTGCACGGCCAGCCGCACGTTCTCGATCACCGACAGGTTCGGGAACAGCTGCGTCAACTGGAACGCGCGCCCCAGGCCGCGGTGCGTGCGCGCCGACGCGGCTTCGTTCGTGATGTCGGTGCCGTTCAGCTTCACCGAGCCTTCGCTCGCGCGCAGCTGCCCCGAGATCAGGTTGAAGTAGGTCGTCTTGCCGGCGCCGTTGGGTCCGACGATGGCGGTGAGCGTGCCGGGCTGGAAGGCGCAGCTCACGTGGTCGACGGCCACGTGCCCGCCGAAGCGGATGGTGAGGTTCTGGGTTTCGAGCATCGTCGCGAGGTGATGTCAGGGGCAGGTGCCGATGACGTAGTAGTTGGTGGCGGTCTTCTTCAGCGTGGTCGTGGTGAACACGTTCCACAAGCCCATGCTCTGGTTCGAGCCGTTCGCATAGGTGAAGCCGAAGTACGCATAGGCACGCCCGGCGATCGTGTGGGCGTAGTTGCTCGCGGTGGTGCAGGTGGCGGTCGGCGGTGGCGCGCCGGTCGTGGTGCCGGTTGCGGCAGCCGATGGCGGGCTTTCGATGCCAGCCGCGTCCACCGCCTTCACGGTCCACGAGTAGGTGGTGCCGGCGGCCAGGCCGGTGTCGTTGTAGCTGGTGGCGGTCACGAGACTCGTGTTGACCTTGCTGCCGGCGCGGTAGACGTTGTAGCCGCTCGCGCCGCTCACTGCCGCCCAGACCAGGTTCATGCTGTTGGCGGTGGCGCCGGAGGTGCCCAGGCCGGTGGGCGCGGGCAGCGTCGGTGGCGCACCCGTGCCGCTGGCCAACTGCGTGACCATCGCCTTGATGGCCGCCATCTGCGGGCCGCTCTTCTTCGAGTAGTTGGCACTGTCGTAGCCCCACCAGTCCCAGCAGCTGTTGGTGGCACCCGCACCGGTCTGCGGGTAGAGCACGACCATGTCGTTGCTGTCGGCCCAGCGGTTGTAGCCGGTGTTGCGCACGTATTGCTGGGCCACGTCGCTGGTGTTCTGCTTGCAGCCGTGAAGCACCACGTGCAACTTGCAGGTGGCGCCGCTCGCGCAGGTGGCCGGCACATACACCCAGCCGGTCGTGGCCATGCCGTGGCCGCTGACGAACGCACCCTGGTCGAATTCGCTGAACGAACCCGAGAGCGTGCCGTTGTTGCGGGCGTTCAACGCGCCGTGGATGTGTTTCAACATCTCGCCCGCGAGGTCGAAGCCGCAGTTGTTGATGTAGGGCGCAGCCGTGGTGCTGCAGGCGCTGCCGTAGTCGTCGGTGACCATCGCGTGGCCGGCGCCGATCGTGTTCTTGTAGGCCGTGTTGGCGGCCGGAACGAAGCTCGCGTAGTAGGTTTTCAGGTCGTTCATCACCGCTTGCTTCACGGTGTTGTCCGACGTGCCCGAGAACAGGTAGACCTTCGAGGTGTTCAGGTTCGAGACCGGGTCGATGAGCCCGCTGCCGGCCCAACTGTTGGTGGTGCTGACGAGGCTCGCGACGGGGATCGTGGTCGAGTGCGTCATGCAGCGCCCGGTCGCGTTCACGACCGAACCCTCGGCGCAATAGAACGGCCCGCCGGCCACGACACCCGCGCCGCGCTTGAACGTGGCCGAATACGCCACGTGCATCTGCACCGCCATGAACCCGCCGGCCGACAGGCCGGAGACGCTCACTTCATTCGGGTCGATCGTGAGTGCAGGCAAAGGCACGGCCGCCTGGGCCGAAGCGGCTGCAAGTAGCGCCGACGCAAGAACGAATCTCAGTTTCGATGCCATGACTTGTCTCCTGGCTCGCACACGGAAACGCTTGCGCCGAGCCCGCTCTGCGACGGGCTGTGTTCGGTTCGGCGTTGAAAAGTGCTGCGCCGGTCAGGCGCAGCGGCAGCTCAGCCGATCAACGCTTGTTGCGGATCGGAATGTTCAACTCTTCGGGCTTGATCTCGTGCACCAGCTCGGGCACGCCCCAGGCGAACGCCGGGTCGACCTTGATCTTGAAGTGGTACATGCTCTGCATCGCCTGGTGGTCTTCCTTGCGGAAGGTCATCTTGCCCTTGGGCGACTCGAAGCTCATGCCTTCCATCGTGGTGATCAGCTTCTCGGTGCTGGTATCGCCGCCGGTCTTCTTCAGCGCCTCGACGATCGCGATGGCCGCGCTCATGCCGCCCGCCGTGAAGAAGTCGGGCGGTGCCTTGAACTGCTTGTAGTGGCTGGCCACCAGCCAGTTGTTGGCCGGGTTTTTCGGGATGTCGTAGTAGTAGTACAGCGCGCCTTCCATGCCGGGGAACTGCTTGTAGGCCACCATCGCCGGCAGGATGTTGCCACCGGTCGCCAGCTCGATGCCGTAGCGCTTCTTCAGGTCCAGGTCGGCGATCTTGCCGAAGGGCGCGGGCGTGCCGGCCCAGCCCACCGAGATGTACTTCTTGCCCGGCTGGTCCTTGAGCTTGTCGACGATGCGCTGCAGGCCCGCGGTGAAGTCGGTGGTGCCGGCGGGCAGATATTCTTCGTGAACGATCTTGGCGTGCTTGATGAAGTCCTTCGCCGCCTTGACCCCATCACGCCCGAACGCGTTGTCGTTCGCCAGCGTGGCCACCACGTTGCCCGGCTTGTCGAGCGCGAAGGCGTTGGCCGCTGCGTCCTGGCTCGAGTTGCGCCCGGTGCGGAAGATGTACCGGTTCCACTTGTCGCCGGTGATGCTGTCGGCCACGGCCGGCTCCACCAGCAGGATCTTCTTGTACTCCTCGGCCACCGGCAGCATCGCCAGTGCAACGGGCGAAGCGGTCGGGCCGACGGCGATGTCGACCTTGTCGTCGCCATAGGCGGTGGCGAGCAGGCTCTTGCCCACATCAGGCTTGCCCTGGTCGTCTTTCTCGAGCACGACCAGCTTCTTGCCGGCCACCATCATCGTGCCGCCGGTCGCATAGTCCAGGCCCATGTTGAAGCCGACGATCGACTGCTTGGCATACGCTTCGAGCGGCCCGGTCTTGCTGGCGATCAGCGCAATGCGGATCTCGCCCTTGGCCTGCGCGAGCACGGCGCCGGGTGCAGCGCAGAGGGTGGCGGCACCTGCGGCGACCACGCTCAACAACAAACGACGGGACGGGCGCCGGGTGGCAGAAGTGAAGGTCATGGGTCGGTCTCCGGAAGGGGTGTTGGTTTGCGGCCGAAAAGGCCCGTGCGGGTCCTCAGAACGCAAAGCACATGCCTGTCGGCACCAATCTAGGGCAAACACTGAGATTGCGGGGGCGTGCGGGTGAGACCTCACCGCGCGTTGGCCAGTGATCTCCAGGTGATTCGCATGAAGTTCATTCAATTCCTGTTCTCGATGTGACTGCTTTCAATACATTGACTGAAAAGCAGTCAATCAAAGCTTCATCTCCAAACGCAGCTGAAGATTGATGTACGACGGCGCCGTGGTCGTCGAGACTTCGCTGCCGAGCGAACTGCCCGTCACGTAGTCGAGCGCGGCGATGTTGCTGGCCGTCACCCGCAGTTGCAGCGCCGGGTTGAAGACCCACAGGCCATACGCGTCCACGCCGAGCTTCTTGCCCTGGTAGGCGGTCTGCGTGTCGGCCAGGCGCGTGTTGTAGCCCGGTGTCCAGTTCAGGTTGCCTCCGAGCGTGAGTGGCATGCCCGGCAGGCGGTAGTCGGCACCGAGGTTGGCGGTGTAGTCGGGTTGCTGATCGAGCCGGTTGTCAGGGCCCGGCGCACTCTTCACGCGTGAGCGGAACATGCTGGCGTTGGCGCGCAGATCGATCTTCGGCGCGTCGACCACCAGGTCGCTGAGGCGGAACTTTGCTTCGAGCTCGATGCCCTGGGTAGTCGCATCGCCCAGGTTCTGCGGCCGCGATACCCAACGTGGCTGGCTCGACCACGACACGTTCTCGAGCGTGATCACGCCGCGCATCAGGTCCTTGATCTGGCGGTAGAACACGTTGACACTGAGCACGCCGCTGCCGGGCAGGTAGCGCTCGGCAGCGATGTCGATGCCGGTCGCGAGTTCGGGCTTGAGCGCGGGGTTGCCGGCAAAGTCGGGCTGGGTCTCGGTGTTGGCGCCGGTCACCGGATAGCGGCTGTTGACCCGCGGCCGGCCGATCAGGTTCTGCAGCGAAGGTGAGCGGTAGCTTCGCGTCAGGCTGAAGCGCAGCTGGTCGTGGCTCTCGGGCTCGGGCTTCCAGACGGCGTGCAGCAACGGCGTCCAGACGCTGCTGCGGTTGGTGGCCAACGCCGCCGCGCTGTCGCCGCTGCCCTTCGTGTTGATGCCCTCCCAGCGCAGCCCGGCGTGGGCGGCCCAGAGCGGCGTCAGCTTCCATTCGTCTTGTGCGAACACCGCGAGGCGCGTCGTCGAAGCCGAGACGTTGTCGCCGAAGTCGGTGAGTACCGGCAGGCCGTTCTCCAGGGTCGTGCGGCGTTCGTTGCGGCGGTTGCTCTCGGCTTCGGCGCCGGCCACGAGGCTGTGGTCGCCTTCGAGCACTTTGACGAGCTTGCCGCTGACGAGCAGGTTGCGGTCGATGATGTCGGCGTCGTCGGCCAGCGTGCGGCTGAGCGCGCCGTTCGTCGTCTCGCGGCGCACCCCCGAGGTCTTGCTCTGGCTCTGCCCGAACCCGGCTTTCCATTCGAGCCGCCCGCCGGCACCGAGCCGCTGGTTCCATTGCCCGTTCAGGCGCAGCAGCGAAAAACTGCCGTCGCCTTCGGTGCGCGCCGTGTCGTAGGGCTTCGGGTCCGGCCCCACGCTTTGTTCGAGCACGCCGCTGCGCTCGGTGCTGCCGGTGCTGTAGATCGCGATCGGAATCAGCGTGACGGTGTGGGCGGTGTCTTCGCTGCGCCACTGCAGCCGGCCGGTCGCGTGCAGGCCCTGGCGTTTGTCGCGCACCTGGCCGGTGTCGCGCTGATCGAGCGTGGTTGCACCTGTGGCCGGGTCGGTGTCGACGGTGGTCGTGACGCTGTCGTTCTGCTTGTCGCTCGAAAAGGCGGTGAGCGAGTAGTTCCAGGTCAGCGCGCCCAGCACGTCGTTGCGCGTCCATGAAACGCTCGGCTGCACCCGGTCGTTCTCGAGCGCCAGGCTCAGGCGCACGTCGTTCACACGTTTGCTGAACCCTTCGCGCGTGATGATGTTGATGGTGCCGGCGATCGCGCGCGCGCCGGTCTCGGCCGTGGGCGCACGCAGGATCTCGATGCGCTCGATCTGCTCCGGCGTGAGCGAGTCGAGCGAGAAGCCGGGCGGAATGCGCTGGCCGTCGAGCAGGATCTGCGTGTAGCCGCTGCCCAGGCCACGCATGCGGATGTTGCCGCCGCGCCCCGGGCGGCCCTGCATCGTCACGCCGGGCAGGCGCTTGAGCACGTCGCCGAGCGTGCTGTCGCCGAAGCGGTCGATCTCGTCGCGGCCGATCACGATCTTTGCGGCAGTGGACTCGCGGCGCTGCTGCGTGTCGTCGCCCCGCCCGCCGATCACTTCGACCGGCTTGAGTTGGGCCGCGGCGGGCTGGGGCGGCGCCGAAGCTGCGGCGCTTGGCGGTGCGGGCACAGCGGGCGGCACGGCCGGTGCGGTTGTCTGGGCCTGGCCCGCGGCGCTGGCGAGGCCCGCGGCCAGCACCAGCCAGTGGCCGTACTGCGGCCGGTCGCTGTGGCGCGCGCTCACCGTGCGCCCCCGCCGGTGGCGGGTGCGGGCACGCGCGGCGTGTCGATCAACAGCAGCTTTTCGTACAGCGTGGCGCGCGCGATGCCAAGCAAACGCGAGGCCGCGAGCTTGTTGCCGCCGGTCGCCGCGAGCGCTTCGTGGATGGCACGCGCTTCGAGCTCGGCCACGGCCTGCGGCAGCGGTTTGATGTGGGCGATGGCGGCTTCGCCAGAAGCCGCACGCGCCGCGCTGTCGGCGACCTGAGCGGCGTGCGGCAGCGCCAGCACGGCGCCGCCGTCGGGCCGCGCAGCCGCACCCGCCCCAGCCATCAGCCCGCTGAAATGGCGCGCGGTCAGCAGCGGGTCGTCGGTCATCAGCGTGGCCTGTTCCAGCACGTTGCGCAGCTCGCGGATGTTGCCCGGCCACGGGTGGCGCGCCAGCAGATCGAGCGCGTCGGCCGACACGCTCTTGTGCGCCAGGCCGCTGCGCCGCGCGATGTCTTCGGCCAGGGTCTCGACCAGCGCTTCCAGATCGGTGATGCGCTCGCGCAGCGCCGGCAGGCGGATCGGCAGCACGTTGAGCCGGTAGTACAGGTCGGCGCGAAAGCTGCCGGCGGCCACCATCGCCGGCAGGTCGCGGCTGGTGGCGGCGATGATGCGCACGTCCACATGCTGCACCTGGTTGCTGCCGAGCGGCTCAACCTCCTGCTCCTGCAGCACCCGCAGCAGCTTGCTCTGCAGGCCGAGCGGCATGTCGCCGATCTCGTCGAGCAGCAGCGTGCCGCCGTCGGCCAGCTTGAACTTGCCGTCGCGCCCCTTGCGTTCGGCGCCGGTGTAGGCGCCCGGCGCCACGCCGAAGAACTCGGCTTCGAGCAGGGTCTCGGGCACGGCCGCGATGTTGATGCCGACGAAGGGCTTGGCCGCGCGCAGGCTCGCGGCGTGAATGCCGTGCGCGAGCAGCTCCTTGCCGGTGCCGGTTTCGCCCAGCAGCAAGACCGTGCTGTCGGTCTGCGCCACGCGCCGCGCCTGGCGTTTCACTTCCACCGCCGCCGCGCTCGCGCCGACAAAACTCGCGAGCGAGTGTTTGGGCTTGCGGTGCTGCGTGAGGTGGGCGGCGAGCTGCTCGCGCGCTTCGTTCAGCTCGCGCTGCAGGCCCGAGAACTTCGCCATCAGCGGCTGCATCGTGGTCTCGGGGTGGTCGAGCAGCACCATGCCCATCGCGCCGATCACCTCGCCGGTGGCGTCCCGCAGCGGCAGGCGGCTGACCAGGAAGGTGCCGGCGTGGTTGGTGAGCAGATCGACCAGGATCGGCTTGCCGGTGTCGATCACCTGCGCCATCAGCGTGTTGGGCACGACCTCTTCGACGCGCCGGCCGACGAAGTCTTCCTCGGCGTGGCCCAGGCTGGGCAGGAACTGCTTGTAGCCCTCGCTGATCCAGACGATGCGGTGTTCGCGGTCGACCACCATCATGCCCATCGCCGTGCTGGCCAACGTGTCGAACATGCTCTGCGCGGCGAGCTTGAGCACCGCGTCGGCGTCGGCGGGCAGCTGGGGCGGGCGGGAGCTTTCGTGGCGGGGCATCGGCGGCGTTGCAAGTGTCTGGATGCCAGGCACTGTAGCGGCTGTGCAGTGCCGCCGTGAGCAGGCAAACACCCGGTGGCCCCTACTCAGGTGCCCGACACACGGCAACTTCAAAGCACCGGGGATTCGGGGCATTCCGCTTGTAATTATGAATTATTGATTGTAGAGTTGACTCCCATGGTCACCCCCACTCCGCTGCGCCCGGCCTCGATGCACGAAGAGGTTGCCACCCGTTTGCGCAGCATGATCTTCGAGCGCCAGCTCGCCCCCGGCCAGTGGATCGACGAACTCGCGCTCGCCAACGACTGGCAGATCAGCCGCACGCCGCTGCGCGAAGCGCTCAAGGTGCTGGCCGCCGAAGGCCTGGTGACTTCCGTGCCGCGCCAGGGCTGCAAGGTCACCGAGATGTCGGAAGACGACGCCGACGAGCTGCTCCCGGTGATGGCCCTGCTCGAAGGCCGCTGCGCTTTCGAGGCGGTGCGCAAGGCGACCGACGCTGAAGTGAAGAGCCTGCGCCGCCTGCACGACGTGCTCGAAAAACACGCGGCCGCCAACAACATCGACGGGTACTACCGCGCCAACCACGACTTCCACACCCGCGTGCAGGCGCTCGCCGCGAACCGCTGGCTCGACCGCGCCACCAACGAGCTGCGCCGTTTCCTGCGCCTGCTGCGCGGGCGGCAGCTCAACTGGCCGGGGCGCATGGCGGCGTCGATCAACGAACACCGGGTCTTGATCGACGCCTTCGAGCAGCGCGACGCGGTGCGCGCCGAGCGCGTGATGCACGACCACCTGATGGCCCAACTGGTCGCACTGAAGGCGCTGCGCGCCAACGAAAAAATGCAAGGAGTCACGCATGCTGGATGAACTGAGAAGCGCCGCTCGCAAGGCCGGCAGCGAACGCAGCCTGCGCGGCCTGCTGATCGACTGCAAACGTCTGCTCTCCGAGCGCGGCGAAGCCAACAGCGTGGGCATCGCGCACGACCTGGTCGCGCGCTTTTCGGCCCTGCCCGACGAGCAGCAAGGCACCTTCTTCGAACGTTTGTCGAGCGACTTCAGCCCCGACCCGAAGGCCGTGCTGAAGAGCGCGCAGGCCTACGCCGACGAACCCAATGCGCACAACCTGGCGCGGCTCACGCAAACCACCGAGCCGCCGCGGCAGGAGCTGCTGCGCCGCATCAACCGCTCGCCGGGCGGCACCTCGAGCATCGTCGCGATGCGCCGCGCGCTGCTCGCCCGCGTCGCCAAGAAGCCCGAGCTGCAAGCGGTCGAGGCCGACTTCCTGCACCTGCTGTCGAGCTGGTTCAACCCAGGCTTCCTGCAGCTGCAGCGGGTCGACTGGAACTCGCCGGCGCAGTTGCTCGAGCAGATCATCCGGCACGAGGCGGTGCACCAGATCGACGGCTGGGACGACCTGCGCCGCCGCCTGCAGCCCGACCGCCGCTGCTTCGCGTTTTTCCACCCGCAGCTGCCGCACGAGCCGCTGATCTTCGTCGAGGTGGCGCTGCTGCCCGAGATGCCGGGGCATATCGCGCCCCTGATCGACAAGGCCTCGAAGCCGCTGCTGCCGAACCAGTTCAAGGTGGCGGCGTTCTATTCGATCAGCAACTGCCAGCCCGGGCTCAAAGGCGTGTCGCTCGGCAACTTTTTGATCAAGCGTGTGGCCGAAGAACTCAAGCGCGAACTGCCGCAGCTCAAGACCTTCTGCACGCTCTCGCCGCTGCCCGGTTTTGCGCGCTGGGTGCGCGCCGGTTCGCTGTGCGAAGGCCTGCCCAAGGTGCGTGCGCAGGCGCTGGCCGACGCCCACCAGGCGCTGCTCGCGGCCTGCGGCGGCGACTTCGACAAGGTCGCATCAGCCGCGGCGCTGCGCACACTGAACGCCGACGCAAGCCAGGCGCTGCTGCGCCTCGGTGCCTTCTATCTGGCCTGCCATTCACCCACCCCGGGCGGCGACCCGGTGGCGCGTTTTCACCTCGACAACGGGGCGCGGCTGGAACGCATGAACGGGCTCGGCGACCTGTCGGTCAAGGGCGCCCGGCAATCGTTCGGCCTGATGGTCAATTACCTCTACGATCTGCAGAAGATCGAGAACCACCACGAAAAGTTCGTGCAAGGCGAGGTGGCACATTCGCGTGCCGTCTCGGCCCTGCTCTGATGTTCATGACCCCACAAGACCCACGACGGAGACACGAATGACCACATCCTCTGAACGCCGCCACGCCCTGCGCGCCGCCCTGCTCTGCACCGCGGCCCTGGCCGCGAGCCCGTGGGCCGCAGCGCAAGGCGCCTGGCCGACCAAACCCGTGACCATCGTCGTGCCCTTCCCGGCCGGCGGCGGCACCGACGCCTTCGCGCGGCCGCTGTTCGCGGTGATGACGAAGAACCTCGGCAAGCAGTTCGTGATCGACAACAAGGGCGGCGCCGGCGGCAACGTGGGCGCCACCATCGCCGCCAAGGCCGCGCCCGACGGCTACACCTTCTTCATGGGCGCGGTGCACCACACGATCGCGCCCTCGATGTACCCGAAGCTCGACTACAGCCTCGAGACCGACTTCGTGCCCGTCGGCCTCATTTCGAGCGTGCCGCAGGTGATCGTCGTCAACGCGCAGCGTGTGCCGGTCACCGATCTCAAAGGTCTGCTCGAGTACGTGCGCAAGAACCCCGGCAAGGTCAACTACGGCTCGGCCGGCAACGGCACCTCGCACCACCTGGCTGGCGAGCTCTTCAAGCTGCAGACCAAGACCTTCATCACCCACATTCCCTACCGCGGCGCCGGCCCGGCGCTGCAAGACCTGATCGCCGGCCAGGTCGACATGATGTTCGACGGCCTGGGCTCGTCGGCCACGCACATCAAGAACGGCCGCATCAAGGCGCTGGCCGTGGCCTCGGCCAAACGCGCGCCGGGGTTTGCCGACGTGCCGACCAGTGCCGAAGCCGGCGTGCCGACCTACCAGGTGGCCACCTGGTACGGCCTGTGGGCGCCCAAGGGCACACCGAAAGACGTGATCGACCGGGTGCGGGCCGAAATGACCAAGGCGCTGCATTCCGAAGAACTCGTGAAGACCTGGAACGGCCTGGGCGCGGAAACGCCCGACCTCTACGGCGACGCTTTCGGCAAGTTCGTCAGCAGCGAAACCAAACGCTGGGCCGAGGTCGTGAAGGGCTCTGGCGCGAAGCTGGAGTGATGGGCGGCGCGGTTCATTGGGCCAGCGCTGACGCAGCCGGCGTGGCGCGCGCCACGCTCGACAACCCCGGCAAGCTCAACGCGATCGACATCGGCATGTGGCGCGAGCTGCGGGCCTTGTTCGAGCGCTTGCAGAGCCTGCCGGTCGGCGACGCGCCGCGCGCGGTGATCGTCTGCGGTGCGGGCGGGCAGTTCGCATCGGGCGGCGACATCCAGGAGTTCGCGGGTTTTCGATTCGATGAAAACGCGCTGCACGACTTCCACGAAAACACCGTGGCACCCGCGCTGCAAGCCTTGCTCGATTGCGACATTCCGCTGCTCGCGCAGATCGACGGTGCGTGCATCGGCGGCGGGCTGGAGATCGCCGCGTGCTGCGATATTCGCCTGTGCGGCGAAAGCAGCCGCTTCGGCGCGCCGATCGCCAAGCTCGGCTTCCCGATGGCGCCGGGCGAGCTGGAGCGCCTGAGCCAAGTGTTCAGCGCGCCGCTGCTGCGCGAGATGCTGCTCGAAGCGCGCCTGTTCGATGCGCACGCCGCGCTGCGTGCCGGTGCGGTGCACGCGGTGGTGGCCGATGCCGAAGTGGCTTCGACCACGCTGCAGCGCGCCGAGCAGATCGCCGCACTCGCGCCGCAGGCCGCGCGCACCAACAAACGCACGCTGCGCCAGATCGCCGCGGGCGGGCCAACGCCGCACGAGCGGCGTGCCCACTTCGCTTACGCCGACAGCGCAGAGCACCGCGAAGGCATCGCCGCGTTCATCGCCAAGCGGCCCGCACAATTCCGGCAAGCCTGAACCCCCCTGAAAAATGAGAGAGCCACGCATGGGCCAGAACCACAACCTCTTCAGCGCACTGCGCGCGGCGTTCCCGAAAGACCTGAGCGCCACCGCGATCGAAACCGCCGACGGCCCGCTGCTGCGCTACAGCTGGCGCGACCTCGACCACGCCACCGCGCGCATCGCCAACCTGCTGGCTTCGCTCAAGCTGCCGGCCGGCGCGCGCGTGGCGGTGCAGACCGAAAAGTCGGTCGAAGCCTTGATGCTCTACCTGGCCGTGCTGCGTGCGGGTTATGTCTACCTGCCGCTCAACACCGCCTACCAGGCGAGCGAGATCGAATACTTCATCGGCAACGCCGAACCGAGCGTGGTGGTGTGCTCGGGCAAGAACTTCGGCTGGGTCAGCAAGATCGCGTTCAAGGCCGGCACCGAACACGTGTTCACGCTCAACGAAGACCGCAGCGGCACCCTGCTCGACCGCGCCGCGCCGCGCAGTGACGCGCACACGCCGGCGCACAAAGAGGCCGACGACCTGGCCGCCATTCTGTACACCAGCGGCACCACCGGGCGCAGCAAGGGCGCGATGCTGAGCCACGGCAACATGCGCTCGAACGCGCTGACGCTGAAAGACTACTGGGGCTGGAAGGAAGGCGACGTGTTGATCCACGCGCTGCCCATCTTTCACGTGCACGGCCTGTTCGTGGCTTCGCACGGCGCGCTGATCAACGGCAGCAAGATGATCTGGTTCAGCCGCTTCGACCCGAAGGCCGTGCTCGCGCGCCTGCCCGAAGCCACCGTGTTCATGGGCGTGCCCACGCTCTACGTGCGCCTGCTCGGCGAAGCGGGCCTGACGAAAGAGGCGTGCCGCCACATGCGCCTGTTCGTGGCCGGCTCGGCGCCGCTGCTGATGGAAACCTTCAACGACTTCCGCGAGCGCACCGGCCACACGATTCTGGAACGCTACGGCATGAGCGAAACCGCGATGCTCACGTCCAACCCCTACGACCCGAGCCTGGGCGAACGCCGCGGCGGCACAGTCGGCTTCCCGCTGCCCGGCGTGAGCCTGCGCGTGCAAGGCGAACAAGGCAAGCAATGCGCGGTCGACGAGATCGGCGCGATCCAGGTGAAGGGCCCGAACGTCTTCCAAGGCTACTGGCGCATGCCGGAAAAAACGAAGGAAGAGTTCACTGCCGACGGCTGGTTCAAGACCGGCGACGTGGGCAAGATCGACGCGCGCGGCTACGTGAGCATCGTCGGCCGCAGCAAAGACCTGATCATCAGCGGCGGCTACAACGTGTACCCCGCCGAGATCGAGGGTTACCTGAATGACATGCCCGGCGTGGGCGAGAGCGCGGTGATCGGCGTGCCCCACGCCGACTTCGGCGAAGCCGTGGTCGCGGTCGTGGTGGCGCGGCCGGGCACAGCGCCCGATGCAGCGCAACTGATCGGCGAACTCAAGTCGAAGATCGCCAACTTCAAGGTGCCCAAGCAGGTGTTCGTCGTGAACGAACTGCCGCGCAACACGATGGGCAAGGTGCAGAAGAATCTGCTGCGGGAGCAGCACAAGGGCTTGTTTGCGCGCTGAGAACGGCACCGACAACAACGGCGCGTGTCCGCGCTGTGGGGGTGCGTTTCATTGCGGGGTGAATGACTCTGAGCCTTGCGCTTGTGGCACGGTGAAGTTGGATGAGGCGACGTTGCGGGGGCTGCGGGAGCGGTTCAGCACTTGTCTTTGTTTGGATTGTTTGCGGCGGGTGGCTGGCGAGGCCGAACACGATCCGCTACCGAACGTCTCGGCGCCGAGATGAAGGGCTGCTACGCAGCGGTTGCTGCCGGTGGCCGGCGACGGGCGAACTCACGCTGACTGCCAACAAGCTGTCCTTCACCCCTGCTTTCCCTCGCCGGTCCGAGCGACAGCAGTGGATGCACAGCAGTCTCTGAAAGTACCGACGCGAGCAGGCCGCTCGGGTCACCTCTTGAATGACTGCTGTTCGTCGCGGTCAACAAGTGGTCTCGACCCACACCCGGTCTTGGTCGCCGCAAAGCGGTCCGGTGGCACCGGGCTCCTCGCTCAACGGCTCAGCGTTAGCGGGCACCTCTCATTCGGTCCGCCACCCAGTCGACGAACACACGCACCCGAGGTGACAGCTGCCGGTGATGCGGGTACAGCACCGACACCGGCATGGGTGCCGTCCGGTGCTTGCCCAACACCTCGCGTAGCGTGCCGTCCGCGAGTTGCCGCTCGACGTGATAGCGCGGCAACTGGATGAAGCCGAGTCCCGCTTCGCAGCAGGCCACGTAGGCATCGGCATGGCTGACCGTGACTGAACCGCGAAGCTGCATCGTGCGCGGCTCATCGTCCACGCGGAACTCGAACGGCAGGATCTTGCCCGTCGATCCCGCGTAGTTGACGGCGCGGTGGGCCTTGAACTCCTCCAGCGTGCGCGGTGTTCCATGCAGCGCGACGTAAGCGCTGCTTGCGCAGGTGACCTGGCCCAGGAGCGCCACCCGGCGCCCGATCATGCTCGACTCGCGCGGCTCACCGGCGCGCAGCACGCAGTCGACACCTTCGCGCACCAGGTCGACGAGTCGATCGCCCATGCCGATCTCGAGTTCGACCTCGGGGTACTTCGCGAAGAACTCGCCGATGTGCGGCAACAGGAAGTGCATCCCCAGCGTGCCCTGCAGGTCGACGCGCAGCTTCCCCTTGGGTGCGGCCGCTGATCGGCTGAACACCGATTCCGCCTCCTCCACGTCGGCCAGCAACCGCACGCACCGCTCGAAGTACGCCTCGCCGTCCAGCGTCGCGCTGACCTGGCGGGTCGTCCTGTGGAGCAAGCGAACGCCGAGCCGCTTCTCCAACTGCTGGATCGTGTGGGTGACGGTGGCGCGCGGCAGTTGAATGTCGTCGGCGGCCTTCGTGAAGCTCTTGAGCTCGACGATCCGGACAAACACGCGCATGGCATCGAGGCGGTCCATGGGCTTTCCTGGATTGTTTATCTGGTTTGGACAGTGATGGCGAATCTAACGCATTTATCCGCGAATCAATAAACACAAGAATTCGCTCACCTCAACCACTTTCCAGGAGCCCTGCCATGAACCACTCCCCCGTCGCCATCGTCACCGGAGCCTCGCGCGGCATCGGCGCCGCCATCGCCCAGCGCCTGGCGAAGAAAGGCCACGCCGTCATCGTCAACTACGCCGGCAACGCCGATGAAGCTGCAAAGGTCGTCGCCGCCATCACGGCCGCGGGCGGCCAAGCCACGGCGATCCAGGCCGATGTGGCCGATGCGTCGGCCGTGCGCCGCCTGTTCGACGAGGCCGAGCGGCTCTACGGCGGCGTCGACGTGCTTGTCAACAACGCCGGCATCATGCCGCCCCAACTCCCGCCACTGGCCGACACCGACGACAAGACCTTCGACGGCCTGTTCTCGGTGAACGTGAGGGGCAGCTTCAACACGATGCGTGAAGCAGCGGCGCGGCTGCGCGACGGTGGGCGCATCGTCAACTTCTCGTCGAGCGTCATCGGGCTCGCGCTGCCCGGCTATGCCGTGTATGCGGCGACCAAGGCCGCGATCGAGACGATGACAAACATCCTCGCGAAGGAACTGCGCGGCAGGGGCATCACGGTCAACGCCGTGGCCCCGGGGCCGACGGCCACGGCCCTGTTCCTCAACGGCAAGTCGCCTGAAGCGATCGCGCGGCTGGAGAAGGCGGCGCCGCTCGAGCGCCTCGGCACGCCCGAGGACATCGCCAGCGCGGTGGCCTTTCTCGCCGGGCCGGACGGCGCCTGGGTCAACGGCCAGACGCTTCGTGTCAACGGCGGCATCGTCTGAAGCGATCCACTCTCTCTGCAAAGGAGCCATCATGAAATCCGTCATCCTCGTCACCGGCGCCTCGACCGGCATCGGCCACCTCACGTCTCGCGCGCTCGCGGCGGCCGGCCACACGGTGTACGCCAGCATGCGCGACATCCACGGCCGCAACGCGGCCCATGTGCGCGAGCTCCGCGACTGGAGCTTCGCCCACGGACACGACCTTCGCGCTGTCGAACTCGACGTGCTGTCGCAGGATTCCGCCGACGCGGCCGTGCAGACAATCGTCGGCGAGCAAGGCCGCCTCGACGTCGCCGTACACAACGCCGGCCACCTGGTCGTCGGGCCGACGGAGGCCTTCACGCCTGAGGAGATCGTCAAGGTGTTCGACACCAACGTGCTCGGCACCCAGCGTGTCAACAAGGCGGTGCTGCCGGTGTTGCGCGACCAGCAGTCCGGCCTGCTGCTGTGGGTGAGCAGCACAACGACGCGCGGCGGCTTCCCGCCGTTCCTCGGGCCCTATGCCGCAGCGAAGGCGGGGATGGATTCGCTGGCGATAACGCTGTCGTACGAGGTGGCGCGCTTCGGCATCGAGACCTCCATCGTCGTGCCCGGCGCCTTCACGAAAGGCACGGCGCACTTTCCGAACGCCGGCAAGCCGTCCGATGCGGTGACTGCTGCGGCCTACTCGCGGTACGACGGGCTGATGGACCAGGTCGGCGCTCGGCTGAGCGCGCTTACACCCGACCACGCCGACCCGGTCGCGGTCGCGGACGAGATCGCACGCATCGTCGCCCTGCCCGCCGGGACTCGCCCGTTCCGTTCGGTGGTCGACTTCGTCGATGATGGCGCCGCCGCCGTCACGGAGGTGGCCGAAAGGGTACGCGAAGAGTTCGCGCGGCGCATCGGCATCGCGGACCTGCTCAAGCCGAGCGTCGTGTCATGAACGGATGCCCGCGTTTGCCCCTGGGACGCGGGATGCTCGCGCTGGCGTTCTTGGGGCCGGGCGGCATGCATCTGCTCGATGCCTGGCGCGAGTTCGAGGTGCCATCGTCTGTCGCGATCGCCTTGCTCGAGTGCGCTGCCGGCCTGGCCGTCCTGCTGGGCTGGCAAATGCGCCCGGTCGCGCTTGCACTGGCCGCCTTCCTCGTGGGCGACGCGGTCGCTGCCCATGCTTTCTGGCAGGCGGTGCCGCCCGACCAGCAGAACCAGCTGCTGCACTTCTTCAAGAATGCTGCCCTCGCGGGCGCCTTCTTGCTTCACGGCGCCCGCCGGTCTGCAGGTTCGTAGGCGTCGTCGCGTGAAGATTCCTGACGATCCCTTGTTCGTCCACTCTCCATACCTGCCTGGCGGAGGGCCGGTCGAGCGGCCCGCCTGGTCGAGCGGTTCAAACCAACCCGTTGCGGTCCTTCGGCGTCCAACTGCGAACGACAGCTATGCTCCGCAGCAACTGCAGTCCTGATGAGGGGCCGCTCTTCCCGATCGACTTCGTTCGGAGCCAGCCCACCAATTTTGGCCGTTCATGATCGAGAAGCTGGAACTCAACCATCTCAGGGTGCTCAGCGCCCTCTATGAGCAGCGGACCGTGTCGGCGGCGGCCGAAGCGCTCGACGTCTCGCAGCAAGCCGTGAGCCTCCAGCTCAAGCGGATCAGGGAGATTCTTGGCGATCCCCTGTTCGTGCGCACGGGCCACGGCATGGTGCCGACAGCCTATGGCCAGCTGATACAGCCGCATGTCCGTCAGTTGCTGGCGCTGATCCACGCGATGCCGATGCCGATGTCGATCCCGCTGGTGGACATCGAGCGCACCTTGAGCATCTCCGCCACGGACCATGCGCAACGCATCATCGTCGGCGACCTGATTCGCGAGCTGCGCCGCGCGGCACCGCGGGTCAAGGTGAAGATCTCCAACATCGAGAGCGCCGGCTTGGTCCGCCGGATGCAGGAGGGTGAGATCGGCGTGGCCTTCACATCGAACGGCTATGTGCCCGAAGGCCTGCTGTCGACCCCGCTCTTCACGGAGAGGTATGTGTGCGTCGCGGCCAGGCCGCTGACCGAAGGGCCGGGCGCACTGCCCTTGGAGGCGCTCGTGGCACATGACTTCCTCGTGGTGTCTCCAGCGGTGCCGAGCTTCGACGGCTCGGCGGGAAGCTGGTTCGAGCAGCAGGGGCTGCGGCGCCGCGTCGTGGCGTCAGTGCCCTCATTCTTCATGGCGCTGGAGTACCTGCGGCAGTCCGACATGGTGGCCTTCATGCCGTCGCGGCTGCTGCCGTGCGAAGGGCTGTTCGAGGTGCCGCTCGAGAAGTATCCGCCTGGCTTCCAGGTGGTCGCTGCCTACCATCCATCCGCAATGCCTGACCCCCTGCTGACCTGGGTGCTTGACCACGTGCGGGCGCAGCGCGGTACAGCGAGGTAGCGCCGCTTGTGACCGCTACAAGCCTGACGACATGGTGCGCTGCGCGGGCCGTCCCTAAGCTGTCGTCCATCGCAACCCAGCATTGGACGGTATATGAGCACGAAGCTAGTCAACCCCGCGGGCCTCTACGATGGCGCACCCGTCGGCATGTCGCAGGCCAAGGTGGACCTGGAATCTCGATTCGTCTTTGTCTCGGGCCAGGTGGATTGGGACCGTGACTCGCGTGTCCGGCACGCCACGCTGGAAGGTCAGGCCGAAGGTGCGATCGAGCACTTGGTCACGGTGCTGAACGAGGCCGGCTCCTCGCTCGACAACGTGCTGCAGCTGCGGGTGTATGTCCGCGGCGAGCTCGCGGACGGCATGTCGCGGCTCGTGCCGGTGCTCGCCCGCCACTTTGGTGCGGTTCGTCCGGCCTTGACGGGCATCGGCGTGGCTTCCCTCGCATCGAGTGACACGCTCATTGAGATCGAAGCGTTGGCCAAGTTGCCCAAACAGGCGTGATGGTTCTCGCCGGGGCGATCTCGGCACCAAGTACCCTGGAGCGGCCGCTCGCCGAGTCACGTAGAGCGGCGGCTTCTGGCCGGGACTACCTGTTCACAGTCGTCCAGCACAACGGCCATTCAATGCGAGTGTCAAATTTCTCAATGGCTGCTGTCAGCGTGGTCCGCGAATGGACCGTCCCGGCCACTTGCTGACCTTGGTGACTGACAACTATTCGGTGGTCCACTTGTTTGCACAGTGGACCACCCTACACTTGCGCCGCAGCTAATCTCAGATTCTCAAATCGGACGACGAGGCACTGCCATGCGAATCTTGTTTTCCTCGACGAGCGGCGCAGGCCATCTCGGTCCCCTCGTGCCTTACGCGCAGGCGCTGGCTCGTCTCGGCCATGAAGTCCTCGTTTCCTCATCCGAAGGTGCGAGCGCGGCCTTGCAGCGAGCCGGCCTCGCTCATGCGCGAGTGGCTGACCCAAACGACGAAGAAGCGAAGGCTTTTTGGGTTCGGATGGACGCCGCGAAGGGAGACGACGCGCAGGCGCTCGCGTGGCGAGAAGGATTCAGCGGCCTCCTTGCTCGCAGCGCGATGCCGGCGCTTCAGCAGACGATAGGCGATTGGCGCCCCGATCTGATCGTGCGCGAATCCGCGGAGTTCGCAGCGCTCGTCGCAGCGGAGCGCGCGGCCATCCCGCATGCACGCGTGGCCGTTCACTCCGGCGGCTTCGAGGCATGGGGGAGCACACACGTTATTGAATCGCTCGATGCACTGCGCCGCGCCGCCGGACTCGATCCGGACGGCGGCGCTGCGTTACGCGCCGAAAAGGTCTTCACGGCATTTCCGGCGTCCTTGGACGGAGACGTGACCGCGCCTGGTGGACAAGCAACATTTCGCGTCGCGGCATCGCGTGGTACTGCGGTTTCAGCCAAGGGAACACCCGCCTGGGCGGCGACGAACGGGCTGCCGTTCGTGTATGCCACATTGGGTACGGTGTCGGGCCGCTCAGAAAGAGTCAGGGCTGCCTATCGCGAGATCTTGGAGGCCATCGGCACACTGCCCGTCACTGCCTTGTTGACCACCGGGCCGGTGATGACCATGGAAGCCCTGGGAACTATTCCTGACAACGTCACCGTCAAAGACTTTGTCCCTCAGGCGGAGGTGTTCCCGCATGCCGCCGCGGTCGTTTGCCATGGCGGCTCCGGAACCTTGTTGGGCGGCCTTGCGCTTGGCCTGCCCGTGATCGTGGTGCCGCTCTTTGCGGACCAGCCGTACAACGCCCGCGCGGTCAAGGATGCAGGCGCAGGAGTGGCCGTTCTCCGGCCTGACGCTGCATCGTTGCGCAGCGCAATTCAACGCGTGCTGAACGACGCGTCGCTGCGTGCCGGTGCAGGCCGAATCGCCGATGAGATGGCGACGATGGCCAGCATGGACGATGCCGCCCGAGCGCTCTTGGCGCTCGCACGTGCACGCACAGGTTGAAACGCAGCGGGCGGGCCTGTCCCCAATCGCTGTTCAATCATTCCGCCTCCTTCAGGGACCTTCGATCGACCGGCGCCTTTTGGGCGGCCAGTTCAAGGCTACGGCTGTCGGCTCAGGGTCGCGTTGGGCTATTGCCCGGCAGCGCGCTGATTGCGCGGCCGGGAGGGCTTCCGAAGGTGCAATCGGGAATCGACATCGCCATCGGCACAGGGACCTGCACCTTCGTGGCCACCTGCACGCCGGGGTCGGAAAGCACCGACTGAATGACGGCACATTGTCAATGTGCGGACCGCGTGGTTACTGCCGATGGTGCAGCGCTACTTCCGGTTCACGTCGAGGGCCGTCGCCGCGAGTTTCGGCGCTGCGGCGTCGCCTTCGGGTAGGCCGGAAAGCCGCAAGCCGTCAAAGTAGTGCAAGTGCGCCTTCCGGAACTCCGGGTTCGCCGAGGACCGTGCCGCACGGATGAGCGCAATCGTCGTCTCCGGCCGATCGCGCAGCAATTCGGCGACGAGGCGGTGCGCTTCGTCAATGCGTCCGGTAAGCGCCGCGGCTGCAATCAGCCCGTAACGCGCGCCCGGCAGCGACGGTGCAGCGATGACGGCTTGCCGCAGTTCCCGGTACGCCTCTTCATCTTGACCTTGCGCCATCAACGAGTAGGCGAGGATTGAGTGGCCCTTGCCGACGCTGGTCGTGTCGAGCCGGCCAAGTCGCATGACGTTCGCGACGTACGGTTTGAGTTCCTCGAAGCGGGCCATGAAGTACAGCAGCGAGGCCATATTCAGCTGCGCCTTCGCGCTGCTCGGGTTGACCTTCAGCGCCTTCTGGAACACGGCATGCGCGGCATCGAAATCGGAGTCGAACGCGTGGGCGTTACCCAGCGCATCCAGCGCGAGGGGGTGATCCGGGTCGAGGCTGAGTGCGCGCTGAGCAAGCTCTTTGGCCAGCGCGAGCGAACGCTTGCGATCGGGGGTCCAGCGGTAGAGAACCTCGCAGACGTGCGTCATCGAAAGCGTGCTCAATGCGTGCAGCGACTGCGGGTCGATTAACAGCGCGGCTTCGAAGTCGCGCCTCGCTTCCAGCAACTCAGAGTGCGTCTTGACATGACGCAGCAAGTAGTCACCCCGCATCCACAGATCCATCGCCTCGGTGCTGCGAGCGTCTCGCCGCGTCGGATCGACCGCCGCCTGAGCCAGCTTGATCTCGAGTGAGGCAGCAACACGCTGCGATATGTCGTACACCCAATCCGCGTCGCCCCGGTCGACCTCGAAGCGCTCGCTCCACATGAGCGCGCCGGTGTCGGTACGCGCCATCTGCACATTGATCGCGGTGCGCTCGGCGTCGCGCTGCACCGAGCCCGTGAGGACGTGGCGAACGTCGAAATCGCGGCCGACGCTCCTTGCACCGGCCGCCGCCGCATCGGGCAGGCTGCCCGCAGCAGCGCCGGCGACCACCAGCACGTCGGGGAGGCGGCCGAGGTTGTTGACGATCTCCTGGGTCACGCCCTCGGCGAAATGGGGAGCTTTGGGTGAACTCTTGTCGGTGAACGGCACCACCGCGATCGAGCGCCTCGCGGCCAACGCGGCATCGATTCGCGCCGGTTTCGTCGAATCGAGCGCCTTGACGCCGACGATGAGTGTTGCGAGCGCAAGGACGAAGGCACCCGCCGCGGCCGCCCACAGCCCTGCACGATGTCGCTGCATCGGCGCCGGATCGCCCGCGTCGCCGGCCGGCGGTGCAGGCCAGATCGCTCCTGCATCGCCGGTGACCGAAGCGTCGAAGAGATAGCCGCGTTTGGGCAGCGTCCTGATCAAAATCGGCCCGCGTTCGGCGAGTGCCGTGCGCAGTTCCCCCACGCATTGACTCAGCGAATCGTCGGTGACGACGACCCCCGGCCACACTTGGGCAAGCAGTTCGGCCTTGGAGATGACACGGCCAGCGTTGCAGGCCAGATAACGCAGCAACGTGAACGTCTTCGGGCGCAGCGGGACCGACTTGCCAGCGCGCGTGAACTCGGCGCGCGGCACGTCGAGCCTGAAGCCCTCGAACACAAGGATGTCGGGGTGCGATCCGCCGAGATCGGTCGCCAGCACGTTCGGTCTCCCTCCCGCAGCGCCTGGATTCGGCGCGCTATCGGCGAACTTTCGGCACGTTTTCGGTGGCCGATCTCGCCAGCTGCATCTAGCGTAGCAGCAGGGGCTCTCGAAGCCAAGCATTCGGTACCACGCACGGCCTGACTTGCCCGGACGCGGGCTTCGGGCAACTCGATCTGGCGATACCGGCCAGCCTGCGATACGCCGACAAGGGGGCCTCGATTCTTAACGCAACGGCGTGATACCGAAGGCGAATGGTTCTCCTCGGCCACGTCAATTTGGAGCTGCTTCATGAAATACTGGACCACTATTCCGCCCTTCGCTGCCACCATCTGCGCGCTCGCCCTGCTCGGCGCGTGTGGCGGCAGCGATGAAGGAACCGCGCCGGTGACGATCACCGTCACCGGCCCGAACGCGGTCTCGCAATGGAACGAGATCGCCGCGACGACGATCAACCAGCCCGCCGCCGTGACCGGCACACCGGAGGAGCAGCGACCGACCTACGCGGTCGATCTCGCGACCGTGCACGTTGCCATTTACGACGCGGTGATGGCGATTGTCGGCACGCACAAGCCGTATGCGTACACGCCGGCCAACCTCGCGACCGGCGCGTCCCAGGAGGCGGCCGTCGCGACCGCGGCCTACCGCACGCTGCTCGGCCTGTTCCCAGCGCGCAGCGCCTCGTATCAGAGCGCGTACGACACCTATCTCGCCGCGCTGCCGGCCGGCGCGGCGAAGGACCAGGGCGTCGCGGCGGGGGCAGCCGCCGCCGCCGCGATCCTCGCGCTGCGCGCGAACGACGGCCGCGCGGTGGTGCTGGCACCGTTCGTGCCCGGCACCGCGCCGGGGCAGTTCCGCGGCGTGAACCCGGTCAATCGCTACGCGCCGTACATCAAGCCGTTTGCAGTGACCTCGCTCGCGCAATTTCGCGCACCCGGCCCGCTGGCGCTGACCAGCGCGAGCTATGCCGCCGACGTCAACGAAACGATGGCGCTCGGTTCGGCGACGAGCACGACTCGCAGCGCGGCGCAGACCGAGATCGCGCGCTTCCACACCGAAGCTCCGCCGGTGTTCTGGACCCGCAACCTGCGCAACTTCGCGATGACGAACCGTCCCCTCGCCGAGCAGGCGCGGCTGATGGCGCTGCTGTGGGTCGTGCAGGCCGACGCCTCGAACACCTGCTTCGAGTCGAAGTACAACTTCCTGTTCTGGCGCCCGAGCAGCGCGATCACGCTGGCCGACACCGACGACAACCCGGCCACCACGGTCGACGCGGCCTGGACGCCAGTGGTGCCGACGCCGAACCACCCCGAATACCCGGCCGCACACGGCTGCGTCAGCGGTTCGATGATGAGCGCGCTCGCCGCTTACTACGGCACACCGGCCGTCACGTTCACCATCGACAGCACGGTGACGGGGAGCACCCACAGCTTCACGACCACGCAGGCCTTCGTCGACGAGATCCAGGTCGCGCGCATCGCCGGCGGCATGCACTTCCGGACCTCGACCGTCGACGGCGCGGCGCTCGGGAAGAAGGTCGCCGAGTGGGTGCTGGCGCACAACTTCCAGCCGCGCTGAGCCGCCGCAGTTCTCGGTCATTCCTAAGCAGGAGAGTCTTCATGGCCATAAGCGGTCGTAGCTGCTCATGAACAGAAGCGGTCCGTCGGGAATGTCCCGACGTTCCCTTGGCGATTCAGCGCTCTCGCTGGTGCCTCATCGATTGACTATGGCAACGCTCACGAAGCAAGCGCGATGTGGGCCGCTTCTTCGTCGGCAAGGGCTGCGCCCTGGGCCAGCAAGCTCTGCAGCTCGTTGCCTGACAGAGACTTCGTCAACTGCTTGCGCAAATCATCTCGATCGCGTCGATTGTTCGAAACACTTCCGTACTTTGCCTCGGCGCGACCGAACGCGAGGGCTGCGTCTGATACTCGTCCCTGCTCGAATGCGATCTGCGCGAATGAGACCAGCCAGAGCCACAAGGACGAACCTTCTTGCGCGTGCAGCGGCATCGCCTCGCGTGCGGCGGCTAGGGCTTCATCGACCTGGTCGAGTGCGACGAGCGCTTTGCTCAGATAGCTGAGAGCAAGTGCCAAGCCTCCATTGAGTCGATCGGCGCGACCCATGGCCACCAGCTCTCGACACCGTCCGACGGCCTCCTCGAAATGTCCGGTTTGTGCGGCAATATCGTTCAAGCCCTCTAGCGAGACATAGATGAGCCTGGAGTCCTGCACCGTCCGGGCGAGCTGCAGGCATTCCTCGTACGCAAGGCGCGCCTCTTCGAGTCGCTCGCTCATGTACAAGGAGACGGCCCGCGCGGTCAACATGTGCCATCGAGAAGCCGGCGGCCAGTCGGGGTCGTGCAGCTGGGTCATCTCGACCGACGCGCGTTCGCAGGTTGCGACGTCGCCGTTGCGTCGCGCAGTAATCTGGAGATGCTCCAGTGCGAGGTACGTGTTTCGCCGATCATCGAGATTGCGAAACAGCTCGACGGCCCGTTCGGCAGCTGCACGCTCGGCCGGAACGGGCGGGTGGGGGAGCAGCAGACACCACTCCGCAAGCAACCGAGCTTCCAACGCCGGCGGCGTGCTGGCGTCAATCCGCTTCAGCGCTTGCTCGCAGCGGCGCAGGGTTTCAACACGTTGCCCGCCGCCAAACCGAATCCACGCCGAGGCGCCTGCCAGCGCGACGTGCAGCGCGGCAGGGCCGTGGGCTGCCCAGTCGAGTGCGGCACGCAGATTGTCGAGATCCGGTAGGTGCGTCTTCACGCGCACGCTTCGAGGCACAGACCAAAGCTGGTTCAGGCCAGCCTCGAAGATCGCAAGGACCGCTTGTGCGTGCCGCTCCCGAGTGAGATCGGTCTCGCCGGTATCGCGCAGCTTTTCGAGTGCGTAGGCCCGAGTACTCTCGAGAAGGCGGTAGCGCGGAGGCTCGGTGAGCTCAACAACTACCAGTGACTTGTCGACAAGCGCGCCCAGATGTTCGAGCACATCCCAGGCGTCGATCTGCCCATCGCCAAGTACCTGTTGCGCGGCGGGCAGCGTGAACGTTCCGGCGAATACGCCAGCGCGACGGAAGATAACCCGCTCATTGGCGTCGAGCAATCCGTGACTCCAATCGATCGCCTCGCGCAGAGTCTGGTGACGGCGCAGGGCCGTTCGCACACCTCCGGTGAGCATGCGAAACCGCTCGTCCAGGCGCTCCCGCACCCCGGCTGTACCCAGCAGGGGAACGCGTGCGGCAGCCAGTTCAATGGCCAGCGGCAAGCCATCGAGCCGTCGGCAAATGTCCACCACGTCGGCACAGTTCTGCTCGGTGAGTGCGAAGGTCGGTTGGATGGCCTGCACCCGATTGACGAGCAACGCCACGGCACCCGAGACCCGTGCCGCCATGAGATCGGCCGTGGCCGGAACCGACAACGTGGCCGCGTGATATAGATGCTCGTCGGCGATCCTGAGCAGTTCCTGGCTGGTGATCAGCAAGTGGGCCTCGGGCGCTCGATGGTGCAGTGCCTGCGCCAACGCACTGGCTGCGTCCAACAGATGTTCGCAGTTGTCCAGCACCAAGAGCACCGCGCGACCGCGCAATGCGTCGATCAGCTCCTCGAGCGCACCGCGTTTGCCCGGAAGCGCCACGCCCAGCGCCTGAGCCACGGCGGCGGGCAGTAGTGCCGGATCGGCGACCGGTGCCAACTCGACCATCCAGGCCCCGCCCTCGAACTCACGGCGCACGGCATGCGCCGCGGCTTGCGCCAATCGGGTCTTGCCGATCCCGGCCGCGCCGACAACGCTCACCAGGCGGTGCGCACCAATCGCCGCGAGCAAGGCAGCGACGTCACCGGCACGGCCGATCAGTTCAGGCAGCACCTCTGGCAAGTTGCCCTGCTGAAAGCGCGAATTGCCGACGGTCAGCGAACTCGGGTAAGTCGTCGCGGGGCGACTCCCCGCATCGTGGGGGTCGGAATCGCCGGAGGTGAGATCAGTCACTTCCAGAGCAAACCTGTACCCGCGTCCCGGAATTGTCGAGATCGCGCGGGGCCCAAGAGTCTTTCGCAACGTGCTGATCTGCACCTGCAGATTGTTGCCCTCGACCACCAGGCCCGGCCACACCACGTCAAGAAGTTCGTCCTTGCCGACCGTGCGATCACACCGCTCGACCAGCGCCATCAACAGGTCGAACGCACGGGCACCCAGCGGTACGGCGTGGCCATCGGCGAGCAGTTGCCTCTCGGTACCGAGCAGATCGAAGCGCGCAAAACGGTAGCGGCGTTGCATGGCTCTATCACCTCAGCGGCAATGTACCGGGTGAGTCGCCCGATCGAGCAACTCGAAGGCACTTTTCAGTTCGCTTAACAACGTTTCAGCGACAGCTCACTCCTCCAGAGGACTTTGAAGGGCCACATGCCCATAGTCCGATCGCCACATTCCACCCACGGTGCAACCACAAGGAGCACGACATGAACTCATTCCGGATCGCGGTCGCAGTCCGAATTGCCGCCGCCGTTGCCTCGATCGCCATATCTTGGGTTCTGCCCTCGGCGGTCGTCTCGCTGAGTGAGCCGCAACGGACCCAACTGATTGTGTCGGCCGCAAGCAGGCAGATCGCAACACAGAACAAGACCGCGTTGGTCGCCGAATCCGAACATGTTCGACCGACTGTCGTCGCGGCAGTCACGGCTCGGTGAATCGGCCTCGTCGATCGTTCCGAAATTGAATTCGACGCAACAACGAAGGCCTGGCCCAGATGGCACCAGTCCTGGTCTCGCATCGAAGGCTGCGCGAGACCCTCATCCACAAGGAGAACGCATCAATGAACACGATGATGAACACAAAGCGGCAGAATGCGCCCGACGGTGCATTGCTGTGGACGAATCCCCGAAACCGGGACCGCCTGTTTCGACCCCTTGCGATGGCAGGAACCGTCGTCCTGTTGTCGCTGGTCTCCATCGTCCTGAGCATGCTGGGGGCGTGCGGCGGAAATGACGGCGACGGCGCGGTCGCCGACCAGCCCGTGACTATCGTGCCCGCAGGCCCTAACCCGGTGTCGTACTGGAACGAGATCGCATCGGCGACGGTGAACATACCCGCTGCCGCCACCGGCACGCCGGAGGAGCAGCGGCCAAACTCGTCGGCGGACCTGGCGACCCTGCACGTCGCGATCTACGACGCGGTGATGGCGATTGTCGGCACGCACCAGCCCTACGCCATCATTCCACCGTCAGCCGCCGCCGACGCGTCGCAGGAAGCCGCTGTAGGCTCGGCAGCCTACCGTGTCCTGCTGGGCCTGTTCCCCGCGCGCACGGCGCAGTACCAGGCCGCCTACGACACGTTCATGGCCGGGATCGCTGATGACCCGCCCAAGGCCAAGGGCATCACCATAGGCGCGGAGGTCGCCGCCGGCATCCTCGCCTTGCGCTCCAACGACGGCAGATCGGTCGTGCTGCCGACCTACGTGCCCGGCACGGGTCCAGGCCAATTCCGCGGCCTCAACCCCGTGAACCGCAACCTTCCGTACATTAAACCCTTCGCGCTCACTTCAAATACTCAGTTCCGAGCGCCGGGACCGCCCGCGCTGTCGAGCGCCGCCTACGCCGCCGACTTCAACGAAACGCGGAGCCTCGGGTCGGCGACGAGCGCGACACGCACGGCTGACGAAAGCATCCTCGCCCTGTTCGGTACGTCGCCGCCGGGCCCTTACTGGCAGACGAACATGCGCACCTTCGCCACAACGAGCCGCAGCCTGGCAGACCAGGCCCGTCTGATGGCGATGGTGTGGGTGGCTCAGAACGACGCGAGCAACGCCTGCTTCGAATCGAAGTACTTCTACGAGCGTTGGCGTCGCTCCTCGGCGATCACGCTCGCCGACACCGACGGCAACGACGCTACCGATGTCGATACGGCGTGGGTCCCAGTGGTGCCGACGCCCAACCACCCGGAATACCCAGCCGCGCACAGCTGCGTCTCGGGCGCGATGGCCGAGATCATGACGGCTTACTACGGCACGCCCAACATCACTTTCGATCTCGTCGGCGTTGGCCCGGCGGCTGGCATCACGCGGCACTATGCGTCGATGACTGCGATGACGGCGGATATCCAGCTCGCGCGCATAACCGGCGGCATGCATTTCCGCACCTCGACGGTCGACGGCGAGGCGCTCGGCAGGCACGTCGCGCAGTGGATCGTGGCGAACAAGTTCAAGACACGCTAAGCGCAATTCGATCTCGGCGTTGGCCGCTGCCAAGGCAGTGGCCTTCGGCGACCGGTCTTGCGCCGAGGGTAGTGCCTTAGGCAAGGCGCGCTAGCCATCACAAGTGCGTTGCTTGATCCCAGCATCCCAAGCTGGGCGCAGGCGAGCGTCTGCTATTTCCGTGGCCCGGCGGCAGCTATGGGTCGCGTTCGCCTATTGCGCTCACACCTGCGTGCGCCCGCTGCACCTCGCACAGCAGTATTTGAACTTCGAACGCCGGTGATGCGACGATGAGCTGACCAGGCGAAGGGGCCGATGTCAGGCAAATCACGGCCAGACGCAGTAGTACATCAACGACCGCACTGGAGCAGCTCGCCAGCGTAGGTCGCTCGGCGGCCTCAACCTGGGCGCCAACGTCCAGTCGGACATTGGGGAGGGCAAGCGACCGCAGCAGTGTTGCTTTTCGCAGCGCTTGGCGCCGGGAGGCGACTGCGAAGCAGTTGAACGGGGTCAAGCAGATCCGCGCGCGCGTGTGAATCCAATGATCCGCGCGCCAGTGCGGGTGAGGGCGCATTTGCCAGGGGAAGTGTTGCGTCTCCTGCCAAGTGGTGGGAACTCGGTATGTCAATAGAAGCGTCGCGGGTGCGCCTGTAGCTCAGGGACCTTTGAGTTCGACGGCATTCGCTGCAAGCCACCTCGTTCCTTCCTGCGGCACGCCGTGGTGCCCCATCGCCTCTCTAAGACCAACTAGGAGACTTCGCCACCAAACTGGCGTCGGTCCAGCACGACGACACCGATGCCGCTCATCAAGATCAGTGCGATGCCGCTGAGCGCCAACGGGTTTGGCAACGCCCCCCAGACGACCACGCCAGCCACAAGGCCCCAAACTGCGAAGCTGTAGAAAAAGGGCGCGATCAACGCGGTCCGACCGATCCGATAGGCGAGCATCACACCCGTGTGGCCCAATGTGACAAGGAGCCCGGCGGCGCCGAGATATGCGAGATGGCTGCCACTTGGCGCGACCCACCTTTCGACCAAGAAGGACATGGCGCCCGCTGCTGTCGTCACCATCAGCGTGGTGGCAAGCACGGCCACCGTCACCGGAATGCGGGCCGGGACGTTGCGTCCAATCAGATCCCGCGCCGCAATGAGCAGCGCAGATGCGAATGCAAGCAATGCCGCCGGCGAAATTCCCGCAGCATTTGGCTGCGCCACCAAAAGCGCTCCGGCGAAGCCGAGCAGCACGAGAGCAATCCGCGCTGGACCGACTCTCTCGCGCAGAACGACGGCCGCACCGACGATCAGGATCAACGGCGCCGTCTGGAGAATGGCTATCACGTCCGCGATCGGCATGCGGGCCAGTGCGACGATGTAGCACAGCACGCTGAGCGTCTCCGCGATCGCCCGTAGCAAAACGCGGCCGTGCACGGCGCCCAAGAGTGCCCCCAGTTCTCCGCGTGCCACGACCAACACCGCGCTGGCGACACTCGCCGCCAGGCCGCGCACAAAGAGCACCTCGAACGGTGGCAGGGCTTCGGCGACGACCTTCATGAAGCTATCGCCGATGACGAAGACTGCCGTCGCCGCGAGCATTGCGGCAACGCCGCCCAGATCAGACGTCTTGCTCACATGCGCACGGCGCCGGATCGGAACGCGGCGGCGCCGCCATCAGCGCTTGCGCACCAGCGTGAGCCCGTCGCTGAAGGGCAGGAGCGACAGGTCGACGCGCTCATCGGCATGGAGTTTGATGTTGAGTGCCTGCAGTGCCAGGGTGTCGGCGTCCTTTGAGGGCCGGGCCACCTCGCCGCCCCACAGGGTGTTGTCGATGGCGATGAGTCCACCCGTTCGCACCAGCTTGAGGCAGCGCTCGTAATAGGCGTCGTAGCTGCTCTTGTCCGCGTCGATGAAGGCGAAGTCGTAGTGGCCAGACTCGCCGGAGGCGAGCCGTGCATCCAGCGTCTTGAGCGCGGGCGCGAGATGCAGGTCGATCTTGCTGGCGACCTGCGCCTGCTCCCAGAAGGGCTGGCCGATGCGCGTGTACTCGTCACTGATGTCGCAAGCCAGCAGCTTGCCGTCATCGGGCAGTGCAAGCGCCACGCTGAGGGCGCTGTAGCCGGTGAAAACGCCGATCTCGATGGTGCGGCGTGCGCCGAGCAACTTCACCAGCATCGCCATGAATTGGCCCTGCTCAGGTGCGATCTGCATGCCGGCATGGGGGTGCTTGCGGGTCGCTGCGCGCAAGCCGGTCTGCGCTGGGTGCTCACGCAGCGAGTGATTTAGCACGTACTGGTACAGCGTGTCGGTCAGGTTCAACGTGCGGGGCATGGGGTGATCCTCCTCAGTTCCGATTTTCGTGCGGGCGTTGGCACCGAGGCTCCAGTATGCGGCTGGTGGGCGGCCCCAAAACTCGCGGCGCAGATCACCGGTGGAGCGCGCGCGCATGTGAGCAAATCACACAGCAGGTGGAGCCGTGGCACCGCCCGGCGCAATTCTTCAACGATCGCGCGAAACTGGTACACGCTTCCCAAGCCGTTTTTCAGTTCTTCGATGTCCCAGTTTCGGCCTAGAACATCGCGCCGATGATGAGTTGGAATGCCGGCGAATGTAGTGCCGTGGTTGCGATGGCGGCAGCGCGTTCATCGCGAACGAACGCATTCAATCGAACCTGAACGGACTGGGGGGCGAAGACGCGACCAGCGTCGCGAACGGGTAGTCCCGGACACAAGCAGGCATTGGGGGCGGCCGCTTACGAGCGGGCAGTTGTTGAGCTGGGCAGGATTGACAGGTTCGTGCACAACGCCTCGCACCGAAAGGCTGACGGCGTCGCCCGATATCTGTTGCGCGCCCTCGTTGGCGCCTGATCAGCGTGTGCGACGCGGTTCGCTCTTGCTTCGCAGTAGGGCGCCCGCGCTCGCACTGCCGCGCGTCGCGGGCTTGTCGGCCGCTCGTTTCGCGGGCTTGACGTGATCGCTCGCCGCCGCGACGACGACCGTTTCGTACTCGGCGGCGTAGTGCATGCGCATTCGCGCGATCTCTTGCGTGTACTTGCGCGCTAGCTGCTTCTTCTTCGTCTCCGACAGTAGGCGCCCGGCGACCTGGAAGAACTTCGACTCCTCCTCCTTCAGGTGATGGCGCACCTTGAAGCTCAGCTTCTTCGCGGTGGCGATCCAGCCGGCCTGCTTCTTGTTGCGCACGGACAAGTCCTCCAGCAACTCGTCAATCTCGTGGTGCTCGTGCAGCGCATGGCGCGACGCGTCGATGCCACCATCCTCCATCAGCAGCGGGACGTACAGCAGACGTTCCTCGGCAGCCGCGTGCGCCATCAGTTCGACCTTCAACTGCAGGAAGAGCACTTGACGCGCAGCCATGTCGCCGCGCGATGCCGTGAGCTTGCGGCACAGGTCGCGCTGCAGGTCGTGGCTCTCGCGGATGGCGTCGAAGATCATGTGGCAGCTCCCGGATCACATCGTACGGACGGGGTATTGTGTTAGATCAGCGACCCAGCGCGGGCGCACGCAAAGCGCCGGCGGCAAGTTATCCCGCAGGGTGCGCCCTCACGTGGCACCCTGCCGCCGGGACCCCGCCACTCGAAACCGCACTCGCCGCGGCAGCTTTCAGACGCGGCCATGTACTCACACTTCCGGCCAAGACCAGCCGTTCATGGCCGACTCCTCACTGGCATCACTCCAGGGCCCCTTGTCGGCGACTCGACGGCCGCTCTGACGCGGCTACGTCCGAGTGCTGTCGCGCAGCGCCTTGACTTGACTTGATCGTGGCTGGCCTACGCGATCAGCAAGGCATGGTCGCGGGCATGACGAAGGCACTCCTGTGTCAGCGCCGCGGCACCCTTGCCCCGGTCGATCAGCCCGAGCAGCGTCGCGTGCGCGTCGAGCCATTCGGCGACTTCCGCGCCCAGCGCGCGATGGTCGTGTCGACCATCTAGCCGCTGCACCACGAACCTCTGCAGTTCGGTCAGCGTCACCGGCTCGCCGCGTTGATTGCTCAGCAGACCGCCCCGCTGCGCCTGCAGCCTCGCCAAGGTGCTGGTGGTGGGGTATTCGGTGATGACGTTCGTCAGCATGAACGGCGTGCGCACGCACTCGACGGCGCCCAGGCTGAAGGCGTCGAGCATGAACTCGCAGGCGGCGGCATGGCCGTGCGCGAAGAGCTGCAGAAAAGGCAGGCCCTGGGGGCGCAGGCCGTCCAGGCGCCACAGGGCTTCGACGATCGCCGCGTCATGCGTTCGAAGCGTGCCGCGACTCGTGCGCAGACATACACCGCCGGCCATTTCGGTCTCGTCGCTCTGGTCGGAGTCGCGGGGGCCTCCCCGCGCCAGCCTGGCCGCACCCGACAGAGCGATCCACAGCCCGCGCAACGCACCCGCTTCGGGGCGCGGGCGCGGTTGCGCGTCGGCCCGGCACACCAACGCGCGGCGGAAGGCGCAGTTGCTCACGAAGTCGATGTACGGCTCGCGCTGTAGCGGCGGCATCTGGCGCAACAGTGCCTGTATGTCCTGCGGCAAAGTGCGTTCGGCGAACGGCCGCCCGGCATCGCCAAGCCACTGCAGCTTCGCGCCTTGCAATTCCTGCACGAACTCGTCGAACGAATAGGCGCGGTGGTGATCGGAAGTGATGACGTGGTACAGCTGCTCGTCGGGAATCGAGCTCATCAGCCGGTACTCGTCCCTGATCAGGCTGGCGTAGGCGGTGTCCGCCTGGTCCTGCACCTGCGCAGCCATCGCAAGCATGGCGCGCGCCCGCGCCACGGTCTCCTGGGCTCCTTCGGGACGCTGCGTGTGGTGGCGCATCATGTCGCGCGCCACGTCGTGCAGATGCCAGCCGGGAAGCGCATCGTGCGACAAGAAGGCCACACCCTGCGGCGCGAGATGGTGCGCCTGGATCTCCAGAATCCTGCGCCGCGTCGCCGGCGCCACCCACGAGAACACGTCGTGGCACACGATGTAGTCGAACGTGCCCCAGCGCTCGTCGACGGCGCGCAGATCGGTGTGGTGCAACTCAAGGTTGGCGATGCCCAGCGCTGCGGCCATGTCCTTCGCATCTGCGATGGCCGTCGCGGCCAGGTCACAGGCGACGATGGTGGCGGCAGGGAACTCCAGTGCCAGCGGCAGCAGGTTGGCGCCGGTGCCACAGCCCAGCTCGAGGACACGTGCGTTCGATGGCGCTGCCGGCTGCATGCCCAGCAGCCATGCCATGGTCTGGAGCCGGCGCAGTTCCGCAGCCGGCGCCACGGCGCTCGGGTAGGGAACGGCGTCGTAGCCTCCGGCCGGCGTGGCCGCGGTGCGCGGCGCGCCTTTCAACGCGACCGCAGTTGGCTCAACGCGTCACCGAACAGACTCGCCAGCGCCCGGCGATCGGCCGCGCTCGCAACCATGTTGCCCTGCGCAAAGGCCTGGGCCCCGGCGAACGAAACGCCGAAGCGCTGCAGCGCCGAGGCCAGCGCGTGCACAGCGACCACATGCGTCATGGAGAGATTGCCTCCATAGTCCTGCCCCGTCCCGACACCACCACCTGCCATGACAATCTCCTGTTCAACTGCGGCCTGCTGATGCGGGCCGCGAAACGCGCGGTCAATGTACAGCCGCACGGCAGCCGTTCACAACCCCCAAGTTGAACCGGCCGCCGACGGCAAACCCGCGGCCATGGCGCTCGAACGGCAGCGCGGCAACGCGATCAAAGCGGG
>Ga0307516_10000796_pt1 | contig 43115 bp, 36 predicted proteins | sample 19_EM_MG_FD_203310 | JGI IMG/M metagenome (GOLD analysis project Ga0307516, IMG submission 203310) | Populus trichocarpa ectomycorrhiza microbial communities from riparian zone in the Pacific Northwest, United States - 19_EM | ecosystem: Host-associated > Plants > Roots > Unclassified | place... | reverse complement strand
ATCCGCTCCCGACCGAAGCCGGCCACCCCATCGAAGACCTCGACGGCGAGGGAATCTTCGCTGCCCTAACCTGGCTGGGCCTCGACGCCGAGGGCTGGCTCGCCGAGGGCTCGTCCGACGTCCTGCGCTGGTCCGGCGAACGCAATCCGCGGGGCGGCCAGATCTGCGAGATCAAGCGAACACACTACGAGCGTTACAAGCGCCCCGATGACGACAACTGGCTTTCCCGGCTGACGGCCGTCGTCCGGGACGAGCCATAGAGCCACGACCACCGGCCCGCCACCGCAACGGTCCGGCAGCCGGGTCAGCGGTCTCGGCATCGACTTCGACCGGTACTGGCTCTCGGCCCGCGAGATGCGGGACCGCTTCTGCCATCAGCTGCGGCATACCTGCCTGACCCGGCTGCGACAGGCCGGCATGGCCCTCGAAGCCGTCCCGGCCCAAGCCGGCAACGCCTCCATCGAGTCCCACCCGCATCTATCTGCACCTGGCCGACGACTGGCTGGCCTCGCAATACCGGCGGCGACTTCGGCATCAACGGCATCGGATTTGCCGCCGCGGCAGCAACGACTCGAGCCGCTTCCACTCCAGATCAGAGCGTCCGCAGCGCCTCCGTCGGGGAGAGCCGGGCCGCACGGGCCGCCGGGTAGAGGCCGGCCAGCCCGCCGGCCAGCAGCGCGGCGCCGAGGCCGGCCGCCAGGGCGATCGGCGGGATGGTCAGCGGGTTGCCGCCCAGCCGGGCGGCGACCGCGGTGGCGACGACGCCCAGGACAATCCCGAGGACGCCGCCGATGACGGCCAGCATCGTGGACTCGAGCAGGAATTGGGCCGCGACGTGCCGGCGGCGGGCGCCGAGGGCCCGCCGCAGGCCGATCTCGCCGCGCCGCTCGAGGACCGAGATGACCATGATGTTGGCGATGCCGACGCCGGCGATCAGCAGCGCGATGCCGCCGAGGCCGAGGAGCAGCCCGACGAACGCCCCCTTGGCGGCGATCCGGGCCAGCAGCAGATCGGACGGGCGGCGTACCTGGACGTCGTTCCGGCCGTCCGGGACGGTCGTGCCGGTCAGCACCGACGCGACGTCGGCCACCTGGTCGGGGTCGGCGCGCAGGTAGATGCGGCTGGGGCCGTCGGTGCGGTGGAAGACCGTCGCGGCCTGGCCGAAGCTGATCAGCACGGCCACGTCGATCTCCGGCGCCACGTCGACCGGCGCGAGTACCCCGACGACCGTGAAGTAGTGGGTGCCGAGCAGCACCTGGGACGGCGTGCTCAGGTCGCCGATGCCGAGGATCCGGGCGGCCTCATAGCCGAGGACCGTCATCGGGTAGCGCTCGGCGGACGCGTCGAGGTAGCGGCCGAGCAGCACGTGCGCCGCCATCGTGGCCGGCAGTGAGGGCTGGGCGGCGAGCACGCTCATGCCGCCCGACTGGGCGTCGGGGATCGCGCGGCTGCGGCGTACGGTCACGTTGTCCACGTCGCCGACCGCGGTGACCGTCTGCACGGGCGGGATCCGGGCGATCATCGGCTCGGCGGTGGGCGGCAGCGGAACCTTATGCCCGTTGATGGTCTCGGCCGAGGCGACCGTGAGTAGGTTGCCCTGCCGGCCGAGCTGGTCGATCAGCTCGGCCTTGGCCGACTCGGCGATGCCCAGCACCGCGACCACGGCGGCGACCGCGATCGCGATGCCGAGCGCGGAGAGCGCCGAGCGCACCCGTTTGGCCCGCAACCCGGTGACGGCCAGGGTGAACGCGTCCAGCGGCCTCATGAGACCACCTTGTCTTCCACGATCCGGCCGTCGCTCAGGTGCACTTGGCGGCGCATCGCCGCGGCCACCCCGGCGTTGTGGGTGATCAGCACGACCGTGGTGCCGTCGCCTGCCAGGCCGGACAGCAGCTCGGTGATGCCGGCGCCGGTGGTCGAGTCGAGGTTGCCGGTGGGCTCGTCGGCCAGCAGCACGGCCGGCCGACCGACGATCGCGCGGGCGATGGCGACCCGCTGCCGCTCGCCGCCGGACAACTGCCCGGCCCGGTGCCCGATCCGGCTCGCCAGCCCCACCTCGTACAGCGCCTCGGCCGCCCGGTCGCGCCGGGCACGCCCCGGCACCCCCCGATAGAGCAGGCCGGTTGCCACGTTGTCCAGCACGCTGAGGTGCTCGAGCAGGAAGAACTGCTGGAAGACGAAGCCGAGGCGGGTGGCGCGTACCTCGGACAGCTGCGAGTCGGACATGGCCGACGTTTCGGTGCCGGCGATGCGTACGGTGCCGGTGGTGGGTCTTTCGAGCGTGCCGAGGATGCTCAGCAGCGTCGACTTGCCGGCGCCGGACGCGCCGGTGACGGCCACCGTCTCGCCGCCACCGACCACCAGGTCGATCTCGTCGAGGGCGGTCACCTCGGTCGGCGGCGGATAGATCTTGCTCACCGCCGACAGCTGGAGGGCGGGGATGCTCATGTGGACGGCACCTCCACCGTCGCGCCCTCGCGCAGCCCGTCGCCCTTGACCTCGACGAGCGTCTCGGAGAACAGGCCGGGCGTGACCGCGATCAGCCGGCGGCCGCCGTCGAGCAGGTAGAGCCCGTAGCCGCCGCCGGCCAGGGCGACGAGCGCGGTGATCGGCACGGCGAGCACGCCCTTGACCGAGGCGTCGGTGACGTGGACCTCGACCGGCGCCTGGTCGAGATCGGCCCCGGCGACCTGGTGGGCGAGCATGACCGTGGCCGCCACGGTGGGCAGTTGCTCGCCGCGGCCCTGGTCCTGCTCGCTGGGCGCGGTCGCCACGGTGGACAGGTCGGTGACTCGGCCGGGCACGGTCTGCCCGGCCGGCAGCGTCACGGTGACGGCGTCGCGCAGGTGTACCGCGTCCGCGTCGGTGACCGATACGGCCAGGATCACCGCGACGTTCGTGGAGGTGCCGGTGACCAGCGGGCCGCCGGATGCCTGCCCGCCGACCCGGGTGGCGAGGGTGGTGACCCGCAGCTTGCCCGGCTGGAACGTGACCGCGCCGAGATCGAGCCGGCCGGTCATGGTCTGGTGGGTGGCCCGCTGCCAGCGGCGCAGGGCCGCGGCGGTGGCGGCGGTGAAGTGCCCGTCGACGGTCAGTGTGCCGCTCGTCGCGTGCCCGAGCGCGACGAGGTTGGTCTCCAGCGTCCGGACGTCCTCGCCGGCCGTGACGCCGAGCTGGAGAGATCGCCACGCGGGCCGACTGCCGTAGAAGAGCCGGGTGGTGCGGTTGTCGACGGTGAAGACCGGCTTGCCGCGGGAGATCACCCGGCCCGGGTGCGGCAGCCAGGTCACGGTGCCGGGCTCGCCCTGCACGTGGACCTCGTACAGGCCGGTGTAGCCGAGGGTGCCCTGCACGACGGTGGTGGTGGACAGGTCGGTCCTGGCCACCTTGACGCTGCCGGTCGGTACCCCGGCCACGGCCGGTTCGGCGGCCGGGGCGCTGCGCAGCCACCAGCCGGCGCCGGCGCTCGCGGCCACCGCGACGGTGGCGCCGCTCAGCACGGCCCGCCTACGCATGGCCGAGGTTCCCGAGGCTGGAGGCCGCGGCCTCGGCGTCGAGGACGGCCCGGCAGGCGTCGACCGCCCGTCGCAGGGTCGGGTTCTCCTTGCCGCCGGGCGGGATGGTGGACGAGTCGAGGCCGAAGCCCTTGCCCGGCGAGAAGTGGCTGTTCGCCGTCGGGTCCTTGAAGTCGGGCAGGCCGTGCGCGCGCATGCACTCGGCCGACTTGACGCCGGCCCGGATCAGGGTGGTCGGCGCCGGCCCCTGGTCGCGGATCGAGAAGTTGGCGGCGTGGATGAGGTCCTGGCAGGCGGTGGTCGCGGCGTCCAGCTGCGGGCCGTCGAGGCTGCGCAGCGACACGTCGTCGGTGTAGACGTAGCCGTCGGAGGTGAGCACCGGGTCCTGGTAGTTCGGTGCGCCGTGCGTCCGGACGCACTGCGCCGCGGCGTGCAGCTTGGCCCGGCGGGCGGCGCTGGCGTCACCGGCCACGGCGTTCGGGTTGTCGTCCTGATTGTTCTGGTTGCCGGCGCGTTCGGTCGTACCGCTGCTGGTGGCCAGCCGCGGCACGCTCGGCGCATCCGGTTTCTCGCAGGCGCCGAGGCAGATCAGGCCGATCGCGAGGACCGCGGCCGTACGGTATCGGTTCATGCCCTGAGGTCTAGCGAGCCAGCTGTGACACCACCGCTACGCGCCATGTTGGACGGATGTCACCTCGCGGTGGGCACAATGTCGGCATGCGCGTGCTGGTGGTCGAGGACCATGTCACGTTGGCCGCCCGGATCGGCGAGGGGTTGCGCGACGCGGGGATGGCGGTGGATGTCGTGCACGACGGTGCGTCGGCGCTGGCCGGGGCGGCCGGCACCGACTACGACGTGATCGTGCTCGACCGGGACCTGCCGGTGGTGCACGGCGACCAGGTGTGCCGGTCGCTGGCCGGAGAGGCGGGCGCCCGGGTACTGCTGCTGACCGCGGCGACGTCGGTGGGCGACCGGGTCGACGGGCTTGAGCTGGGCGCCGACGACTACCTGGGCAAGCCATTCGCGTTCCCCGAGCTGGTTGCCCGGGTGCGCGCGCTGTCCCGGCGGGCGCCGTCGGCACCGCCGCGGGTCAGCCACGGCGACCTGACTGTCGACCGCGCCCGGCACCGGGCCGAGCGGGGCGGGCGCGCTCTGTCGCTGACCCGCAAGGAGTTCGGCATCCTCGAGATGCTGATCGCCGCCGACGGTGCCGTGGTCAGCGCCGAGGAGCTGCTTGAGCACGTCTGGGACGCGTACGCCGACCCCTTCAGCAACGTCGTGTCGGTGACGCTGGCCCGGCTGCGCCGCAAGCTCGGGCCGCCGCCGCTGATCGAGACCGTCGTCGGCCGGGGATACCGGCTATGACCGTCCGGGTGCGGCTCACGCTGCTCTACAGCGGCCTGTTCGCGGCCTGCGGCGCCATCCTCGTGATCATCACGTACGCCTTGCTGGCCGCGAACCTGCCGACCAGCATCGACGGGAAGACCAGCAACGACATCGCCCCCGCCGAGTTCATCGCGCAATGCACGAAGTTGACCAGCGACCCGGAGGCCGACCCGGCGACCGTGCAGAAGTGCAAGATGGCATACCAGGAAGGCCTGAAGACCGGGGCTACCGACCAGCGGAAGGCTACCCTCGACAACCTGCTGCGCTACTCGATCGGCACGCTCGCCGCGGTGACGGTGCTGGCGGCGATCGCCGGATGGTTCGCGGCCGGGCGGGTGCTGCGCCCGGTGCACCGGATCACCGAGGCGGCCCGCAACGCCTCCGAGGAAAACCTCGGCGCCCGGGTGGCGCTGACCGGCCCGCGCGACGAACTGCGCGAGCTGGCCGACACCTTCGACGCGATGCTCGATCGGCTCGAGTCGTCGTTCGAGGGCCGGCGACGCTTTATCGCGAACGCCGGCCACGAACTGCGCACCCCGCTGACCGTGATGCGTACGTCGGTCGAGGTGGTGCTGGCCAAGCCCGACCCTACCCGCGAGGAGTTGTACGGGATGGGCCGCGAGGTGCGCGACGCGGTCACCCACGTGCAGGCCCTGATCGACGCGCTGCTCACCCTGGCCCGCACCGACCGGGGCGGCATCGACCGCTACTGCGTCGACCTGGCCACGATCGCGGAGGACACACTCGACGCCGCCGCGCTGAACGGCACGCGGCTGCACACCACCCTGGACCCGGCACCGACCAGCGGCGACGCGATCCTGCTGGAACGGCTGGCGGCCAACCTGGTCGACAACGCGGTCCGGTACAACGTGCCGGAGGGCGCGCTCTGGGTGACCACGACGACGGTCGGCGGCCGGGCGCTGCTCACGGTCGACAACACCGGCCCGGTGGTGGCCCCCGACGCCGTGGTCCTGCTCTTCGAGCCGTTCCGCCGCCTGCGCGAACGCACCGGCGACGGCGGCTTCGGCCTGGGCCTGGCCATCGTCTCCTCGATCGCCGCGGCCCACGGCGGCCAGGCACACGCGACCGCCCGCCCCGACGGCGGCCTGACCGTGACGGTGAGCCTTCCGGTCCGATCGGGTGACCGCTCAATCCGCGACGAGGACCCGGTGCAGCGCTGAGGGGTGCCGGAAACCTCGTCCGTCCTGGTCGCAGCCACTTTGGTCACCGAGCTCAGAATGCCGACGCAGTCCGGAATCGCTTGGCCGAGGCGGCGGTGATCTACGTTCTACTCGCTCGGGCGTGCGTCGGCACGGCTGTGTATCTGGCCGGGGTCCTTGGTGGCTGTCGGCCACAACGCCATGTCGGCGCTCGCGTGATCGCACACGCGCCAGTGTGGTCGATGACGAGTCGTGCGCCGGGCCGCGGGAAGAAGCCGTCCGAGAAGATCGTTTGACGCGCTTGGTTAACGACGCTAACCTTGAGATAACGCCATTAACCAACTTCGTGGAGGTCGTCATGACCGAGTCCTTGAGCATCGCCGGTAACACCCTCGCCTACGAGGTGTCCGGGCAGGGCCCCCTCGTCGTCCTGGCGCACGGTATCGGCGACAGTCGGCACTCCTACCGGTTCCTCGCTCCGGCCCTGGCCGCCGCCGGGTACCGAGTCGCCAACGTCGACATCCGCGGCTGCGGCGACTCCAGCCTCGGCTGGGACGGCTACAGCCGCACCGACATCGCGGGCGACCTCATCGCCGTCGTGCGCCACCTCGGCGGGCCCGCCGTGATCATCGGCCAGTCGATCAGCGGCGGTGCGGCGACCATCGCGGCAGCCACCGCGCCCGATCTGATCAACGGGGTCATCGAGCTGGCGCCGTTCACCCGCGCGCAGCCCTTCGACCTTGGCGGGCTGATGCGGGTGAAGCGCTTCCGGACCGGTTACAACCAGATGGCGCAGGTGATGTTCCGGGGAAGTCTGGCGAACTGGACGAAGTACCTCGACGTGGCGTATCCGGTCAAGCCCGCCGACTGGGACGCCGAACTGGCACGCATCGAGGCGAAGCTGAACGAGCCCGGCCGGATGAAGGTCCTGCAGGCCATGTGCAAGACCAGCCCGACCGACGCCGGCGCGCAGCTGGCCAACGTCACCTGCCCGGTCCTGGTCATCGAGGGCAGCCTCGACCCCGACTGGGCCGACCCCCGCGCCGAGGGCGAGAAGATCATCGCCGATCTGCCCGGGGGCCTCGGCGAACTCGCCGTCATCGAGGGCGCCGGTCACTACGCGCACGCCCAGACACCGGATCAAGTCCTCACGCTGGCCCGGCCCTTCCTGGACAAGACGCTGGCAAATGCCTAGGGCCGGGCTCACCCCGCCAGCGGTCACCGAGGCCGGCGCCGCCCTGGTCGACGAGATCGGCTTCGAGAACCTCAGCATGGGCATGCTCGCCGAACGGCTCGGAGTCAAGACCCCCGCGCTCTACAAACACGTCACCAGCCAGGCCGATCTGGCCCACCGCATCGGCGTCCTGGCCATGACCGAGCTCGCTGACGCCATCCGCGACGCAACCCAGGGCCGGGCCGGCAGCGACGCCCTCGCCACCGGCGCACAGGCGATGCGGACCTACGTGCGGGAACACCCCGGGCGGTACGCGGCTGGCAATGCCGCCCGCCCGACCGGACCCGACGACCCGCTCATCCCCGGCATCGAACGGGTCCTCGCCTCCTGGGCGGCCATGCTGCACGGCTACCGGCTGGACTCCAACCAGGAGATTCACGCCATGCGGATGCTCCGCAGCGTCCTGCACGGGTTCTCGACCCTGGAAGCAGCCGGCGGGTTCCAAATCGACGCCTCTGTCGACGACAGCTTCACCTGGATGATCAACTTCATCGACCACGGCCTGCACGCCATCACCACCAGCAGCACCCTCACCCGCTGACGGATCGTCGGCGAATCGACCCGGCCACATCATCCGGAGGACCGACATCAGCATCACCCGCGCAGCCACGATCTCCGCGACACCATCACACGGCGGCCACTGATGGTGAACATCGACGAAGAGCCCAAAGACACCAGGATCGAGCGGCACGCAAGCTGGGCCGAGCTCTTCTTCGACCTCGTGGCGGTGGCCGGCGTGGCCGCCCTGGCACACGTCCTCGGGTCCGAACTGGACGCCGCGGCGCTCGGTCTCTACGCACTGCTGTTCCTGGCGCTGTGGCTGTCCTGGACGACGTTCATGCTGTACAGCAACGTCGCCGCAGGCCAGACCCGCGTGCTGCGGCTGATGGTCGGCATGTTCGGCCTCGGGGTCATGGCCGCGTCCGTGCCAGGCGTGGCGCACACCGTGCTCGGACACAGCAGCGGCACCCGTGCACTCAACGTCTTCGCGATCGCCTACATCGCCACGCGCATCTACGGGTCCAAGTCGTGGCAACGCGGCGCAGTACTGCTGGACTTCCCGGTGGTGCAGAACTCGGTAGGACTGCTGCCCTGGTTCGCGTCGCTCTGGGCCGACGAACATTGGAAGCTCGCGCTCTGGGCGGCAGGAGTCGGCCTCGACCTGCTGCTGATCCTGGTCCTGTCCGGCAGCAAGATCCTCCAGCGGGTCCAGTCGTACCTCACCGCGCAAAAAACAAAACGGCGTCGGCCACGATCAGGAATCCGCCCCGACGGCACGGGACCGGTCATCCACGGGGTATCGGTCGACCCGGCCCACCTCTCCGAGCGGCTGGGACTCTTCGTCATCATCGTGCTGGGCGAATCGGTGGTACAGATTGTCGCCGCCGCAAGCGACGCGCAGTACGACATCGGCCTGCTGGCCACCGCAATCGCGTCCTTCATTCTGCTGGCCGGCATGTTCGGCTTGTCCGTCGTCTACGGATACGCCGGCCTGCCCCACCTACGCGCCGGCCGGATCCCCACCCGCGCCGCCCTCGGCCTGCACTGCCTGGTCACCGGCGTCGTCGCCACCGTCGCCGTGCCGCTCTCACTGGTGGTCAAGCACGGCTCCGACCCACTGTCCGACCAAGGTCGCTGGCTGCTGTGCGGCGCGGTAGCGGCCTACTTCACCCTCGGCGTGGTCACCGGCGTCGCCAGCCACAGCTCCGACCTGCTCAGGACGATCTCACGGGTCACCACAGGTATCGCGGCCCCGCTCCTGCTTGGCCTGCTCGCCACCGCCGTCAGCGGCCGAACGCTCGTCGTCTACCTGGCCCTGATAGTCCTCGCCCACCTCTGGTTCGAACGACGACTGACGCCAACTGAGGCACCGACTCAGGCCGCTCCCCACCCATGAAACGCCCGGCCGCGCCGGGTGGCTCGTGAACCCCCGCCCGCCGGCTGGGACTGAGTGAGAAGACCGTACGCAATCAGCTCTCTGGGATCTTCGCCAAGCTCGGCATGACCGACCGGGTCCGCGTTGCCCTGCTGGCCCGCGACGCGGGCCTGCGGGCCTGAGGCCGCACCGGTCCCGGCGGCGAGGCGCAAACGTGGCTCCTCACCGGTAAGGCGTTCCATCGCCGGGATGGAACGGGATGGAACGCAGTAGGGAGCATGGCGATGTTCTCGATGTTCCTCAACGCGCCGCCGACCGGCACCCCAGCCGCCTCGGTCTACTTCGAACAGCGTCCGTTCGGCCCGTTCGGGCAGGCGGCCGGGGAATCGTCCACCGAGACCGGCTTCTCCGACCTTCTCCGGCTGCAGGTCGGCTCGGGTGCGCCGCCCCTGCAGAAGGTGCTGCGGGCGGCCTGGAACGGCTGGCTGCGGGTGGTCGGCGTGCAGGACGGCTTCACCGACGGTGATCCGACCGCGCCGGTCGTGGTGGAGATCGTGCCGGGTCCGAACGAGGCCCGCGAGCTGCAGCACATCTGCGCCGGCCAGCGCATCGAGACGCCGCGGCTGATCCGTTACCACGGGGTCGACCCGGATTCGCTGGTCGCCGCGATGAGTGACTACTTCCGGCGGGCCGACAAGTTGCGGGCGATGACGCCCGCGCAGCCGGGCACCTTCGTGCCGAACTTCGAGCAGCTCATCAGCCTGTTCCGGTTGGGCAACGTGACCGTGCCGCTGACCGAGGCCGGGGTCGCCGCCGGGCAGCCGCTGGGCCGGGTCAGCACCCGCAACCTCAAGGACGGCCGGATCGGCTTCGGCATCGAGTTGCCCACCGACCCGCCGACGGGTACGGATCTTGAGGTCAACCGGCTGGATCCGACCACCTTCTTCGCCGTGTTGACCACCGCGAAGCTGGTGAACGGCATCGACGCGATCGACCCGGCCCAGCGGCAGAACTCCTGGCTGGACACGGTCAACCGGTCCCGGGTGCTGATCACCTTCCGGGACGAGTGGAACGCGCCGCTGGTCTCCGGCAGCTCGGCCCAGATCACCGGCCCGGCCGCCGGCTCCGGTCAGTCCACCAGCGCCCAGCTCACCGCGGCGCAGGCCGGCACGGTCGTCGCCCCGACCGGCTGGCACCTGTACAACTGCTCGGTCGGCCTGGTCGGCGCGGTCCGCAAGCTCACCCAGCAGAACGTCAACACCGCGACGGCCGACTCGGTGACCATCGACACCGCCGGTCCGGCCCACCGGGTGGTGGCCTCGGTCCGCCCGGAGGACTGGTTCCAGCCGACCTTCCCGGCGCATCCGCCGGCGCCCGGAGCCGACCTGGCCCAGTACACCAACGGCAACGTCGTGAATCTGCTGGTGGACGGGATCCCGGCGTTCAAGCAGCTGGTCAGCGACTTGCGGGAGTTGAATGACAGCGCGGCCCCGCACGGGCGGTTCCCGGACAACTTCGTGCTGATCGGCGGCTGGTTCCTCAACATCGACTTCGAGATGATCCCCGGCGACTCCACCACCTGGCTGCGCCGGCTGCTCCTGGGCGGAGTGCGGAGCAACCACAAGCTGATCGTCCGGGCTCTGGTCTGGAGCCGGAACGTCCCGGACAGCGACACGTCGTCGACGAACATCATCAACAGTCTGGACACCCACAACGACGGCTACACCCGGGCCATGCCGGTGGGGTTCAGCTCCCTGATCAACGCCTTCCACTGGAAGGTCACGGTGGTGCGCAACCGGTTCGGCACGTTCGCCTCGCTGGGCGGCATCGACATCAACCCGAACCGGCTGGACGACTCCGACCACCGGCCGGACAAGACCCACTACCACGACGTGCACTGCCGGATCCAGGGTCCGGCGGTCGCCGACGTGACCCGGGCCCACCTGGCCCGGTGGCGGATCCACGTCACCGAGAACGCCACGAACGCCGCGGTGACCAGTGCCATCACGCCGACCGTGGAGACCCCTCCGGAGGTGCCGGCCACCCATCTGGTCCAGATCACCCGGACCTTCCGGGCCGGCACCGGATCCGGCTCCCAGCCCTGGGCGCCGGACGGCGAGCGGACGACCTGGGCCAACCTGAAGAACGCCATCGCCCGGGCCCGGCGCTACATCTACATCGAGGACCAGTACTTCGTCGCGGCCATGGTGCGCGACGAGATCCTGCACCGGCTGGCCCAGCCAGACGCGGCCGGGCTGGAGGTGGTGATCATCATTCCGGACTCGACGGACTCGTCGGACACGCTCCTCGACCCGGTGCAGAACAAGGACGCCTGGGACCGGGTGCGATACCTGACCCTGGCGCCGCTGATGGCCGACCACCGGGTCACCGTCATGTCGGTCAAGGACTACTACGTGCACACCAAGGTCACGGTAGTTGACGACATCTTCTGCACGATCGGCTCGGCCAACATCAACCGGCGTGGGCTGACCTTCGACGCCGAGATCAACGCCTGGGTCCTGGACGGGCGGACCGAGGCCGGCGCCCGCAAGTTCGCCCGCGACCTTCGCACCCGGCTGTGGGCCGAACATCTCGGCCTGCCGCTGAACGCGGGCACCTTCGCCCGGCTCGGCGACATCGGCCGGGCTCTGGACGTGCTCAAGAACAGCCGTCCGAGCAATTCGCGGATGGCCCCGTACCAACTGAGAAATCCCGGGTTCGACTACCCGCCGCTGTGGGACTCGGTCGTCGACCCCGACGGCAGCATCAGCTGAGGAGACTTGCCATGACGGACGGCACGACGCAGATCCTGCTGCCGGTGACCAGTCAGTTCCCGGCCGACGCGATCCCGGCCGGGCTGCGGTTCAGCGACGGCCGGACACCGGATCAGGCCCTCGGCTCGGTCTACTGCACCGACTACGCCCTGTTCAGCACGGCCGAGGGAATCGGTTTCACCACGTCGATCGTCATCGGCGAGGAACTGGGCATCGACCTCCCGCTGCTGGACGGCACGAAACTGCTGCTCGGCGCGCCCCCGGCCGGCGGGGTGACCCAGTTCCGGCTGACCGCGTTCCTCGCCGAGGACGGTTTCCAGCTCACCGCCGACGAGATCCGGCTCGCCCTGCGCCTGCCGCCGTCGCTGCTCAAGCCGGTGCCGGCGACCCCGGGCGGGACCGCCCCGCCGTTCGCCGAGATCGCCGTGTACGGGTCGGTCGGCATCGACAAACACCTGGACGTACGCGTCCTCGGCTTCGACAAGCTCACCCTGCCGCCGGTGATGGTCGGCAGCTCGGGCGTGGTCGTCTCGGCCGACGACGTGGTGCTGTGCCTGTCCAAGGCCGACACCCCGGCCGAGGTGCTCGCGGCCGGCTTCGACCGGGGTTTCCTCGGCGTGTACATCGGCCGGGCCACGGTCAAGCTGCCCGAAGGGCTGCCGGCGCTGGCGCCCGACTCGCTGGTGATGCGCAATGCCGCCATCGGCTCGCAGGGAGTCAGCGGCAGCCTCGCGGCCACCTACGCCGTCACCTTCGACCCGGTGGCCAAGAAGTTCACCGGCGACGGCGCGGGCGAGCTGTTCGGCGTGCCGTTCGGCGTCTCGTCGCTCGGCATCGAACTGCGCCAGAACGCGCTCACCGCCGGCACCCTGACCGGCCAGCTGCTGCTCCCGTTCTTCGACCACCCGGTCGGGGTGACCGTCACCCTGCGCCCGGACGGCTCCTGCGCCGTCGACCTGGGCGCCGGCGTCACGATCGGCACCCTGGAACGGCCGGGGCTGCTGCGGGTGGCCGTGCAGCGCCTCGGGTTCGAGATCACCGGCGGGCGGCTGGTCGTGCACGCCGGCGGCACCGTCACCCCGCTGATCGGCAGCCCGTCGTGGCCGTCGTTCCACGCCGACGACCTCGCCGTCGACAGCGACGGGAACATCACTGTGCACGGCGCCGGGCTGATCCTGACCAACGGCCGGCCGCTCGGGCTCGGGCCGTCGCCGACCGGCGCCGGCCAGGTGCCCGGGGTCACCGTGGACAAGCTCGCCCTCTCCGGCAACCCGTTCGGCGACGGCCTGACCGCCGACGCCGAACTGTCCACCGTGGCCCGGCTCGGCCCGGTCACCGCCACGGTCCAGAAGCTCGGCGTGCACACCCGGCTCGCGGTGGCCGACGACGGGTCCGGCCCGGTCACCGCCGACCTGTCGTTCACCCCGCCCACCGGCATCGGCGTCACGGTCGACGCTCAGGGCGTGGTGTCCGGCGGTGGATTCCTGTTCCACGACCCCGACCGGGGCCTGTTCGGCGGCCTGATGCAGCTGACGCTGCACGAGAAGATCATTGTTTCGGCGTACGGGCTGGTCACCTCACACCTGCCCGACGGCGGCCCGGGTTTCTCGCTGCTGGTCTTCGTCACCGCCGAGGGATTCAAGCCGATCCCGCTCGGTTTCGGGTTCATGCTGCAGGGCATCGGCGGCATGCTCGGGGTGCACCGCACCTTCGACACCGAGGTGCTGCGGGCCGGCCTGAAGAACGACACGCTGAACCAGATCCTGGCCCCGCACGACCCGGCCGGCAACGCGGTCGCTCTGGTCCAGGCCCTGGACGCGGCGTTCCCGGCCCGGCGCGGCAGCATCCTGCTCGGGTTGCTGGCCCACCTCACCTGGTTCAGCCCGACGCTGGTCGACCTGCGCCTGGCCCTGATCCTGGAACTGGGCGCCCGGGAGCGGCTGCTGTTCCTGGGCCGGGTCAGCGCGCTGCTGCCCACCAGGGACAACGACCTGATCCGGCTCAATCTGAACGCGCTCGGCGTGCTCGACTTCGACGCCGGCACCGTCGAGGCCGACGCCGTCCTGGTCGACTCCCGGCTGGTGCACCGGTTCCCGATCACCGGCTCGGCCGCGCTGCGGGCCCGCTGGTCCGGCGACGAGAGCTTCGTGCTGGCCATCGGCGGACTGAACCCGCACTTCACGCCGCCGGCCGGCTTCCCGGCGCTGGAGCGGGTCACTCTCGCCCTGTGCTCGGGCAACAACCCGCGGCTGGTCTGCGACGGCTACTTCGCCATCACCGCCAACACCGTGCAGTTCGGCGCGCACGCGTCGCTGCATGCCGAGGCGCTGGGCTGCACGGTCGACGGCGACCTCGGCTTCGACGCCCTGATCACCCTGCTGCCGCCGCACTTCATCGTCGACTTCCACGCCGGCGTACAGCTGAAGTTCCACGGGCACACGCTGTGCAAGGTCGCCCTGGACGGCACCCTGGAGGGCCCGCTGCCGCTGAAGCTGGCGGCCCGGGCCAAGTTCGAGATCCTCTGGTTCAGCTTCTCGGTGCACTTCGCCTTCACCCTGGCCGACGGCGACGCCGCCGGGTCGCTGCCGGCCGTGTCACTGGTCGACGAGGTGGCCCGGGCGCTGGCCGACCCGGCCAGCTGGAGCACCCGGCCGCCGGCTGGGGCCCGGCACGGCGTGGCATTGAGCAACGTGCCGACCGGCGGGCGGACAGCCCTCGACCCGCTCGGCCAGTTGGTGGTGCAGCAGCAGGTGGCGCCGCTGAACACCGGCCGTGACGTGGACACCTACGGCGGGGCCGCGGTCCGCGGTCCGCGCCGGCTGCGGCTCACCGGCACGCTCGACGGGCAGGCCGGGACCCCGACCACGGCGGCGTTCGCGCCGGCCCGCTTCTTCGCCATGAGCGACGACGACAAGCTGGCCGCCCCGTCGTTCGAGACGATGGACGCCGGGCTGGTCCTCGGCACCGACGGGATGTCGCTCGATCCGGCCGCGGTCGTCGCGGCGCCTCTGGAGTACCACGACATCGTGCTCAACCCGGTCAGCGGCCTGGCCGCCGAGCCGGCCGGAATCTACCGGCTGCCGGCGCAGTCCCTGCAACGGCACATCGCCACCGGTTCGGCGGCCCGCGCCCCGGTCCGGGCCACCGGCCGGGCCCGGTTCCGCAATCCCGACGCCGCACCGGCCGCCACTCTGACCCCGCCGAGCTGGCGCATCGTCGACATCCAGACCAACCAGGTGGCCCCGATCGACCCGGGCATCACCACCTGGAGCGAGCAGCGTGCCGCGCTCGACGTCCTCAACCAGGGCGGCCGGCGCTGGCAGCTGGTCGCCGCCCACGAACTGCCGGCCTGACGGGGAGTTTCCGACCATGCCCACTGACGCGACCGCCGCGCTCAGCCTGCTGCCCTGGGTCCGCCAGGGCGCCGCCTCGGCCATCACCGCCGAGGACGACCTCGGCCTGTCCCCGACCCGGCCGACCCGGCCGGTCGCGACCGTCGCGGCCACCCTGACCCTGACCGACGGTCCGGCCGTCCCGGCGCCACCGATCGCCCTGCGCGGCCCGGCCGACGTGATCGGGTTCGACGCCGACCAGGTGATCCGCACCGATCCCCGCCCGGGCAGCACTGACTTCGAGGCCAACTGCTTCCCGTCGGTCGAGTTCGACCGGCCCGACTTCCCGTGGCTGTTCACCCCGGCCAAGGCCAACGGCCAGAACCGGCTGCGGCCCTGGTTGTGCCTGGTGGTCGTGGCTGACCGGCCGGGCGTCACGGTGCGCGCCGCGGTGGACGGGCCGCTGAGCGTGCTGCGCATCGCCGCACCGGCCGGCGCGGCGGCCGAGCTGCCAGACCTGACGGACTCGTGGGCGTGGGCGCACGCGCAGGCCGCCGCGACAGACACCGGCGAGACCGCGGTCCGGGGCGCGCTCACCGACCCGCCGCGCAACCTGTCCCGGCTGATCTGTCCGCGGTTCCTGGAGCCCGACACCACGTACACCGCCTGTGTGGTGCCGGCCTTTGAAGTCGGCCGCAAGGCCGGGCTCGGCCTGCCGGTCGGCGCGGCCGACGTCGACCCGGTCACCGGCGTGCTGACCCCGGCCTGGAATCCGGCCAAGCCGACGGCCGAGGTGGTGCTGCCGGTGTACTACCGGTGGACGTTCCGGACCGGTCCGGGCGGTGATTTCGCCGCGCTGGCCGGCCGGCTGCGACCGGGCGTGCCGGCCGGGCTGGGGACCCGCACCGTCGACATCGGACAGCCGGGCTTCCCGGCGGCCGGCGTGACCACCGTCGAGATGGACGGCGCGCTGGCCCCGATCGGCGCCGCTCCGGCCGATCCGATCCCGGCGGCGTACCGGTCCGCGCTGGCCGGGGTGGTCAACGGACCGCCGGTCGGACGGCAGCCGGAGGTGCTCGCGCCGCCGCTCTACGGCCGGTGGACGGCCGGCGTCACCCGGGTCGACCCGTCCGGTACGACCTGGGTCGACCAGCTCAACGTCGATCCGCGCCGGCGGATCGCCGCCGCCTACGGCACCCGCGTGGTGCAGGAGCACCAGGAAGCGCTGATGGCCTCGGCCTGGGAGCAGGCGGCCGAGGCCCAGGCGGCCAACCAGCGGCTGCGCCAGCTCCAGCTCAGCCAGGCCGTCAGCACCTCGCTGCACCGGCGGCACCTGGCCGTCCTGTCCGAGGAGCAGATCCTGCGGGTGGCCGCGCCGGCGTTCGGGCGGATCTGGAACGGGAGCCTGTCGATCCTGGCCCGGCAGCGCGGCTCGCGGCTGCCGGCGGGCGCCAACCAGGCCGCCATGCGGCGGATCGGCCGGCTGCGCGGCCCGCTGTCCCGCCGGGTGCTGGCCAAGGGCCCGTCCCCGCGCTCGGTCACCGACACCTGGATCGTCCGGCTCAACGCCACGCCCGGTGGTGTGGTGCCCCCGCCGCCCACCGACCGGGCGCCGTTCCCGTCGGCGCTGGGCTCGGCCGTCAGCCGGATCAACCCGGCCGACACCCTGTCGGTGTTCGGCGCGTTCTTCGTGGCCGCCGAGACCGCCGGGGTCAGCCTGCCGGGTGGGGCGGTCACCGACGCCACCCGCACCGAGCTGCCGGACTTCTTCCGCTTCGCCGCCGGCCGGCACTGGAACGCGTTCTTCCCGGTCCGGACCGTGCCGCCGAACCCGGGTCTCGTCCTGCTGCCGACCGTCCGGGCCCAGGTCCTGGCCCAGACCGCGCCGGGCGCCACGCTGCGTGCGCTGGCCGGCGCGACCGTCGACACCGGCGCCGTGCTGGCCCCGACGCCGCCCGGCATCCCGGCCACCGGCCTGGAGACGGTGCTGACCGAGCCGAGGTTCCCGCAGCCGATGTCCGAGCCGCTGCGCGAGCTGTCCCAGGACCTGTTCCTGCCGGGGCTGGAGAAGGTCGCCCCGGACACCGTGCTCGGCCTGCGCACCAACCGGCCGTTCGTGGAGAGCTACCTGGTCGGGCTCAACCACGAGATGGGCCGGGAACTGCTGTGGCGCGGTTACCCGACCGATCAGCGCGGCACCGGTTTCCGGCACTTCTGGGGCCTGGGTGTGCCCAACGCCGCCCCGGCCGACATCACCGACCTGGTGACCTGGAAGACCCGCGGGCTGGGCAGCGCCACCAACGCGCCAGTCAGCGCCGAGCAGTTCGTCATGGTGCTGCGCAGCAGCCTGCTGGCCCGTTACCCGAACGCCTCGATCTACCTGACCCCGGCGATCCACCCGGGCACCCCGCCCGACCCGGCCCGGATCGTGCCGGACACGCGGCCGGAGAACGAGCGGCCGCCGTTGTTCAGCGGCGCGCTGGACCCGGACATCGTGTTCTTCGGCTTCGCGGTGTCCACCGCGGCGGCCACCGGCGCCGACGGCGGCCCCGGCTGGTACGTGGTGATCCAGGAGCACCCGACCGAACCCCGCTTCGGCCTCGACGCGGGTTTCCCGCACGCAGGCAGTCACCTGGTGCTCGGCCCCGGCGCCCCGACCGGTAACACCGCGGCCGAGCTGGCCGAACGGGTCCGTCGCCGGCCGGTCCGCCTGGCCCTGCACGCCTCTCGACTCGTATCGCTCGCCTGACCGGGACGGATGACCTGATGAGCCCGACACTGTTCGACACCCCGTTCGCGCTGCCCACCGGGGGAGCGGCGCTCCCGCCCGGGGCGCTGTGCCCGAGCGACCTGCCGCTGGTGCTGCTGCCGGTCCGGCTGGAGACCCGGTTCTTCCCGGCCGCCGGGGGCGCCACCGAGCTGCGGATCCGGGTGTATCCGGACCAGATCCACCTGGACACCCACGAACCGCAGCTGTCCGCGGACGAGCGGGACCGGGGCACCCGGTACTGGCAGGACGACTGGGCCGCCGGCGCCGACGTCGATGCCCGCCGGGACGCCTGGCGGACCCTGGCCGACCGGTTCGGCCCGGCCCGCGCGGCGTGGATCGTCCGCGCCCTGGAGCCGACCAACCTGGCCCAGCGACCGGGCACCCCGCCGGTGTTCCCGGTCCTGACCGACCCGCCGGCCGAGCAGGCGTGGACCCGCGCGCCCCGGGCTCGGCTGCTGCCGGACCGGTGGACCGCGATCCTGCACTCGGCGGGCTCGGTGGCCCTGACCACCACCGGCGCCACCATCCCGCGGCCGCTCGCGGTCGGCCCGAACCCGCAGGCCCCGGCGCCGGACGCGGCCACCGCGGCTGCGATCGAGAGCGGCGACGCGCTGGCCGTCGACGCGGACATCCGCTGGCTGGTCGACTTCGACGAGGCCGAACGGGTCGGCATGGGTCTGCGCCTGACGATCCCGGCCGCGACGGTCAGCGCCGGCCTGGACAGCCTGCTGGTGTTCGGCGTGGTGCAGTCGATGACCGCGGCCCAGACCGCGGCCGGGCTGGCCGACCTGTTCGACGCCCACCACTACACCGACGGGCTGGCCCTGCTGCCGTTCGGCGCGACGACGAACAACACCGACGACCGGCGGGCCGGGTACGACTCGGCCGACCCGGACCGGGCCCGCAGCTTCACCGACGAGGTGCTGGCGGACCCGGACGGCGCGACGAACGCGTCCCGGATCGGCACCGCGCTCGGCCTGCCGTTCCCGCGCGCCGCCCCGACGCTGGGCCGCCTGCACGGCGCCGTCGGGGACCACGACACCGACCTGCGCAGCATGAACACCGCCCTGTGGTCGGCCGGTTGGGGCTACTACCTGAGCAACATGATCGGCGCCGAGACCGGCCTGTCCCGGGAGGCGATCGACTGGGTCCGGGACCACTTCCAGGACCACGTGCGCGCGGCCGGGCCGTTCCCGGCGCTGCGCGTCGGCCCCCAGCCGTACGGCGTGCTGCCGGTCACCTCGCTCGACCTGTGGACGCCGTTCGGCGGCGACCCGGCCGCACCCCGGCTGGGCTGGCTGCGCGACCTGCTGGTGCGGGCCCGGGACGGGATCTGGCGTCCGGCGCTGGGCAGCGTGGCCCGGATCGGCCTGCGCAACCCGCCCGACCCGGACGCCGACCTGGCCGACGTGATGCGCACCGACGGGGTGTCCTGGGGCCATCTGGCCCGCCCGGTGCTGGGCCGGCAGTACGTGCGGCACCTGTACGCGCTGAACAACCAGTCGCTGGCCGCCGAGCTGACGGCCCAGGACACCATCGCCAACCGGATGCTGAGCCTGCTGCATCTGCCGACCGCGGCCGGGAGCCGCCCGCACGTCGCCGGCGGCTTCCACGCCGACAGCGCCCTGCGGCTGACCGCGCCACTGGTGCAGCCGGGCGGGGTCGCGCCGGGGCAGCCGCTGCAGTCGGACCCGATCGGCACGCTGCTGGCCGCCACCACGATCGACGCGATCCGCAACGCCCGCCCGGCCGCGACCGACGCCGGTCACACGGCGGGTCTGCTGCCGGCGCTGCTGCGGCACAGCCTGTTGCGCGAGTACGCGACCGCCGCCGCGCGGATCGCCGCCACCGCCCCGGGCAGCCCGGCCCTGGCCACCCTGCTGCGCGATCTCGAGCTGGTCGACCTGGTCGACGTGCCGCCGGTCAACTTCGTCCTGCAGACGCCGCCGCCGAACCCGCACTGGCGCCGCCAGCTCGCGATGACCGGGGCGCCGCTCACCGCCGGGGCCAGCATCCGCGCGTACCTGGAAGGGCTGACCAACTTCGGCGCCGAGCCGGTGCGGGCGATCGGCCAGGTCCGGGACAGCCTGACCCACCTGCGCGGCCTGGACGGCGACCGGCTGCAGCTGCTCATGCAGAGCACCCTGGACCTGTCCACGCACCGGCTCGACGCGTGGATCACCTCGTACGCCACCAAGCGGCTCTTCGAGAACCTGCCGGACGATCCGCAGGGGCCGTACCTGGGCGCGTACGGCTGGGTGGAGAATCTGCGACCCGGACCGGCCCGCACGCCGGTGCCGGCGGCCTCGCTGCCGCCGGGCGAACCCGGCCCGCTCTTCGCGCCGGCCGTCGACAGCGGCTTCATCCACGCCCCGTCGGTCAACCACGCCGGCACCGCGGCCCTGCTGCGCAACGCGCATCTCGGCCCGACCGGCGTGCCGGCGGCCGACGGCCCGTTCGCCATCGACTTGTCGTCGCGCCGGGTCCGCGACGCCGAGAATCTGCTCGGCGGGGTCCGGCAGGGCCAGCCGCTGGGCGCCCTGCTCGGCTACCGGCTGGAACGGCGCCTGCACGACCTCCAGCTGGACCGCTTCATCCGGCCGCTGCGCAACCTCGCTCCGCTCGCGGTGCGCGAACGCGGCGCCGGCCAGCCGCTGGCCGAGGCCGTCGCCGCCGGCAACGTGGTCGACGGCCTGGCCCTGCTTCAGCGGTACGACCAGAGTGGCCCGTCGCTGCTCACCGGCGCGCTGACCGGGGCCTCGAGTACCGAGCTGAGCACGGTCACCAACGAGCTGACCGCACTGGCCGACTCGGTCGACGCGCTCGGCGACGCCCTCACCGCCGAGGCCGCCCACCAGCTGGTCCAGGGCAACACCGCCCGGATGGCCGGCACCCTGGCGGCCATCTCGCAGGGCGAGGCCCCGCCGAGCGAGCTGACCGTCACCCGGGCCCCGCGCGGCGGCAACCCGGTCACCCACCGGCTGGCCCTGCTGTTCAGCAACGTGCCCAACGTCGGCGCCGGCTGGCTGTCCTGGAACGCCACCCCGCGGCCGCTGGCCGAACGCTGGCTCAACGCCTGGGTGCGCCAGCTGCTCGGCGACTCGACCTTCATCCGCTGCACGGTGGAGCGGCTGGACGACACGACCGGCGCGGTCGCCGAGACGGTGCGTTTCCCGCTCACCCACGTCCCGGTGACCTCGCTGGACTTCGTCTACTTCACCGGGACCGACGCGGGCGGGCTGTGTTACGCCGAGCAGCTGGTGCTCTACCACGCGCGGACCATGACCGGCGGCTTCGGGTCGCAGGCCACGCTGCGGCTGCGCCACGACCGGCCGACCGACCTGGCGGCCGGCGAGAGCACCCTGTTCGACGCGCTGGAGCAGGCCCGGGCCATCCGGACCACGCTGGCCGGGGCCCGCGGCCTGCTGCCCGACGACGTGGTCCCGCCCGGCCGGGTCGCCACCGCCACGGTCGACACGGCCGATCTGGGCGCCCGGGTCACCCGGCTGGAGAACGCCCTCAACTCGTTCCACAAGGCGTTGACCAACGCGGTGGCCAAGAGCACCGCCGCCACCGCCGACGAGCTGCGCACCGGGCTGCTCAACCTGAGCCTGCTCGGGCTGGGCGCGTCGGTGCCGTGCGTCGCCACCGGCGACGACTCGGCCACCCGGCTGGCCCTGCTGCGTCAGGCCACCGCGGTGCTCAAGGAGTCCGGGCCGCGGCTGCAGCGGGCCCTCGCCCTGCGCGCGGAACCGGCGTCGACCGACCCGCGGGTCCGGGTCCGGCAGCTCGTCGACCGCGCCCACGGGGTCGGCGGCGCCGAGCTGATGGTGCTGCCGTCCTTCACCTGCGACCCGGACGCCGCCGCCGAGCTGGCCTCGGCGCTGGCCGCCGGGCCCGCGCAGCAGGGTGGCGACCGGCTCGCCGCGCACGGCTGGTTCACCCGGATGTCCCGGGTCCGGGAGCCGCTGTCCCGGCTCGGCGCCTGCCTGCGCCTGGCCGACGTGCTCGGCACCGGCGCCCGGCTCAACCTCTCCGTCGCCCAGCTTCCGTTCGACGCCATCGAACGGTGGGTCGGGCTGCCGCCGGTCCCCGGTACCGAGCTGGCGGTGAACAAACTGTCCCTGGTCTGCCAGAACGTGCTGCCGATCGACCCGACCAAGGTCCTGTGCGGGCTGCTGGTCGACGAGTGGGTGGAGGTGGTGCCGGACAGGGCCGAGACCACCGCGCTGGCCTTCCAGCTCGACCCGCCGAACGCGGCGCCGCCGCAGAACATCCTGGTCGCGGTGCCGCCGGTGCCGGGGGCGGCGTGGAGCACCGAGCTGCTGCGCCGGGTGCTGATGGAGACGCTCGACCTGGCCAAGCTGCGGGCGGTCGACCCGTCGCTGCTCGGCGCGGCGGCCCAGTTCCTGCCGGCGCTGTACTTGCCGTTCAACGCCGCCGACGACGCGGTGTCCACCAACTTCGCCCCGTACACCGCGTAGCGGGAAAGGCCGGTCATGTCCGGAATCAGCATCTTCGTCACCAGCCCGGTCGCCGGCATCGTCGTCGGCCGCCGGCAGCAGTTCAGCGGGACGGTCCCCGCGTTCAACGGCACGATTTTCTCGATCTTCCTCCAGTTCGGGGTGGGCGGCCCGTCCGTCAACGCCACCCCGGCCAACCGCGAGGCTCGCAGCGGCATCGGCTTCAGCTGGACCGGCAACATCCCGAACGTCATCCGGCCCGGGCAGAGCTTCCAGCTCATCGCCACGGTCGACGGCATCATGACCCTCAGCCCGGACGGTGACCCGGAGCCGGTCACCGAGCAGGTGGACGGGGAGCAGCGGCTCTCCTTCACCCTGGAGAACATCGTCCCGACCCTCTCGCTGAGCCCGTTCCAGTCCCCGATCTCCACCCTCGGCAACACCTACACCAGGACCTTCTCCGGTACGTTCGACGAGGCCAACCCGGCCGTCTACGGCACACCGGCGGTCCGGTACCAGATCGACGGCGGGGCACTCCAGAACGCCTCGGTGTCGGGTAGGAACTGGAGCGCCACCGCCACCTTCGCGCCCGGGGACCACACGTTCGCCGTCCAGGCCTCCGACCCGTTCGACAGCGTCACCCGCATCCAGCGGTCGATCCAGGTGCTGCGCTACCCGCCGCCGGCCAACCCGGACCCGGGCCTGCCCCGGACCCGGGCCGGCCTGCCCACCACCGCCTCGGTGACCACCTGGACCCGGCTGGAACCGCAGGTTACCGAGGCCGACATCGCCACCAGCGCCGGCGCCCGGGTGCTCGACCCGCTGTGGCTGCTGACCCGGCAGTGGCAGATGGGCGAGTTCCAGGCCGAGGACAGCGGCTCCCCGGTCAAGGCCCGGTACCGGGCCACCAGCGCGCCGCTGAGCCGCAGCCGCGTCGGCGACCTGACGACCGCCGGGACGGCCGGCACCGTCGCCGCCGCGGCCTACGACCCGGCGAAGACGCCGCTGGAGGCGATCGTCGAGCGCCGCCGGATGCGTCCGGCCGGAACCACCGACACCCGGCTGCTCACCGCGGCCGTCGACGCCGGCCTGCACTTCCTGCGGATGCTCGAGCTCGACAAGATCGGCACGAAGTACCGGGCGGCGTTCCGGGCCCGCTATCCGCTGCCGGCCGATCTCGGCGCCGGCACCGACGAGACCACCGACCGTTTCGTACGGGCGATGGCCGGCCGGGCCGTCGACGCTCGCCAGTTGGTGCTCGCCTTCGCCAAGCAGCCGATCGTGTTCGACCCGGTGCTGGCCGTCGCCACCGCCGACGTGGCCGCCGTCCGGGCCGTGGCCACCGCCTGGGTCGCCTGGTACGCCGGGCTGTTCAGCGAGCCGGCCGGCACCTCCGACGACGCCTGGAACGCGGCCCGCCTGGAGTACTCGGTGTCGGTGGCGGCCCGCCTGGCCGACCAGCCGGTCACCCTGTCCGCGGCCGAGTTCGACGGCGGCCGGCTGGACTGGAGCAGCTTCGACCTCAACGGCCGGACCGGCCTGGACACCACCGGCGACACCGGCACCACCGCGCTGAGCCGGACGATGATCCCGGCGCCGATCGTGGTGCGCGGCGCGCCGGCCCAGCGCTTCTGGGAGCTGGAGGACGCCAAGATCGCCTACGGGCTGCTGCCCACCGGGCCCACCGACCTGGCCCACCTGCTGCTCATCGAGTACGCCGGCAGCTACGGCAACGACTGGTACGTGCTCCCGCTGGAGCTCCGGGTCGGGACGGTCACCCGGGTCGACTCGCTGGTCGTCACCGACACGTTCGGCGTCAGGAGCCTGCTGCGCCCGATCGGCGACCCGGCCCTGCCCGCCCCGCACTTCTCCATGTGGCAGCCGTCCGACCTGCGGGCCCCGGGCGAGCGGCTGGGCACGCTGCGCGACCCGGCCCGGACGCAGGACCCGCGGGTCGGCGCCCCGGTGCCCAACCGGTTCTTCCTGGCCCCGTCGATCGGCCGCAGCATCGACGGCGGCCCGGTCGAGGACGTGCTGTTCATGCGGGACGAGATGGCCAACGTCGCCTGGGCCATCGAGCAGACCGTGGAGAGCCCGGTCGAGCGGCCGGTGCCGAGGGGCGACACCGCCGTGCCACCGCCGGAGGCCGACGGGCTGCCCCGGTACCTGCTCGCCTCGGCCGTGCCGGACAACTGGATCCCGCTGCTGCCGGTGCAGCTGCCGGGTACCGGTCCGGTCCAGTCCCGGTTGCGGGTCGGCCAGGTCCTGCAGCCCGACGGCAGCGGCCGGACCCACCCGGCCGTGGGGCAGATCCTCGCCGCCGCGACCGACGGCCTGCTGTACGACGAGGAGGTGCCCCGGGAGGGCGTCCGGGTGACCCGGTCCCGGCGGATGGCCCGCTGGACCGACGGCAGCACCTGGGTCTGGTCCGGACTGCGCCGGCAGATCGGCCGGGGCGAGGGCAGCAGCGCGCTGACCTTCGACCACCTGATCGAACCGTAACCCGCCCGGTGTCCCTCCAAACAGGACTCCGGCACGCCAGCGTCTGGGCCTCCAGAGACACTGGTCTATGGATCAGGAGGTCAGATGAGCACACGCAGGCGGACGTCGTAGAGACCGGTGGCGCGCATGGCGCCCATGAGGACCGCCATCATCAGCAGACCGAGCAGCGCCCCGGCGATCAGTCCCGGCAGCGCCGGCCGGGCCGCCAGCTCGGATGCCAGCGACGCTCACCGAGGCGGACGGCGAGCAGGTAGCAGCCGAGAGCGGCCGCGTCGGTGAGGAGAATGCCGGCCAGGCCCAGAGCCGGGTTCCCGGGTGGGAACTGGTCGACAGCCGCCCGCAGGGGTAGGCCGAAGCCAGCTGCGGTCAGGAAGAACACCAGCACCAGCCAGGACAGGGCCCGCAGCCAACGCCAGCGACCGCGGTGCAGGACGCGGCGTTCCCCAGTTGAACCGGAACGCCCCAACGGTCGGCGCCGGCCGGCGAGAGGCCGAACCGGGTGGTGAGCGATCATCATGTCGTCCCTGGTGTTGGTAACGCTGTCCGCTCGATGGTTGACATGTCTACGACCGCCACGGAGATCAGGGTGACGCCGAGGTCTCGGATCTTGGTGAGCAGCCCGTGGAGTTCCGCCTGGTCCGCGACGGCGCCGGTCAGGGACGTTGTTCCGTCGTCGTCGTGGGTCAGGATGAGGTTGCCGAACCAGGACGACCAGTGCTCGTCGAGGTGTCCGTCGACCCGCAGCTGATATCCGGACGGGCCCTGTCGTCTGGGAGTGTGGGTCATCAGGACCCGGCCTTCGCGGTCGCCCCACCGGTGGGCATGTTCGTCCGGCGGCGGGTGGGTCGGCGGATGAGGTACTCGGCGATGGCCAGGTTTACGACCCAGCCCGCGCCGAGACTCAAGTCGAGGGTGAGTTCGCTGGTGCCGAAGAGCGCGGGTCCGATGCCTTTGGTGAACACCTGGGTGCCGGCGCCGAGCGCAAGGGCGTACGCACGGATCATCCAGGCCTGGTGGCGGGCGATGTCACGGCGGCGGATGGCGGTGAAGCCGAGGATGATGCAGGCGGCCATGCCCGAGCCGAACGCGAGCCGGAACAGGTACGCCAGCACACCGGTGCCCGGCTGGCGGGGATAGAAGACGGTCATCCACAGCGCCGACAGGGCCACCGCCAGGCCGAGCACCACCAGTGCCCGTCCCACCGCCCGGTGCCACCCGGGCCGGCGTCGCCGTAGGGCGATGGAGAACTGGAACGCGCCGAGGACGGCGTAACCGACCGCGCTGACAATGTGCACGACCAGCGGCAGCGGCGAGGAGGTGAAGCGGGGGTCTGCGGGCATCAGCCGCGGGCCACCGGTCAGCTCGATCAGACGCAGGGAGCCGAAGATGGCGGGGATCACGACGAGGGCGATCAAGGCGAACGGCACCCATCGGGCGGGCCGGCCCGGCCGGGCCTGTCCGGCACGGGCCGGGGTGGTCATTTGGCGTCAGCCGGCTCGAGCCGGGAACCGGCCGGGGTGGGCAGCGAGCGAGTGGCAGCGGTTCGCTGCTCACGCCAGAGCGAGAAGCCGAGCCCGACCAGGGCGACGCCGGCGGGAACGGCGAACAACCGCTGGGTGAGCTCCGGCAGTTGGAAAGTGGCGACGGTCGCGACGGCACCGACGGACATGAGCACGGCGGCCCACCGGGCGAGGACGTTGGCCCGGAAGAGCGCGATGCCGAAGATGACGCCGCCAGCGATGTAGGTGATGCCGACTGTGCTGAGGGTATGGAACCCGCTGACGTCGCCGATCGGGGTGTCGCTGGTGGCCACCGCGAGGATGTCATTGACGTAGCCGGGCTGGCCGGCCGCGAGGTCCGGCAGGATGAACACACCGATGACCTGGACGCTCATCATGGTGAGGTAGCCGACGGCGAGGAGGAGGTACCCGATCAGGCCGAGCACGCCGGCCTGCCGGACCTGCCGCAGGTAGATACCGGTGATGCCGATCAGCGAGAGGACGGTCATGAAGATCTTCGCGGATTCCCGGACCGCGTACTCGGTGGTGGTGGTGAACGGGGCATCCAGCAGGGGGTGCTTGATCTGAACGGCGATGAACAGCAGGCCGCCGGCGACGGCGGCAAGGCCGGCCGCCCGGGTGAGTGTGGCGGGGGTGAGGGTCATGTCGACTCCCAGGTGTCCGAGGGTCCGTGGCGGGCGCCGCGGGATGACTCGAACCTAGGACGGACGGGGTGAGCGGGCGTCACCCAACGATGTGACCGACTGGATGAGATCGGATCGGCGTCGGTCAGATCAGGCCCTGCTCGCGGGCGCGGAGCACCGCCGCCCGGCGATTGGTGACCTCCAGCTTGGTGAAGATGTGCTTGGTGTGGGTGCGCACCGTGTTGTGCGAGACGAACAGCTCGCGGGCGATCTCCGGCCCGGTCAGCTCACTGTCCAGCAGCCGGAGCACATCGAGCTCCCGCTCGCTCAACGAATCGATCGGCGAGGGGGCCTGCGGCCGGCGGCCTTGCGCGTCCCGGACCAGGGCCTGCAGCAGGCGGATCTGCAGGACACTTCCGGCCCGTCCGGTTGCCTCAGCCGCCTCGTACAGCCGGTCGAGCAACCGGGCCGCCTGGGCGATGACCTCGCTGTCGGGCCGTGCCCGATGCTGCGCGAGAAGCAACCGTACGAGTGTGAGGTGGTCGAATTCGCGCAGATAGCGGGCTTCGTCGGTGACCGACACCCCTCGCTCGCGGGCCCAGTCAGCGGCCTCCGACAGGCTGCCCTGCTCGATCCAGATCCGCGCCCTGATGGCGGCGATGGGTCGCACCTCCGGAAAGAAACCCGGACGGTAGAGCTGCTCAGCCTGGTTCAGGAGCTGGATCGCACCCTCCGGGTCGCCGCCGGCCCGGGCGAGGAGTGCCTTAGCGACGAACCAGCGAAAGCGGCTCTCGGTCATCGGCAGGTCGGCGAGAGCGGCGGCGGTCGCCAGGTGCTGCTCGGCGCTCTCCAGGTCTCCCACCTCGATGTCCATCTCGCTCACCGCCACGTGCAGCTCGGCGAGCGCCCGCCGCACCGGTGCGCCGTGCGTCTCAGCCAGGGCCAGCGCCTGCGCGCAGAGCCGGCGTGCCCTGTTCGGCTGGCCGGCCACGAGCCACAGGTCACTGAGCATCACGGTGCCGCTCAACTCGTCGACGACGCTGCCCGCGGCATGCAAGCTGGCCACCGCCTGGGCGAACGTCTCCAACGCACGGGACACGTCACCCGTGGCCCACGCGGCGAAACCGAGAAATCCCGCCGCACCGCCGCGCGCGAGATGGTCGTCGGGACCGGCCAGGTCCAAGGCGCGCCGGGCGTGGTCCGCTGTGCCGGTCGCATCGCCGCGGGCCTGGGCCAGGGCGGCCCGATACATGGCGATGGTGGACGGCAGCGTCAGCAGGTCCTTGGTTTCGGCCCACGGGAGAGCCTCGTCTTCTCCGATGCCCGCGAGCGCCCGTTCCGCGTCGTCGAGCCAGGGCTCGACCCCGCTCAGGTCGCCGGACGCCATCAGCATGGAACCGTAGAAGAGGCTGAGCACCGGGCTGCGCCGGACGGTGTCGACGGGCAACGCTTTCAGCCAGCCGTACATCATCGCTTCCCGCCGGTGCCGCCGGATCACGGACACGGCCAGCTCCATCAGGTGGGCGGCGCGGTCGAAATCCCGGGCGGCCAGGGCGTGCCTGACCGCCTCCTCGATCAAGTCGTGGCGCTCGTACCATTGGCTGGCGCGCTGGTGCAGCAGCGGGACCTCGTCTTTCTGCTCGCTGAGCAGGCGCACCCGCAGCACATCGGCGAACAAGTGGTGGTATCGGTACCACTCCCGCCGGTCGTCCAAGGCCACGATGAACAGGTTGCGGCGCTCCAGAATCTGGATCATCTCGCTGCCGTCTGCGCGACCGGTGAGTGCGTCACAGAGCGGTCCGATGAGCCGATCCAGAACCGCTGACTGCATCAGGAATTGCCGCACCGCTGTGGGTACCTGAGCCAGTACCTCCTCGATCAGGTAGTCGACGATGTAACGGTCGTCGCCGGCGAAACGGTTGATGAAGCCGCTCACATCCGACCGGTCCCGCAGCGAGAGAGCGGCCAGCTGCAGCGCGGCGATCCATCCCTCGGTCCGCTGCTCGAGGACCTCGACGTCTTCGGCGGCGAGTTCCCGGCCGATCGCCTCGGTGAGGTACGCGGCCGTCTCCTCGGAGGTGAAACGCAGATCCGCGGCCCGGATCTCGACCAGCTCGCCCCGCGCCCGCCACCGCGCCAACGGCAGATCCGGGTCCGCTCGGGTACAGAGCACGACGTGCACGTTGGGCGGGAGATGCTCCAGCAGGAACGTCATCCCCTGGCCGATCTCGTGGTCGCCGAGCAGGTGGTAGTCGTCGAGGACCAGCCACACCTCGTCCGGCGCGGCCGCCAGCTCGTTGAGCAGCGTGACGAGCATCAGCTCGGTCGGTACCGGGGCGGACGCGAGGAGCTCCACCAGCGCGGCTCTGCCCACGCCTGGCACAGGACCGCGCAGTGCGGTCACCACGTACGTCCAGAACGATGCGGGTTCGTTGTCCGCGGCCTCGAGCGAGAGCCACGCCACGCCACGGCCGCCCGCCGGTCCCTGGTGCAGCCACGCGCTCAGCAGCGTCGTCTTACCGAACCCGGCCGGCGCGGACACGAGCGTCAACCGCGCGTCAGCCCCGCCGTCCATCCGCCTCAGGAGCCGGGGGCGTGCCACCAGACCGCGCCGCAGCTTCGGGACGAAGAGCTTCGTGGCCATCAACGGCCGTGTCACGCCCTCATTCCCCCAGGAGCTGTCGCGATGGCGCTCGTCATGTCCTGCACAGCGCCATTCCACCTCGCCGTCGCGGAAACAGCAACGTTCGTTGCCCAACAGAGGCGATCACTGGTCCTGGGCTCCGGCGAGCCACGTCATCCGCCAACCATGGCCGATGGTGGGTTAGCTGACTGTCGCGAGTGCCGGTGAGGGGACGGCCGTGGGTCGGGGCGGCGTGGTGAAGCCCTTGGCGATCAGCCAGATCGGCAGGACGACGAACTCGAACAGGAATCCGGGTACCAGGACCAGCATTCCGGTGCCTTGGTTCATGTCGAGGACGCCGAGCAGGTCCAGGGGGACTGCCAGCGAGAACAGGCCGTAGCCGACGAGGCCGAGCACGGCGATGGGCCGGGGGACCAGCCGGGAAATGTAGAGGAGGTGGTTGAGAACCAAGCCTCCGAGTCCCGTCGGGATGTAGACCCAGAGGAGGTGATTCGGAACTACCTGCGACTGGATGAGCAGATAGACTCCGCAGGCGGTGGACACGGCGAACTCGGTAATCCGGAGCACCGGATACCACAGCGCAATCTTCTGGTTGACCTCTTTCAGGACCTGGTACATCAGAAGTCCGATGCCGGCCACGGCGAGGCCGGAACAGATCATCAGGAGGACGCCCGCTGTCATCGGTGCCCGTTCGCTGTCGCCGTCCACGAATGCTTGGATCAGTGACGTTCCGGCCATGGCGGTGGCCATCTGGACGAAGAACAACACGCCCACGGTGATGGCGATCTTCCTTCTTGACATGACTCTCCTCGGTTGGTGGTGCCTCAGATCTGGATGGCGAGCTTTCCGTGCGCCTGACCGGTGCACAGACGGCGAATGGCGTCCGGCGCGTCGTTCAGCGGATAGGTCTTGTCGATGATGGGCGTCACCTGGCCCGCGTCGATCAATTGCGACAGGGCTTGCAAGCCGGGCCGTTTGACGGTGGCGAGGACCATCCGCAGCTCCTGTTTGACGAAGGGGGACAGCATCAGCGCGCGCAGGGAGCGACCCATGGCGCCGCCGATCCAGCGACCGCCGCCTTCGCCGCCGACCAGCACGAGGGTCCCGCGCGGGGTGAGGCTGCGGCGGAGCTGTGACAACGGACGGTTTCCGCCCATGTCGATGATCACGTCGTACCGATGTGCGTTGGCGTCGACGTCCTTCTGCGTGTAGTCGATGACATGGTCGGCGCCGGCGGAGCGGACCAGAGCGACCTTGGTCGTGCTGCAGACGCCGGTCACCTCGGCACCGAGCGCCTTGGCGATCTGCACGGCGAACAGACCCACCCCGCCCGACGCACCGATGACCAGGACCTTCTGCCCCGCGGTGACGTGACCTGAATCGCGGACGGCGGACAGGGCGGTGGCCGCTGAGGTGGGAACGGCTGCGGCCTGCACGAACGACAGGGTGGCCGGTTTGGGGGCAAGGGTGTCCGGGCGGGCCGTTGCGTACTCGGCGTAGGAACCGTCGCAGCTCCCGAACACCTCGTCGCCGGCCTGAACTCCCGTCACGTGGGCGCCCACCGCGACGACCGTCCCGGCCACGTCGGTGCCGCGGATGCGAGCCTTGGGGGAGCGCAAGCCGAAGCCCATGATGCGCATCAGGTAGGGCTGGCCGGTCATCAAGTGCCAGTCGCCGATGTGGGTGCCGGCGGCACGGACCCGGATGAGCACATCGTTCTCGCCAGTCGCGGGCCGGGCGATTGTCGCGTGGCGCAGGACCTCGGCCGGGCCGTACCGGTCCTGGATGACCGCCCGCATCGAGCTCGCGCCGGGCGTGATGTGGTCGTGAGCTGTTGCAGCGTGCTTGGTGGTGGACACAGGGTCCTCCTAGGCGGGGTCGGCAACGCCAGCTGCGCTACCATACTTAGTACGGGAACGTACCGTACAAAGTACGGGAGCGCTATGGGTGGAGACGGGATGCCAAGAAGAACGACAAACAGCCCAGCCGAGAAGCGCGTGCCCCTGAGCCGGGAGCGTGTCCTGAGCGGTGCCCTGGCCGTCGCTGACGCCGAGGGCGTCGACTCCTTGACGATGCGCCTGCTCGCCGACCATCTCGGGGTCAAACCCATGGCTCTCTACCACCACGTGGCCAACAAGAACGAGATCATCGACGGCATCGTCGACCTGGTGTTCAGCGAGATCGAGCTGCCGTCCATCAGCGGCGAGTGGCGGCCGGAGATGAAGCGACGAGCATGCTCCGCGCGCCAGGTGCTGAGGCGCCACCCCTGGTCGATCGCGTTGCTGCAGTCACGGACCCATCCCGGTCCGTCCACCCTTCGCCACCACAACGCGGTCATCGGTGCCCTGCGCGGAGCAGGGTTCTCGGTGGCTATGACCGCCCACGCCTACGCCCTGCTCGACAGTTTCATCTACGGCTTCGCCCTCTCGGAGGCGTCGCTGCCGATCAACGGCCCGGAGACCGTCGCCGAGGTAGCCGAGTCGATGATGCTGCAGTACCTCGCCAAGGACTACCCGCACCTGAGCGAGTTCTCGACCGAGCACATCCTCAAGCCCGGCTACGACTTCGGTCAGGAGTTCGAATTCGGACTCGAACTGGTCCTCGACGGGCTGACTCGTTCGCTCGCCAGCACCAGGTAGCTGGCCCGATCATGGTCAGCCGCAAGCCGATAGCCTGACGCGGTGTTCGACGCTGCGGGTGCCGCGTTCTATGGGCGGACCTCGACCAGCCGATTCCAGGATCCGGCGTCGTCGCGGGAGTGGCAGCGTGACGTCGCGATCCGGGTCGTCGACGGCCGCGGACGGATCGTGGGTTCGACGCGGTGGTGATCGGCGAGTTCGAACGTGCCTTCTCAGCCGGTCAGGCGCGCAGCGTCATCGCCGAGTTGCAGGCCTGCGGCATCACTGTGTGGTCGGCAGAGTTCGACGGTCCGGTCGATCTGGCCGACACCATGCACCGGGCCTTGCTGATGCTGTTCGGCCACCAAGCCGAACGCGAGGTGCTGCGTGCCCGCCGCCGCACGACGGCGGCGATGTGCGCCCAGGTGCGTATCCAGGGCCGTCATCTCGGTGGGCGCCCACCGTACGGTTACCGGCTGGTCGATGCCGGACCGTCTCGCGCTTTCGTGCGGTGCGTGCCCGGCGTTGCACCGCTCTTGGGCACCATTGGCGCTGCGCTGGACGCTCTGGCCTGACCTTGACCTGGCAGTAAGGGTCGTCGGTGTGCTCGTGGCGGGCAAGGCGGCGGGCCATTCGGTGAACCGCGATCCGAGTGGGAACGTAGTGCTGGGCATGGTGCGAGGTCTCTGGTCACGGCTGGTCGCGGCGGTCGGGTGTGCGCCGCAGGGCGGGTTGTCCGGTGCGCTGTGGTGGGGCTGATGCGGGTTCTGTTGGTGGAGGATGACGACACGATCGCGGACCCGCTGATCGAGGGTCTCGGCCGCTACGGTTTCGCGGTGACGCGGGTGGTCACGGGCGCGGCGGCGCTGGAGGCTCCGCACGGCGATCCGGCGGACTGCGCACAGCCGAAGACCGTGCTTGTCGAGCAGCCGGCGCCCGTACCGGAGGCTGTCGGTCTGCTCGTGGACCGCAGAGCCCGGCAGGTGTGGCTGCACGGCCGGCCGGTGGTCCTGTCACCGAAGGAGTTCGCGGTGGTGGCGTTGCTGGACGAGGAACGGGGGGCGGTGGTGCCCCGGCAACGCCTGATCGAACAGGTGTGGGGGCCGCGGTTCTTCGGCGCCGGCAGGACGCTGGATTTCCATGTGGCGAGCGTGCGCCGCAAGCTCGGCGATCCGGGATGGGTGGAAACCCGACGCGGGGTGGGGTTCCGGCTCGCCGTGCCCGGCCCGGTAAGCCCACCCGCGCGGTGACACGGCGCCTGGTATTGAGTTATGTCGGTATCGCCGTGCTCGTCCTGCTCTGCTTGGAGATCCCGCTCGGTCTCCTGTACGCGCACAACGAGCGCAAAGGCGGTGAGGCGCGGCTGGAACACGCCACGGAGATCCTCGCCGCCTTCGCCGACGAGGCCATCCGCGAGGGCCGCCCGGACCGGCTGCGGCTGCTCGCCGCCGAGACCGCCGAGCAGGTCGGCGGTCGCGTCGTCATCGTCGCCCCCGACGGTACGGTGCTGGCCACTTCCCATCCGCTGCGCGCGGAGGAGAGCAAGCCGGCGACGCTGCCCGAGGTCCGTACGGCGTTGCGGGGGCACGCGCACGTCGGCCTGCGCACCGCCGTGCTCGGTGGGGTGGCGAGACTGTCGATCGCGGTACCGATCGTGTACGCCTTCTTCCAGCGCCAGATCCAGTCCGGCCTCACCGCCGGCGCGACCAAGTAGCCACCCGCCGCAGTCGCCCGCCGCCCGGTGCGGGGCCGGTCTCCACACCGGACTTGCGACCGGTGCGAGGACCGGCGGGCGGATCCTTCTGCTTGAATGACAGGACGTCGACTCACCGTCGTCCTGTCACGGGGGAGCCCCATGAAATTCTTCCGTCGCCGCGGCAATACCTCTGGCGCCGACACCGGCCGATCGGTCGACCCGCTCCCGCGTCCGTTCGGCGAGGGGCCGGTGGACCTGTCCGACACGCTTGCGGTCTCGATCGCCGTGCTCGGCCTCGAGAGCCGGCTCGGCGCAAGAGGTGTGCGGTCGGCGGCGGAGGCCGCTCGCCACGCCGAGCAACTGTGGGCGATCGAGCCGCAGGACCCGAGCACCTACGGTCCGCAACTGGGCCTGGTGCTCGCCGTACTGGCCGATCTGCAGCTCGCCGAGGACGACGCCGCAGCCGCGCGAGCCTCGGCAGAGGCCGCCGTCGAACAGCTCCTGCGTCACACCGACAAGCCGAAACGGATCCAGGCCGCACTCCTTCTCGCGCTCACCGTGAACGCCCGGGTCGCTCGCCTCGACGGCCGCGACGACGAGGCGCAACGGGCGGAGCAACGGGCCAGCGTGATCGCCGGAGCCATGGGGCTGCCCCCGGCAACTGCCCCCACGCCGGCCCCGCTGCCGGAATCCGAGGATCCGGTCGGGTCCGCCGAAGCCCTGATCGAGCAGGGCATCGCCCTGAGCCGTCAGGACCGGCTGGCGGACGCGGTCGCAGTCCTGACCCGTGCGGAGGCGGGGCTCTCCGGCCTGTCGAACGACGGCGGGAACCTAGCGCTCAACCGGGCCCTGGCCCGAGCCCGGTGGCGGCTGTCGATGGCGCTGCAGATGGAAGGCGAGTCGGCGGCGGCGGTGCTCGCGGGCCGTAACGCGCTCACGAACTGCCGATCCGTACTGCTGGTACTGGCGACTCGCCGCAACGACGACATCGCTGCCGAGGTCGCCACCGTATTCGCCGACATGAGTGAGGTCTTCATCCAGGCCGGATTCCAGGATGAGGGGTACGCCGTACTCGACGAGGCGGAGCGGATGGTCCGGGACAGCACCCATCCGGCACTGCGGCGAGCCTGGGGCACCCTGCTGCACAATCAGGCGGTGGCCAGCCGGCGCGGGATGGACGCTCCCGGGATGACCAACGAGACCATCCGGGAACCATTGCAGCGGATGGTGGGGTTGGCCGGCCGGGCCGTGGAGGTCCGCCGTGAGATGGTCGACAGCGGCGATGCGATCAGCTGGTACGAACTGGCGAACTCGCTGCGGCTGTACGCCGAGGGCTGCGCGATGGCCGGGGACAACGCGCCGGCGGCGGACGCAGTGGCCGAGGCCCTGACGCAGGTTCAGCACCTCGCGCCCGGCCCCGCGGTCAACAGGCTACGGGCCGAGCTCGGTGTCCTCGTCCAGCTGTTGGAGCGGCTCGCCCCGGGCCAACTGTCAAGAGCACGAGCAGCGATCCACATTCCGTGGTGACACCGGGTGAGCAGTGATCCGCGCTCCGGCGGCTGGCGGCAACCGCTCCGGCGGCCTGCACTTCCGGTTCTACACCGAGGAGTATCCGGAGTTCGCCACCGGGTCTCAGCCGGCCGGCCGCGCCTACAACGACGCTTTCCTGGCCGAGTGGGCCAGCCCGTAGTTTCCAGACCAAAAACAACGGTAAGCAGTTGATCTAGGTCCTCACCTGGGGGCGCCCCTCAAGCTGAGGTTTCCGTGCAGCCACTCTGGGCCGCTTTCCTGGATCCCGGTACGTGGGACGCGAGATCAGCGGCGGTGCCGACGGTGGTGCTCGTCGTTCTCGGCAGTGATGCGGGCGGAGGTCTCCTCGCCGAGCCGAACGTAGATGCCGAGGGTGGCCAGGTGCCGATGGCGGGACTTGGCCTGCAGCTCGGCGGCGCTACGGCCCTTGGCTGCCAGGTGGGTCAACCCCGAGTGGCGAAGCTGGTGGAGGGTGTAACCGGCGCCGTGCGGGTCGTGGAGCTTGGACGCCTGCTTGAACAGGTATGCGGCTCGCGGGTCGGGCAGGTCGGTCTCGTTGCCCAGCAGGCCGTCGAGCACGTAGTGCGACTCCGGCGCGGTCGCCACGATCACCTTCGTGTCGAACGTCGAATGCTGGTCCGAGACGTGGGTGTAGGTGGAGACGCCCTGCCCGCCACCGTGACCGCCATGAATACCCTCTACCCCGCTGAAACGCACCAGACTCAAGCGCCAGCCCGGCCGGCAAGTGCGTCGAGGAGCGCCGGCCCGTGTCGCGGGGCTGACTCGCCGCCGGGGCGCCGGCGGCCGAGTTCCCTGGTCCGTTGTCCAGCCTTGTCCAACATCAGCCTCGCAATCTGGCTGCCTGTCCTATCCTGACGGCTCGATCTCGCCAGCACGCTGAGCCGTTGCCAGCCTTGTCAGACATGCACGGCACAGCCGTGCGCACAGCATGCGGGGTGTGCCAGCCGATGTTTCGCCGATTCCACAATGCCAAGCAACCCGCCGCGGCGACGCCGGGCGCTTCCGGTCCGTCCGGCTATCCCGTGCCGCTTCCTGAGACCGAGGAAGCTTCCGCGTCCTACCCCGGCCCCGATGCCGCGTCCGTGGACCTGGTCGCCGCAGGCGTCGGGCAGGCCCGAGCCGGCAACCGCAACCGCGCGGCCGCGTTGCTCAAGCAGGCCTCGGTCACGAGCCACCCGGCGTTGCTGTGCGACATCGGCAGTTACCTGCTGGCCATCGAGCATCGCGACGCCGCCTACGCCTGCTACGTGCGTGCCGCGGACGCCGGCAACCTCGCCGCCATGCACAACGCCGGCGTCCTGAGCAAGGAGGACGGCCGCCTCGACGAGGCGCAACGCTGGTGGACCGCCGCAGTCGACGGCGGCTACGTCGGATCGATGAACAGCCTCGGCAACCTGGTTCGCCTGCGCCACAACGACATCACCGCAGGCATGCAGTACTACCGGCTCGCTGCCGCGGCCGGCGTGCCCGATGCCATGCTCAACCTCGTCCCCCTCCTCGCCGGCGCCGGCGAAATCGCTGAGGCCCGGCATTGGGCCGAGGCCCTCACCGCGACCGGAAACCCGGCCGGCCCGCTGATGAGTGCCGTGGTCGACAAGGCCGAGGGCCGGGATCCAGCACCCGTCGCCACCGCGCCCGCCGCACCGCGGGAACACAGCCCGATCCTGTTGGACCTGGTCGATCCGCTCGGCAGCGCCGAGCGACTGCGACGGCAGGTGGCAGCCGACGCGGACCCGGAGGTGCTCGACGCCGCCCTGGTCACGGCCGATTGGGCTGTCGAGTCCGCGGGCGGGGCCGCCGAGCCGACGGCCGCGGCGCAGTCGATCCGCTGCGTCCTGCTGCGCACCCGGGCACAGCGCACCGGTGACCCCGCCGACCTGACCGACTCGATCGCCGCCGGCCGCGCCGCGGTGGCCGCGTCCGAGGCGTCCGGCACCTACCGCAGCCGCGCCGCCGGCGCGCTGGCCAGCGCGCTGCTCGACAGCCACCAGCGACAACCCGATCCGGTCGCTCTCGCCGAGGCGGTCCGGTACGACCGGATCGCCGTCAACACGTGCGACGGCGACGACAGCGAACGGGCCGCAGCGCTCAGCAACCTCGTCAACGCCCTCGTCCTCAGCCATCACCAGAGCGGCACCCTGGCCCCTATCGCCGAGGCGGCCCGGCATGCCCGCGCCGCCGTGGAACTGATCGAACCCACCAGTTTCCACTTCCCGGGTGTCGCGATGACCTGCGCCCAGGCGATGTGGAAACTGTGCCTCGCCACCAAGAACCTGCTCATGTTCGACGAGGCGCGGCGGCTGGCCCGAGCCGCAGTGCAGGCTGTTCCCGCCGACCACCCCAACCGCCCGGCGATCGAGGAATTCGCCGCGCTGCTGGACGAAGCCGCGGAACGCTTCGACCAGGCCTGAGTGACCGTCTTGCCCGGCAGCGTCCCGGGGTGTCGGGGTTGAGGAAGATCGGTACAGCGGTTAGCGGTAGGAATGATCTTGATGTGGGATCTGCCGCAGCGGAGTGAATCGACGTACCTGGCGGCCGTCGATGCGGGGCATGTTGAGGTCGAGCAGGATCAGGTCCGGCAGCGGCGCGGCCTGGTAGGGGCCTTCGCGGCGCAGGAAGGCCAGGGCCTCGGCGCCGTCGCCGGCGTGGTGCAGGGTGCTGGGGATGCTGTGGTCGGCGAGGGCCACGACGGCACGCTCATCGTCGACGACCTGGCCGAGGGGTCGCGCTGCGGCTGCGCATACCGGCCGCTGATTCCTACAGCGTGTAGGTTTGGGATCTGTTCGCTGTCGAGGGGATCGTTTCGATGCTGGCTGCACCGCTCGCCCTGGGTCCGTCGTTCCTGGATCCGGAATGGCTGATCTCCACCTTCGGCCTGATCGGCATCCTGGCCATCGTCTTCGCCGAGTCGGGTCTGCTGATCGGCTTCTTCCTGCCCGGTGACTCCCTGCTGTTCACGACCGGCCTGCTGGTCGCCGGCGGCACCCTGCTGCATCAGCCGCTCTGGCTGATGTGCCTGCTGGTGTCGATGGCGGCGGTGGCCGGCGACCAGTTCGGTTATCTGTTCGGGCGGCGCTTCGGGCCGTCGCTGTTCCGCCGGCCCGATTCACGGCTGTTCAAGCAGGAGAACCTGACTCGGGCGCAGGGCTTCTTCGGCAGATACGGTGCCCGCTCGATCGTGCTGGCGCGGTTCGTGCCCATCGTGCGTACCTTCACGCCGATCGTGGCCGGGGCGAGCCACATGCACTACCGCACGTTCCTGTTCTACAACCTGATCGGTGGCACCTTGTGGGGCTGCGGGGTCACGATCCTGGGCTATTTCCTCGGACAGGTGGCGTTCGTCAGGAACAACATCGAGTTCATCCTGGTCGGCATCGTGGCCGTCTCCGTGGTGCCGATCGGCATCGAGGTGCTCCGCGCCCGCAAGGCTGGGGTGGAGCAGGACTGACCGGCGTGTCCACCGAGGCACATGTCCTCATACCTACAGAATGTAGGAGTAAGCGGACGTCGAGCAGCTCGGGAGCATGGCATGAATCGGTTCGAACATGCGGTACTGGCCACCGCTTCGGTGGGAGTGCTGACTGCGGGGATGGCAGCGCTCGAGGTGGCCGCGGTGCCGATACCCGCTGCGGCTCCCGCGGCAGCCGCCGTGCATCGGCCGGACCACGTGGTGATCGTCATGCTGGAGAACAAGCGATACGACGCGGTGATCGGGCACCCGAACGCCCCCTGGGTCTCATCGCTGGCCGCCCACTCGGCGAACATGGTGAACTTCTACGCCGAAACCCACCCCAGCCAGCCGAACTACCTGGCGCTGTTCTCCGGCTCGACGCAGGGCGTCACGGACAACAACTGCCCGCACGACCTCGGCGCCCGGCCCAACCTGGCCCGCCAGTTGCTCGACGCCGGCCACACGTTCGCCGGCTACTCCGAGGACCTGCCATCAGTCGGTTGGCGCGGCTGCGCACATCGCGGTTACGTCCGCCGGCACAACCCCTGGGTCAACTTCAGTAACGTGCCGGCGTCGGCGAATCGGTCGCTGACCGCGTTTCCGAAGGACTACCGCGCGCTGCCGGACGTCTCGTTCGTGATCCCGAACCTCTGTCACGACATGCACGACTGCCCCAAGGTGGAGGCGGACGCCTGGCTGAAGAAGCGATTCGCGCCGTACGTCGCGTGGGCGAGCAGTCACCACAGCCTGTTCGTGCTCACCTTCGACGAGGACAACAGGACCGACCACAACCACATCGCGACGATCGTGGCCGGGGCTGGGGTCAAGCCCGGCTCCTACCCTGGCCGCTTGAACCACTACGACCTGTTGCACACCCTGCAACGGATGTACGGGCTGCCGCTCACCGGGGGTGCGGCCCGTGGCAAGGGCATGCCGGCCATCTGGGCCGCCGCCTGAGCGGGGCTCAGAGCCAGGCGCGGGCCAACTCGACGAACTCCACCGTCGTCAGCGTGGCCACGGCCAGGAAGGCGACGCCCAGCAGGGCCGGGGTGATCAGCCGTCGGCGCCGTGGAGTGGGCGCGGGTGCCGCGAGGGCCTGCACCCGTCGCACGGCCGTGCCGCCGCCGATGCCCAGCGCGGCGCCGGGCCGGGCGCCGACGGTGGCCAGCGCCGCCCGGGCCACCGCCTGGGCGGTCAGCCCGCGGTCGCCCACGTCGGTTGCGGCGTCCTCGTCGGCCCAGCGTTCCACCAGGTAGTCGACCGCGTCCCGTACGGGGATGAGCAGTGGGTTGAGCGCGGCCGCCGCGCCGACGGCAGCGGCGAGCCGGTGATGGTGCCCGACGAGGTGGGCACGTTCGTGGGCGAGCACCACCCGGCGTTCGTCCGCGTCGAGCAGGCGCAGGATGCCGGTGGTCACCAGCAGGTGCCCGCCGTGCCGGGCGGTGCCGGGCACCGCGACGGCCATCGGCTCGGCCAGGTCGGCAACGACGACGTCCTGCCCGGGAACGCCGATCGCCCGCAGCGCGCGATGCGTGGTGACCCGGCGCCGAACGTCGCGGGCCAGGCGGACGCCGGCGCCCAGCAGCAGCAGGCCCGCGACCAGGGCAACCGGCCCCGGAACCGGCTCGGGCAACTCGTGCGCCGGGTGGTCGTCCAGAGCGGACAGCGGAGGCAGATCGTCCAACATGGTCAACGCCAGCAGGGTCAGCGACCAGGTGGAACAGGCGGCCGCGATCACGGCGCTGACGGTCAGCGTCCAGGCCCCGGCAGCGGGAGTGCCGCGCCGGGCGGCCCAGCGGGCCGCGAAGGCCAGCGGCAGCGCCATCAGCAGCGGCAGGTAGATGGCGAATCTCATGGCTGCCGCTTGCGCTCGGTGTCGGCCAGCAGCCGGCGCAGGACCTCGGCGTCGGACTCGTCGAGCGAGGCGGCGAACTGCTGCAGCACGGCGTGCCGGTCGGGACGGTCGGCCAGGGCTGCCCGCATCTGGGAGGCAGCCGCGGTGGCGGCATCCTGCGCCGGCCAATACACGTGGCCGCGGCCGGCGCGGCGGCGCTCGACAGCCTTCTTCTCGTGGAGCCGGATCAGGATCGTCTGCACGGTGTTGTAGGCAAGGTCGCCACCGATGTCGCGTTGCACATCCGCGGCGCTCATCGGTGTGCCGGCGGCCCAGAGAACCCCCATGACGCCGGCTTCCAGCGTGCCCGGCGCCCGGCGCCCGTGCTTCGTCGTCACAGTCGTTGACCTCCGCCTTCAGGATAGCCGGGGGCCAGGGCGACACTCCGTCCGCAACACCATTCTCCTACAAAACGTAGGAGATAGGGTCGGGGGTGTGACCTTGCGATCTGTCGTCCGCCTCGTCATCGGCCGGGCGGGCGCCGTGTCGCTCGTCGCGTGCTCGGCTGCGGCGTTCGTCCTGCTCGCCCTGGGAGTGTCGGCCGAGTCCGGGCCCCGTGCCGCGCTTCGATGCCTGGGTGATCGCCTTCGCGCGCGCCACAGCCCTGGGGCATCCGATGTGGCTGGCGGCCATGCGGATCGTGACGGTGGGTGGCGGGATGTCGGTCCTCGATCCGCTGGTCGCACTCGGCTGTCTGGTACTGCTCGTGCGGGGCCGCTGGCGGCCGGCGGCGTTCGTCGCGGTGGCGATGACGGTCACCGTCGCCGTCCGGCTCGTGGTTGTCGCCGTGATCGCCCGGCCGCGCCCGTCCGGCCAACTCGCGCCGGCCTCGAACTACTCGTTTCCCTCCGGGCACAGCACCGCGTCCGCGGCGGCCGCCCTCATCCTGGTGCTGGTCTGCTGGCCGCTGCTGCGCCGCCGCTGGAGCCGTGCCATGCTCGCGGCGGTCGCCGCGGTGTGGGCGGTTGCGGTCGGTGTGAGCCGGGTGGCGCTGGTCGTGCACTGGCCCACCGACGTGCTCGGCGCGTGGCTGTACGTGCTTCGGTGCGGTGGCGTGCACCTGGGCCACCACGTCGCCGGCAATTCCTTTCGCCACCAGGCGCTTTCAGCGCCGCGTCAGGGCCGCTTCAGCGGCCGGATCAAGCTTCCCCTTGATGGCGACCCTCCACCGGACGGACGCCACGCAATAGGGGAGAGACGATGAACGTACGCCAGAAGATTCTCGGAGCGTTGCTGGTCGGCGCGACGACGCTGGGCCTCAACGTGATCGCACCGGGGGCGGCCCAGGCCCAGAGCGCCTTCCACCCGATCACCAACACCACCACCAACATGTGTCTGCAACCGCAGACCCCCGAGCAGTTCGTGACGATCGTGCAGCACACCTGCGACGGCAGCCTGCTCCAGAAGTGGGTGTTCATCAAGGTCGGCAACAACCACTACCGGATCCTCAACCAGCTCAGCGGCTTCTGCTTCGACGCCTTCGACGGTGCCTTCGAAGGAGCGCGGATCCTGCAGAACGAGTGCGCGCCGATCAGCAACGACGAGTTCAACACCGGGGGTCCGGTGCCGGGGGTGGTGAAACTGGAGTCCCGGGTGGGCTTCCGGGACCGCGGCTTCTGCATCGGCGTCGGAGCCGCCCCGCTCGAAGGGCTGGCCGCACAGTTGACCGCCTGCTCCAGCACCCAGCTCGGACAGCGCTGGAGCGTCGGCGTCGGATGATCGCTAGTTCCCGGTTCGCTCGTCTCGGCCGTCCGGACCGGCCGAGGCGGGTACGGGCGTGCGCGGCGACTCGCAGGTGCTTGGCCTACCGCGGCAGGCCCGGGCGAGATGACGGTCGCCGCGGGTCAGCCGCTGCGCCGGTTGCCGTACGGCCGGGGGCTCTGCACCGCACCGCAGCCGATCGGCTGCTGGCCCTTGCTGAAGACCTCGGTGTGACTGCTCTCCTTGCCCTTGGCGCGGCGCTAGGCCCGGTGGCAAAGACCTCGGGCTCGTCGCCATGATCCTCTGCACGGTGGTCGGAGCTTGGCTTATCCGCCAGACGTTCGTCATCGCCGGCGAGAGCAAGGCAGAGGACGTGAAGCTGTCGCTCCCTTGTGGAGGCTTCCG
>Ga0307516_10000795_pt1 | contig 43123 bp, 61 predicted proteins | sample 19_EM_MG_FD_203310 | JGI IMG/M metagenome (GOLD analysis project Ga0307516, IMG submission 203310) | Populus trichocarpa ectomycorrhiza microbial communities from riparian zone in the Pacific Northwest, United States - 19_EM | ecosystem: Host-associated > Plants > Roots > Unclassified | place... | reverse complement strand
CCTCGTTCTTGTTCTTGCCTGGCTGCGTGACGACGACAACGACGGCCACACCGACCCTCTGACAGCCAACGCTCTTTCTTGCGCCGAGGGTCAGCTACACTGGGTTTGGCGCCATTCTCAACTGCCAGCGCAGCTCAGAACACGTCCTTCCTTCCTCTTTCCTTCCTCCTTTTCTTACGATACCATCCGACTTCATATACCTTTCCTCCATATCCAGTTGAGGCATCGGTCCTATCGCTCTGTAATATAATCCATATCGACGGACCCTGATCATCTCGCTTGAGGCATGTCACATTCTGCATCCTCCTCGACCTCAACCGCGCTATCTGCGACCAACGGCCTAAGTGGCCAGAATACCCATCCAATGTTGGAGAACAACGAAGAGAAGAACAGGTGAGGAAGATTATTCTGCTTGATGACGTGTAGAGATGAACATCTTTGCCCCAAGCGTTGTCATCAAGGTTGGGATGGTGGGGGACTCACAGATTGGCAAAACGAGTCTGATGGTCAAATACGTGGAAGGTAGTTTTGACGAGGATTATATTCAGACGCTGGGTGCGTCCACATTCTCTCCTCAGCATGTCTGCTCAGCTGCTCACTTGACTGGGTTCAAGGCGTCAACTTCATGGAGAAGACGATATCAGTTCGCCGAACGACCATCACATTCTCAATATGGGATCTGGGCGGTCAAAGAGAGTTTGTGAATATGTTGCCTCTAGTCTGTAACGATGCTGTTGCCATTCTGTTCATGTTTGATTTATCACGGAAATCTACACTGAACTCGGTGAAAGAATGGTATCGTCAAGCAAGGGGTTTCAACAAGGTAAGTTGATCAATTCCCGCGATTTTTGCGACCAAAATGACGCGTTCTGACCTTGTGCCAGACAGCTATTCCATTCTTGATAGGCACAAAATTTGACCAATTTGCTACATTTCCTCGCGATGAACAGGAGGAGATCACCAAACAAGTATGTTCATCGTGTGCATCCCGTGTCATATGACAAGATCTGTTTCCAGGCGAAACGATTTGCTCGAGCGATGCATGCGTCCCTCATCTTCTGTTCGACATCGGCATCCATAAATGTCCAAAAGATATTCAAGATCGTGCTAGCCAAAGCATTTGATCTGAAGTGTGTAATACCGGAGATTGAAGGAGTTGGGGAGCCCGTACTAATATACGTGGATGTATGATGATGATGTTCCTTCTGGTTGATCAGGCGAGAAAATATTCAAAGGTGGGATTCCCCATACCCGTCCATCGATGTCCTCTCATGTCCCTTCTAGTGACATGATACGGTGACCATGGCTAAGACGTTCCATGTGCACCGACTTCCGATGATCGCAATTTCGCAACAATAATTTCATGATTTTCGGAAGTGGCTCTACCATGTTGTTACCCGCTCTTCCTGCCTTCCCGGCCTTGATCTCTCCACGGACATATTCCACTCCATCCTTCTTCCTTCTGCGTTGTCTCTTGCTAATACATACCCTCAGTCTCGTTCGTCCCGCAAACTTTCTACCTATTTTGGTCTCAGTATTTTCACATAAAATCCACCTTCGTTTGTCTTTCTTCGCTTTCCATCTAACTTAATAAGTTACCAACCCTCCCAACGAGCCATAAGTATCTCTTATAAGTATTAATGGTTGCCGAGGAAGGCTTTTATCGGCTTTTATCATTTGACGGACTCGTTCTTGATGAAGAGATTGTCGTCAGGTTCTTGAGTTGCAAATTGGGTCCCTTGATCGGCTAGATCCGACACGCGAACTGAGCAAAGACGGATCATCATTAACATCCGTTCAGCCAGACTCAAGCAAACATAGGTTAGTGTCTTCTCAGCCTTCAGGCTTAGGGCTTAAATCTGACAGCTTAACAGGGCCCAAAGCGCGCTCATCACACACGCGGTGGCAATTGGGTCGAAGTTGTCAGATTCTCGGGACAACGCAGTGTACCACGCTGCTGTCGACGCGGTACACACAGGACTCCGAAAAATCAATCATTTCCATGCCGTCTAACACCGAGTCCCACTTTGTCGGTTCGGAATGCGGTCTCATCCGCTCTGGCTCCTTCAAGCTTGGCATGGTCCCAACGACCTGCGCCGCCCGAAGAAACCGAATATCCCAAGGATGAAGCTTGTTGTAAGGGAATGGCACTATGCAGGACGTTATCTACTCGTGAATCCAAGGCCACCTCGATTCCACAAGTGTGGTACACGTCTCGGCTAAGAGATTTTATCGTTGCTAATAACTGACTATAGGTTCGTCCCATCTAGATTCTGAATGTCCCCGTGATACCAGGAAGCGGTTGCGGGGGGGACTTACTTCAGTTCCATGTGCACTTATGGTCCCGTTTCCGCAAATAGAAAGCGCACCTCGTGTCCACACCGCTTCGCGAGGACCCGTCAATCTGCGCCGTTTCACACAGAGATATCCGAATGCTAGAGAAGTACAAAAGGCAACCAACCGACGCGCTTCTCGTCAGTTCCAGCCCACTCTTGGCCTGCGCCCACCGCCATGGCCCGCCTTTCCTTCAGCCAACTCTTGTCTCTCGCTACTGTGGTTTTCATGGCACTTGTCACTGTCAACGGAACCCAGGTCATGCACCGTCCCAATGATTATCGGTCCCCTAAGAGGTCCTTGCCAACCAATCACACTCTGGGCACGCTCCAAAAGCGTGCCAGTGGCAAGACATCCTTCGCTTACTTCACTAACTGGGGCATTTACGGTGCCAACTTCCGTAAGTAGTTTCGATCCGCTCTTCTCATTTCCCGTTAAATTAAATACAACCTCTGTCGTACAGAGCCTACCGATGTTGTCACTTCCTCTCTCACACGTACGTCTTGTCCCAAAGATTCTTTCTTTTCTTCCTCAATTATCTTTAGACATTCTTTATTCTTTCGCCGATGTGGACCCAAGCTCGGGCGCCATCAAGCTTACCGATAGTTATGCGGACCAAGAGGTAAGGTCCCCGCCTATCTCTTCTTCATTACATCTACGACAACATCCTTGCCATAGAAACGCTACCCCACCGATTCTTGGAACGATTCCGGAAACAATTTGTATGGGTGCCTCAAACAGTTCTATCTCCACAAATTAAAGAAGAGGAACCTGAAAATCCTTCTGTCTATCGGTGGATGGACTTATTCACAAAGTGGTGAGTTTTGGCTTCCCTGCGACGCTCTTGTTGCATGAAGGTCACGACCCGTCAAGGTCATTTCAACTTTATCACCAACTCGGCTGCCAGAGCCACATTCGTCAGCAGCGCTGTTCAGGTTATCGAGGATTATGGCTTCGACGGCATGTGAGTGAATTCATGGTGGTATACCCCGGTGGCAAATCTGACTGTGCCTCGAGTGATATTGATTACGAGTACCCCGCCGGCACTGAGCAAGGGCAAGCATTCGCCGATCTCCTTACGGAATTGCGCACTGCGTTCACCGCATTACAACACAAGAAAGGCGATAATGTCCCATACCAGATCACCGCCGCCGTCGCCGCTGGACCAACCCACTATCAGTGGTACAACGTTCCTCAAATGAACGCTGCTCTGGATTACTGGAATCTCATGGTATGTGTCATTTTCTAGGATGTCGCCCCTTCTCTGGAATATCTCCGACAGTCGTACGATTATGCCGGCTCTTGGTTGACCTTCACGGACAATCAAGCCAACATGTATGGTGGGGCTCGCACTGGATTCAACACCGATAGTGCCGTCAAATGGTTTTTGAGCAAGGGAGCCACTGCCTCCAAGATCAATATGGGTCTGTCGTACTTCGCCGCATCACTGTGTGTGCAACGTCGCCTTACAAGTCACTTCAGGAATGCCTTTGTATGGCCGTGCCTTCGAAAACACCGCGGGACTTGGTGCTCCCTATAACGGGGTAAGCTTTTGTTTGGCTTGGCCGTGGCATGTGTCCCGGAACCCTTATGCTGCAAATCCAGATTGGACCTGGTACACACGAAGCTGGCGTTTATTCTTACAACACCCTTCCCCGTCAGTAGCTTCCCCTTTCCTGCTTGGTCCTTTTCTAACATACTGCATGTCCGATTAGTTGCCGGTGCCACTGTTACCGAGGACACGACTGATGTCTCAAGCTACTCTTACGACTCGGCCAAGAAGGAATTTGTGTCCTACGATACACCCAATATCATCAAGATCAAGACGCAGTACATCAACTCAAAGGGTCTCGCTGGTTCGATGTTCTGGGAGGTAAGTCGGCTTCTCTCTGCTTCGTGGTTTTTGCTGACAATCATACAGCTCTCCACTGATAAAGTTGGCGCCGACTCCTTGGTAGGCACTGCCACTGGTCTCTTGGGCAGTCTAGACGAGACGCAGAACCATATCAGGTATTTTGTCCGAGCAGCTGATTACTCGGGCGTTCCTAACGAAGGACTTCTCCAGCTACCCTAACAGCAAATGGGACAACGTCCGTAACAACATGGGTGGCGGTTCTGGCACTCCTGCCCCCGCTACAACGCAACCCCACGCGACTACCTCCCCGACCACCGCACCACCCACGACTACGCCCACCACCGGCGGCGGCTGCAGTGGTGTCGCAGCATGGTCGTCCGCCTCGGTCTACACCAAAGACCAAAAGGCTTCCTATAGTATGTCGCTCGGGCCATCTCTATCTGCCAAAGTATACTTATGTACTTTTGTTAGATGGCCACCTTTGGACCGCCAAATGGTTGGTTCACATCTTGTATTGTCGGTAGTTTATACTAACCTCATTCCGCTACAACTAGGTGGACACAGAATGATACCCCGGGAGGTCCAGGTAGGAACTTATTTGGCTTGTTAATGTGCGAAACTGACGTCTCTTCAGCTGGTGTTTGGACCGACAGTGGAGCCTGTTGATAGGCAATTAACTTGATATCATCATTAGGCCAAGTATACCCTGCTAGTACATACATCTATTCGTCGCTGTAGCATCACCGTTGTACGGGGTGTGCATGTTATATATTTATTGTGTTTCCTGGTTGATTTTGTCCAAGACAACTTAGGATGCCGCTGGTGCCGTACCGCCTATAGGGTGTCACTCATTTTCTTTCCCTGATGACCCATTTGCCTCGGGTGCATTGTCCGAGTCTCACGTCGTTCAAGTGATCGTGAAGCAGTCCCGGTATGCTTCTCTGTGTGGGTATGCGGTTCTCCGTACAAGATATTGTGGCATCCTTCCGCGCTCAAAGTGCCGGACTAAGCTCATGGTCCCAAACGAAAGGGCCGGAGTGGCCGGGATCGGACACGAGAGAGGGGGAACGAAGACTGGTGGAAGGAATAGTCGTAGTCGGTCGGTAGACGAGTAGCACAGAAAGGTGGTCGTAAGTACAGGAATATCGTAACAAAGGACGAAACCGTAACCTCATCCAGTCAGCAAGTTTCGTCCTCGCGGTCTTCCCGCTGAGCCCGAGGGCTCCCCCCACACATTGTTGAAAAGGACAAGGAGCGTTCACGTCCGCGGACGCAGCACAACCTGCGCATTCATCGGCTTTGTCGTGATGCCAGGTATCCAGGCCAGCATGATCTCCTTCTGCTCATCAAAAGACTTGCCCTCAGTTCTTCCGGGATACAGATTCTGTACTTGCGGGCGACCTGGGCAAGGACGCATACACTCTCCGTAAGAGCAAAACGCCGTCCAATGCAACCGCGTGGTCCTCCTGAGAAAGCATCGACTAAGGGAGTGTTGAACACTATGAATTAGCGATAGGTTTCCCCTTACAGGCGTGGCGGGGCGATCAGTACTCAGCGGTGTCGATAAACCGTTGTGGTATAAACTCTGCAACCTCATCAGCCCGGTAGATCGCTTCACAATAACGAGGGAGCGAGGAAGGTTTGAGGGGGCAAAAAACCGTCACATACGGTTCATATGAAGCCCCAATATATCGATGAGCACCAGACTGCCTGCTCTTATGGAAACGTTATATTCCTCGACGACGTAGACCTTGCCGTCGGTAGTTGTGGAAAATCGATGAGCTTTCAGAGTCGTATTTGCGGTGACCTGATTTGTTAGGCGTGGGGCCGGGGGAAAGAAACGAAGAGTTTCGTGTAAGACTACATAAGTATATTCCTATCATGGTTCTCGATAAGGTACGATCTTCTACAATGTAGATCAAGCGGGATTACTTACCAGTTGTGCTATACCCTCCTTATAGGGCTTGCAAGGATCGTCGATGGATGGTATTTTCTCTCCACAAAAAGGAAACACAAACCGACCGTAGGTGGCAGGTTGTCCGGCCATAACTGTTTGGCCTCTGCATACACTCGTTCTTGAATGTCAAGATGAAGTGCCAACAGTACAACTGCGAAACAGAGGGTGCAGTGCCCTTTGAATTGAGAATCCTGTTTGAGTCTATACCACTGAGCACAAATACCGTGGCCTGCCGTAAGGAAAGCCTAGGAATCCAAATTCCCTTTCAGCGTGTCGTGCTTTTTACAGAAGAGGAAGGAACGGACGGACAACTGTATTTGATAGAAGTTCATCATCACTAAGATGCCGTTTGGCATCCTCGTTCGACATATTCGCCTCTACTAAATTCCGTAGACGACCCGCGTCCATGGAGTCGCCTTACCACTTGCGATCCAACCCCGTGTCAATCCTCCAACGCGTGCAATGGTGACTATGTTTTGACCCATGGCTCCATACTGTGACACCATCGAGAAAAGTTAATTTCAGCATTTGCATCTCCCACTGATCGGCCGGAGTGACCCACAGCTTCAATATCCTTAGGAAACACAACGCGGGACCAGTGCACGGTCTTTATTGCATCCCCGTCCGAGGTCCAAAAGACAGGCAGAGCTTTCCAGAAAACGACGGAGGACAGACAAGTACTTCCGTATTTGAAACACTAGCAATGAAAAAGAATGAATCAGGTCGATATGTGCCAACAAAGGACAGACTAACCTGAGAACTTTCACCCAAGGACCCTTTTCACGGGAAGATGAGACGCGTCACAGAGGCTAGCTAGGCCCTGAAGGGATGTTGCCATAAAATCGATCCTCCAGGGCAGACTCTGGAGAGGAGATGAAGGGCAGGAAAACCTGAGTATCTAGTTCAACTACGAAAAGAACAGCAGCGTGCTCACTTGAGGCTATCAGAAACCGCGGCCAGGGCCATATATTTCTGTAACTTAAGACGACCTTGAAAGTTGACGAGCCAGCCCAGCGACGACTTCAAGCGTAGAAAGATCCATAGCCTATAGGATGGGGGAAGTGGGGGAACGATAGCGTCATCATCGCGTTCACTAGAGCAGAACCGTCCACATGATACATGTATTACAAAAAAATTGCCTCCATCGTCTAACCGGCCCCCAGCAACGACGATCCACTAGTAACTTCTACGAAGCAGAGTCGGCTATACACGACGTCTTGATGAGCATCATGTGAAAGCCCCTTTGCGACGCCTGACGATGACGAGGACGGCAATATGAGGGTGCGGCGCCGGATCGCGATGTCCACATGGCGAGGACAGGCAACGTCCATCACTTTCCAGGGATAGTACTTCTGTTTGTTCTAGGTATGCCGTGTCAGGCCTGACGTCCACCCCAGCCCACAGATTCGACCTTCTGCTTTCCTCCAGGGGGTCCTTCACCGTCCTTTTTCGTCTCGCCTTTCAAGTTTCAGGGCCTTTCTTGGGCTCGGTAGCTTTCGTATCGGCAGGATCACGAGAGATGGATACGTGTACATAAGAATTTCCAAACAACAATCGGGAAGTGGGTTTCATCATTCATGACAATCACCAGAGTCATTCTAATAGGAATATTGATACCAGAATCTGGAACAGTACAACACCGGTTTTGACGGGGAACCAGAAGTTTGAAACTAACGCAATTGTGAAGCTTAGCCACCATCTGCAATCATCTTATGAGCTTCCACAGCTACCAGCGGACCTGCATACGCGACTACCAAGGGGGGTTTATAGGAGCTTCCCACTAGGCGTCGTTGGTGGACCCAGCACAGGACCATCCTATTGTTGCTTTCGCGTGTATCGCAAAAGTCCGAAATTCGTCAGTTTCACTTTCATGCCATCCCCGACTCATTTCTATTTCGGAATGCTCTCGTGGCATCTCGTGGCATCCTGTGGCATCTCAATGGTCCGATGGTCTCAGAAGACTCTTCTGAAGACCCGAGGCCGGATGCCCTGGAGATGAGTGGAAACGTTCGTCTTGTTTCAGGAGAACCCTACTTACCATGTGGAACGTCCTTGCGAATTCACCGGTTTCCTCGATTCTACCAAAGTGACCGCTCACTGACAGGGCTATTTGTGGAGGATTCCATCAATTTCCATGGTTGCTGATTTGTAGCAAGATTTTCGCTCGATGATCCCATGGTACTCAACCAAGCGGTTGCGCAGGGTTTCGGCTTCTTACTTGGGTATATCCCAGAGATAGCCGACCGCTAGGAAAAAGTCTAAAAAGACGGGCATTTCGTGAATTCGAACCGCTCTTGTTTTGGGCTTCCTCTGATCAGCTCCGCCGAACAAGATGACTCGACTTTCTTTCAGCCAACTTTTGTCTCTCGCTACTGTGGCCTTCATAACGCTTGTCACCGTCAATGGAACATCGATCATGCACCGCCCCGATAATTATAAGCCCCATAAGAGGTCCCTGCCCACCAATCACACTCTGGACGCGGACACGCTCCAAAAGCGTGCTAATGGCAAGGCCGCTTTCGGCTATTACACCAATTGGAGCGTTGACAGGAACTTCAGTGAGTCGTCAAATTTGCTCTTCTCATTGTCTCGTTTGATACAACGCAAGCCTCATCATACAGTGCCTGCCGACGCTGTCACTTCCTCTCTCACACGTCCGTCTTGTCCCAAGGATTCTTTGCTTTCTTCCTCAATTATCTTTAGACATTAATTATGCTTTCGCCGACGTGGACCCAGGTTCCGGCACCATCAAGCTTGGCGATGAGCATGCTGACGCACAGGTAAGGTTCTCATTAATTCCTTCCTCGTTACATCTACAAAATATTTGTCTAGATGCAGTTCCCTGGTGATTCCGGCAGCGACGGCGGAAATAATTTGTACGGGTGCCTCAAACAGTTCTATCTCCAAAAATTACGGAAGAGGAATATGAAAGTCCTTCTGTCTGTCGGTGGAGGGTCTAATTCTAATGCTGGTGAGTCCCAGCTTCCTTGCGTTGGTTTCATTGCAGAAAGGTCACATACCGTCAAAAGGTCATTTCAACTTCGTCACGGACTCTGGCATTCGAGCTGCATTCGTCAGCAGCGCAGTTCAGTTTGTCGAAGATTATGGCTTCGACGGCATGTGAGTAATTTCATGGTGGTATACCTCGGTGGCAAGTCTGACTGTACCTCCAGTGATATTGATTACGAATACCCCGCCAATACTGAGCAGGGACAGGGACTCGCCGATCTCCTCACAGAATTACGCACAGCGTTCACAACATTGCAGAACAAGAAAGGTGACGATGTCCCATATCAAATCACCGCTGCCGTCTCCGTTGTACATTATTACTATCAATGGTACAACGTACCTCAAATGAACGCTGCTCTGGATCATTGGAACCTAATGGTATGTCCCGTTTTCTAACGCGTCTGCACGCTCCTCTGAGATGTCTCCGATAGGGGTATGATAATGTTGGACCTTGGTCGAACCACGCAGACAACCAGGCCAACCTGTTCGGCGGCGCGCGCACTGGGGTCAGCTCTGACAGCGCCATTCAATGGTACGTGGGCCAGGGAGCCAGTGCCTCCAAGCTCAATCTGGGTCCGTCGTACTTCACCGCTTCACTGTAAAGGCAACCTCGCCTTACAAACCATGTTCAGGAATGCCTTTATATGGCTATTCCTTCGAAAACACCGATGGACTTGGTGCTTCATTCAGTGGGGTAGGTTTTTGACTGGTTTGCATGCATCTCGATACCATTCCACTTTGAATCCAGATGGGACCTAACGAAGGCGCTTATGGTTACAATCTTCTTCCCCGTCCGTCACTCCCCTCTTTTCTACCTGACCCCTTTCTAACATACTACCTGATCAGTTGCCGGCGCCTCTGTCACCGAGGACATGACCGAAGTTGCAAGCTACTCGTATGACTCGTCAAAGAGGGAATTTGTGACCTACGATACACCTAACATCGTCAAACGCAAGGCACAATACATCAACTCAAAGGGTCTTGGTGGCTCGATGTTCTGGGAGGTAAGTTATTTTCGCTCCGCTTTGTGGTAATCACTGACAATCATACAGCTCTCCACCGACAAAGTCGGCGCCGACTCCTTAGTAGGCATCGTTAGCGGCGTATTTGGATCTTTGGACGATACACAGAACCACATAAAGTATTTTGCCCGAACAGCATGCTCACTTGTGCCTCCTAACGATGGATTTTCCCAGCTACCCCAACAGCAAATTTGCCAACATTCGCAACAACATGGGTGGAACTACTCCCCCGCCTGTAAATGCTGCCCCCGCCCCCGCCCCCGCCAAGACCACCCCGACCACCACCCCACCCGCGATTAAGACCCCCACCAGCCGCGGTCGCTGCAGCGGTGTCTCGGCGTGGTCGGCCGACAAGGTCTACACTGGACACCGAAAAGCTCGTGTTACATACGGTATGTTGCTCGCGCCATCTCCATCCGTCAAAGTATACTTATGTATATCCTTGTTAGATAATCACCTTTGGACCGCCAGATGGTTGGTTAACATCTCGTATTATCAGTATTTTATATACTGACCTCATTCCGCTACGAATAGGTGGACACAGGATGATGTCCCGGGAGATGGTAGGAGCTTATTTGGCTTGTCAATGAGACAAACTGACGTCTCTTCAGCTGATGTCTGGGCCGACAAGGGAGTCTGCTGATAGACAACCAACTTGGTATCATCATTGGGCTTTAAAGTTTATATACCTTGTACATCTATCGTCGCTGTAGCATCACCGTTGTACGGGTTGCAGTGGGTGTTATTTATTGTTTGATCCGGATTGAGGAGGTAATTTATAAATCCCAACACCATCTTGAGCTCTCCTGGGTCCTGGACGGTGAACATCTTGCTCGTCTTTATTTTTCCATCATGTTGGATCATGACGAAACGGAACTCATATCCATCAGAGGCAACACCATAAACAGTTGCATCACTTCGACCACGCGACAGCCGGGATTGATGGAGTGAGCCCAGATAGACGACAAGTTGGACCACAGCCCCATATACGTTCGTATATGTCTTGGCTGAAACGAGCAGGAGGGACTGGAATCGACACGGCCTTCGACAATGATGGGACGATGTTGATGACATGATGGAACTTTGTGAATAAACGAGTACGAGTAGGATTGTCGAGTTAGCATCGTTTCCTCGCTGATGAGACTGAATATGGTTCACTGATGCAGCAAATCGCCACAACTCACCAAGACTGTCAAAGCCTCGTTCGGGATCAGACCTTTAGCGATCCTGCATCCTGCTTCAGTGTACGGTCAAAGTTTTTGGTTAGTATAGTTTTGCAACAGTGATGCTATCCCCAATGAAGCCATCAACAACATTACGGCGAGTGATGAGATGTCTTACAAATGCAAGGGGTTGGTCACGCAAAGCCTTGAGTATCCAGATCATCTTCGATATTCCAGTAGTCATCTTCGGCTGTGTTATCTGAATTCGTCAGGTTGAAGGTGTCCAGAGCATCGCCGAGCTTGAACTCGGCGGCTTGCTTGGTAAGTGGCTCAAGGCTCGAGAGAATTTCGACTTGAATTGTGGGGCGTCCTGAAAAGTGAGATTTTTCTCGGAGATGAAGGCAACGATGTGGTCGTAGAGCTCTTCGGGAAACGTGAGTTCTCCTGACGGCATCGGAGGAGTGATGGAACAGGGTCCAAACAGGGCCTGCGTGAATATGAGACGCTCTAGGGGGTGAGGCCAACACGACTGCAGAGGTTATCAGCAAGGACAAAGATCCCGGAGGATGACAATCCTCTTACCTATGGAGGGTTGTGAGCGAGACAGAGATCCAGGAGTCATCTGTCTCGTCCCCTACATAGATAAGAGGAGGTTTACGATCATGGGTTTGGCATATGATCGCCACGCCAATTGGACTCAGCAAACACACGTTCAATCCCATTTAATCAACCGTGGTTTGGTCCTGGTGCGTCCCCGAGTTTCCCGTCCTTTCAATGTTTCATACAAGAATCCTTCCTAATTCGAGAATTCACAAGTTCAGTGCCGTACGGTTGCTTCAGGGGAGGAGAACAAGTAGACGTTGTACGCCACACACCATGTCTGTGAACACTGTATTAATGCGGGCCTATATGTGAATACTCTACAAATACAGCGATGAGCAAAAGATGACAGAGTTCGGGCGCTCAAGCATCTCTGAAGCCTTTTCAAACTTTTCCTTCAATTCCTCGTTACCGATCACCTTGGCCGCTTGAGCCATCTGGCGCAACAGCTCGCCGAGACGGCGGAACACTCGGATCAGACTACCTTCAAACTGGTCCGTAAGCTGGAAAGGCGAACGAACATCGTCAGCGAGTTGTGAACGTTCAACTGTGGATATATCTACCTTGCAAATATCAGCGAACGACGCTCCCCGGCACCACTGGACGACGGCATCCATCAACTCCACCTTGAACGAAGCCACGTACACATCTTCGTCTATGGCGAGCTTGGATTCCTTGGACACCTTTGCGATCCGCCGAGCAAACTCTTGCATGACGCGCAAAGGTGCGGCCAGCTCCTCCTTCAGCTTTGTAGTTTGTTCGCTCTAACAGTTCAAAAAACACGTGTCAGATATGCTCCAAGGACGAGATGACATTCCGAAGCACCTTTTCAGTGAACACGAAACAACTGAGGAGAGCTGCAGCCTGCTCCGGCGATAGCGTGTTGAACGCGCCGTTGAATATAAGCTCAGTCAACAACAGCTCATCTCCCGAACTGATTTCGCAAGCCACCCTTCCCTTGACATCGACGATATCCGACGACGTCGTAAACGCGAGGCGCCTAAGAACCCGCTTCCTGCTCTTGAGCTCTTCCAGCTGCAAGACATCATGCGTCGCTTGAATGCGCTTCTTCAACCCACGTATCCGTTCGCTCTTTTCCTTCTTTTGCGCATACAGCGCATACAATTCCGAGAGTCGCGGATCTTTATGCAGAGGACTCGAAAACATCTTGCCTTCCATCGTAGCGATTTTCTAACAGATTCAAATTCAAATTCAATAAAATAAACAAGCGAATCACAGATGAAAATTACCTTGACCAGTTCCTTGAACTTCTCGTCTTTAATACCCATATTCTCTATCGGATCCAGGAGCGGAACGCCATCAGGGAACCGCCGATGAACCTCCAGAACGCTCTTCCACGCAGTCTCGCGTCCCTGCTCCTGCCGCAAATCTTTCGGGAGGTATACCCGAAAATGACTCATGCACTCTATCGTCGACAAAAGCACCGACGTGACGGAAGGCGTGCCCTTCTGGCCTCTGGGACAGGGCTGGACATCCACCATTGTGGCCGTCACACTCTCGCGGCTTTTGGATACACCGCTACCTGGAGCGCAATTAAGCAAGACGTCGACGATGTACTGCTCATGAGGGGGTATGTCTTCGGGTTTTGGCACCGGCGAGTTCTGGTGCAAGGGAATCAAACATGAAACTTCAAAAACAAAAAATACGCTATAAAAAAAAAAAGACGGACTTTGGCAGGAAGGCGCTTTTGGTAATTGACGATCACTCCCCAGCCGAAATCGAGTTTTTGGTACTTGATCTTGACGAGTCGTCCGGGTTGAAGGAAAGGCAGCGAGTACGTCGGATGGGTCACGACTTCCCTGAAATCAGCCGCCATCTGGTCGAGCTGCTGCCGATACTCGTAGTACTCTGCAACGAGAGGTTCGTCAGGAATCACAGTCGTACTCCGTGCCTCTTCTTCTTTTCGCAATTCTTCGGGGTGAAGTCAATAATGAATTTCGATCACAGAAATCAGACGCCGCGACACTCACCGACTTCCAACAAAGGTATACCCGCACTGCTCTGAAACTGGAAAAAGCACCGTTCAAGCATAAACTCCGGGCTGATCCCCTCCACCTTCATCAAGTTGAGCACCATATTATACCCAAGATGAAACGCCGAATCAAGCCTGTCCGCCTCTCCCTTCACCATCGCCTTGGCCACGGCCGGCTCCAGCTTCTCATCGCACATCATGATCACCACACCCCGATCATCCAAACCACGGCGCCCAGCACGTCCCGACATCTGGATATACTCCCCCGAAGACAGATTCCGGAACTCTCGCCCGTCAAATTTCCTCGTCGTCGTGAACACGACCGTCTTGGCGGGCATGTTGAGCCCAATCGAGAACGTCTCGGTCGCGAACAGGACTTTGATCAAGCCTTCCTGAAACAGGATTTCTATCACTTCTTTGAGGATGGGCAACAGGCCACCGTGGTGGATCCCAATGCCTCGGCGGAGCAAAGGGAGCAAATTCATAATTTGCGGCAGCTGTCTGTCATCGGCGGCAAGGTTCTCGATGGCGTTGTTGAAAATGCTCGTGACGAGATCCTGTTCGTCCGTCGAGTTGAACTCAAACTTGGACAACGTCAACGCCAGGCCTTCGCATTCACGTTTGCTAAAAGCAAACACGATGACCGGATTGTAGTTTTTCAACATGATCATCCTGATGATTTTCGAAATGTCGGATGGACCTGGTTTGGTCAAAAAAAAAAAAAAAAGAAAAAAAAGTCAAGGTTTTAGGGGAATGTGCTGACCCTTCTTGTCACCGCCCTTTCTCGTCTTGCCCTTCTTCCCCTTGCCGCCTTTTGAATCAGCAGGGTCCTCCCCCATGCTCTCCAGCTTTCCCATGGCCTTGCCAAAATTGTCCTCCCGAAACTCGCCCTTCTCGTTAACCACCAGATATATCCCCTCATCGCCCGCCGGAAACAGGTAATGCTGTAGCGGAGTCGGTCGAAAGTCGGTGTACACGACATGGCACGGCTGCTCGTGGGATTTACATATCCATTCTGCAAATTGCATAGCGTTCGGGATGGTGGCGGAGAGAAAGACGTAGCGGACGGTGTGCGGGAGGAGGATGATAGTCTCTTCCCAGACGACACCTCTCTCCTTGTCGCGCATGTAATGGATTTCGTCGAATATGACCCAAGCCACTTCACGCATGATCTCGGACCCTCGGTACAGCATCGACCGCAAGATCTATCCTTTGTTAAAAGCTGGACAAACGACAGGCAAGGTCCCACACACCTCGGTCGTCATCACCAAACAAGTCGCCGACGGATTAATCGTCACATCCCCCGTCATCAACCCCACATCCCCAAACTCTGCCAACATCTCTCGATATTTCTGATTGCTCAATGCCTAAAAGCAAAACCAAAAAAAAGCGCTTCTTGGTCAACAACCAAAACCCCAGACCCAAAACGGACCTTGATCGGACTCGTATAAATCACCCTTTGCTTCCTATTCAAACTCTGCGCGATCGCATACTCCGCAACCACCGTCTTTCCAGCGCTCGTATGTGCCGACACCAGCACGCTCTCGTTCCGCTGTATAGCATGGACCGACACCCGCTGGAACGGGTCCAGCTCGAACTTGTATTCGCGGTCCGGTTTCAAAGGCGGGACGTGCTTGGATATCGGGATGTAGTTGTACCCGGGGGGAACGGCGACTTGGTGGCGGACCTAGGAGGACCGGTTTTTTTGAAGATGGGATGAGATGCGCTGGAGGGTGGAGGGCTAGCGTTGACATACCTGATGTTTGAGCTCTAACCGTGTCCCGGCATCGACACTTCCCGTCAACCCAGCGCTCGCTGCCACTTCGCGTTTCGCCTCGGTCTCAAAGTCGTCGAGAACGACAGGCTTTGGAGATGAAACCCGGAGCTTCTTGGGTGTCGAGGGGCCTGGTTCGTCGTCCACAGTAACATCTTCCGTTCGGCCGTCTTGCGCGGGCGGTGCCTTTCGCTTTTGCAGAACCTTCGAGGACACCGGAACTGGGTCAGTCTGCATTGACTCGTCCTCTTCATGATCGGCATCCTCGGGAGGAACTTCGTCCAAAAATGAGAACAAGTCGTTGGAGTTCATGGCTGAAATTTTGACAAGTCACATTGCGTGACAGGAACTTGGACAGAACAAATATACATTTGTACAGGGAAAAACGTTTTACAAGGTATCTTCTTTAATTGCGCATATATGAAACGAAGAGTTTACTGCACCGCCACGCCAATGTTGGTCCTGAACTTGAGGACCTCGGCGGCACTCTTGACTTGCAAGGGCTTCACGGACGGGTGTCCAATGGCCTTTGCAATGCGGTCAGAAAGATCCTGGTCCACAGCCGCGTAAATGGCGACTAGAACAAAAGACAACGTGAGCATCGACAGCGAACGTGGGGATAGAATGTGTGACATACGCTGCCTTGCCTTGATATCCGCCTTCTTGACATTCCCAAGGTTCCCAGAGACGTTCTTGACGTACGCCTCACGCTGAGCATTGTCCCAGACCTTGGACCACAAGGTGCGAGGTTGTTCAAAGTCAACTGAGTAGACAGTCAGTAGATATTGAAGATGTCAAAGATCATCTCACGTTCGGTAATCTCGCTGAGATCGCGATAAGCTCCGCTGACAAAGATCTCGTGCCTCTGAGCGTCCCGAACATGGGCTTCAACCGCGCCGTTGCGGCCGGCGTAGGTGAGGGATTGGATAGTGCTTTGATAGTTGGGGCGACTGCCCTGGTTAACAAAAGCAGCCGGTCCATCGCGTTGGAAGTTGGCGACGGGATTGAGGGTTGCGTTGATGGGTAGCTGCTGGTAGTTTGTTCCGAGACGGTGACGTTGGGTGTCGGGGTAAGAGAAGAGACGAGATTGGAGAACGGGATCCGCAGAGGGCTCGATGTAAGGGATGAGGTGAGAGGGGGCAAAGGCGATCTGAGTCATATTGAATGCGTGGTAGACAAGCGGCAAAAAAAGGATCACAGACCTGCTCAATCTCAGCAAAGTAATTCTGGGGGTTCTCGTTGAGGACAAGCTTTCCAATGGGACGGAGAGGGAATTCGGCATGGGGCCAGATTTTGGTAAGATCCAGGACGTTGTAACGGAAGCTTTCGGCTTGAGCGGGTGTCATCGTTTGCTGCAGAGGTGTGAGTGAAACGAGGACATGGCGAACAGAAAGATGCGCACGATGAAGACATTCCACACGGGGAACTTGCCGGCTTCAATGTCCTCGAACAATGACTGGGTGGCGGAATCAGGGTTTTCGCCGGCCAACTTTGTTGCGGTGTCGTTATCGATGGTCTATCGACGATTGGATTGAGGTTCAAGGTGTCAAAAGAGTCGACATACCTTGAAACCGCCCTCTGCGCGGAGGTGGACTTGAACGTAGACAAAGGAGCCATCAACCTTGCACCACTTGAAGGTGTGTCCAGAGTAGCCGTGCTCGTGCTGGAAACCGGCAGGAGTTCCGCGGTCAGAGAAGAGGATCATGATCTGATGAATGGACTCTGGGTTTTGGGAAAGGTAGTCCTGTGATTGTCAGTGAGCGCCGGTTGTCTCGATGGTAGGATGATAACGAGTTACCCAGAACATGTCTGCATCTTTGAGGTGGGTCTGGGGGTCCCTCTTCTGTGTGTGGATAAAGTGGGGGAACTTTGCGGGGTCCCTGATGAAGAAGACGGGGGTGTTGTTGAAGACCCAGTCCCAGTTGCCCTCTTCTGTTCTCAATTTTATGGCGAAGCCACGGGGGTCACGGGCGGTGTCGGCTGAACCAGACTCGCCGCCGACGGTGGAGAAACGGACGGTGGCACGAACCTGCTTGCCGACTTGGCTGAAGAGGGACTGGGATGTGATGTCGCTGAGATCGTGAGTGACTTCAAAGTAGCCGTGAGCTCCAGCGCCTTTGGCATGTACCTGCGAGGGGAAGGTTATAGGGGATGTGGGCGATCAGGCAGAGTGGTACTGACGACACGCTCTGGGATGCGCTCGCGATCAAAGTGAGCTAGGGCATCAATGTGGTGAAAGTCTGTTTGGACCAAGTGAGTGGGTTTATCGATGAGATTAGATGGAAGTGATGACCTTGGAGGAGGAGAGGACCAAAGGGGCCAGCGCGCTGAGCGGCGTAGGGCTCGTTGACTGGTGCACCGTTGGAGGTGGTGTAAACAGCGCCGTCGTTGGAGTTGAAGACTTGTTGGGAAGGCATCGGGGGAGAGATGAAGGAGGAGCATTGACATCCAATCTTTAAATACCCTGGATAGAGACGATAATCGGGCCAATGCGATTGGCCGACCGCACGGCAGCGCAAAGTAACGGCGAGATCACTCAGCTGAAAGCGTGACCACCTTGTTCCGGTTGTTTACTTTACTTTACCCCGCAAAGTAAAGAGTGACTCGCTCGTGAGATGTCCTCTCTTATCAACCAAAACATCACCCTCGAATGCGGTGCTCTCCTCAGGAGCGTCCCCGTCGCGTACAGAACCTGGGGTTCTCTCAACGACACCAGAGATAATGTCATGATCATCTGCCACGCCTTTACCGGCAGCGCAGACGTCCAAGACTGGTGAGTCGTCCCCCCAAGCACGTTGGCCCTATTCAAATCAAACCCGAGGTGGGGTCCCCTCATGGGTCGTGGCAAGGCATTCGACCCCAACCGCTTCTTCATCTTCTGCGCCAACGTCCTCGGCTCCCCATACGGCACCGCCTCTCCCATCACCACCGACCCCGACACTCGCAAACCCTACGGTCCACACTTTCCCCCCACCACCATCCGCGATGACGTCCGGTATGCCCCATCCCTCTCTCTCTTCATCACACCCACACACCTCTAAAGCCTCCACAAACTCGTCCTCGACCACCTCGGCGTCCGCTCCGTCGCCGTCGTCATCGGCGGCTCCATGGGCGGCATGGCCGTCCTCGAATGGCCCCTCTGCTCTCCCCCGGGCTACATCCGCCACATCATCCCCCTCGCCACCTCCGCCCGCCACTCCGCATGGTGCATCTCCTGGGGCGAAGCCCAGCGCCAGAGCATCTACAGCGACCCAGGCTACCAAGACGGCTTCTACCAAACACAGCCCGCCTCGGGACTCGCAGCCGCAAGGATGAGCGCCCTCCTGACCTACCGCTCACGAGACTCGTTCGAGAGCAGGTTCGGCAGGAAACCCCAAATCGTCCGTCGACACCAAAACAAAAACCGGCCCGCACAGAGGTGGACACCCCCAACAAACCACGTCGCGCTGCACAACGACGGCCACCGCAACACAAAACTGCACGCTCCCTCAACGGACCCAGCAGACACCAAACTCACCACAACTACCCCTCCCATCTTCTCCGCACAGTCTTACCTCCGCTACCAAGGCGACAAATTCACCTCCCGCTTCGACGCCAACTGCTACATCCACATCACACGCAAAATGGACACACACGACCTCGCCCGCGGCCGTTGGGTCGGTTGGACACCCGGATCAGACCCAGACTCGGCTTCAACCGACCCTCCCTCAGACACCACCACCCTCCCCTACATCCTCTCCCTCCTCCCACCCCACGCCCTCATCATCTCCATCGAATCAGACGGCCTCTTCACCACCTCCGAGCAGCGCGAACTCGCAGCACACATCCCCGACGCCGAGCTCGTCGTCATTCCCTCGCCCGACGGACACGACGGGTTCTTGCTCGAGTTTGAGGCCATCAACGGGTGCGTCCTGAGGTTCTTGAAACAGGTCGTGCCGGAATATTACCGTGCGGGAGATGAGGAAGAGCGTGAGCAAGGGTTTGAGGTTAAACAAGACAGCGTCTTTGGGGAGGCAGAGGTGGATGTTACCATGTGGTAGCTTCAATGTCTTTTACTAGTATACCTCTTCGAGAATTCATGCGAGGTGTATATTGTCTCCATGATGATGACCACTAATCTACTTCAAGGACCGTACCACGCTGCACGCTACCCCATCCTGCAAAAAAAAATCAGTCCCCGCCACAACGCGTAACACTTCATACTCACCAACAAGTCGCCAATGTTTCTCAATCCGGCGTGACAGCGCAACCTTCTCCCCAACCTCCGTGCACGCCGGCGACGTGAGCTGAATCTTTGCCAGATCAGCTTTCACGCTCAGAACCCGGCCACCCGTCGACGTCGAGCCAATGTTGATCAGCAGCAACTCGTTCTTGACCAACTTCGAGACCTTTGTCTGCTTCTTGTCCTCCGTCTTCACACCCAGAAGACGCCGGAGCAAGAACAAGCTGATCTCCAGTTCTTGAAAAACCGATCAGATGCTTCATCCCAAGAAGCAAAGATGCCTCACCCGTATAAATCTTCGGCAACTTCCCAACAGCCCCCAAAACCTGACCCACAAGCCGATCGGCCCTGCACAGCGTAGGATCAATCCTCGTCCCAACCCCAATCAACCCACCCGGAACCGCAAACGACAGCAAATTGTTCTCCGCATGCAACGACATGATCCGGCTGAATATCGGCTTGCACTTGTTCCTCCCCGCACTGTCCTTCGTCACTATCCCAGGTCTGATCTCCACTTCCTGCCCGATCCGCAGGACACCCTTCAGGATCGAGCCACCCGCCACCCCGCCCTTGAGGTCGTCCACTTCCGCACCGGGCTTGTTGACGTCAAACGAACGGATGACGATCAGGCGTGGTTCGGAGGCGAAGTCCCGGGTGGGGACGGGGATACGTTTGACGATGTATTCGTTCACAGCGTCGATGTTGTATTTGAGCTGAGCCGAGATGGGGACGATAGGGGACGACTCGGCGACGGTACCTATAGCATACACTCCCTGTCAGCCCGTTCATATGGCACACGGTGATGATAGAAACCTTTGACAAATGCGCTGATGCTTTTCTGGTGCTCCAACGCCTGAGCCTCCTTTATGAGATCGACCTTGTTCTGCAGGATGATGATGTTTTCGAGCTTCATGATCTCGACGGCGGCGAGATGTTCGGATGTTTGAGGCTGCGGACACGTTTCGTTTCCGGCGACGAGGAGCAGTGCGGCGTCCATGACGGCGGCGCCGTTCAACATCGTGGCCATGAGAATGTCGTGGCCAGGGCAGTCGACGAAGGATACGTGTCGGACGAGCTTCATGCGGTGTCCGCATCCGGGTCGTTCGCAGGGAGGATTGGCTTCCTTGTCGGAGCGATACGAGCGATAGCAGCCCGGTCTAGGGCAAGCTTCGTTTTCGCATTTGTATATCTAGCAGAAAAAGAAAAAAGTTCAACCACACAGAACGGAAAAAAAAAAAAAGAAAAAGAAAAACCCAAGCGCACGCACTTTGGCATTTGCGTAGCCGAGCTTGATCGTGATGTTTCGGACGAGCTCGTTCTTGAATCGGACAGTCATGACGCCCGAGATCGCCTTTACGACCGTCGACTTTCCGTGGGCGACATGGCCGATAGTGCCTGGTGAATTAGGAATTAGAAATTATCATCAGCCAGGATTTCGTGCGGGATCATGAACGCTCACCTAGATTTATCGTAGCCTTTCCAATCATGGGGCACAGTCAACAATCGTCAAGCCACAATTCAAAAAAGTTCCTTCACCTGTTTCGAGATAACCTCAGGAGAAAGGGGCGTCAGTTTTGAGAGATCGATGTCGATTTTGGGGATCGCGACTTCTTCCTCTTCCTCTTCCTCCTCCGATTGTGAATCCTCTCCGCGTTTTTGCAGTGTCTCGTCGCCAGGCATAGCAAAAGCAGTTGAAGAAACTCGTGGTATTACGTAATAAGATTGGATGCTTCAAGGAATGCACTATATCATCGGTAACCGTCCTGTCCCCCTCGAAATGCAAATGCCGACCATCATCGACCAGAGCACATGGAAGACGACGAAGGCAGCGCTAGATCGATCCCTCCCTGGGTAGAGCTCGAGTACGCGGTCCGTCCCACCTCCCCTCCACACTATTTACACCCACGCGAGTTGAATCCAGCACATGCGCACGCTCGCCGGACGCGACGCCCACATCCACTTCACCCACCTCTCAAAACTACCCACCGCCGCACTCTCCGCCTCATTCCAACCATCACCATCCCTCTCCAACACGACATGCCACCAATCCGGTGTCCTAGACCTTCTCAAATCCACCGCCGTCCCTCTCCACAAAGTCTGTCTCCTCGACCCCAAAGCGGAAAATCCCCTCTCTCCCGAAGACGGCGACGGCCGGTTCGAGATGTTCCTCTTCGGAGTGAGTTTTGTGTCTTTTTCCCAGAGTCTATACATAAAGCCCTTCTTCAGGGTATCCTGGGTGAAGTTTTCTCTCCCTCTTTCCCGCCCCGAAAACACTTATAATTCAAGCAAAGGCGACGACCCACCCCGCGATCGCACCGCAGAACTCCGTGTCCTCGGATTCCCCACCCGCCATCTCGGGCCCGTACAGATGACGACCGACACCGCACTAGGCGTGACCAAATTGGTCGTTCACGACGCCACACCCCTGGATAAAATTCCTTACGTCGTATGTCCCAAATCTCCCCGATTTCCCACTGGATGGCCGCTCAACAGAGATATTTTAGGATTTCCCTACGATCCGTTTCAACGCAAAAGAATCAGTAGAGATGCCTTTTAGTGAGCCAAGTTACCCCGTTTTCTTTCCTTCTCTGGAATCAAATCGGACAGGATACATCGCAAAAGGAACAGAACCCATCCTTCCACCCGGAATGAAAGAGCTCCTCCACGAGGACCTCAACAAAGCATTTGATTTTTAAAATGTATAGACTGATGTTGGTCAAGCATAGCAGTGATGATACAAAACAGTGGGTAATGGTACAAAAGTCCGTGAAGATTGGCAATGCTAGCAGGGGTAATGAGGGGCGATATCCAAATAAAACATTAAATTAAGACCACAGCCTAAATAACAAGTCAGCGTCAAAAAGCCCCTTCAAAAGAGAGACGAGAAGAAAAGATGGATAACGCCAATAATATCTAGCACTACAACAGGATGAAGGAGAAGAAGAAACAGCTACAGGGGAAAAAAAAAAAAAGAGTCACGATGGTCGAATCGAAGGCATGACAGGTCGCGCCGCATCCAAAGGTTTCGCGTCCCATGGTGCGGGTATCCGGGCGACATCAGCCAAGTTCTGATCAGCGCGCGCATCATTCAGACGGTCACGGTCGTTCATGGACATCCGTGCGCGACACCGGACGAGGCGAAGTTTAGTTCGTTTTATCCCTGATACATTCATTCTCAGGCACTCGTGGATCATAAAATAGGAAGGGGCACACACATGTCGCTATCGTCTCACGGTCTTCGTCCATGAACGGATTCCCGGATTGCAAAAGATCGTCTTGCAGGGCATACAAGCACCACAAAGACTCTTCGTACAGCTTTTCGCATTCGTCAGGACTCGATGCTTGATCCAGGAGTTCCTTCCTGGCAGCCGCGCGGCTCTAATACAAGATAAGGAAAGGTGTCAAGAGTTCAAAACCGCAATCCGCTTACAAGAAACAGTGCACGATCATAGACCAATTGATCGAGCCAGCTCTTGGGTCCATCATACTGCACCGGAAGCCACGTCTTCACAAGCGCCGCACGGTCATTGCATTTGATAAAGTGATCTTTGAACCACGTCAGTGCTGGAACAAAGACCATCGTTTGTAAGATCATGGACTTCAATTCAGAAAAAAACAAACAAATGTCAAAACCCTCGCTCACAACGAAATCCCCATCCGGATGGCGCATCTTCATGTGTTCCTGATGATTCCGCAGTTTATCGATACCCTTCTGCGAGAACGACATCAAAAGCATATACACCGCAACGCAAGTCACTGCATTGTACTCGGCCTCCATATCCGCAAGCTTTCGCCGACGGGCTTGCTTGTCCGCTTCCCCTTCGCGCTGCGTAAACTTTGTCGGGTCAGGTAGAGGCTCTAGTCCAAAACCGTCTCCGTTTGACATTCATATAATGAAAGGGATAGAAAGACATACTCTGCGGGAAAGCCTTGACATATTCGTACATTTCATCTGCCCAATGTGTAAGCACATCCGTCTTTTGGGCGAGCTCCTCCAGGCTGGCCAATAGCTCATCTTCCAACGGGTCCCTCTCACCGTCGTTTCCAAGCACGATAATCGGTGGTCGCTTAGGAGACGCAGGGATGTTGCTTTCTCGCGATGGTGAACCCCGCGAGTGACTAGGAGAACCAAATAGTTTCTTGGTAGCGAGGCTGATGGCACGGTTGAGAGCGTTGGAAGCTGCACGCGATGCCATGCTCGACGGGGAAGACGATAAGGGCGGTGGGGCGCTATTCGGAGGAGGCGGAAAGGTGGTAGGTATGGCATACTCGGGTGTGTATTCGTCAATTGTAGGTGTTGGGGGTATCTTCCGGTCTTGAAGAGGGCGTCGAGGTTCTGCTGTTATTTCTGCAATAGACAACATGAACAAGGAAGGGGAACAGGGCCGTTGATAGCTCACCATCTACCGCACGAGTGAACTCTACGGCCCGGGTGTCACCAACTAGGACGTATTCACGGCGCAAGATGCCATCTTCCTCTGTCTCCCCAGGAATAAAGGAACCTTCCGTTGAGAGAGGTTTGTTTGAACGTTGGCCCTGTGCGGCCGGGGTTAAAGATACTTGTCTCGATATGTCCAATGGGCCCGCAGACTTTTCCCTTGATATAGTAGAATAGATGAATATCTTGACCATAGAAAGAAAGTAACCATACCTTGGAGAAGGCAAAATCCCATCCCTCGAACCCGCATCTACGTCCCCTGCCCCACCAGATGGCCGCCTGAAGTTGAACTTGCTTGGTGGTATCATCGCTTGGGGATCCAAGACCTCTGGGGGGATCACGCGGTGATGCTCCGGCGTCGGAGGCCTCCCCGTCCACGGCCTCTTGTCATCTTCGCCGTCTTCCGTAACACCCGATGTCTGCATCGCCATTTGGGGGGCCTCGGAAGGTCTCGGAAACTTGGACTTTGCAAGAGCAGTACTCCCGAAAAAGTCCTCAAAGCTCGCCCGTTCTACAGGGTTGCGTTTCAGCAGCGCGCGAATAAGCTTCTTCACATCGCTGGGGACGGGCGAGTCTTCGCTGCCACCACCGCTGCCACTCTTTGATGAATGGTCTTCATCAGGAAACTTGACACCCTTTGATTGCTCAATCTTCTTGAGGAGTTCTATGTGGTTCAGTGCACGAAATGGAGGCCGTCCAACTGCCATTTCGTAAAGGACCGCTCCGACAGACCAAAGATCTGCTTTGGCATCATACTTTTCGTATCTCAGAATCTCGGGTGCCATGTACAGTCTGACAAGAGAGTTCTGAGTTCGTGTAATCAGGTGTGATGTGAGAGTATAACATACGGAGAGCCACATAATGTTTCTGCCATCATTGCGTTAGGCAATGAACGGGCAAAACCGAAATCCGCGACTTTAAGTATAGGGACGCCCAGCGGATGCCCTCGAGCCAGCTCTTCGGGTGAAGCGGCGTTGAGAAGAAGATTCTGAGAATCAAAGGATTAGAAACGTCAGATGGTTACTACTACTACTACATACATACATACCTGAGGTTTGATATCCCGGTGGATGAGATTACGATGTCGTAGGAATTTGAGTGCGCGAGCTATGGAGTGGAAGGTAAGCCAAGTTATCTGTGGTTCCAAGGATGTATGCTGCTTACCAAGTTGCCGGAGAAAGCTACGGACGACAATCTCATCGAGGCCACCTGTGCGGGGATGCGAATAATATTGTGGTGCAACTCCTGGAGATGGTACGTATTCGAGACCTTCTACGCGACCGCGTTTCTTGATATAATTCGTGAGATCTCCGCCACCACAGTATTCCATGATGAGATATATGTGCCGTTCTGCGCGCTGTAGATACAATTGAGGTGGATTCAGACATTGAAGCAAACAACGGTGTGGCCGTGCTCACAACGATATCAATCAACTTGGTAATATGCCTGTGCGAGAGGGACTTGAGGATCTGAATCTCGCTCTGAAGATTGTCAAAGAGCTTTGCGGTAAGGTTGTCGCGCTTGACCGTCTTTATGGCTACATGTTGACCAGTTCCCTGGATGATAGATGGCAGGAGAGCTCAGGGGGTGGAAGGGAACGAACCTCATGGTAGCCTTTGTAGACGACAGCAAAGCTCCCCTTGCCAATATCGCTGACAATAACATATGGTTTGAGTTCGTCATCCTCCGCCCATTTCTTTGCTGGGCTACCGCGCCTGGGAGGCTGGTTCGGTGCCATGGCCGAAGCCAGTTAGTCGCGGTCGTATTTCGAGGTAAAGGGGCGATGAAATGGGTCTCAGTGGCGGGGAGAGACGGGGAGTAGTGGGGGGATGTGAGGAGAAGATATATGGAGATGGTGGGGAGGGAAGGAACGGTGGGCACGACGAGGGCACAGCGACAGAGAACACTAGCGATATCGGCTGACAAAGCACCCATTATCGGCCGTACAGTGGCCGTGACGCATGAGTCTCTCGGCAACACCGCCGACGTTGCTCAATTGGTCGACCGTCGTCTAGAAACCTGCTTGTAGTACAATCACTGCCTTGACTCTACTTGCTTCTGCCATGGATCTTGTCCAAAATGCTTCTGAACACCTCCTTTCTCAAACCACTATGGGCCTCCACTCTCTGTCCGCTATCCTCCACGATGACACCGCCCTTTGGGATAGTGTCGATCAACTCGTTGAGCTGCTTGTACACCCTCTCCTCGTAATCTGCGTAGACTTTACGTAGGCCAACGGCCTCGTACACCTCTTTGACACGCTGTTCGCACATTCCACCTACCTCCTTGCCTTCGACTTTCTTGCCCTCGTCAGCACCTGCCTCGATGTCACCCCTTCTCCCATAATTTCGGTCAAGAACGAGACGCTGCTCCGGAGTGCAAAGCTCCAAGACAATGTTGATACACCAAGAGCACTTGTTATCCACAATATCCGTCCCAATCTTCCCGAGGGCCTCGGGGGGAGCAGCAAAGTCGAGGAAATCGTCCTGAATTTGGAAATACTCGCCAATCGGGATGAGGATCGAGAGAGCGATATCGTAAGGGCGGATGGTTTTCGACTCTTGGTTGAGTTTTACAGTGTATGATTCAGGTATGTTGCACATGTGCATCGCAGCGGCAACGGGTAGATGGAAGGAATAATAGGCCGTCTTGTACACCACGATGGATCGGTGTCTGGCAATCATACAAAGTGAGTAACGTCATCTTCGCAAAAGAGAAATGGCTACCGTTCGACCGAGAAGCGACTGAGGTCGACAACGCCTTCAGGAGCAGTAATGAGATCTATCAGTTGTCCTAGTTGTGTGTTGTAGGTGCATTCTCTGAATAATTCTATGAGATCAAGGTAATATGTATCACCCCGGAAGTGTCCCTTGAGAAGTTCGAAGATTCCCCCCCCTATCAAGAACGAGTCGTTGATCGCCATGTAGCCCACAGGAGGGCGGTTGGTGGGAGCAGATGAGCTATCCATGCTCACTACGGGTGCAGGCGCGCGATACCAACATAGTTGACCACGACGAGTAATGGATCCGTCCATCATATCATCCGACACGAGAGAATACGCGTGGAGCTAACTCGTCAATATCGTCTCGTCCTTCATGGCAAACACGACTCACTAACTCTATACACCAGCCCAGAACAGCCGCTTTGAGATACTCTTCCTCCGTCAGAACGCGACCTCTGAGAATCTCGACACTGTCGACCACGGACAAGCCACGATTGAGCTTGCCGCCAAGTGCATTGTACTCAAGGCTCTGTACATGAAAAGGATATTAGGACTGGTAATGCACGGTTTACATCGAAAACGCGGATTCAAGAACCTGGCGAAACCATTCCATCGCTTCAGCTGGAATTCCTCGTCTTTTGCAGCTCTCCATCAGCTCATCCCGGATGATGTCGAAGACAGCCTCGAACTTGGCTCTTCGTGCAGCCTCGGCGGTCAACATAGAAGAAAGATGGGGTTTCAAGCTTCAAGGTCCAGGACTGAACAACATATTTTTTACATAACGGCATCGTGGGTGGAGAGTGGGTTCCTAATTTTACAAATGAGGCGACTCATGAATAGGGTCGGAGGCTTTGCGCTTTTTACCGATGACATGTGACATGTATGGTACGCATCTGTACATTCATCGTGCTGCGGCCTGCCAGACTTGAACATTGGATGACACCTGTCTAAGGTCGACGTGTAATCGCCCCCAAGCGCTGGCAGGGGAGCGACTCTCACCGACAGGAAAGTTGAAGGCTTACTCCTGGCACAAGTACTCGAGGATTACTTACCTCTCGATTGCAGGCCTAATCGTCTTCCTTGGGCCCGAACTCTTGCTAGTTTTCTCAGAACCTTTATCTCCTGAACCTGAGGAATTAAGTACCTGAGCGGAGTAGCGCTCAATGTGTGCGGATGTTTTGCTGGACAAATCCCGGTCCCCGCCAGTTACCCTGTTCCAACGTGTTCCTTCCGTGTACCTCAGATGTGGATAGATTAAATAGCAACAAGGGCACCAGAAATCCTCTGCAACCTCTTCAGTCAGGTCCGTTCAAAACCCCGCTTCTCGTCTTGCTGGCTATGATTTTTGCATTCAACTTTGGCGCTCTCCTCTTGGCTGCAGGGCTTGCTCGGAACGGCTTGACCACGCCGCCTCCCAGTCCAATCCCGAATGTTCCAGCAATTGTCGGGGACCTTCTCCCCCAAGTCAGTGTTCTCGGCGGTGCGACAGCTTCGTTCGCGAGCGGAGGCGGGAGTTTGACACAGGCTCTGGTGTGACTGACCCAAATTCAATTTTTTCCGATGCTAATCTCCATTCCTCATCTTTTAGGGTATCTACACTGGTGGGCAGGCTTTGATTGCGGCGATCGACAGTGCTACCAATTCTATCCTGGTATATGACACGTTGTAAATGTATCATCAATAACTGAAGGGGTGGTTCTTTAGGCTCTCCCTTTCGGTCATATCACCGAGGATACTGGAATGGCCATCTACAACCAATTCTTAACGTTCGAGCCGACTATCACGCAAGGTCTCGAGGATCTCAAAACTAGTAAACCTGCCTTCAACGCTCTTCTGCCTGGACCCCTCGCCGCCCTCGGGAACCCGCAATTTATAATACTCGCTAATCTTCTGGCTCTGAAGTCGAGCTTTGTGAGGTTCAAGGTCGCAGTCCTTAGCGTTGCCCCCGTGAGTGACCATATTTGTCGCGAGATTGGATCTGGTTGACGATTGCCATTGCCCAGGTCGATCTCCTTGACCAGGTCCAAGCTCTTCCCGAGAGGATCCAGGCAGCGATTGACGCAGCGATCACGGAGTACAGTTCATGATTCAATTGCGCGGCCGCCGTGCCTCGTGGGACGAGTCGTGTCTCCCTCTTCTGCCGAGATAAAAGATCTTGTTCATCCCATGGCCGCATGAGCAGCATTGTGACAGTTGATACGATGGATGTACTTGTGTAGAATAGAATCACTTTCAATTTTTCCCCGCCGTCGAGCCCACTTTAATATCTGCCGCGAAATGTAGGTAAAACTGGTCGTCGTATTTGTTCAAGCAGAGAGTGTACAGGTCAAGATGTTATCCAAGGACCAGAGGATCAAATCACAATTGAGAGAACAAGGACTTCCGTCGAGCACTCAGCACGCATGGCCGAGCAAATTTATCGACCTAGAAAGGAATAACGGCAGCATCATCACATATCGTCAAGTTACAGCAAATCAACATTATTGTACCTACTTGCCTCTGCCATAAATCTTGTCTAGTAGGAAAATCCTGAAAACCTGCTTTTTCAAACCAGTATGGGCCTCCACTCTCTGTCCGCTGCCGTCCAAGACCACCTCATCTTCTGGGATAGTGTCTATCAACTCGTTGAGCTGCTTGTACACCCTCTCCTCGTAATCTTCGTATACTTTACGTAGGCCAACGGCCTCGTACACTTCCTTGACACGCTTTTCGCACAATCCACCGACCTCCTCCTCGCTTTCAGCCTTCTCGTCGGCACCGTAGACACCTGCTTCGATATTGCCTTTTCTTCCGTAGTTCCGTTCAAGAATGCGACGCTGTTCGGGAGTGCATAGCTCCAAGGCAACGTTGATACACCAAGAGCACTTGTTATCCACAATATCCGTGCCAATCTTGCCTAGCATCTCGGGAGCAGCGGCGAAGTCAAGGAAAAGATCACTTTATATCTGACAGCACTCGCCAATTGGGATGAGGATCGAGAGCGCGATGTCATACGGGCGGACTGTTTTCAACCCTTGGCCCAGATTTACGGTGTTCGTTGGGCGGAGAAGTTAGAACCGAATAATTTGACACCAGTTCGGATCGCAAAGTTTGCACCCTGGGCGGCGTGCTTGATTATCATTTAATCATACTTGACATCTTCGCCTGGAAGGAGTGAAAATAGATGCACCTCAACTGAAGGTTCAATACAAAACAATTGACGTGCGAACACCCTACTGTGTCTGATATTTCCCTGCCCTTGTTCTATTCGGTTGATCACTGAAATCAATAAGTTCGATGTCTAGGATGCAACTAACCAAAACGAGAATCAGCCTTGCGTATGAGAGATTTTAAAACTGACGGTCACTTTCAACGGGAATACGACAGAATTCGAATGGCACTCACCTCACGGCACCAACTTGAGAGACCGTGACCGATATGGGCGTCGCGAATTCCTGTTGCTAGTACGCATGATTCCTCAATGACACCTGCGATGTTCCTGTGTCACTGTTTCTCATCAATGCTCACCAGGGTAATGATTGTCATCTAAGCACAATATAATTTATTGTTAAAACTACGTCTACGCCCTCCGGATAGTATAAAAGATGTTGAAGGTGATGAGTGCCTCCATTCCCAATGAGCAGCGTCCTTGAAACCGTCGCCAACGTCGTCCTTCGCGAGCTCGAAATTTTCTTCGCCTTCTGTTGGAGAGACTTGTTTGGGTGTATCGCCGGCCTGCTCTTCTCAATCGGCGCCGCGAGGATATCAGGGTTGCCCGCCATAATCCTCCTTCCTCGTTATATCTTTCTCATGATGTGGATCACGTTCTTCCTCTACTCCTTCGACCTCAACAATCAGATATTCGGTCTCGCGGCAGATCAAATTGACAAACCAGACCGACCTATTCCGTCAGGGAAAGTCACCCTCAGAGGCGCCAAGCTCCGCTGGGTGTTCACTACGGCGATCTTCTTCCTGTCGTCGATCTTCTGTCCTTCTGTCCTCCCAGAAACAATTGTTTGGTTGCTGACGACAGCATTCATGAACATGACGACCGCCGGGAACCACTGGTTTGGGAAAAACTGCATCGGGGTGTCGATAGCAGTGTGGTCGTTGTGCGGCGCGTCCTGGAAGTTCATCACACCCGCCACAGCGCAAAGCACGCGTTATGTCCATGCATTCACGGTGTGTGCGGGTCTCGCCACACATATCCAGGACCTGCGGGACATGAAAGGCGATGCGGCGATGGGAAGGAAGACACTTCCGTTGGTATTCGGGGACGTAGGCAGCAGACGTTTAATCGCGTTCATTGCTATGCCACTCCAGGGCGTGGTGGTTTGGCATGCACGAATCATGCATATCGCGCCTGTTCTTCTAGGCATCTCACAGGTATTCGTTGCGTGGCGTGTCTTGCAGGCAGGAAGAGGTCCGAAATATGATCACCAAACGTACATGGTAGGTTCCGTTCAAGGAGGATCTGTTGGCCACCGCTGAGTCAGATAATTCGCAGTTTTACACCTACCTGTTCTGTTTTGTCGCCGTATGTACCTCTTTGGGACCTGTAAACTGACATGTTCGGACCCAGTGGAGAAGTCAGATGGCACGAGGACAGAGAACAGGAAGTTATGTACTCGTGAAGGCGGTTCAAGCAATTGATGCAGCGATCACGAATCACAGTTAATAAATAATGATCAGTTACGCGGCCGCCATGCCCATGCCCCGTGGGACGAGTCGTGTCTCTCTTTTCTGCCGAGATAATAGATCATGTTCGTCTCTGGCCACAAGCAGCATTATGACAGTGATACGATGTACTAGTGTAGAACAGAATCACTTTCAATTTTCTCCCGGCGCCAAGCCCACTTCACCATCTGCCGGAAAATGTAGTAAGACTGGTCGTCGTATTTGTTCAAGCAGAGAGAACAGGTCATGGTGTGCAATATCTAAGAACAAGCTTGGGAGGATCAAGTTACAATTGAGAGAACAAGGACCTCCGTTGAGAACTCAGCACACATGGCGCAAAGTTGTTGACCTAGAAAGGAATAACGGCGGCATCGTCACATGTTGGCAAGCTACAGCAAATCGACAGAACGAACCTTTCCATAGTTATGAATTGTACTTACTTGCCTCTGCCATAGATCTTGTCTAGGAAAGTCTTGAACACCTGCTTTCTCAAACCAGTATGGGCCTCCACTCTCTGTCCGCTGCCGTCCAAGACCACCCCGTCTTCTGGGATAGTGTCTATCAACGCGTTGAGCTGCCTGTACACGCTCTCCTCGTAATCGGCGTATACTTTACGTAGGCCGACGGCCTCGTACACTTCCTTGACACGCTTTTCACACAATCCACCAACCTCCTCGCTTTCAGCCGTTTTGTCGTCGCCGGCACTTTCAGCACCTGCTTCGACATCGCCTTTTCTCCCATAGTTCCGCTCAAGAATGCGACGTTGTTCGGGAGTGCAGAGCTCCAAGGCAACGTTGATACACCAAGAGCACTTGTTATCCACAATATCCGTGCCAATCTTGCCTAGCACCTCGGGAGCAGCGGCGAAGTCAAGGAAATCATCTTGTATCTGAAAGTACTCGCCGATTGGGATGAGGATCGAGAGCGCGATATCATATGGGTGGATCGTTGCCGACTCTTGGCCCAGATCTACTGTGTATGATTCGGGTATGTTGCACATGAACATCGCAGCGGCAACGGGCAGATGGAAGGAATAATAGGCCGTTTTGTATACCACAATTGATCGGTGTCTGGCAATGGTACGAAGCATTGGTGAGTAACGTCACCTTCACAAAAGAAGAGAAATGGCTACCGTTCGAGCGAGAAACGACTTAGATCCGCATCACCTACAGGTGCGGTGATGAGATCTACCATTTGTCCTAGTTGTGTGTTGTAAATGCATTCTCTGAATAATTCTGTGAGATGATGGTAGTATGAGTCACTTCGGAAGTTTTCCTTGAGAAGCTCGAAGATTGCCCCTCCTATCAAGAATGCGTCATTAATCGCCATGTGGCTCACGAGTCGACGCTTGGGCGACGTAGACGAGCTATTCGTGGTCGCTAAGGACGCAAGGGCGCGATACCAGCACAGCTGCCCGCGACGGGTGATAGATTCGTCCATGATGTCATCCGCCACAAGCGAATATGCGTGTAGCTACAACTCGTGTCAATAAATCGTCACGTCCTTGTATAGAGCACGACTCACTAACTCGATACACCAGCCCAGGACCGCCGCTTTCTGGTACTCGTCCTCCGTCAGAGCGCGGCCCTTGAGGATCTCGACACTGTCGACCACAGATAAGCCACGGTTGAGCTTTCCGCCGAGTACATTGTACTCGAGGCTCTGCACATGTAAAGAAAAAGTCAGGACTGAGAATTCACAGTTTAATGCACGGATTCAAAGAACCTGGCGGTACCATTCCATCGCTTCAGCTGGGATTCCTCGTCTTTTGCAGCCCATCATTAACTCATCTCGAATGGTGTCAAACGCAGCCTCGAACTTGACTCTTCGTGTAATTGTCTCGGTCGACATAGCGGGTGAAGCTTTGAAGGGTCACTAGAAGACAATGATTCGAGAATATATGACGAGAACCATTAAATACTCATCGTCGCGCAGAGAACCGAATAATTTGACGCCAGTTCAGAGACCAAAATAAGGGGCCGTCAGTTTGCACTTGTGAGTACCATGATACACAGACTGGTGATGACAGCCAACAATTTGTAATTGCACAATGCGACACACAGATTGCCCACGCAGGGAAAGGACTTTCCATAGGATATTAGAATGCAAATTTGTAAGTAACATAGAGTTCCAACATATGCATACATACTCCGTTGTGGAGGTTGCAGTCTGGCTGCATACATGTCTACGAGGTACCGAAGTACGACAAATATGATACGGCCCATAATACACACTGTCAGCCTTAAACACTGTCATCAGCTGCCACGCCGTCATGCACATCACTCTGGAGTCCTAGAATCCGTTCAGTCATCGGTTCTCACAAGACGTCAACCGGACTCCAACGGAAGCGAAATGCTCTGAATTCGAATTCTCGAATGTTTGAACCCTTCGATCATGAAACCGAATACCAGCCGAAGAAGTACTTTGGATACCATTCATAAGTTCGGACCTGCTAGTCTAATCAATTTGTGTATGACTTGAATTCATCACCGAACAAGGGGCGAGCGGCGCCAGTTCGGCGACCAACGTGAGGGACCCAGGCCGTTGGTTTGCACTTGTAAGTGAGTACAATAATACATTGCTTGAGGGCTTGGTTGGATTTTCTGCCGGACTGGTGACAGACAGCTGTCTTACAACGCGACATACGATTCCCCACGCAGGGGAAGGAGTTCCACGGCATGCTGGAATGCAACTTTGCAATTTTGTGAGTTACTGCATACAGTTCCAACATACTCCGTTGTGGGGGTTGCGGTCTGGCTGATACGGTAACGAGGTAACGACGGAGTACGACGAATATCGGCCCATACGGTGGCATATCCAATACACATTCTCGAACCTTAGACTGCCATCAGTCACCACACCGCCATACATAATATTCTGGAGTTCTAGAATCTTCTCAGTCACCGGTCCTCACAAGACGTTGACCAGATAAAGGAAATGCTTTAAGAATTCGAATTCTTTGAACCTTTCAATCATGAACCCGAATACCAGCCGAAGAAGTCATGTGGACTGGGTCCGTTCGTTCGGACCCGCTAGTCCAATCAATTCGTGTACGACTTGAATTCATCACCGAACAAGGAGCGAGTGGTGAAGTAATTGTTCTAACTGTTTTGGCCCCCGTTTTCTTCCCTGTACATAACGCAGGTTAAATAGCAAACAGAGCATCCCAAGAGCATCCCACTTCTTCACCCACGTCCACTCGGAACCCACTCTCCATTTCTTTCTGACAGTATGGATCTTGCATTTAACTTCGGTACTCTACTCGTTGCCACAGGACTCGCCAGGACCGGCTTGACCGCAACGCCTCCGACTTCAATTCCGAAAAGTATCGACGACATTATCGCACACGTCATCGTTCTCACCACTGCGACAACCTTGTTCGCAAGTGACGGTAGTCCTGGGAGTGTGCCTGACGCTGTGGTATGTCTAGGTTTATTTCACACTACCCGATGCCAATCTTCCATTCTCATCGCAATTTTCAATGCTCATTTCTAGAGGATCTATCTCGATGTACAAGGGCTGATTGCAGTAACCGACAGTGCTACTACTACTATCCAGGTATATAACGCGTTGCGGATGTGTCATTTCAATATCTGAAGGGTAAACATAGGCCCACCGTTTCAGTCCAATTGATCATGATACGGGAATGGATATATACCACCGATTCTCTGCCGTCGAGTCACCCATTTTGCGAGGCCTTGAGGCCCTCAAAGCTAAGAAAGACGCCTTCCACGCTCTGTTGCCGGGACCTCTCGCCGCGCTCGGCAACCCGCAGGGTGTAATTCATGATAAACTTTTGGCTCTGAAGACGAGCATTGTGAACTTCAAGCTCGCGATTTTTGGCGTTTTTCCTGCCAGTGTGGGTGAAATTTCTGTGTCACCAGATACTGCGTGGACGAACTCCCTTTCATTTTGTAGATCACTCTTGCCGAGGTGCAAGCTCTCGCCATGCGGATTGTGGCGGCGCTTGACGCTGCTATCGCAGTGTACAGTACTTGATTGTGTGTGGGTGCTGCATCTCGTTCTCCTAGTATAATGCATCGTTCACGTTCACGAGGAGCGCGATAGTTTAATTGATGAATTTTAAACTTTAGGTATCTTGCGAACGATTGTCTTCATGTATTTATGTAACGCAGAATGATTTCTTTTCCTGCTGGTACCGCCATGCTAAATTCCCACTGCAAGAAACTAGCCCAAGTCTATTAATGTTGTCCTGCAATGTCCATGCGGTGCTTTCGACATTTCTTTGTTAGTCTTAATCTCAGCGCCATAATGCTAGCGGACGAACCTCAAGAATGCAAGCAGCAGAAGTTGAATCTTGCTATGGACGCTGTTCCAGCCAGACGAGATATCTAAAAAGTCAACACCGTGTTAGTACAAGATGAGTGCAAGTCTGCATGTGTCCGCCGACTCGGACTTTCAGGAGGGATCTTGGCTTTCCTCAAACCACCCCGTTGCGTATATCCTTTTGCAAAATATTCCAAGTCTTAGAATGCGGAGACTCGAACAGAGGGAGGAGATTACCTCAGGAAGAGAGGCGTATCTTCGGGGAATCGAGATGACCGCCTGGACAGCATCGACAACTTCAAGCGTCAACTGGACACGGTTCTCGAAGCTGCCACCATAAGTATCGGTACGCTGTTGATCGGTCTGAGGAAAGATTGCAGCAAGTATCCGTGCGCGTTGTGGAACTCGATGACACCAATACCGGCTTTGACAGCCCTGACAGCCGCGTCCGCGAATGCTTTAACTATTCTTGCGATGCATTCTTTGGTGAGCTCCTTTGGCACAGGCACCATCAAACTGGGATGGTCCCCAGATATGGTCCGGCCATCCGCCAGCCTCCTCCGATCTTACAATGTTCCCGGGAACCCAAGGAGGGGTAGCGGATACCTTGTGCCTTGCATAACTTAGTTGGATGCCAATCTTTTGACCTTGGCTGTGTGAAAACTCGGTACTAATCCTGGTCAACGGCTCAATATGTTCGTCGGACCAAAGGGCTACGTCTTCTTGGGAGATACGTCCTTCGGGAAGGATGACTTTAGGCTCTATAGAGGTCGGCCCGGGTCCCCGCATTAGAATTCCACCGACTGGAGATAGGAACGTCAATACTTGGAGCGTTTGGAAGGTGACGGAACATACGATATGCCATGTGCCACGATTGCGGAACACCATCTTTTGCGGAATAGGTGCACATGGGTACAACCTTGGAGATGTAACCAGACGATTGAGTTTGGCAAGTCGATCTTGAATGCGGATACGTACGGAAATCCCGTTCTGCAGTTCCAGCCCCCGAATCTTCAATGGCTTGAAGAGCTTGAGGATAGGTTTTCCGTCCGGCTGAGGAATTTTGGATCAGAGCAAAGAACGAAACGTTGGTTGCGGGGACGTTGACGTTGTCAGGTGTCATGAGAGAGATGATGTCGTGTGCTCGTTGTCTTTATACTTAGCAGAGAATTACGCATCAGGAAAATGGCCCTTGGTGACAAGTTGACTCAGGAGTCAGCGCCAAGGCATATGTAATAGGGGACCCTTCGCGATGACCGGACTGAGCGGAGGTAGCGAGGAGCCCTCGGAACTCGAACGCGTTCCCATTTCGTGAGGGAAAGAAAGGCTTTTTTGAATAAAGGAGTCGTGAACCTGTCGATCAGATTTAGCAACTCCTCACTGTCAAGGTGCACCGTCGGTCCCGTCGCTTTTGGCTGAAATCAAAGGCCGGTGGGTTCCAAACAAGCCAGTATCCTGTATCTTCTCCCCACTATGCAAGCTCCCGAGCTCGACACCCCAGGTGGCCAGACCCAATGATTGGTGAAATTCCCGACCAGCGCCAGTTTTCCCTCATCCGCAATCCAAATCCCTCTAAAGACCTGTGCCAAGTGTCGAAATGCACGAGTTCCTGTGTCAAATATTCATGCAGAGGCAATCAACGTTAACTATCGGATCCGGAACAGCCAGATGAGAGGGAAGGACACCAAGCGTGCGAGGCTGTTCAACGTGCTTCCCATACGATTTCGCACTGTCAAGGACCATATAACCAGGTTTTCTTACTTTGGGAGTCGCATCGATGGGACGTTTGTCATCCGATTATAGTAATCTCTCATCCAAAGTTCGTCATCCTTGCACACAGTACCGAACCTATGAGCCGTCGCCGCCCTCTCGTGTAAACCAGGTGTTTCTCCCTAGAGTGGAAACCTTGGCTTGCGTTCGTGAGGTCTTGTCAAGACTCTTGGCGATGCACAATTCAGAAAAGGGAACCATGAAGAATTACCATGATTGCTGCAGCATCATATCGACGAAGTGTCTTGAAGTGTTGCTTTCTCGATGGCCGACTCTTGAACTGCATTTTATCAAAATTACTTTCGTATCAGTACAAATTTGAGTAGGATCAAAGTTAAGCAAAGGTATCATACAAGACGACAGCTACACACACAGCGAACAACCCTCCCATTAGGAGGGTTGTTCGCAAGAGTAGAGACACATCATCGATCCAAACCAGGAACCGAAATATCGCGCCGATAGCTCCAACGCCATAATCAGGCTCTAAACGGATCTTGCCGTCCACGACGGAGGGGAAACTGGCCAATCGCCTTATCATTGCGGTATACCACAACGCACCGATGCCAGCTCCGACTAGTGGTATAGAAGGTAAATATCTTTGCAACTGGAGGTCAGGTTCCGGTCGGAAGGCAACAGACCAAGCTGCATCTGGGCAAGCGGTATCAGCAGGGCCGACAAGACCCTGGAGCAGCGTAGGTAGGTCGGGGCACAGCACGGAGCCCCTTCCTATTCCGAGCAGGTGAGCGTGATTGGAAGAGAGCGCGGTGTACAAAATTTCTGGGGTCTTGAGGCCACCGGTCAGGAGCACGAGGGGAGGTAACGATCTCGTGTCTTCCTGACAAGACTTCATTGTGTTCACGGCTGCCCTAGAGAATCGAGAAAAGAGACCCTGTCTTGGTGATGTTGTACTTGTAAAGTCTTGCATAAAGTCTTGCAAAGTGACGACAAGTGAGAATATCTTCCCAAGAGCGCGCTCTTGGGACTCATACCTGGCTTTTCGTAGTCTCCTCCGCTGACTTCGATGAGATCCACCATACCCCAGCCAGCGATTGTGCGGAGGTGATCCAGCACACGGTCTTCATCTTTCGTTCCGTGCTCATCTTGTTCTGAGTTGATATAGTCGGCAGCATTCATCTTGATAGCTAGAATGAAGATTGTCGGGAGGGCTGCTCGGATAGCGGAGACGATGCGGTGTAAAAGCCGCAGGGTATTTTCGGGACGGAGCGAATACCCATCTATACGTCTATTAGACTACAAGAAATGATGACTTCCTCAAATGAAACCAACTAGGAGTCGATCTGACCTTGGGTGACATGAACTGCGCCAGGAGATCTACCGAGAGAGAAAAAATTAGATTTTCGACCAGTCCATGAGAAGGGGAAGGGTGATACTCACATCCATGCGCAGCATGGATCTGAACACCGTCAAAACCCGACATGTGAGCGACTGTAGCTCCTCTGACGAAACCTTCGACGGTGTCGTCAATATCCGAGATTGACATCGGACGCGGTGTCCGGAACAATATGCTGTAGAAGATATTGGAGAGCCACCCCAGATGATGGGCTCCCACTCTTATGGCGCTCGGGGCCAAAGGCGGTCGAAACGGCAGGCGTCCACCAATGAAATTCATTGACTGGCTTCCTGAGTGGGATAGCTGCATGACAGCAAGGATATCTTTGGATGCGATTAAATCATGGCTACCGCCGTGTATGGCGGCTGCCCATTGCTTGAACGGCCGCAGAGAATCGTCTGAGATGTGGTGTGGGATGACAACGTCACGACCGAGGCTGAGGTGGCTGTGCGACACTTGGACGTTCCCGGTAATGATCATCCCCCAATCATGCTCCGACCACTTGGAGTAGAGCGAGTAGTGGTAGGAATTTGGGGGCCCACCGAGGAAAGCGGCGAGGTGTTCGTAGAGGGCGACCTAGACGAAGTCGTGGTAAGTTTTTTTCCCGGCCTTTTCAATGAAATATCTACCTTGACCAGTCGATTTTGGATTCGTCGACCGCATGGGAGATGGATCGCAGAGAATACCTCAGCATTCCCCAACATTCCTGCTACAGCAGTAGCAGCTTCGTTAGTGTTGGGAAATGGAACTCACAGGGTTGACAGGATAACTGAAGCCAAACGTCAAGTAATGGTTGAAATTGAACCTGTCAATCATTGAGATGAATCCGATTATCAGCCGAAGCAGCAGTGTGGAGCCTGAACACCATTCATTCATTCAGACCTGCTAAGTATAAGTATTTAGTCCAATCAATTTGCGTATGACTTGAGCAACGCCATACACCGCTGGCAGGAGACGTTACAAGTCAGACTTGTACACTACCTGTATAGATAACCATAATCTGATCACCTGCAGTCGTCATGGATACACCGCCAAAAATCACACAATCTGATCGTGTGTTTGGTTTAGGCTACAAGTCCGTCTTGTAACGTCTCCTGCCAGCGGTGATACTAAATTCCCACTTCAAGGAACCAGCCGGGCCCAAGTCAAAGAGTTCCGACGATGAAAAGGACCAAGCGACAACGATATAAGAAAATTGCATGCGGAACATTCAGCGCCACAGTGGATGAGGTTCGAGAATGCAAAATTACATGTAGAAGTTTAAGTCCACACGGCACTTAGTACATAAAATGATGTTGGGAACGAATGAGTAGACAGGAGTCACAGGATGGTTAGTGACTTCGGTAAATACCGAAGAACTGTACATGACCGCACCCGCCGAACTTCGGCATGTGAACCTTGTGGTGCATCAATTAGGTGTCCGAAAGTTACAAGTCCTCCACCCTTAAGACCGATCTCCACTCAGAAAAATGGCACAACGCGGTACGCAGTCCCCCAATTGCCGCAACCCATAGTCGTCACAGTACTCACGGATTTCCTTTCTTTGATAACCCCAAAATTGCGCCGTCCATCTTGATGATAACATAAACCCGATACACACCATGAATCAACCCGCGTTCACGGTGTGACCCACAGGCGGAGGAGCCTCCGGAACCAAATTTCGCCTCACCCTCGGTCTACCCGTCGGTGCCGTCCTAAACTGCGCAGACAACAGCGGCGCCAAGTCCCTCTACATCATCGAGCCATTCGGTTTCGGTGCTCGTCTCAATAGGCTGCCAGATGCCGGTGTGGGTGACATGGTTGTTGCCAGTGTGAAGAAGGGAAAGCCTGAGCTAAGGAAGAAGAGTGAGTTTTTGACCTAGGGAAGTGTAGATTTATGTTGATTTCTTTCTTTTCCCCTCTAGCTATGCCCGTGGTTGTTGTCCGTCAGCGCAAAGCCTGGCGCCGGAGAGATGGCGTCTTCCTCTATTTCGAAGTGTGTCTGTCTGCTCCTCTCATTTACTTCATGAATTAATACGATGAAACCAGGACAACGCTGGTGTTATCGTGAACCCCAAGGGAGAGATGAAGGGATCAGCCATTACCGGCCCTGTAGCAAAAGAATGCGTGCGTTTTTCTGGATACGCTAGCCCTTCTCAAGTTGTTAATTTTTCATCTAGGCGGATCTGTGGCCGCGTATCGCCTCAAACGCTGGCACAGTAGTTTGAGCCGAGGTATCTCTCTCTTTGTTGTAGCATTTTATGTTCATCGCACGTTTATGAATATGAGTCACCCATGCGAAGCACGTCTTGAACAATGATATGTATGACTTGCAAATGAGGGATGTGAACGACTACATGATACAGAAGTGAGGGACGACGAAGGAACCGCCGCATGTCAACTATTCTCTGGCTGAGGAGCTTTTTCCTTGGGTTTCCCAATCTTGACTCCCACGAGCTTAGAAGCTTTGGCCTGTCGTGAAGGCACGGCTTTCGGGGGGCGCGGAAGAGGTAGTGATATTGACTGAGATGGGGGAAGAATTGGAAGAGAGGGAACGTGGACATTGGGTTTTGGTTTTTTCGGATGTGAATTATGTTGACTGGGAGGTGGGTGAGGCAGGAAACTGGCGGGAATCTGTGGTGGAGGTTTCGGCGGCAGCGATGGATGGTAGGGCCGGGAAGTAGACGGTGAAGTTGAATCGGATTGCTCGAGAAGTTTGGGTTTAGTAGCCTCCATCTGGCGAAGTTTGGCTTCCATCATCGCGATTTTGTCTCTTGTCCTGGAGATGAATTTCAAAATGATACATGAGCAAAGATAAGACAAGTGACTGACCCATCGGGACGTGTACCCATGCCGGTCTTGATGATGCTCAAGGTCGTCGGTCGTCCTGTCTCCATCATGCTCTTTCGCTTGAGGGTGCCAGTGCCTCCGGCCTCGATGGGGGCCTGATGGGCAAAGGTCACGACGAGCTTGCGACCACGGAGGAGTTTGTCGTGTGCCAGTGTTAATGCCTTTAGAGCTTCCTATATGCAAAGGTCATGCATGCATCAGTACGTGGGTACGGCCTTGCACAGAAACGATGCCCCGCCCCGGGTTTGGTGGGTGACATTTGTAATCTTTTGTGTATGGAACAGCGGGATGGGAGGTGCCGCAGCAAAGAACATAGACAAAAGACCCGGGGTGAGTTTATGGTTCTATAGTAAGGAAGAAACAAGGGAAGAGAACGCACGTCGTTGGAACCATACTCGACGAATGCGTAGCCGCGCGGTTTGCCCTTCATGACGCCGGCTTTGTGGAAAAGAAAGTCGAGGTGGGTGACTTTCCCGAACTTGGAGAAGATCTGGAGGAGCGAGTACCTGGAGCAGGACGTTCGTATGGTGAAGAGAAAGGAAGGGATGGCGAGCGTACTCATCGACTGATGGATGGAGGTTACCGACGTAGAGCCTGTCTTTGAGGACTTGTCGCGGTTGGGAAAGGGGTGCTGATGGGTCGGGTTCGGGAGACGGGAATGAGAGGTGCTCGTTCAGAGATGGCGCCGGTGGTGGGGGCGATTTCGAGGGGCCGCCCTCGTCGTTTGTGGTCATCGTCATTGGCAGGGCATCTCTCTCCATTTCAAGTTGCATACAGGTCAACATATTGACATAGAGGCTTTCGTTCAATCAAATATAATAAGCATTAATGGGGTAGTGGTAACCTGGGTCGTTGCCATACAGAAGTTGAGCTAGCTATGCTCGACCCGCCGGGGGTTCGATTCCCTCTTAATGCAGTAATATCCTCAGTAATTTTTTCTCCCACACTACATGCTTAATTGTTGCCATTGGCATCACAGTACTTAGTAGGCTTGGTTCTCCCATTAGAAATAATCTGATCATGATGTTCTAAATTCGACGTAAGATTATTTAGTGAAAAGAGTTACAATCCAAATTTCCCCAAAACTACAATTCCTACTCTATTCCAGCAGCTCTCGTGTCTGTGCAATAACGGTCCTAAC
>Ga0307516_10000794_pt1 | contig 43134 bp, 37 predicted proteins | sample 19_EM_MG_FD_203310 | JGI IMG/M metagenome (GOLD analysis project Ga0307516, IMG submission 203310) | Populus trichocarpa ectomycorrhiza microbial communities from riparian zone in the Pacific Northwest, United States - 19_EM | ecosystem: Host-associated > Plants > Roots > Unclassified | place... | reverse complement strand
TTCGAAAAGACCATGGTCATCACCCCGAGTACCCAGGGTGAGGAGCGCATACGCCGGGTCGGCGTTGCGGTGGACCAGGCTGCCAAAGCGGTTGCGGCCAAACGGCCGCCCAGCGGCATACCGGAAAACGCCACCGCATTGCCGAAAGCGAAGCTACAGGTGCTGAGCGGCGCCTTCGCCGGACGCGAGCTCGAGTTGACCAAGGCGCTTACCACGCTCGGCCGCCCGGGCGTCCAGGTGGCTGCCATCACCCGCCGGGCGGAAGGCTACTTCATCGTCCATGTGGACAGCGGCAAGGAAAACGACTTTCCGCACGTCAATGGCGTACCCATCGGCCCGCAGGCGCGCCGGTTGAACGACAACGACGTGGTTCAGTTGGCCGGTGTGAAGATGGGGTTCTTCGAGAGCTGACCCGGGGCGGCGGCTGATCCCGGCGGCGCAAGGCCTCTGCAGCCCCTAGCCGCGTTATCGATGATCCGGCTGTCTGCGCTCCGCGCAGCCGCCGGCGTTCCGCAAAGGCCCGTTAAATGACGAAGTCGTTGGCGGTCGCCGCGAATTTTCGCACCCGAGCCAGACTCAACTTGCGGATGAGGGGTTTCATCAGCACGAATGCGGCCGAACTGAGCACGACGACGAGGCCAACCCGCAGCGTGAGTTCCATCCACAGGAGCGTGCCCTGCGCGGGAGAGTTGGCACCGGGACTCCCGACGAGACCGAAATACATGACCGTGAGAATGCCGAGGTGGCTGATGGAATAGCCGGCGACCGCCGCCATGACCCATTCGGCCATCGATCTTCGCCGATATTGACGCAGGATGAGGGAACACAGAAGTCCCGTTGCTCCGAGTTCGCCCATGGCGAAGAGTGTAATCACAGAGGTCGACTGCTCCGACCCCTTCGCCAACATCAACGCACTCGATGCCCCGAACAGCAGGGTATCCCGAATGCTACATATTGCGATCTTCATCACCTACTCCGAGGTTAATATGCCCACAGCAACTTAAGGTAAATCCTGGCGAGCGACATAATCTCTCAGGGGTTTACCGCAGTCCATGGCATCGATCACACGATGCTCGGCGCGCAGTGGAGGGATGTCTCAGTTTGGAGACTAACTCGGCAGGATGCCGAGTTGAACGCCGCGCACGCGGGTGCGACGCATGCGTCGCACGGGTGGCCATGGAAGGCCACCCAGGGCTTGCGCGCAGCAGGGACAGCGTAGCGCAATGCCCGCAGGGCGAGGCGCAGAAGCGCCGAGTGACTAACGCAGATCCACCGCCACCCGCTGGCTGATTCCGCATAGCAACTCATACGGAATGGTGTCGGCCCACACGGCGATTTCCTCCACCGGCAGCCCCTCGCCCCACAATGTGACGGAATCGCCTAAAGCCGGCGGGCGCTTCATGCCGCTTACATCGATGCCGATCATGTCCATGGACACCCGGCCGGCCAGGGGGACCCGTTCGTCGTTCACGAGCACCGGCGAGCCGGATCCCAGGCTGCGCGGATAGCCGTCGCCGTAACCCACCGCGGCCACGGCCAATCGGGTGGGCCTCTGCGCGGTCCAGTCGCCGCCGTATCCCACCCGCTCGCCGATCTCGAGATCCTTCACCGCGATGACGTGGGAGTGGAGAGTCATGGCGGGTTTCAGGCCGTAATCGGCGCCCACCGACCCCGCGAAGGGTGATGCGCCGTACAGCAGCAGTCCCGGCCGAACCCAGTCTGCCTGAGCGTCCGCATAGCTCAACATGCCGGCGGAATTGGCAATGCTGCGCTCGCCCGGAAGCGATGCCGTCGCTGCATGAAATCGCGCCAGCTGATCCGCCGTGGTGGATAGTTCGGGATCATCCGCGGAAGAGAGGTGCGTGAAGAGGTTCACCGGAGACTGCACCGCGGGCAAGGCGCTCAAGGCTGCATGTGCGGCATCGAACGACTGCCCTTTGAAACCTAGGCGATTCATGCCGGTATCGAGTTTGAGCCAGATCTTGAACGTCGCACCCGGGGGCGCGCTCTTGAGAAGTTCGATTTGTTCGGCGGTATGCACGACGAGCTCGAAGCCTGCTCCGGCGGCGGCCTCGAGTTGACCCGCATCGAAGACGCCTTCGAGGAGCACCGTGCGGGTACCGATGCCGGCCTGCCGCAAGGTCATGCCTTCGTCCACCCGCGCCACCGCGAACGCATCCGCCGACTCGAGCGCACGCGCCACCGCCACCAACCCATGGCCGTAGGCGTTGGCCTTGATGACGGCCATGACGCGGGAGCGCGGCGCCCATTGCCGCAGCACCTGCAGGTTGTAACGGAGCGCGGCGGTGTCGATCGTGGCGCTGACCATCGGAGTCATGGTGCTGTGAGTCATGGCGCTGTGAGTCAAGTCGCCGTGAGTCATTGCACGGTCGCCGGCGCGAAACGAGGCCCGCGGCTCATCCGCGAAAGACACCTTCGCCGTAGGACTCGGGCGCGTAGTTCTCGAACTTGGTGTACTCGCCCAAGAACGTGAGCTGAATGTCGCCGGTCGGACCGTTGCGTTGTTTCGCGATGATGATGTCCGCGATGCCCTTGCGCGTGGTGTTTTTGTCGTACACTTCTTCGCGGTAGATCAAGAGAATGAGGTCGCTATCTTGTTCGATCGCGCCCGACTCTCTCAGATCCGACATCACCGGCTTCTTCTCGACCCGCTGCTCGACGCCGCGGTTCAACTGCGAGAGGGCGATGACGGGTACCTTCAGTTCCTTGGCCAGCGCCTTCAGCGAGCGCGAGATTTCCGAGATTTCCGTGGCGCGATTCTCCTTCGTGCCCGCCACCTGCATGAGCTGCAAATAGTCGACCACGATCAAATCGAGGCCGCGCTCGCGCTTCAGCCGGCGCGCTCTCGCGCGCACTTCGGTGGGAGTGAGTGCCGGTGTTTCGTCGACGTATATCTTGGCGGAACCCAACTGGGTCATGGCGGAGTCGATGCGCGGCCAATCGTCCTCGCTCAAACGACCGGAACGCAGGTGGCCCTGATTGATCCTGCCGAGTGAAGAAATCATGCGCATGGTGAGCGACTCGGCCGACATTTCCATGCTGAAGATGGCCGCCGATTTACCCGATCCCAGCGCGGCATTCTCCGCGATGTTGACCGCGAGCGTGGTCTTTCCCATGGAGGGACGGCCGGCGATGATGATCAAATCACCGGCGTTCATGCCCGAGGTCATTTCATCGAGCTTGGTGAAACCGGTCGAAATGCCGGTCAACTTCCCGTCCGAGTGATACATCTCGTCGATGCGGTTGACGACTTCCGGCAGGATGCTCTTCACCGTGCGGAAGCCCACCTTGCCGCGCGAGCCGCGCTCGGCGATTTCGAACACGGCGCGCTCGGCATCGTCGACGATTTCCCGAGCCTCGCGGCCTTCGGGTTCGAGGGCGCTGGTGACTATCTCGTTGCCCGCGGTGATGAGCTGCCGCAGCACGGATCGCTCGCGGACGATGTCCGCATAGGCGCGAATGTTGGCGGCGGTGGGCGTATCGCGGGCCAACGAGCCCAGGTACGCAAGCCCGCCCACCTGATCCAGCACACCCTGACTTTCAAGGTGCCCGGAAAGGGTGACGGCGTCGCAGGGTTGATTGCGCTCGATCAGGCCCGCAACCGCCTCGAAGATGAGCCGATGGTCGTTGCGGTAGAAGTCTTCGGCGACGACGCGATCCGCAACCTGATCCCAGGCGGCGGAATCTAGCATCAAGCCGCCCAACACCGATTGCTCGGCCTCGACCGAATGGGGGGGCAAGCGGAGCCCCTCGGTTCCGCTCGCACTCAAGGTTCGATCTCCGATGCGAGTCGCCATGCAAAGCCTGCGCGACGCGGCTTTGCCGGCCGCTACTCTTCGGCGACGATCGTGACCGTCAAGGTCACATTGACGTCAGTGTGCAGATGCAGCTGAACCTGATGTTCGCCTGTGGAGCGAATCGGACCGTTCGGCATGCGCACTTCGCTGCGCGAGACGGCCTGTCCCGCCTTGACCGCAGCCTCCGCGATATCCGCCGTGCCGATCGATCCGAACAACTTGCCTTCCGAGCCCGCCTTGGCCTTGAGCTCGAGCTTGAAGTTCTCGAAATTGGCGGCACGCGTCCGGGCAGCAGCCAAGTGCTCGCCCGCCCTCGCTTCCAGCTCATGGCGCTGCGCCTCGAACTTGGCAATGTTGGCCGGGGTCGCCATGGTCGCGCGGCCGGTGGGAACCAGAAAATTGCGGGCGTAGCCCGACTTTACTTTGACGCGATCCCCGATCGTGCCGAGGTTCGCGACCTTCTGCAATAAAATGATATCCATGTGCTAACTCACAGCCTAGTGCTGATCAGTGTACGGCAACAGCGCCAAAAAGCGCGCCCGGCGGATCGCCAGCTGCAATTGCCGCTGGTAGTGCGCCCGGGTGCCGGTGATGCGGCTCGGGACGATCTTGCCGGTCTCGGTGATGTAGCTCTTGAGCGTCGTCAGGTCCTTGTAGTCGATCTGCTTGACGTCGTCGGCCGTGAATCGGCAAAACTTCTTGCGGCGGAAAAAACGTGCCATGTGATGTTCCTCTTACCGTGCGCCCATGGGCATGTCGTCATCGTCGCCATCATCGCCGAAATCGTCGTGACGGCGGGCATTCTCGTCGGGCGCACGCGCCATCGGCGAGGCTTCGGTGACCGCTTCATCCATCTTGACCACCAGATTGCGCAGCACTGCATCGCTGAAGCGAAATGAACCGGTGAGTTCCGCGAGCGTTTTCTGATCGCATTCGATGTTGAGAAGGATGTAGTGCGCTTTGTGCACTTTGGAAATGGGGAACGTCAGCTGCCGCCGGCCCCAATCCTCGAAACGATGGACCTGACCGCCGCCGGCAGCAATGATGCCTTTGTAGCGATCGACCATCGCAGGAACTTGCTCGCTCTGGTCCGGATGAACCAGGAGCACGATTTCATAATGCCGCATTGTAGGCTCCCTACGGTATAAGCCTCCCGTTGCGAGCGGTGAGGCAAGGAGTGATGCCGGCAGGCCGGCGAAAAAGAGCGCGAAGGATACGCGCTCCCGTCGGGGTAGGTCAACCGCCCCGTTGCCGCCGCGCCTCGAACAGCGCCACGCCCGCTGCGACAGAGACGTTGAGGGACTCGATTTGCCCGGCCATGGGGATGCGCACCACGAAGTCGCACCTTTCCCGCGTCAGGCGCCTCATCCCGCCGCCCTCCGCCCCTAGGACCAGGGCCAGACGCCGGTTGAGATCGGCCTGGTACAGGGTTCCGGGCGCGTCGCCCGCGGTCCCCACCACCCAGATTGCCTGTTCCTTGAGGAGGTCCAAGGTGCGGGCCAGATTGGTCACGCTCGCCACGGGCACGAATTCGGCGGCGCCGGCCGCCACCTTGCGGGCCACCCCGTCCACCGCGGCGGAGCGGTCTTTCGGGATGATCACGGCATGGACCCCGGCCGCGTCGGCCGTGCGAAGGCAAGCCCCCAGATTGTGCGGATCGGTGACCCCGTCGAGCACCAGCAGCAAAGGATCGCCGCGGATTTGGCTTAATTCCGACACCAGGTCCTGCTCGTCCCACGGCTGGAGCGGTCGTACCGCCGCCACGGCGCCCTGATGCGCCACCTCGCCCACCAGCTTGGCCAGCGACTCGTTGCCGACGACTTGAATACGGACACCCACCGCGCGGGCTCGCTCCTTCAGATCCCGCGCCCGGGCATCGTCGCGGGGTTCGGCCATCCACAATTCCAGCAGCCTCTCGGGCGCCTTGTCGATGACGGCGCCGATGGCATGGAGGCCATAGACGAAGTTGCGCTTGGGGTCAGCCACCGGCGGTCAAACGGGCGGTCAGCCGCGCCCGCCACGCCCACCGCCGCGACTGCCGCGATTCGAACCGCCACCACTACCGCCGCCGCCACCACCGCCGCTTCGACCACTGCTGCCGCCGCCGGCGCGCCGCGAGCCGCCGCTTCGCCCCGCCCCGCCGCCGCGACGAGAGCGGCTCTGCGCGCCCCCAACTCGCGGTGCGCGCACGGTCCCGTGCGACGCCGCCGCATCCGGGTCAAGCAGCTCGAAATCGATCTGGCGCTGCGTCAAATCGACGCGGCTCAAGCGCACGCGCACTTCGTCGCCCATCTGCCAGCGTCGCCCCGTCCTTTGACCGACGAGGCCCATGCCGCCGCTCTCCAGCTCCCAGTAATCACCGGGTATGGCCGAGATATGAACCAGCCCGTCAATGGGCACTTCCTTGAGCTGCACGAACAGACCGAACTCGAGGGCGCTGGAGATGGTGGCATCGAAGGTCTCGCCCACCCGCGGTTGCAGATACAGGCACTTGAGATAACCCATGACATCGCGCGCCGCTTCGTCCGCACGCCGCTCGCGCTGCGAACTCTCGACGCCGAGCGTCTGCAGGTCGGCGATGCTGTACTTGTGCCCCGACGTGGTGTTGTGGAGCACCGCCGCCTTCAATGCACGATGCACCAGAAGGTCGGGATAGCGGCGTATCGGCGAGGTGAAGTGAGCGTATTCCTCCAGCGCAAGACCGAAGTGACCGATATTCGTTTGCTGATAGACGGCCTGAGCCAGCGAGCGAATCACCAGTCCCTCGAGCAGCAGCCCATCGGGTCTCGCGGTCAAGCGCTCGACCAATTGGCGGAATTCGCGCGGCGTCGGCTTTGCGGAAAATGTGGCGCCCACCTGCAGCGCATGCAGCACTTTCTGCAACTCGGTGACGCGCTTGTCCTCGGGCTGGCCGTGCACCCGAAACAGGCTGCCGGCCTTTGCGGTGCGCAGCGCCACCGCCGCCTTGACGTTCGCGGCAATCATGCACTCCTCGATCAGGCGGTGCGCATCGTTGCGCGTGACGGCGAAAAATCCGTCGATCGTGCCCTTGTCGCCGATCCGGGCCTTGACTTCACCGCCGCGAAAATCCAAAGCGCCGCGGGCGTCGCGGGCGGTCTTGAGTGCGCCGTAGACGGCGTACAGACTTTGCAGCGAGGCACATACTTCCGGCGTCAGAGCGTCGCGGGCGACGGCATCCACGGCGGCGCCATGCGGTTTATGGCCGCTCCGGCTATCGAGATAACTCCAGGCCTGATCGTAGGTCAGCCGCGCATGCGAGCGGATCACCGCCTCATAGAACCTTCCGCGCGACAGTTTGCCGGTCTTGCTGACGCGCATGTCGCACACGAACGCGAGTCGCTCGACGCGCGGCATGAGCGAGCACAGATGATTCGACAGGTGTTCGGGCAGCATCGCGAGAACCCGGTCGGGGAAATACACCGAGGTGGCGCGTGCGCGCGCCTCCATGTCCAACTTGCTGCCGTGGCGAACGTAGTAGCTGACGTCGGCGATGGCGACCACCAGACGCCAGCCGCCGCCGCGCACCGCTTCCGCGAATACCGCGTCGTCAAAATCCTTGGCATCCGCGCCGTCGATGGTCACCAGCGGCAGTTCACGCAAGTCCTCCCGGCCGGCGCGGTCCTCCGCCCGTACGTCGGGCGGGAACAGGTTCGCTTCATGCAGTACGTCGGGCGGAAACTCTTCAGGCAAGTCATGACGCAGGATCGCGAATCGAGCCGCCAGATCCGACGGCCGCAAGTCGGCGAGCACCTCTACCACACGGCCGTGCGCCGGAACGTCGCCGTGCGGACGCCGGGTGATCTCGACGATGACGTTGTCGCCCTCGCGCGCGCCATGCGCCAAGCGGGCTGCCACGTCGACCGAGTACCAATGACCCGGGTCCTCCGGTTCGACCCGTCCCATGCCTTGCACTGCATGCCAAATGCCGCCGATGCGCTTGGGTCCGTCGCCCGTACGGCGAATCAGCCGCGCGATGCGGCGCCCGCGGTCGTTCATGCCGACGGCCAGTACTTCGACCCGGTCGTTGTGCATCAGGGTGGCGGTGTCGGCCCTCGCGAGCGCCAAGGGTGCGGAGCCGTCGTCCGGCAGCACCAGCACATCGCCGTTGGCGCGTCCGCGGACCCGCCCGGCAACCCGCTCGCCTTCACCGGCCGCCGCGAATCCACTGGGACCCTCGATGGCCTGGCCGTCGCGCACCATGGCCGCCAGGCGCTTGACCAAGGCATCGCGCTGCCGGTCGGTATCGAGCCCGAGACGCTTGGCAAGCCGCGCAGCGGTCAGCGGTTCGGGAGCCTCCGACAAATGCTTGAGCAACAACTCGCGGCTCGCGATGGGGTCCGCGTAGCGCAGCTTCTCGAATTCTAGGTTCGGGTCCTCACCGCGCCAATCGGCCGCTTGAGCCGGCGCGGCCTCCGTCGATGTCGGGCGGCGCGAGCCTCGGGGACCACGTCGTGTCATAGTGTATCGAAGCCTTAAGCTGATTTATTGGGGGCATGAGGGTAGCAGCTTTGTGCCCGGCCGGGCGCAAAGGAGACAGGCTTCTACCCGGCACCGCGAGCCAGCGCCGCCCCGGCCCGAGTTTGGGAACGCCGCGCCAGCCAATAGTAGGCCGGCGAGGTCACGAGCAAGCCGACTATCCAGGACAGATCGATGCCGCCGATGGCGCGCGCGACCGGGCCCGTGTACAGCGCCGAGGCGATGAACGGAATCTGCACCACGATGCCCACTCCGTAGCACGTCACCGCCGCGATGTTCACCCGGCCGTAGACGCCGCCGTCCTGTCGAAAGAAAGACGGCACGTCGTAGACGCCGTGCCGCAACAGATAGTAGTCGACGAGATTGATGGCGGTCCACGGAACGAGCACGTAGAGCAGCAACAAAATGAAATGCTCGTAGTTGACCAGGAACTCCGCCTTGCCTAGGACCGCTCCCGTCAATGACAGTCCGAACAGCACCAAGGCCATGACGGTTCGCGCCTGCGGACCGGGCGACCAGCGAGGCAACAGCGTCTGTCCGAAGGTCATCGCGGACAGCGCGCCGCAATAGAGATTGATGGCATTGGCGGCCGCGATGCCCACCGAAAACACCACCAACACCAGCGGCGCAATGCCCCGGGTCAACTCCGCGAGCCCCGCAATCAGGTTGTTGCCGCGCGGCGTCGCCAGACCGACCATGGCGCCAAGCACCATGGGGAGGAACGACCCGAGAGTGCATCCCCAATAGCTTGCCCAAAATGCAGGCCGCGCACCCGTCGACTCCGGCATGTAGCGTGAATAGTCCGACACGTAGGGGGCATACGCGATTTGCCACAGCGCCGCGGCGGACACCGTCCCCAAGAAGCCGCCCCAGTTGAAGACGTTGCGTTGCAGGAAATCCGCGGGCAAACCGTGAACCTCGACGATCCAATACACGGTGAGCACGAGTACCGCCCCCGAGACGTACGTCATCCAGCGGGTGTAGGCGTGAATGAGGTCATAGCCGTAGATGGTGGCGGTGACGCTCAAGACTCCGACCAATGCGATCCCCGGAATGTCCGATGCGCCCTGCACGAGGCTCGCCAGTGCCTGGCCGCTGAGCACCAGGTTCGACGCGAGAAACCCGACGTACATCACGATCACGATGCCGACGACCAGCAGCGAACCCAATGAGCCGAACTGTCCCCGCGTCTGAATCATTTGCGGCACGCCCAAGGTGGGACCCTGCGCGGCATGCAGCGCCATGAATACCGCGCCTACCAGGTTGCCCACGGCGAGCGCGGTCACCGCCCAGCCGAAGGGCAGCCCGAACACGGTCACGGCGAGTCCTCCCGTGACTATGGTGAGCAGCATGAGATTCGAACCGAACCACACCGTGAAAAGGTCGCGCGCCGTTCCGTGGCGCTCCCCGTGGGGAATGGGCTGAATCGTGCTGATCTCGAGCCGTGCCGGCTGTTCGCGTTGAGTCAAGGTCAATTCCCGCGCTTGATGGTCTTGATGTCTATAGCTCTATGCCGGCGGACTCGAGTGCATTGCTCAAGGGCGCGAGTTCCGCGGTGTAATGCCGCCACTGCGCCACCGAGGAGTCGTAGATCGGACGCCGCACCTGGGATGCACTCGCGGTGGTGGTGGCGGACGGATTGCGGTGAAATTCGGCGCAGGCATCCTCCCAATCGAGACCGCAGAACTCGAGCAGCCTGCGCGTCTCGTCGATCTGGTCGGCGACCAGATTTTCGTAATTGAGCGAATAGACGGCACCAGGCATGACGGCAGCCCAGTGGTCCATCAGCTTACGGTAGGCGATGTAGTACCGAGCGATCTCCCCGAGATCGTAAGAAAACGGATAACCATCCTTGAACAGCGTCTTGTACATGGCATAACCAGCGGCCATCGGATGGCGCGTCAGGTGCACGATCTTTGCGTTCGGCAGTGCGCGGCGGATCAATCCGCAATAAAGATAATTGAGAGGCATCTTGTCGGTAAAGCGTCCCTCGGCGACCACTGTTCGCGCGCGCGCCAGATACTCCCGGCCCAGTGCAGCAAAATCCGCGTGGGCGGACCGGGACACCAATTCACGGCGCGGGAGCTGCTCGTCGCCGTTCTCGCCGCGCACCCGGGCGACCAGAGCCAGCGCGAAGTCGTTCAGTTCGCCCGCCGATCGGACCTGCGAATGGCTGCTCAGGATCCGATCCACCAAGGTGGTTCCGCTGCGCGGCAACCCCACGATGAAAATAGGCGCTGCCGGCTGAGGTGCGGCGTGCTCACGTGCGGCCTTCTCCGATGCGGCGTGCGCAGGTGCCGCCGGCTGAGGTGCGGTGTGCTCACGTGCGGCCGCTTCCGGCACGGCGTGCGTATTCACGCCGCCTGGAAACGCCTCGATGATCCAATCCACGGTCGACACATCGTTGCCGACGTCGTAGCGCAGGTTTTCCCGGCGCTTCCTCGCGCCCTGCCGCAGTTGATCGAACGACTTCCGGTAGTCGCCGAGATCCTCGTACTCCTTGGCAAGCGAATAACGGATTTGCACTTCGCTGCGCCAGTCCGCAAAGCCCCGCCCCACCAACTCCTCGAGTTCGGCAACGTGATTGCGGTCGGCGGTCTGCGTTCGCAGGTCGGAGCGGTTCTTGTAGGCCTCGAAATCGGCGGGCCGCAATGCGATGACGCGGTCATAGTCGGCCTCTGCGGCTGCCAGCTGGCCGAGAAAGCGGCGCACCGTGGCGCGGTTGAAAATGTAATGCGCGTTGCCGGGTGCGAGGGCGGTGGCCTGGTCGAAGGCCTCGAGCGCGAGTTGCTGGTCGCCGGTGAAACTGAAGAAGCTGCCAAGCGCGTCCAGCAACAGGGGATCCGCCGTCGCACCCGCCAGCGCCGCCTTCGCAGCCCCGCAGGCTTCGCCTCTGCGCCCGAGGGCCAGCAGGCACTGTGCCCTGGTCAGCAACCCCTGTGGCATGTCGGGGGTCGCGCGCAGCACGCGATCGATTTGCGCCAAGGCGTTCGGCCAGTCTCGCGCTCGCATCAATCGGACCGCTTCGCGGTAAGGGTCGATGGCCATGGCGTTCAACGGCGCTGCGCCCGCGGCGTCCGGGTGCGGCGCAGTGCCGCCGCGGGCGGCGCCATGCCGGGAATGTAATTTTCCGAGATCAGCTCGCGGCAATGCCGTTCGAACACTTCGGCGAGACGAGTCTTTCTGAGCTGCTTCGAGGTCGCGATGCCCATCCGCAGAGGCGGCGGGTCCCCCGCCAAGGCCACTCGATGCAGCCGCCGGCCGTCGAGTGCGACATCGGCCCGTGGCCGTACGTTGGCCAGGGTGTAGCCGAGGCCGTTCGCGACCATGCTGCGCACTACCTCGAACTTGGCCGAGGACCACGCGATGTTCGGCTTCAGGCGCTCGCGTATGAAAAGTGCAAGGAAGTATTCTCGACTCATGGGCAAATCAAGCAACACCATGGGCAGCGCCGCCAGCTGGCTGAGTTTGATTGTGCGCTCGCGAGCGAGCGGATGCGAGGCTCCGAACAAGGCATAGGGCGGCAGACTCGCGAGGGGCAAGAAATCCACATCGTCGGTGATCTGCAGATCATACGTGATGGCCAACTCGATCTGTGCCTCGCGCAGGCTGGCGAGCAGCCCCTCCTGATGGTTTTCCTGCGTGCTCACCTTCGTATCCGGGAACGCCTTGAGAAAGGATTGCACCAGTTCGGGCATCACGATGGGTGCCAGTGTGGAGAACCAGCCCACCGACAATTCGCCGCGCATTTGATGGCTGATGTCGGCCGCCGCCGAATACAGCCCTTCCGCCTGCTTCAACAATTGCTTGGCCTCGCGCAGCAGGGTTCGCCCCGCCGGCGTCAGCGACAGTCCCTGCGCGTGATGCCGCAGGAACAACTGCACATCCAGTTCGCGCTCGATGTGCGAGATCGCAGTCGAGATGGCGGGTTGCGAAATGTTCGCGCGTTTCGACGCCAGGGTGATGCTGCCGGTTTCTGCGGCGGCGATGAAATAAGCCAACTGCCGGAGGGTGAACTTCATCCTTGGCGCCTGCCTGAGTCATCTGCGCGGCCGCTAAGTTGCCCCGTCATGGATTTCCGGGAACACCGAAGCTGGGTGCTTCGCCGGGGTTCGAGGCGCGGCGCACATAGTCCTCGATCTGCGGAGCGTAAACGTCCCACACCGCCGTCAAGGCTGCGATGGGGTCCGCGTCGCTCCAATCGACACGCAGGTCGACGATGGGCCACGACACGTCGCGCACCACCAACAGTCCCGCCGAACGAACCGGTCCGGCTTCGCCTCCGCGCTGCGCGCCGGCTCGCAGTGCTTCGAGCAGCCGCGCTCCGAAATGCCCCGATGCGGTCTCGAATGCCGCCACCATCGCGAGGGGAACATCGGCGTGGGCAAGCAGGTTGCCGGCTGCGGCGCAGTCGGTGCCCACCGCGGTGCCCACCGTCCCCAGCGCCTGCGATCCAGTATGCGTTGCCGGCGGTCCGGTGCGCCCCATCACCAGGAGTTGCCGATACGCTGCGTGCGCCGTGGACTCGAGCGCGAGCGCAAGAGCCGCCTCAGCCGTCGCCCCGGCCGCCAACATCCGGAGTATCTGCGGGCCCAAAGCGGGGTCGGTGACGTTCTGGGTCGCCACCACCCCGGCCCCGGCCTGTGCATGCGCGCACCGCGCCGCCACAGCCGGCGACGACGACGCGATGGCCATCCCGAACAGCTCCGCATTGGGCGAGCGCGCTACCAGAGAAAATGTCACGGTTTGGTTCGCCTCAAGGGTTGGCGGTTGCGTCGGGTATCACGGCAATCACATCCACCTCGACCAGCCATTCCGGGCGTGCCAGTCCCGCAACCACGATACCGGTGGAGACCGGGTAGACGCCTTTCAGCCACCGCCCGATGGTCCGGTACACCGGTTCGCGGAACCTCGGATCAGTGAGATAAATCGTCACCTTGCAGATGTGTTCCAGCCGGGCTCCGGCCTCTGACAGGAGCTGCTTGATGTTGGACATGGCCTTTTCCGCTTGCGCCGCGGCGTCGCCCACGCCGACGTTGACCGCCGTGTCGAGGTCCTGGCCCACCTGACCGCGGACGAAGACGGTCGTGCCCCGGGCCGCCACGGTCTGGCACAGATCATTGTCGATCTGCTGCTCCGGATAGGTATCGCGGGTATTGAATTTACGGATTCGGGTGTGCATGGACGACTCCATATAACAAGGCGCGGCAATGCGCGATGAATTCCTGCGCCATCGCGCTCATGGGACGTCCGGCCAGAGTCGCGACAACCAAGCGGCTGCTCTTGACCGGATAGGACAAGGGTCTCGCCACGAGCGCGCGGCCATCGTAGGACATGTTGTTGGCGGGTTTGGTGGCGAGCAGTCCGTAGCCTAAACCGTGACCCACGAGGCCACGCACCATTTCGAGAGATCCCGTTCGGTAGGCCACCCGGGGTTCCAGGCCGCGGTCCCGGAACAGCGACAGGAAGTAGTTGCGGCTGGGATCGAGGTCGAGCAGTACCAGCGGCTCCAGCGCCAGGCTCTCGAGCGACAGGGACGCGGACTCCGCCAAGGGGTGGCCCTCGGGCAGGAGCACATAAGGGATGAGCTCCGCCAGGTGTTCCGCGCGGATGTCGTCGCCCAAATCGAAGTCGTAGAGCAGCGCCAGTTCGATCTCATTGCGCCTCAAGGCCGCGACCAGATGCGCCTGATCGGCCTCGATCAAGCTCAAGGCGATCTTCGGATGCAGCTTCGTCAGGCGCGCGACCAGCGCCGGGACGATGTACGGCGCAAAGGTCTGAAAGCAGCCGAGCGCCAACGATTCGGCGGGGGCCGACAGGCCCGGTTCGGGGACCGGCCGCGGGTGGAATCGCTGCGGCACGCCGTACGCCCGGTTCGCATAGATCAGCGGTGCCCCGGCGCCCGCCACGAAGATGTCTTCGACCGACCCCAGGACGACGAAGTGCGAGCCGATTCGATCGCTGCCCGTCACCCGGCAATCGAAGGCGACCAGCGCGTCCAGTACGCGCGGCGCTCCGGTAAGTTGCGTGGTCCACCCGGTGCAGTGGAACTTCTCGAGGCCGCGCGCGCCGCTGCGCCCGGCGAAGGCATCAGAGATGTGTGCCTGATCTTCGCGCAGCACATTGACGCAGAACACGCCGTTCTGCAGCAGCGCATCCGCCACCGGACTCAAATGATGGATGCAGACCAAGAGCGTCGGGCGCGGTGTATCCGCGGATACGGAGACCATCGCGGACACCGTTACCCCATGCCTACCCGCGACGCCATCCGTCGTGACCACATTGACCGTGCAGGCCGCATGGCTCATGCCGAGCAGAAACTGCTGCCTGAGCGGTCCCATCGTGGACACGGACTCCGCCGCCGCTGTCGCAGCCGCCATGGCCGTGCTACGCAGCCGCTTCGGCGGCGCCGGCAGCGGGTTTCGCTCTGACTCCCATGACCCGCTCGGAAAGGCCGGCCGCCTTTCGCACGAAATCGAGAGGCCCGTCCCAGCCAAAATTGCGGTAGACGGCCGCGAGGTGGGCATACGGAGGCGCCTGCGCGAACAATTGGAACGTCAGGCGATGACCGGCGTAATCCGAATTGAGCAAGTCGCGGGCGAATGCCAATAACTTACGCCGGTCGTCGGCGACCCAGTCGTCGTTGACGGTGTAGTACTTGTCGAGCCATGGCTTGGTCTCCGGCGACTCGAACGCGGCCCGGTCGGGCGTGACGCAAATCTGGCCGCCGCACAGCTCGCGGGCGATGTGCATCATTTCGTGGAGCTGCGAGCACGCCAGCACCCGGCCCGTATACAGCAGCGATTGATTCGGCATGAGGAGACCGGCCGGGCTCCTTTCGGCCATCGCGATCGATGCGGTCAAATGCGCGTTGATTCCCTCGCGATACACGGCGAGCTGGGAAAGCTTCTCCTGGACCGCTTGCTGCTTGTCCAAACCCGTCTGCCGGGCGTTGAACAGAGCGGCGCCGATCATCATATCCGCCATCTTCAAATTCCGCTGTACGAAGGCGAATGCGGAATAGCGGTGCAGGGTTGCCCGAATGAAGGTCGCGGCCTTGGTATGCCGGTAGAAGAGCACGTTCTCCCAGGGGATGAGCACGTCGTCGAAGATCACCAGCGCGTCGACCTCGTCGAATTTGTTCGAGAGCGGGTAGTCCTCGGCCGGAGCGCGTCCCGCGAAGCCCGTGCGGCAGATGAACTTGATATTGGGCGAGCCCAAGTCGCAGACGAAGCCCACTGCATATTCCGACATCGCGGAGTTGCCCCAATTGGCAATGGTGGGCTTGGTGAAGGCCTGATTCGCGTACGGCGCCGCGGTCTCGTACTTGGCGCCGCGAACGACGATGCCGGCGTCCGTTTCCCTCACCACGTGCAGCAGCATGTCGGGGTCCTGTTCCTGCGGCGGCTTCGATCGGTCGCCCTTCGGATCGGTGTTCGCGGACACGTGGAACGGGTCGTCCTTCAGTACCTTGTCGATGTGGCGGCGGATGTTGATCGAAAACTGCGGATTCACTTCGTTGAGGACGTCCTGACCGTCGAACAGCGACCACATTTCGCCCACCGTTTCGTCGCCCACCCGGGTGACGACCCCGCCGATGTCGTTGAGCACGGTATCGGTGGCGCGGCGCTTATCCCACCAGTCCTGCTGGGTGCGCGGCAGCTTGTTGGCGATGGCGTTCCACTCGCCCGCCTCTTGATACGAGAGCGCTTCGCGCGTGGCAGCGGCGTGCTGCATGTCGTAGATGCGGGCCCGGATGTCGATCAGGGGCTTCAACATCGGATTCCGCGTGACATCCTTGACCCGCTCGCCGTTGATGTACACCTCGCGTCCGTCGCGGATGGAATCCAGGTATTGCGTGCCGGTTCGGATCATGACCTACTCCATGGAAACTCTTCGGATCAAGGCCGCCGCCCGGCCACCAAGGGAGGGGTAATGATGGCGCATCGCCAGCATAATATAAACTAGCGAAAAGCTGGCTCTTGCTTTCGAATAACGGAAGCAAGAAGAGTCCACCGGGACTTCCCCCATCCCTTGAAACGAATCACCATCCCTTGAACGAATAGCCGATGGTGAAGCCGTAAGTCCGCGGCCGTGAAACGATGGCCTGGTAGTTCTGCTGCCCGTAGTTGGCCGGATCGGAGTACGAGTTGATGCCGAGGGTATTGGTGAGGTTCTCCACGTACAGCGTGCCCATCCAATGCGACAGCGCATAGCTGGCGCGGGCATCGACCATGGTATAGCCGGCCACCTTCGGGATCGTAGCCGACAGCGCCGGAATCACCGCGCTCTGGTAGTGCGCATTGACGGCGTAGCGCATCTCGCCTCCCGCCAATTCTATGTGGCCGTACTCCAAGCCGACGGCTGCGCTGTTCTTCGGCGTTCCGGGCAGCGGGCCGCCCGCCGGCGGAGGGAACACGGACAGCCCGGCGATGGCTGTGGCGGAGTACGACGTGAGCTTGGTCTGGTCGTACGTGTATTCCAGTTGGGCGGAGAAATGATCGGTGATCTTGTAGTAAAGCTCAGTCTCGAAGCCTCGACTGTAGGCATTGCCCACGTTGATGCCTGCGGGGAGCACCAGCGGCGTCAGCTGAGCGCCTTCCTGCACGTTGTGCCACTCGATGTCGTAGATGGCGGCCGAATAGCGAAAACGATTGTCGATGGTCCCCTTGGCGCCGATTTCGTAGTTGTCGGCCTTGTCCGGTTCCACGCGGAACAGCCTGGGATCGGTCACATAGCTGCAATTCAGTTCGCAGACCGGAAGAGCATTGACGCTGCCGCGGCGGAAGCCTTGAGACCACGTCGCGTACACCAGGTTGTCCTTGTCGAGCTTGTACGACGTATTGATCTTCCACAGCGCCTTGCGCCAGGAATCGCTCAGCGACCGATTGGCAACCGGTGTATCCGGCGGCGGAATCGCTGCGCCGAAGAGCAGTCCCGTCTGCTGAGACTGCGATAATGTCTGCTTGAAGACCCGAGTGCCGCCGGTCAGGCTCCAGTCCGGAGTGATGTGCGCCGTGAGCTCGCCGAACGCCGCCATATCCTTGAAGTGCGTTTCAAAATCTCCGATGTACGCCTGGTCCTTGATGATCGGAATTCCGTACACATACTGCGTGGGGCCGGGGGTATACGAATCGCCCAGACCGCACTCGGGGCTGCCCACTCCGTAAACCGGCACGCAGGCGTTGAAGTAGTCGTGATACCCCGGGTAGAACTCGTGTTCGTTGATGATCGTGGTCTCGTTCTTGAAGAACAGGCCGCCGACCCAGTCGAAAAAACCGCCGGTTTTCGATGCCAGACGCAGCTCCTGCGCCCAGGGCTTGTCGTCAAGCACGTCATGCCCGGTCACGAGTACGCGCGGATTGCCGCCGTAGTACGCCGTATAGAACGAAAAATTCGAATACAAATTGGTCAGATCGGTGCTCGACTGATTGACGTGGTGACCGTACGAGGTGTTGGAGGTCAGGGTCGCGAATCCCAGGTCGCCCTCCAACGTCAATGCAAACAGGTCGACCTTGTCATGGGTCGTCGCCTGGGTATGGTCCGTCGATGACAGGGCATCGACGCCGTACTTCGGGGCGGCCTGCGGAAATCCATTCGCCCTCGATATCTGATAGTAGTACGAAAGCTGAGCCTTGAAGGCATCGCTGGGCTTCCACAGCGTTGCGATTCGGGCGGTCCGATACTCATAGGAGTTGGTTCCGTCCTTTGAATATTCCACCGGTGGGCTGAGCAGCACGCCGGGCTGTTGCGCGATCGGTCCGCCAGTGGAGTCCAGCGCATACAAATGCGGTTGATTGATGAATCCCGCTTCGTCGGTCCAACTCGCGTTCAACCGGATCGCCAGCGTGTCGGAAAGCGGCAGATTGAGCATGCCGCTCACGTCTTCGTTCATGGCATGGGTATGTTGGGTTTTGCTTGCGCCCGCTTCGAGCTTCGCGTCGAACGACGAGGAGTCCGGCGCATTCTGCACGAAGCGGATCGTGCCGCCGAGCGAGCCCGAGCCGTACAAAGTGCCTTGGGGACCGCGCAGGATCTCAACGTGATCGAGATCTCCGAGGCGCAGATTCACGAACAAAGCGGTGTCGTCGACGTAAGTCGCGACCGGAGGCACGATGGGCGTGGCGAGCGCCACCTGGCCGCCCGTCGCTTCGCTGTTCAAGCCGCGAATGATCAAGGTGGCGCCGTTGACGCCGCCGAATGGTCCCTTGTCGGTGACGTTCACGCCCGCCATCGAGTGAGCGAGCCCGCTAATGTCGCTGATTCCCGCCCGCTCCAGGCTCGCGCCCGTGACCGCGGTGATGCTGATCGGAAGATCTTGAGCGGACACCTCGCGCCGCGTCGCGGTGACCACCACTTCCTGCAATGCGTTGTCCTCGGAAGCGGCCGGAACCGCCGTCGCGGCTTCGCCGTAAAGAGCGGACAGTACCGCCGCAGTCAGGGTCGTGATCTTTCCCATTTGATTGCGGCGATGGCGCGGGTTCACCCGCACGGGCGGGTGGCCGCCCCGTTGTCTCGCGTGACTTCTCATCTGATCGGCACCCCTCAGTTGTACATCCGGTTAACAGGCTTAACTGCGCTGCTAAAGCGATCTTTTACGACACTTTGCTTTCGAAAAACAGAAGTGATTGATGCTGTTTTGAATTGCACGGCGATGGTGCATTTGCCTATAAAACATGCACTTTCTTGCACCGTGGAAAATGCGGCGGCGATGCGCGGCGAACGATCGGCGCCTTCAGCGCGCCAACGGCATCAGACGCAGGAGTTCGCCGTCGGTGCTCGCGCAATAAATCGCCGCGACTGCGCCGCGCGCCGCCGAGCCCGGCCTCGATTGACGATTTCTTACGCTCGCATTTGGTGCGCGCTGAGGTCGCGCGGGGTGATCCGCTACTCAGCCTTCGGGAGTTTTTCGGCGTGTCGTCGCGCTGAGTGTGCGGCGCGTTCTTGTTTGAGATCTTGCGCGGTCGCGATGAGATGGTTCAATTGTTAGATCCGCATCGGGCCAGACTACTCGAGCATTTTCGGCGAGCGCCGGTCGAATCAGGAACATTTCCTCGACCGCTCCTCCCTGCTCGACCAGAGCTCGATCGCGCGCCTGCGAAACGCGCGTCATTTGTTTGAGCCTCTTGGCAGAGGCGTGACGAGTACCCCGGATCCCGGTGGGCGGATCGCCGGCGTGCCGGCCCTGCGCCCGACCGACGCATCCAGGTGACCGAGGCGCTCGCCAAGAGAGATCGATTGACAAGCCCCGACCGGGTGCGTAGATTCCTGCGCCTCGCGCTAGGCGGCCCCCTGCCCAGGTGGCGGAACTGGTAGACGCGCTGGTTTCAGGTACCAGTGGAGCAATTCGTGGAGGTTCGAGTCCTCTCCTGGGCACCAATAATTTCTTTATTATCAATAAGATAGCGCTTACGACCGCCGCTTGGACTTACGGCTTCTCGGCAACGATCTTGTCGTTCTTTTCAAAATAGACCGGCGTGGATCCCGCCAGCCCTCCGCTCAAAGCCGCTGAGTTCGGCGCACCCCGTGCGCGCCGGTGATCAACGTGGCGTCGGCGATCGACACCCGGTCCCGCCCGGCGCTCTTCGCCGCATACAGCGCCTTGTCGGCCCAGGCGATCAATTCGTCGAGGGAATTGACGTTGGCGGGGTCGAAAGCGGCGACTCCGGCGCTAAGCGAAACGCGCAGGCCGACGCCCGCAGCCGGTAGGCGAATTCGGCAAATAAGGGTGCGCAACCGCTCGACGCTTGCCACGCCGACCGGCAATGTCGAGCCGGGGCTCACCAGCAAAAACTCCTCGCCCCCCCAGCGCCCCAGCAAGTCGCCCGGCCGCAATGCCTCGGCGCCGGCCCGGGCGAATTCCTTCAGTACATGGTCCCCGGTCGCATGGCCGCAGCAGTCATTGATGATCTTGAAATGATCCATGTCGATGAGCGAGATGGTCAGCGGCCGTCCCGTCGTCTTCGCTGCCTCGAGGGCCGTCATCGCGAACTCCGCGATCCGGCGCCGATTGGGCAATCCGGTCAGACCGTCCTGGCTGGCCAGAGTGACGAGCCGTTGCCGGTACCGAACGTTGGTGATTAGAAAATAGATCAGCAGCGCGATGATGCATACGCCCGTGGCCGCCACAATCGCATTCCCGCGCAATTGCCGCATCTGGCGACGCGATAGTTCCTGCGAAACGGCGAGTTCCCTTTGCAGCGACGCATTGCGTTCGATTTGCCGATCCGTTTCGAAGCGTGCGCGCAGAGCACCCGCCTGCCGGTGGCGATCCGCATCGTTCGACGCCGCGTAACGCAGGGCATACTCGCGAAGATCGTAGTAGGCGTTGCGATAGTTGTGCAGCGCTGCGTTGGCTTGTGCACGTGATTCATAGAGCGCGGCCACGTCGATCGGCGGCAGGTCGGCGCCCTCGTGATCCAGCACCTCATTCAGCGTTTCGAGCGCACGCTGTACGCGCCCCAACTTCAGATCGATGCGGGCCTGCAGGGCGTGCGCCGCCTTCACGGAGTCCGCGGAGTCCGCCCCGGCGAACAGCCGGGCAGCTCCGGCACACTCGCCTTGCGCCGTCGTAAATTCACCCAACTCGATATGCGCCTCGCAGATTCTAAGGTCGGCGTAGGCGATGCCCTGCGAATCGTCGAGGGTGACGCTGAGCTTGCGCGCCTGCGTGAACTCGACGATGGCCTCCGGGTAGCGGTGCATCAGCTTGAGGATCTGTCCGCGCATGAATCTCGCAACGGACAGACTCAACGTCTCGCCGCGGGACGCGTGCCAGTCGACGGCCTCTTGATTCAACGCCAGGGCCTGCTCGTAGTCGCCCATGACGCGCATGACTGCCGACAGCACGTCGGCGGAAAGCACGTGCGGCTCCGTCAGCGACGGCGCGCCGCTCGCGCGGTACGCCTGGGTCAACGTGACGATCGCGAGGTCCGCTCGATTCTGCCGGTGTTCCAGCAACCCGCGGGTGATCAGCAGGCAGATTGCGGTCTGAGTCTCGCTCTTTTGGGCGTTCCTTGCGGATTCAATGTCGGCCGCCGCGGCCGCGATGCCCGCCTCGTCATATACATTCTCGGCGTAGGCCGACAACAGCTGAAGATGGACCGGATCGTTCGGGAGCGTCGCGAGCTTGAGCCCCTCGGCGGCGGAATTGCGCGCCTCCGCCGAACGCTCCAATATTTGGTAGGCTTCCGCTTCCACCGCATAGAGCGACGCGAGCTGCTGCGTGCTGCCCGGCGTCGCAATGGCTTCCCGACGCGCAGCCTCCATCCGGACTTCAATCTGTTTGAGCGCCTGCGTCGCATCGGTGGCGATCAAGCGCTGCAGGCGCCGCATTTCCGGATCGGGATTGACGATGCATCCGGCATGGGCGGCGGACGGCAACCACGCACCAAGCAGCACGGCTGCCGGCCAGATTAGGAGCCATGCCGCTTGCGTCACGCGTCGGCCACGATCCCCTAGTCTGTGCATGATTGCGCCACGCTACCTCAGGTTCCGGGGACACATCCTCCCACGCGGTCACGGTTTTCGAATTTCGTGCGCCGGACGGACCCGATCTCGTTGATCTCTGGCAACTTTATGGAGTCCGAGGCATAGTGGCCGCCTAAGAACAGAACGATTCCTCGGACGCAGGGGTAGCTAGCTTATGTCGCCATCATTCCTTGACCGGGAAAGCACGATTGCGCCTCCCGGATACAACCGGTTTTTGTTCCCGCCCGCCGCCCTCGCGGTGCACCTGTGCATCGGCCAGGCGTATGCCTTCTCCACCTTCAATCTACCTCTGACCAAACTGCTGGGCATCACCCAATCCACGCCGTCCGACTGGAAATTGACGGATGTAGGCTGGACGTTCTCGATCGCCATCGTCCTCCTCGGCCTATCCGCCGCCGTCTTCGGAAGCTGGGTCGAGCGGGTCGGTCCGAGGAAATCCATGTTCGCCGCCGCCCTGTGCTTCGGCGGCGGCTTCATCGTTTCGGCGGTCGGGATCCATTTTCATCAAATCTGGCTGCTCTATCTGGGCTACGGCGTCTTGGGCGGGTGCGGATTGGGGATCGGCTACATCTCACCGGTATCCACGCTGATCAAGTGGTTTCCGGACCGCCCGGGCATGGCGACGGGAATGGCCATCATGGGCTTCGGCGGCGGCGGGCTGATTGCAGCTCCATTGTCGATCTTGCTGATGGAGCACTTCAAGTCGCCGAAATCGACCGGCGTCCTGGAGACCTTCGTCACCATGGGCGTGATCTACTTCATGTTCATGATGATCGGCGTGCTCGCCGCGCGCGTACCGGCGGCGGACTGGAAACCGGCCGGATGGATCGAGTCGGCGCACCGCAAGCGAATGGTGACGAACGCCAATGTGACGGTGGACATGGCCTGGCGGGCGCCGCAATTCTGGCTGTTGTGGGGCGTGCTGTGCATGAACGTCACGGCGGGAATCGGCGTGCTGGGTCAGGCATCGCCCATGATTCAGGAAATCTTTTCCGGAAAAGTCACGCCGTCCGCCGCGGCCGGCTTCGTCGGTCTCCTGAGCCTGTTCAACATGGGCGGGCGGTTCATCTGGGCGAGCGCGTCCGACTACATCGGCCGACGCTATACCTACATGGTGTTCTTTCTGCTCGGCATAGTGCTGTATTCGCTGGTGCCATGGTTCGGGCACTTGGGTTCGGTCCCTTTGTTCGTCGCCGCCTTCACCGTCATTCTGTCAATGTATGGCGGCGGCTTCGCGACCATCCCGGCCTACTTGCGCGACATGTTCGGAACGATGAACGTGGGCGCCATTCACGGGCGCCTGTTGACGGCCTGGTCGGTGGCGGGTGTGCTCGGCCCGGTTCTCGTGAACTATATCCGGCAGTTCCAAATCGACCACGGCGTACCGAAGGCTCAGGCCTACTCGATCACCATGTACATCATGTGTGCGCTGTTGCTCGTGGGGTTTTTATGCAATTTCGCCATGAGCCCCGTGAATGAGAAATTCCACTATCGTGCCCCCTCGCCCGTCCCGGCGACCTGAGGAGTAGTCCATGAGAACCCGCTTCATCGTGCTATGGCTTGCCGTCCTCATCCCGCTCGGGTGGGGCGTGATGAAGACATTGCAAAACGCGCTCAAGTTGTTCAATTGAGCATCGGTTGAACGACCGGCCTCTCACCCAGGAGTACCCACGGCCATGAACCTGCACATGAATCTCAGCATCGCACCGCTCGTCGCCCTGCTAGCCGGCATTCTGATTCTCGTCATGCCGCGCCTGTTGAACTACATCGTGGCGCTCTATTTGATCATCACCGGGCTGCTGGGTCTGTTCGGAGGCGGGGGCTCCCTGCACCTCCACTAATTCATACCGGCACCTGCCGTTCCACGGCCTTGCGCAACGCCGAGTCCAATTCGCCGATGTCGTAGGGTTTGCGAAGCACGCCGATATTCTCATCCTGCGCGCTGTCAATGACGGCCCCGGCATAACCTGACGTCAACAGCACCGGAAGGCCCGGCCTGCGAGCTTTAAGTTCCCTGGCCAGGCCCAAACCATTCATGTGGCCCGGCATCATGATGTCCGAGAGCACGAGGTCGACATGACGATCGTTCGCCAGGGCGCCGAGCGCGCTCTCGGCGCTTGCGGCTCGGGTCACGCGATAGCCCAACTCCTGCAGCATCTCCGTGACCAGGGTGGCGACTTCGTCGTCGTCCTCCACCAGCAGAATCGATCCGGCGAGGGCTGGGCGCGCGGCACCACCGGCAGTATCCGTTGCGCCGGATTTCAAATGCGCCGGCGACTCATCGGTGCGCGGCAGAAACAAGGTAACCGCGGTGCCGCGCCCCACCGTGCTTGCCACTCGAACGGCGCCGCCCGACTGCTGTGCGAATCCGTAGACCTGGGGCAGTCCCAGGCCAGATCCCTCTCCGATCTTCTTGGTGGTGAAGAAGGGCTCGAAGACGCGAGTGAGCACCTCGGCCGACATCCCCGTACCGGTGTCCTCGACGGAGACGACGACGAAGTCGCCCGAAAGCTCCCCGTCACGAACCCCGGCGGCATTTTTTGCGCGTATGGTGATGACGCCGCCGCTCGGCATGGCATCCCGGGCGTTGACGCACAAATTCAAAATGACTAGTTCCAATTCGGCGCGATCCACCTTGATCGGCCACAACGCAGCGGCACCCGGCGCATCGGCGAGTTCCGTTTTGACCTGAACGTCGCCGCGAAGCGTGCGATCGAGCAGGTCGCGCATGCCGTCGATCTGCCGGCGCAGGTCGAGAGGTTCGGGCTTCAGCGGCTGCCGCCGTGCAAAGGCCAGCAACTGACGGCTCAACGAGGCACCCCGTTCCGCCGCCTGGCGCATTCCCGCGATGATGCGCTCGCGGCGATGCGCGTCGGTACATCGCTCGATCAGGCTCAGGCCCCCGGAGATCACCATCAGCAGATTGTTGAAGTCGTGCGCGACGCCCCCCGTCAGTTGCCCGAGCGCATCAATTTTTTGCGCCTGCCGGAGCTCCGCCTCCGCTTCCGCAAGGCGAGCCTGATCGCGAATCCGGTCGGTGACGTCATATACGAACTGGAATGCGCCGACGAGTTTGCCATTGCGGTCGAGCAGCGAATTGAATTTCCGTTCGTAATAACGGCGGTCGAGACTGGGATCGACGAACTCGTCGATCACCGTGAATTGCTCGCCGGCGAGAGCGCGGGTCCACTGCTTCTTGACGGTGTCCCGGTGTTCCGCCGTGTGTTCGAGCAGATCCAGCAGGTTGTCGCCCACCTTGGGGCGAAGCCCAAAAACCCGCTCGAAGGTATCGGCGGTCGCCCGGTTGATGGCCATGATGCAGAAGTTGAGGTCGATGACCTGGATGAGCGCATCCGTCGCTTCGACGATTTCCACCAACACCTTGCGCTCGGTCAATGCGTCAGCGACGCGCTGTTCCAGGCTCTCGTTGAGTTCGCGCAACTTTCTCTCGGCGGCTTTGCGAGAGGTGATATCGATGGCGGCGCCTACGATTCGCACGCAGCGGTCGCCTTTGAACACGGCCCGTCCCTTGGACGCCACCCAGCGGATCACGCCGTCCTCCTTTCCGACGGTGCGATATTCGACGTCGTACAACGCACGACGAACGGGGTCGCGCGATGCGGCGTACGCGGCAATCGTGGCCTCCCGATCGTCGGGATGAAGTCCGCCATAGTAGTCGGTCATGGAAATTGGGACATGCGCGGAAATCCCGAACATGGCCTTGACCCGCGGCGGCCAATAGAGCGTGCCGCTGTCGACATCGAGGTCCCACAGGCCCACCTCGGCGGCGTCGGTCGCGAGCCGCAGCTGCTCCTCGCTTTCACTGAGCGCCCGCGTGGCGGCCCTCTGATCCGTCACGTCGATGCACGAGCCGATGAAGCCCACGAAAGCCCCGCCCGCGAAGCGCGGCACCCCGGTGGAGTCCAACACACGCCATTCGCCGTCGTGGCGCTTGCGGCGATACTCCGTGCGGTACGGCTGGCGGCGGTCGAACGCGTCGTCATAAACGGCAACGCAATCGTCGATGTCCTCTGGATGAACCCCCTCCACCCAACCGACGCCCATGTCCTGTTCCATCGAACGCCCGGTGAATTGAAGCCACGGTTTGTTGAACCAGATACATTTCTTGGTGATGTCGGAAATCCAGATGAGCACGGGGGCCGCGTCGGCGACCTCCAGGAAGCGTGCCTCGCTTTCGCGCAGCGCCGCTTCCGTCAACACGCGGCTGGTGACGTCGGTTCCTTCCACCAGGATGCCGGTGACGGCACCCGCGCTGTCTTTGATGGGCTGATAGACGAAGTCGATAAACCGTTCGTGCGCCGGACCGCCGTCCGCATTGCGCAATTCGAACCTGACGCCGTTGGCGGCGTGCGGTCCGCCGCTGCGCAGGACCTGGTTCAACAGCTCGATCTGGCCCTCCACCGCCGCCTGAGGCAGGACTTCAGCGACGGTGCGTCCCGTCACGTCCCGCAGCCCCAGCAGCCGAACGATACCGGGGTTTGCCAGTTCGATTCGATGCTCCGCTCCACGCAACAGCGCCGTGAAACTCGGCGTCTGCTCGAACAGCTCCGTCAGCCGTTCGCGTTCTTCGGAGATGCGTTTAGCTCCTTCCACCTGTTCGGTAGTTTCGCTGCAAATCACCAGGACGCCGCCGACGCCCGCGGCGGCGCTTTCGTCATTGATAGGACTGTAGCTGTACGTCCAATAGACATTTTCGAGCCGGCCGTCGCGCGTGATGGGAATCAGCGCGTTCTTTTGCCAGGTAGCTCCGCCGCCGGCCATGACCATGGCAATTTGCGGCCCGATGATGGGCCAGATCTCCTCCCATACCTCACGCGCCGGACGGCCGAGCGATCCTGGGTGGCGCTCCCTGCCGATCAATTGACGATAAGAATCATTGTAGAAGCAAAGAAGTTCAGGTCCCCACCAGATGTACATGGGGTGCACGGTATTGAGGAGGAGGCGGACCGCGGTACGGAGTGGGTGCGGCCAGGACTCAGGCAGTCCGAGACCCGTCGCTGACCAATCGTGCGCGCGCATGAGCGCGCCCATTTCTCCGCCGCCCTGGATGAACTCAGGTGCCGGACCGCTCTCGGACGGCGATCCACGGATTTGCAATCGGTCTTCGGACAAATGATGTCCCCGTGCAGCGCGCGTGCGCGCGTGCGGTTAGTCGCCCTGCCTCGTGACGAGCGGCCGGCGCGCGAACACGCCAAAAGCGAGAATGCCGAAATAACAGAGAGCAGGCACGGCGAGAGCCAGCTTCAAGCCCCAGAGATCCGCGGCAGTGCCGGTCACCAGGGGTACGATGGCACCGCCCACGATGGCCATGCAAATGACGCCGGAACCTTCGGCCGCACGTGTTCCCAGGCCCTCGCTTGCCAGCGTAAAAATAGTCGGGAACATGATGGAATTGAACAGCCCGATCGACAATAGGGCCCACCCCGAAGCGGGCCCGCTCGCGAGCGCCGAAAAAGTCAGCAATGCGATGACGACGGCCGCCACACAGGCAAGCACTTTGCCGGGCGCGAACAAGCGCAGCACATAGGCGCCGATGAAGCGGCCCACCATGGCGCCTCCCCAGTAGAACGGCACGTGCTTGCCGGCCTCCTCGGCGGCCACGCCGAACACGGAACTCTGCATCAAGTAGTTCACGATCAGCGACCCGATGGCGACTTCACCGCCGACATACAGGAAGATGCACAGCGTGCCGAAGGCGAAGCGCGGCTGGGTCAACAGGTTGAATGCGCGAAGGATGGGGGTCGCGGTCGCGGGCGTCTCGACCAAGGCCTTCCTGCGCAACCAGACGACCGCTGCGAGCACCGAGAGAGCGATTGCCAGACCGAGATAGGTATGAACGATCACCTGCGTCTCGACGCCGCGAAACCTATCGAGCGCCTCGCCGGAAAGCTTCGCCGGGTCCACCGTTGCCAGGGAGCCGAGGATCAGCATTGATCCGACGTACGGAAAAATGGTGGTTCCCAGGGAGTTGAATGCCTGCGCGAACGTCAAGCGGCTGCTCGCCGTCGCCGCACGGCCCAGCATCGAGATCAGCGGATTGGCAACCACTTGCACGGTGGTAATGCCGACCGCCAGCACGAACAGGGCGAAGAGGAACAGCGCGAAAATACCCTTCGATGACGCCGGCACGAACAGCAGGCAACCCGCCGTCATCGTCAAGAGCCCGACGGATGCCGACCGCATGTATCCGATGCGCCGCACCATCGCTGCCGCGGGTATCGACACGATGAAGTAAGCGGCAAAGAAAGCGGATTGCACCAGCATCACTTCGCCATACGAGAGCGTGAACAGCGCCTTGAGTTTGGGAATGAGTACGTCGTTCAAGCTGGTGATGCCGCCGAACGCGAAGAACAGCGCGAAAACGAAAGCCTGCAGATGGCCCGTAGAGGGCGCCATGTCGGCAACATCGCCCTGCGGTTTCGTCAATGTGCCCGTGTCAAATGCCATGATGTGTATTTCTCACTGCCTGCGGCCATGATGTGTATTTCCCACTGCGTGCGGCGATGATGGTCTCGCCCCCCGCTCAAGCGAAAGGATTCTGCCGAACGATGGTCTGGTCCCGATCGGGACCAGTGGAGATGATGGGGATCGGTATTCCCACCAGCGCCTGCAGGCGCTCGAGATAGGTGCGCGCGTTGGCCGGGAGTTCCTCGTATCGCGTAATGCCGACGGTGCTCTCCTTCCATCCCGGATGCTCTTCATACACGGCTTCGGCAGAGCCGAAATGTTCGGACAGCAGCGGCGGTGTGAGCACGGTCTGGCCGTCGATCTTGTAACCCACGCACACCCGGATCGTATCCAATCCGTCCAGCACGTCGAGCTTGGTGACGCACAGCGAGGAACAACTGCTGTGTACGATGGAGCGCCGAAGTGCGACGGCATCGAACCAGCCGCAGCGGCGGCGGCGGCCCGTGACCGAGCCGAATTCGTGGCCGACCCGGGACAGGTGCTCGCCGAATTCATCGAACAACTCCGTCGGGAACGGTCCCGCACCGACGCGGGTGGCGTAGGCCTTGACGATTCCCAGCACCTCGTGCAATCGCCGCGGACCGATGCCGGTGCCTGCAGCGGCTCCGCCGGCGGTGGTCGTCGACGATGTGACGAAGGGATACGTCCCCAGGTCGACATCCAGCATGGCGCCCTGCGCCCCTTCGAACAGGACGTTGCGGCCGTCGATGGAGAGCTGCTCGAGAATGCCGGTCACATCGGCCACCAGCGGCTTCAATCGCTCGCCCAATTCGAGATTCGATTCGAGCACGGATTGGAAATCGATGGCCGCGGTCTGGAAATAGCGCTGCAGGATGAAATTATGATAATCCAGGATCTCGCCCAGCTTGGCGGCGAAGCGCTCGCGGTGAAACAAATCGGCGACACGCAGCGCACGGCGCGCGACCTTGTCTTCGTAGGCGGGACCGATGCCCCGGCCGGTGGTGCCGATGGCGTTCGCGCCCTGGGCCTTTTCACGGGCGCGGTCGAGCGCGACGTGGGACGCGAGAATCAAGGGGCAGGACGGACTCACCTTCAGGCGCTCGAATACCGGAATTCCCTCGCCGATGAGGGTTTCCGCTTCCTTGAACAGCGCCTCCAGCGACAGCACCACGCCGTTGCCGATGAGGCACTGCACGTGGGGATGCAGGATTCCCGAGGGGATGAGCGAGAGAATGGTCTTCTTGCCGCCGATCACCAGCGTATGCCCGGCGTTGTGTCCGCCCTGGAAGCGCGCCACGGCCTGCACCTGATCGGTCAGCAGATCGACGATCTTGCCCTTGCCTTCGTCGCCCCACTGCAATCCGATCACCACGAGATTCTTACCCATTGCGCGCCATCCACAGCAGGGCAAGGCCGGCCACCATGCTGATCAATCCGCCCCAGCGAAGCTGCCGGGTTTCGTACTGCGCCAATTTGGCCATCATGCGCTGCCAAGCGCCCGGGTTCAAAAACGGCACAACGCCTTCCAGCACCAAGTACAGCGCAAATGCGCCACCCAGATACCGCGCCAACTCATTCCATCCTATGTCCATGGTGTCGGCCCGCCCGTTAGCGCTGCGGCTGAGGCTGTTTGAAATATTTGAAGTACGCGCTGTCCGGAGCGATGACGAGCACATCGCCCTGGGTACCGACGGATTCTCGATAGGACTGCATGCTGCGGTAGAAGCTGTAGAACTCCGCATTCTTGGAATACGACTTGGCAAACACCTCGCTCGCCGACGCATCCCCCTGGCCGCGGGTCTGCGCCGCCTGGCGCGCCGCATCGGCCAGGATCTCGGTCTGCTGTTTGTTCGCTTCGGCGCGGGTGCGTTCGGAGGTCTCGATGCCTTCGGCGCGCAGCTTCGCGGCCTGCGCCTTGAAGGTGGCGCGCATGCGATCGAACACCGAATCGCGCACCTGTTGCGGCAGATCGATTTTGGTGATTCGCACGTCGACCAGTTGCACGCCCAGCTGTTCGGCGGCGGGCCGCGCATTCTTCATCATGGCATCGGTGAATTCCGCCCGCTCGGCGGTGATCACTTGCTGCAATGTACGCTGCGTCACCACGCTCTTGATGCTGTCTTTGATGGTTTCGCCCAGCCGGGCGTTGGCGACCTCTTCGGTGCCCCCCGTGGCCTCGTAGAAGCGGCGCAAGTTGCTGATCCGCCACTTGACGTAGAAGTCGACGTTGAGCTGTTCCTGCTCCCGCGTCAGAAAGCGCTCCGCGGGGTACAGCTGAGTGATGATTCGTTTGTCGAACAGCCTCACCTCGTGGACCAGCGGGATCCGGAAATGCAATCCCGGTTCCAGGTTCGAGTCGACGATTTCGCCGCCGATGGACTTGATGGCGAGCCGACCTTCGGTCACCGTGAACACGCTGGCGCGGATCAAGAGGATCGCTGCGACCAGCCCCAACAGAACATACAACGCGCGATTCTGCATCATCGTACTCCGCGCGCGCGCGCCGGATCTTCGACGGGAGTCACCTGCACTTCGGGCACCCGCGCCGGCGCCACCGTCATGGTGTCGTTCGGCATGCTGATGGACTGCGGCCCCGCCGCGATCAATTTATCGAGCGGCAGGTACATCATGCTGTTGCTGTTCTTGGTATCGACGATGACCTTGCGCGAATTCTTGTACACGTTGCCCATGGTGTCGAGGTACATTCGCTCGCGCGTCACGGCCGGCGAATGCTCGTACTGTTCCAGCACCTGGTCGAAGCGGGCCGTTTCGCCCTTCGCCACCGCGAGCACCTGCAGGCGATACGCTTCGGCATCCTGCAATTGCTTGGCGGCTTCGCCCCTGGCCCGCGGCAGCACGTCGTTGCGGTACAACTCCGCCTCCTGCTGATAGCGCTGCCGGTCCTTGTCCGCCTTGATCGCATCGCGTTGTGCGTCCTGAACCGCCTCGGGAACGTTCACGTCCGTGAGGTTGACGGAAAGGATGCGAATGCCCATGTCGTACGCATCCAGCGTGCGTTGTAGCAACACCCGGGCACGATCCGTGATGGAAGGATCGAAGGCCAGCGCCTTGTCGAGCGAAGCCCGGCCCACCGCCTCGCGCATGGCGCTCTCGCTGACCTGACTCAGCGTTTCCTCGACATCGCGGACCTTGAACAACAGCTTGAGCGGATCGGGCTGTATGTATTGCACGGCGGACTTCACCTCGACCAGGTTGGTGTCGGCGGTCAGCATGCTGGCGTCATCCGTGACGCTGTATTGGCGCGACACGTTGACGATGATCTTGCGCTCGATCGGCCACGGGAGATGCCAGTTGTACCCCGGGCCGGAGGTCTGCTCGTATTTTCCGAAGCGCAGGATGATCGCCCGCTCCTGCGCATCGACGCGGTAAATGCCGCTGCCGATCCAGACGGCAGCGATCAGAACCAGTGCGCTGCCAAGTCCCCGGTTGAAGCTCGCCGAACTAGGCCCCCCCCCGCCGACCCCGCCGCCGCCGCGCCCGAACAGCGCCGACAGGCGGCGCTGCAGATTGCGCAATACATCGTCCAGGTCGTTCTGCGCCTGTTGAGGGCGATTCCACGGGTTGCGTTTCTCGCCGCCAGGTTCATTCCAAGCCATGCGTAATGCCTAATTTTGGTTTGCAGTCAGGTTGTTCGTATGCAAGCAGCCGGGCATTCTAACAGCCGACCCGGCACTCACAAGCCGGCTATGCCACGCGTTGTTCGCGGCTTGTATTGCTATTATCCACCAAGTTGACTCCCGGACTGCCCAGCAGTTTCGCTACTTCGGTCAAATCCAGCTCGATATCCAGCTCCCAAGTGCCATCGTCGCACTGCCGTTCCGCGCGAACCGCGTTGCGCCGGTAGAGATCCGACCGTACGGCAGCCGCCGACAAATCGAGGTGCACCGTGCGGAGTACCTGATTCGGCCGGACCGCGTGCGTCAGGGCACCGCGCAGGATATCGAGGCCGGCGCCCGTGGCCGCGGACACCCATGCCTGCGAAGCAACCCCGTCCGCACCCATGACGACCCGCGGCGCCGGGGGGCCCGCCTCCCCCTCCATCAAATCCACCTTGTTGAACACCAGCAGCTCGCGGATATCGCCGGCACCGATGCTCTTCAACACCTCGCGAACCTGGCCGATGCGCTCATCCCGCAATGGATCGCTGGCGTCCACTACATGCAGCAAAAGGTCCGCGTCGCGCGCCTCCTGCAAGGTAGAACGAAATGCCGCCACCAGCTCGTGGGGCAGCGCCCTCACGAATCCCACGGTATCCGCCAGGACCACTTCGCCCACTCCGCTCAACTTCACTTGCCGAACGGTGGGGTCCAGCGTCGCAAACAACTGGTCGGCCACATAAGTCGCTGAGCCGGTCAGCGCATTGAACAGAGTCGACTTGCCGGCGTTCGTGTAGCCGACCAAAGCCACGGTCGGCACCGGAACCTCGCGCCGCACGTGGCGGCTGGTATCCCGCTGCCGAGCCAACTTGTCGAGGCGGCTCTTGAGCGTGCGGATGCGCTTGCCCACGAGGCGCCGGTCGGTCTCGAGCTGAGTCTCGCCCGGGCCGCGCAGGCCGATGCCGCCCTTCTGCCGTTCGAGGTGAGTCCAGCCCCGCACCAAGCGGCTGGCCAGATGCGAGAGCTGCGCCAATTCGACCTGCAGCTTTCCCTCAAAACTCCGCGCTCGCTGAGCAAAGATGTCGAGAATCAGGCCGTTACGATCCAAAACTCGACGGTTCGTCAATTTTTCGAGATTGCGCTCCTGGCTGGGAGTCAACGTCTGGTCGACCAGCACGACATCGGCATCGTTGGCATCCGCGCAGGCTTTGATTTCCTCGGCCTTGCCGGAGCCGACGAAATATTTCGGATCCGGTCGCGGCCGAGTCGCCAGTATCAGTCCCACGCCCAAGGTGCCCGCGGAGGCCGCCAGCGCCTTGAACTCGGCGGTATCGTGTGGATCTACCGGGTGTCCGATTCCGACGCCCACCAAAATGGCACGCTCACCACCCCGGGGGCGTTCAAACAACTGCAGGGTGCCGCCTCGTCATTCGACGATTGCCGGTTCCGTCACTTCGCCGTCTTCTCCGGTGGGCAGACGCACATTGCGCGCCGGGACCACGGTGGAAATGGCGTGCTTGTAGACCATCTGACTGACGCTGTTTCGTAGCAACACCACGAATTGGTCAAATGAATCGATCTGACCTTGAAGTTTGATGCCGTTTACAAGATAAATCGATACCGGCACGCGTTCTTTGCGCAGGGCGTTGAGAAATGGATCCTGTAGTGACTGGCCACGGGCCATGTGAGAGCTCCTTGTTTTTAGTGTGATTTGCATTGCCGCTTCACTTCCATGTGGCACAACGCACATACCGTTTATATGCTAGCACAGCCACCTCGAACGGCGTAACACTAAAAACAGTGTGGGTGAGAACACTGTCAAACGCCGCCCTCTGTCAGTGCGCGCGCAATCTTCGATGCGACATCAGGATGCGTGGAATCAAACCACGTGGCCGATTGGCGCGCACGCAGCCACGTCAGCTGCCGCTTGGCCAGCTGACGCGTCGCCGCAATCGCTTGTTCACTCGCTTCATCCAAGGCGCAGTGTCCATCCAGATGTCGCCATACCTGACGATATCCGACCGCGCGCATCGACGGATGTTCCGCATCGAGATCGCTTCTTTCCCGTAGACGCCGGACTTCATCCAAGAATCCGGCGGCGAGCATGGCATCAAACCGCGCTTGAATGCGATCGTGTAGGATTTTTCTGTCAGACGGCGCCAGGACGAACTCCATGACATCGACGTCCGCCAACGCCGACACGCGCGACCGCTGCAAACGCGAGATCGGCTGTCCGGTGAGTCGATACACCTCCATCGCCCGCTGAATGCGCTGCGGATCGTTTGCGTGGATGCGCGCCGCGGCGTCCGGATCCACCGCGGACAATTCTTGATGCACGCCCGCCCAGCCGATCGCGGCGGCACGCGCGTCGATTTCCGCACGGACCTTGAGATCCCGGTCCGGCAACGCCGCGATTCCCGATGAGAGCGCATGAAAGTAGAGCATCGTGCCGCCCACGAACAACGGTTGACGGCCGCGGCGCCAGATGCCTTCCATGGCGGCCGCGGCATCGGCCACGAAGTCGCCGGCGGAATACGTCGTGGCCGGATCGCGGATGTCGATCAGGTGATGCGGCACGGACCGCCGGGTTGCGGGGTCCGGCTTGGCCGTCCCGATATCCATTCCCCGATACACCAGCGCCGAATCGGTGCTCACGATCTCGAGCGCAAACTCTTTCGCCAAGCGCACGGCAAGATCCGATTTCCCCGCGCCGGTGGGGCCCATCAGCAAGACGGCGCGCCGCACCGGTGCCCCGCGGTCGGCCGCCCCGCGGTTGGCCGCCCCATCCATTACCGGCCTCGCATGAACAGCCTGTCGAGATCGTGGAGCGACAGACGCACCCAGGTCGGGCGCCCATGATTGCACTGATCGGCGCGCGGAGTACGCTCCATCTCCCGCAGCAGCGAGTTCATCTCGGGTACCGACAGATTGCGCCGCGCTCGCACGGCCGCGTGGCATGCCATCGTACCCAACAAGTGGTTGATCGACTCTTCGACGTGTCGCGACTGGCCGGTTTCCACGAGATCGGACAGCACGTCGCGCATCACACCGGCGGGGTCGCGGGTCGCCAGCAGGCAGGGAACGGCGCGCAAGGCAAGCTGATCGGGCGACAGTCGCGTCACCACGAAACCCAACGCGGCGAATTCCGCGGCATGCGCCTCCGCCGCGTCGGCCTCCACCTCGGACACTGACAATATGTCCGGAACCAGTAGCGGTTGTGAGGCCGTTTGACCCTGCAACAATTCCTTCATGCCTTCGTACATCACGCGTTCATGCGCCGCATGCATGTCCACCAGAATCACGCCTTCGGCGGTCTGCGCCAGGATGTAGATGCCGTGCAGCTGCGCGATCGCGTACCCGAGCGCGGGGACTTCCGAGGGCGCAACGCCGTCAAATCCCCTGCCCGTCGCCGCACTGCCGGCGGCGGCGTCGGCGACTGCAGAGCCGCTCATCGAGGATGCGGCGGCGCCGGTCTCCAGAAAACTTCGATAGACGTCGGCGCCGGGCCGCGGGCGCAAGTCCGGCAGCACGAAATGGCCCTGCGCCGGGCGGACGCTCTGCGTATGTGCCGCACTGCCGGTCAACCAATCGAGCGGTGCGCTGCCCGCCGATGAGGCGGTCGGGCGCGTGCCGGCGAGCACGCGTTCCACGGTCCGGAACAAGAAATCATGGACGCGGCGCGAATCGCGAAAGCGCACTTCCAATTTCTGCGGATGCGCATTGACGTCGACCAGAATCGGATCAAGATTCAAATAGAGCAGGTACGCCGGGAAGCGGCCGTTGAACAGCACGTCGTGGTACGCAAGCCGAGCGGCACCGGCCACCAGTTTATCGCGCACGAAACGGCCGTTCAGGAAGGCGAATTGCAGATCTGATTGGCTGCGCGAAAAGGTCGGCAGCGCCAGCCATCCACTCAGCGAAAAGGCGTCGGCGGCGTATTGCAGTTCGATGACATGAGCGGCAAATTCCTCACCGCAGACCTTTGCGACACGCGCCAGCCGCTCCGGCTGGGAGCGCGCCGGCGGCAATGTCCACACCGCCTTGCCGTTGTGCGTCAGCGTGAATCCCACCTCGAAGCGCGACAACGCCAGACGCTCCAGCATGCGTACCACGTGCTGATATTCGGTGGCTTCGCTGCGCAGGAACTTGCGCCGCGCCGGCACGTTGAAGAAGAGGTCCCGCACCTCCACGCTGGTGCCGGGCGGGTGCGAAGCCGGGGTCGGGGCACTCACCTGGCCGTCGCGTGCCTCCACGGCCCATGCGTGCTCCGTCTCGGCGGACCGGGACACCAGCGATAGATGCGATACCGAGGCGATGCTCGGCAGCGCCTCGCCGCGAAACCCCAGGGTTGCGATCGTTTCCAGATCGAGGAGCGAGCTGATCTTGCTGGTCGCATGCCGCGCCAACGCGATTCCGATCTCCTGCGCGCGGATGCCGATGCCGTCGTCGCGCACGCGTATCAAACCGGAGCCGCCGCGCTCCAGTTCGACGTCGATGCGCCTTGCTCCGGCGTCCAGGGAATTTTCGACCAACTCCTTGACGACGGATGCCGGGCGCTCGATCACCTCGCCGGCAGCGATCTGATTGATGAGTTCGTCGGGTAAAACTTGAATCGACACCGGACCCCCGCAACCGCCGTGCGAATTCTTTATTTTCGCACGGCGCGCCCGGCGAGAGCGAAGAGAAGAACAGTTCGACCGCGCGGGCGCGGGCGGAGGTGCCCGCTAGCCGCCGGCGCCCCGGGCGGTGCCGGCCGAGACCTGACGCGGTGTCCCGGCCACGGCAAGTTCCGCGATGCGCGTACCGGAGGGCGGGTCGGCATAGAAATAGGCGCGCAGACCCTGATGAATGGCCGCGGCGAGTTTGGACTGCTGCGCCGCCCCCCGCAGGCGGCGCTCCTCCTGCGGATTGGAAATATAAGCCGTCTCCACCAGCATCGACGGAATGTCCGGCGATTTCAGCACCATGAAGCGCGCCTGCTGCACTTGCGGCTTGCGGACCTCGCCGACCTGATTCAGTTGATGCAGCACCTGCTCCGCGGCGACCTGGCTCGCGCTGAGCGACGCCGACTGCGACAAATCCAGCAATACCGAGGCGAGCACATCGCCCTTGTCATCGAGCGAAACTCCACCGATCAAATCCGAAGCGTTTTCGCGCTCGGCCAGCCATCGCGACGCCTCGTCCGTGGCGCCTCGCGGCGAGAGGATGTAGACCGACGAACCGTCGACGCTGCGATCGCGAATCGCATCCGCATGAATCGACACGAAAAGATCGGCCTGCTGCGCACGCGCACGGCGCATCCGGTCACGCAGTGGCACGAAATAATCGCCATCCCGGGTCAGCGTTGCGCGCATGCCGGGTTCGCCGTTGACCCGCTGGGCCAGCGCCCGCGCGATGGCGAGCACGACGTCTTTTTCCCGCGTGCCGTTCTTGCCGATGGCACCGGGATCCTCGCCGCCGTGGCCGGCGTCGATGGCAATGATGAGATCGCGGGCATCGGGCCGCGCGTGCTCCACTTTGACGGGGGTATCCGCTGCAGCTGCTCCACCCAAATCGATCACCAGCCGATAGCCGTACTGACGATTGGGCTGCGCGAGAAAGCTCTTCGCGCGAATCGAGTGTGCGAGATCGAACACAATGCGCAATTCGCCCGACGGCTGCGTCGCCATCCTCACTTGCTTGATCGCCCCGAGGGCGGCCGGCGCTCGCGCACCTGCTCCCAAGCGCGCGCCGGGTACATCGAGAACGACACGTTCCGGGTTTGCGAGGACCGCCAAACTATGCTGCGCACTGCCCGACAGATCGAGGACGATCCGCGTGTTGTCCGGACCGGCCCATAACCGAACCGCGCGCACGTCCACGCCATGACGGGCGGCAGGCCGGATCGAGCGGGCATGACCCGAGGACCCACGACCGGATGCAACATGAATCGGCGCCGCGAGGACGCCGAGACCCAGTATCCACGCGCCGACGAGCTTTAAGCGAATTGACATGGTGCAATAAGTTAACGCCTAACCAGAATATTTTTCAAGTTAAATTAGATACATAGGGCGCTAAGCTAGTGTCATGCACTAGCTTAGCGATCCACGCCAGCCCGCGTTGGGCCTTGGCCGTTAGCAAGGCGCGCCGGGAATCGTCTTGATAGGTGAGCGTCACCTCGAGATCCGGGGGCGGCAGCGCACTTTCTCCTTTCTCCGGCCACTCCACCAGCAGCAGACAGTCCGTGCCGAGGTAGTCCCGCAGGCCGAGTTCCTCCACCGCGCCCGGGCCATCGAGGCGGTACAGGTCCACGTGGATGAAGCTGTAGCCCTCCTCCGGTCGGTAGGTCTCGACGAGCGTGTACGTCGGGCTTCGGATCAGCCCGACGACGCCAAGCGTGCGCAACAAGCTGCGCACGCATGTGGTCTTGCCGGTACCCAACTCACCGTGTAGGTAAATCACGGCGCTCCCGGCACCAGCGCCCGCGGCTCGGCCGGGGTCTGCGCCCGCGCCCGCAGGGCGGGTTTCGGCCCCGACGCCGCTCTGCGAGTAGGCCCGCGCGAGCGCCGCGCCCAGCGCCTCTGTAGCGGACGCGTCCGGCAACACGAATTCAAGAGAAGACTGGGACATGTTCTAAGCACCGATTAGCGGCGTGATCGTACTATAAGCGGCATGCCCGACCCCCTTGCCGTCGAATCGATCCCAGCCGCAGCCGCCCTGGTCGCGGACATCAAGCGCTGGGGCGCCGACTTAGGCTTCGCGCGGCTTGGCGTCGCCACCATCGATCTTGCCGCCGACGAGGCACACTTTCGCGACTGGCTGCTCGCCGGCTTCAACGGCGAGATGGGGTATATGTCGCGCCACGGCGCCAAACGGACGCGCCCTTCCGAACTCATCCCGGGCACCGTCAGTTGCATCAGCGCGCGCATGGACTACTGGCCGCCGGACTCCGCCGACCCTGCCGGGATACTCGCCGACGCAAGCATGGCATACGTGTCCCGCTACGCCCTGGGGCGCGACTACCACAAACTCGTGCGCACGCGACTGCAAAAGCTCTGCGATCGAATAGCCGGAGCCATCGGGCCATTCGGTCATCGCGCGTTTGCGGACAGCGCACCCGTATTGGAAAAAGCGCTGGCGCGCAATGCCGGCCTGGGCTGGATCGGCAAGCACACCAACCTCATCGACAGCCAGGCTGGGTCGTATTTCTTCCTGGGTGAGATCTATCTCGACTGCGACTTGCCGACCGAAGAAGCCGCCACCGCCCACTGCGGCAGCTGCTCCGCCTGTATTCCCGCGTGCCCCACGGGCGCCATCGTGGCCCCGTACCGGCTGGATGCCCGGCGCTGCATCTCCTATCTCACCATCGAACTGAAGGGCTCCATCCCGCTCGAATTCCGGCAGGCCATCGGCAACCGGATCTATGGTTGCGATGACTGCCAGCTTGCGTGTCCATGGAACAAATTTGCGCGCCCCAGCCCTCTGCCCGATTTTGCCGTGCGGCACGGCCTCGATCGCATTGAGTTGGCGGCGGCGTTTGCGTGGACGGAAACGGAGTTCACGGCAAAGACCCGCGGCAGCGCCATCAGCCGTATCGGCTATGAGCGATGGCTGCGCAACGTGGCCGTGGCGCTCGGCAATGCGCCGCCCTCACCCGAGGTCATGGCTGCGCTCGAGTCGCGGGCGGACGCGCCGTCTGCGCTGGTGAGGGAACATGTGCACTGGGCGCTCGCCCAGCAAGGTCGTCGCCTGCACGAGCGGGATGCCGGCGGCCCGCTTGCGCCCGTCAGTAGCGGTCGATCAGCCTGACCCGTCGGTAGTTAGTTGGCCTGCAACAGGCTGCTGCCGGTGGGATTGAAGAAATGCCGCCCACGTCGCGTCTTGGTGATCTGGGAGAATAATAATTGGTAATCGACGTCGTTATTCACCGGGTCGATGGCCGCCGAGTTGACGATGAGCAGCGGCGAGGCATCGTAGCTGTGGAAAAAACGGGCATAGGCCTGGGTGAGCTTCTCTAGATAGCTGCGCTCGATGTGCTGTTCATACCGGATGCCCCGCTTGCCGATCCGATCCACCAGCACGTCCACCGGCGCCTGCAGGTACACCACCAGATCCGGCTTCGGCGCGTCCACCACCACCCGCTCATACACCCGTTCGTACAATGCGTACTCCGCATCGTCGAGCGTGACGCGGGCGAACAGGCGGTCCTTGTCGAGCAGATAGTCGGCGATGCGCACCGCCCCGAACAGATCTTCCTGGCGCACTTCCTCCAGCTGCCGCGCGCGTTGGAACAGGAAGAATAATTGTGTCTGAAACGCCGCCGCCCGCGGGTTCTTGTAGAAGCGCTCGAGAAACGGGTTCTGATCCGCCTGTTCCAGAACCAATTGCCCGTTCAAGGACTGCGCCAGCCGGCGCGCCAGACTGGTCTTGCCCACTCCGATCGGGCCTTCCACAACGATGAATTTCTGGGATGGTGCACTCACTTCCAACAGGACTCTCTTTACTCCAGGACGGATATACCGGCGCCGCCCACGCGCGACTTGAGGTCCACGACACGGCCGTGTCCCGGAATCATCAAAGTAGGGGCGATATCCGAGAGAGGATACAGGACGAAGTTGCGCTCAGACACTCCGGGATGGGGCAGCGTGAGCCCGGGCTCGTCGGTGGCGGCACCGTGCATCCACAGAAGATCGAGGTCGATGATTCGGGGGCCCCAACGCTCCTGGCGCTGACGTCCCATGGCCCGCTCGATCGCAAGCAATGCGTCGAGCAACTCGCGCGCCCCGAGCTGCGTCAACAGCCCGGCGGCCGCATTGACGAAATCCGGCTGATCCTGGGGGCCCATGGGCCGTGTGAGGTAGATTCGCGAACGCAGTTCGAGACGCGTGTCCGGCAAGGCGGCGAGCCGCTCGAAGGCGTCGCCGACCTGGCGTCCAGGCTGGTTCAGGTTGCTGCCGACAGCCACATACGCGGGGCGCCACCGAGAGCCTGGGCGTTGCGACATCGGGGCCGCCCGCTTAACTGCGTGCCGCTCCGCCGCGCCGACGGCGGCGGCGGCGGCGGCCGGGAGCCACCGCTGCACCGTCCTGCGTCGACGTTGCGGCGCCCGCAGCGTCGACGGGCCTTGCCTGCACCAGCGCTACGCGCTCATCGTGCGGCAGCAGTTGCACATCGGTCCACCACTGCGCGAGTTCCGGATCGGCGACGCCCGCCTGTGCGCGCAGCAGCAGGAAATCGTAGGCGGCACGGAAGCGCGGGTGCTGCAATATGCTCAACGATTTGACGCCGCTGCGCCGGCTGAACCGCGGCTGCAGCATCAACAGCTCTCGCATGGGAACAGCGAAGCGCCGCGGAATCGATACCCGCGATTGCTGCGCTCTCAATACCGTATCGCAAGCTTGCATGAGCTGGGCCAAATCCGGCGCCGGGCCGGCCGACTGCTCGTTGAGCTCGCGCAGCACCGCACCCCACAACAAAATGGCGAACAGGAACGTGGGCGTCACGGGCTTGTCGGCGGCGATGCGCGCATCCGTGTTCTCGAGCCCCATCTCGAGCATCTCCCGCGCATACGCATAGGGCGGCAACTTCATCGCCGCCGCCGACATCGGGAACAAATGCTCGAACAGATGGTATTGCTGGAGCAAGCGGAACGACTTGGCGCCGAGTCCCGAGAGGAACAGCTTCAGGCACTCATCGAACAGGCGCGCGGGCGGCACGCCATCCAACAAATACGCGAGTTTCCGGATCGGCTCTTCGGTGCTGGCCTCGATGGAGAAATCGAGCTTTGCCGCGAAACGCACCGCACGCAGCATGCGCACCGGATCCTCCCGGTAGCGGGTCTCGGGATCGCCGATCAGCTTCAGGCGGCGCGCCCGCACATCGGCGACGCCGTCGACGAAGTCCCAGATCGAAAAATCCTCGATGTTGTAATAGAGGCCGTTGGCAGCGAAGTCGCGCCGCCACACATCCTCGTCGATGGTTCCGTAGATGTTGTCGCGCAGAATGCGCCCCGTGGTATCGAACGCCCGGTGCGCGGGATCATCCGCCACGGCAGCCGGCGCGGCGACTTCGGAGTCAGAGTCGCTGTTCGCTTCCTCGACGTCCAATTCCGCGTCCGCCTCCTCGTCGTCCTCTCGCTCGGGCGAGGCCGCCGCGCGAAAAGTCGCCACTTCAATGATTTCCTGGCCGAAATGCACGTGCGCAAGGCGGAAGCGGCGGCCGATGAGGCGGCAGTTGCGGAACAGGCGGCGCACCTCCTCGGGCAATGCATTGGTGGCCACATCGAAGTCTTTGGGTGTGATGCCAAGCAGAAGATCACGCACCGCGCCGCCGACCAGAAATCCCTGATAACCAGCCTCTTTCAGCCGATACAGCACTTTCAACGCGTTCGGGGATATGGCCGCCCGCGAAATCGAGTGCTCGGAGCGAGGGATGACCGTGTGAGGGAATTGAGTCGAAGGTTGGTTCAAAAAAGGGGGTTCCGCTTGAGTCCAAAAAATTGGCCCGTATACTACCAGCCCGCCCCGGGTTCAGGCGGTCCAAGATCTTAAGTCACCGCTCCCTTCGTCTAGAGGCCCAGGACATAGCCCTCTCAAGGCTAGTACACCGGTTCGAATCCGGTAGGGAGCGCCATTTTGTGCGCGCAGCGCCGAGTAATCCGGTAGGGAGCGCCATTTTGCCCGCGCACACCTGCGAGGCGCGAAGCGCCGTACACCTCGGGGGGAGCGCTCTAATATCAATGACTTATGAGTCGTCCGTATGGCGCCTTATTCACGGCTTCGTTCAGCGCCGCGAAAAAACCGCATGAACGAACGTCGTCAAGAACCCGCAAAGGCCGATGATGATCAGCAAGGCCGCCACAAATGAGGCCAGTTGGCCGCCGTGACGGTGGTCGACAAACCCCGCCGAGACCACTCCGAGCGCAAACATCGACAGGGACTGCAAAGCGCGTCGCTTGATCTGATCGCGGGTGAGCGGCGGCGCATTCGAATGCTTCGCAACGAGTTCGATGGAGGACATCGTCCTCAGGGGTGCACCGCAGCCGACGCACGCCTCCGCTTTGTTGCTCACCGCCCGCCCGCATTCGCTACATGCGATCAGCGCCATGGACCTTCCTCCGCTGCTGCGGTCGATTCTGCACCACAACCGCCGTCGGCTCAAAGAAACCAGGGCTGGGTGCGGCTTTCGCGCCGAATAGACCACTTATATCCCTTGACGCGCATCGGCGCGGACGGTGATATATGTAGTCGATCGGCCCCCTGCTCCTGCCGGTCGTGAATGAA